>Ga0302323_100000963_pt1 | contig 23295 bp, 13 predicted proteins | sample Fen_T0_3_FD_201950 | JGI IMG/M metagenome (GOLD analysis project Ga0302323, IMG submission 201950) | Peat permafrost microbial communities from Stordalen Mire near Abisko, Sweden - Fen_T0_3 | ecosystem: Environmental > Terrestrial > Soil > Wetlands > Permafrost | place: Sweden: Abisko... | reverse complement strand
TCGCAGAGCAATGGTGGCACTTCCGGCGGCGTCACAGCGACCGGCGGCGCGACGGTGCCGCAGGGACAAGGTGGCCGGACCAGCGTGGGTTCGGGCACGGGCGGCCAGTCTGGAACTGGCGGCGCGACCACGTCCGGCACCGAGCAGACCGACGCCGCGTTACCGCCCCCGCCCAATGACGGCGGCTTCACGCCACCCGGCGTGGATGGTGGCTTCACCCCGCCCGGCACGGGCGACGGTGGCTTTGCCGGACGTGAAGGAGGGACGAACACCCGCGAGGCGGGGACGAACACGCGTGAAGCAGGGACGAACACGCGTGAAACAGGTACAAACACGCGCGAGGCAGGCACCGGCTTCACGCGCGAGGCAGGCGGAGGATTCGCCCGCGACTGATAGGCCCTTCGAACCATTGGCAGCACGGTCGACAGTGACCGTGCTGCTGCTTATTGACAGGAACAACCCATGCATCGAACCAGACTCGGACTCGCCATCTTCGTATTCACCACGCTCGTCAGTGCTTGCGGAAGCCGCGGCAGTCTCAGGCTCGCCGGCAACGGCGGCCAGGAAGATGGCGGTGCGAGTCGCTCCGACGGAAAGACCGATGCCTCGGCCATGGACCAAGGCAGGACGATCGATACGCTGATTGCCGGTGACACGGGCGATGCATCCGTGGCACCGGATGTGCCCGTTTCGGACGACGTGGGGCGCGACGGCGGAACCGATGCTCGGCTCGTCCCCGACGGCTTGCTGCCGCCCAGTGGGCTCGACGGCGCACGCACCGGCGATACCAGCCAAGGCAGAGAAGTCGGCGGACCGGACGTTCCCGTCCTTCCTGTCGACGGACGACCAACCGCCACGGTCGTCAGCCTCGAGCTTTCGCCCGCCAATCCCACCATCGCCGTCGGGCTGGCGTACAGCAGCCTGGTGGTTACGGCGATCATGTCCGATGGCACCACGCTCGATGCGACCAACTCGTCGACCTTCACCTCTGGTGATGGTGGCGTGGCTCAGGTCTCGGGCCACACCCTCACGGGACAGAAGGCCGGTCAGACAACCATCACCGCGACCTACGCGGGCAGGACCGCGACCACCACAGTCACCGTCTCGAGTGCCAAGCTCACCAGCATTTCAATCGACGGCAGCAATCTGGTCTCCGTCGGGCAATACACCCTGCTCACCGCCACGGGCGTGCTCGCCGATGGAACCAAGCAGGACCTCACCGCCGCTGCAACCTGGGATTCGTCTGACGTGGACGTGGCCGGCGTCGCGCTGGACAGCGCGACCGGCAAAGCGAAGGTCACCGGCGTCAAGGCCGGCTCGGTCACCGTCACCGCCACCTGCCAGGGCGTCGCCGGCAGTACCAGCGTCACCGTGACCGCGGCCGCCCTCACCAGGATCGACCTGACACCGGTCCAGGCCGTCCTGCAGACGGGCACCACCCGAGCGTTCCAAGCCACCGCAACCTACGCGGACGCAACCACCAACGACGTGACCTTGCAGGCCAGCTGGACCAGCACCGACCCAAGCATCGCAACCGTCGCCCCAAGCGGTAGCACCGAGGTCGTGCGGGCCGTCGCCGCGGGGACCGCGGTCATCACCGCCACCCTCGGAACCATCCAGGGCACGGCCAGCGTCACCGTCTCGGCCGCGACGCTAACGGCGATCGCCGTGACCCCGTCCACCTGGTCGCCCAACGTGGGCGGCAAACAAGCCTTCACCGCCACCGGGACCTACTCCGACGGAAACACCACCGACCTCACCCTGTCGGTGGTGTGGTCGTCGACGGCCCCGGGCGCGGTGGACATTAGCAACGCGGCTGATCAGAAAGGTCAGGCCACGGCGATTGCCGTGGGAAACGCACGGGTCCAGGCGACGCTTGCGGGCGTCGTGGGCTCGGCAGCCGTCACCGTGTCGGCGTCGCCCTTGGCCGCCGTGGCCATCGCGCCGACCTCACTGTCCGTGGTGCTGGGATTGACCGCGCCCTTGCTGGCGACCGCCACGTATGAGGACGGCACGACCCAGGACGTGACCGCGCAGGCCGCTTGGAGCACAGCCGACTCCGCCATCGTCAGCGTGTCCAATGCGTCGACCACAGCTGGCCAGGTGAAGGGGCTCGCGACCGGGAAGACCACCGTGACCGCGACCCTCGCCGGCAAGAGCGGCAGCGCCACCGTGACGGTTGCCGACGCCGCCTTGAGCACCATCGCCGTGAGTCCAGCCGCGGCTTCGGTCACCGCCGGAAAGACCCAAGCCTTCATCGCCACCGGTAGCTACAGCAACGGCTCCACCGTGGACCTGACCACCCAGGCAACGTGGTCATCCGGCCCCATCGCGGTGGCCCAGGTTTCGAACGCCAGCGGCAGCCGCGGGCTCGCCACGGCGCTTACCGTGGGCAGTGCCACCATTTCCGCCACCCTCGGGGGTGTGACCGGCTCGGCCAAGCTGACCGTCGGAGACGCCTTGCTCGTGTCGCTGATCATCTCGCCCACCACGGCAACGATGGGCGTGGGCAAGACCCAGAACTTCACGGCCACCGCGGTCTACGAAAATGGCACCACCGGCAACGTCCAAGGGGGAACTTGGTCGTCGTCGAATACCGCCACTGCAACGGTGAATGGACAGGGCACGCGCGCCACGGCCACCGGCGTCGCTGCCGGCTCGACCACCATCACGTTCACCTATCAAGGCAAGACGGTCAGCGCGACCTTGGCCGTCACGTCACCGACGGTGCTCGTCCAAATCGCCGTGGCTCCGCAGGACCCAGCGTCGATCGTGGTGGGCGCCAGCCAGCAATTCCAGGCGAGCGCCATCTACAGCGATGGTTCCACCACGAACATCACGAACGGCGTGACCTGGACGACGTCCGACGGCACCATCGCGTCCATCAGCAGCACCACCAGCGTCGACGGTGGACCGCCGTTCGGCGGAGGCAGAGGCAACCCCGGCCTTGCCACGGGCGTCGGCGCGGGCACCGCGACCATCACGGCGACCTACGCCGGCGGCACCTGCACGCAAAGCTGCACGGCCTCGGCCACGCTCACCGTGCGCAGTCCCACGGTCACCGGTCTTAGCATCACGCCGCTGTCTGCCTCCATCAAGGTGGGCGGTACGCAGACCTTCACCGCGAACCTGATCTACGACGACGGTACCTCGACCCCAGTGACCACGGGCGTGTCGTGGACGACGTCCGACGCGAAGGTGGCCAGCATCACCAGCGCGGGCGGCGGCGGCCGAGCGGGCGGCGGCGTCGGCGGAGTTTCGACCGGCATCGGAGCAGGCACGGTGAAAGTCTCCGCCACCTATGGCGACTACACCGCCACCGCGACGTTGGCGGTCACCGCAGCCACGCCGACCGCGCTGGTGGTGACGCCGGCAAAGGCAACCGTGACGGTCGGCTCGTCGCAGGCTTTTGTGGCCACGCTCGCCTACGACGACGGCACCACCGCGAACGTCACCGCCCAGGCGACCTGGACCTCGTCCAGCGCCACCGTGGCAACCATCGGCTCGGGAACCGCCGGCGGTCCGGGCGGAGGACCCAACCCCGGCAATGGCGGCAACGGCGGCACGGCGACCGCGCTCGCCATTGGCACCACGACCATCGGCGCCAGCTACGACGGCTTCTCGGGCAGCGCGACCTTGACGGTGAACGATCCCCCGATCGCGTACGTACAAGTTACGCCGACCAACTCGAACCTGCCCGTGGGCGCCAGCCAGCAATTCACCGCGACCGTGGTGTTTACCGACTACACGACCCGCAACGTGACCGCGCAAGCCACGTGGTCCTCGGGCAACACGGGGATCGCCGTCGTGGGCGGCACGGGCGGGGCGGCGGGTCGGGCCAGCGCACTCGCAGAGGGGGCCACCACCATCGCCGCCAGCTACGAAGGCGTGTCGGGCTCGACCACCATCACCGTCGCGAAGAGCGTGAAGTCAATCAACGTCACGCCGACCAATCCCACGACCGTACTTGGAGTCTCTCTGCCATTCTCCGCCACTGCCACCCTGTCGAACGACGCCTCCGTGGTGGTGACCTCGGGCGCGTCGTGGGTGACCAACGACGCGTCGGTGGCAACAGTGACCAGCAACGGCACGGTCGCCCCCGTCAAGGCGGGCTCGACCAAGATCACCGCGACCTACCTGGGCGTGTCCGGGTCCAGCACGGTGATGGTGAACGGGGCAAGCCTGTCATCGATTCAGGTGACACCCAACCCCCAGAAGGTGACCATCGGTTCGGGCGCCCAACTTACCGCAACTGGGGTGTACAGCGACGCCACCACCTACGACCTCACCAGCTTCGCGACTTGGCTGTCGTCATCGGCGGGCGTGGCGGCGGTTTCCAACGCCAGCGGCTCGCGAGGCCTCGTCACGGGACTTACCGACGGCACGACGAATGTCACGGCCGTTTTCCAGGGCATCACCTCCACAGTGGACGCCGTCACCGTCGGGAATTAGGGCCCAGCAGGCCGTTTGCTTTGTCCGAGGTCAGGCGGGCGAAAGACTCTCCTCTTATCCGTCTGGCTTCGGACTTTTTTTGCCACCGAACCCTTTCCGTCCTCCTCAGCCTCCGTGCCTCTGCGCCCTTGGTTAGAATCGGGTTTCAACCCGTTCGTACTCTAGGGGCTGGGCGCGACGCATGCCCCAGTTGAGACATTGCACTGGGAGAGGCTGACGTCGGTGCAGTCGCTGTCGGCGAAACATCCAACGCACCCTATGACCGAATCGCAGTGAGGCTGCGTCGACGGACAGTCTACGTTGCTGGCGCAGCGCTGGCACACTTGGTTGTTACTGTCACACACCCGCGAAGGTCGAAACATTCCGCAGTCGTCCGACGTGGTACAGGCGGGTTCACACAGCTTCTCAGTATTATTGCAGCGAAAATTGGGACCGAATTTCGTCTGACAGAACGTGGTGCTGCCGCACATGCAGACCTTGCGGGGAGGACCTCCGGGCACCGGCAAGTCGCCGCAAAGATCGAGCCCCACCCCAAGACAGTCGGTGCTGCTGCGGCAACTGACCATGCAGACCTTGCCGATGGGATGACAGATGTCGTTGCCGCCACGCGAGCAGTCGCTGTCCGACGCACAAGGGGTCACTGGGCCGCGAGGTGGCCCGCCGGGACCGCCATCGCGGTCGAAGTTCCAGGGCAGGTCAGACACGACGTCCGGGTCGAGGTCTGGCCCGGTTTCCGGCCCTACCTCGGGACCGACCTCTGGCCCTGCTTCCGGCCCGGCTTCCGGTCCAGGCTTGGGACCGAGGTCCGGCCCGGCGTCCGCGCAACGCGGATTGTTCGCACAATAGCGCTCGAAGGCCGAGTCGAAATTGCACGAGCCCCCAAGCCCCAGCATCGCGACAGCGAGCGAAAGAGAAATTCCTCGGGCCCGATCCATCACGGTAGATTCCCCGCCAGCATGACCATGCCGCCACCGGAAATCGGCGCGGCCAGCGCCGTCACCGATGCGTTATCGGAACGCGTGGCGAGCCCGATGATCCCCGTACCAACGCCGGCCACTGCAACACCTGCTAGCACCAGGCTCGCGGTTTGCCAGCCTTCACCGGCGGCCTTTTGCGAGCGCGCGCTGTCGAGAGATTGGCTCTTGTCCGCGAGAGCGCTGTAGTGACTGCGGGATATCGCCGCACAAATCCCGGCGGCGACGGCCGCACCGCCACCCATCGCCGCGGGAATCCACGGCCAGCGGGCCTTGGACGGTTCGGCCACGGTGCGCGCGGCCGATAGATCCGCCACCGATGCGCGGCGGGCGTCGTCCCGCTCTGCGGCGGGCGTGGCTGACTTGCTTTCGGGCCGGGCTGCTGCGATGGCTCCGGCGGTTACCGGCTTTGCCTCGGCGCGCGTGGTTGGCTTGGCATCGGCGGGACGACTCGCCGGTTTACCGTCGCTGCGGCTGGTGTATGTAACCAGCGGCGGTATTTCGGCGGTCGTCGGTGGCGACTCGACCGGCGCAGGTGCGAGCGCGTGCACGATGGCGCCCGATTCCAGCGTCGGCTCCGGAGCACGGCGTGCGACGAGATACGGCACGGATTCCGCCTTGGACGAGGTCGTCATGGAAGGAGCCTGCCGGGCACCCTGGGTCGTCCCCCGCGCTTCACCCTTGTGGGCCAAGCGGGGCGCGCCCTCCTTCGGCTCGCTCTTCGGAGCCGTCGGCCACGCCATCAACACTCGCGCCTGAATGGCGATGGCGCGAGCGCGGTCGAAAAGCTGACTGCCCGCCGGTAGGTGCAGCTTGGTCGACGCCGTGTGCTGCTCGTGGCTTACCTCGACCTCGCAGACGCCAGGTGCGGTTTCGGTGACCTTCACCTTCGCACAGTACTCGCAGGAACCGCTGGTCGGCCCGCGCAGAACCACGCGCGCGCCGCCCACGACCAAGGCCCGCGACACGGCCTCGGCCAACTCAGGTAATCCCGCGCCCGATGCGGTGACGGCTTCGACCTGCAGGTCCGGGGTGTGCAGTGGGGCCGCGAGGCCGAGCACGACCACCATCGCTGCAGCGACTGCGTTCATTTCGTGGAGTGTACTCGGGATCTCGCCAAAGCGGCATGCACGCCATCGGGGAAACGGCCGAGGCATTCGGCCCAGGTGCCGGTACTCTGTTGCTGGCTTTCCTGCTGCACCAAGATGGCAAGCTCGACGCAAGCATTCTCGGCCCACAGGGGCCGCTGGGACCTCGGCAACAGCGCGAGGGATTGGCGATAGCGCGCGATGGCCTCGCTGCGCTTGCCCCGGGCCGAAAACGACCAGGCCAGCAGCGCCTGGGCTTCGGCTTGCTGGGCGACGTCCGGGCTCGTCCCCAGGAGCTGTCCAATCTGTTTTTCGGCAGCGCCAAACTGTCCGTGATCCAGCGCCGCCAGCGTCGAGTGGCGCAGCCCCTCGCGGTAGTCCTCCGCGGACGCGACGGTCGCAGACTCACCGGCTCTTAGCATCTGCACGGGGCGGCCGACGCCCTCGGGTCTGACCTCGACCAAGCCCTCCGCGACATGCACCTGGGTTTCCTTGCCAGTGCGGATGACCTGGAAACGGGTGCCGTGCACGCGCACCTCGGCGTCCGGCGTGCGAACCGACAACGTGCTGCCCGCGGGCAGCTTGGGAACCTCCAGAGAAACACGCCCGGACGACAACACGAGCGACTGGTGCTCGCTGCTCGAGGAGGCGAGCCTGAGCGACCCAGCTTCCAGACGAATGCGCGCGCCCGTCGAGAGAACCGCAGACTTGGCTTCGCTCGTGGCTTGTATCTCTGCGCCCTCGGTAAGTAGCTTGGGCGCGAGCTGATGGGCTCTGCCTACCAGCACGGCCACGATGAGCCCGGCAGCCAGGGCCGCAGTTCCGAGCGCCGTGTAGAAGAACGGTGCCGAGCGGCGAACGGCCCGACGCCGACGCTGACTTCGCGCCGCACCAGCCGCCGCGCCGGCGATGGTATCGAACGACGGTACGGCCATCGGCAACCGGGCGATCTCGGACAAGGCGCAGTCCACGTGCGGCAGCGCCTGGAAAGCCAACCGACAGTCCTGGCAGAGTTCAAGGTGCGCCAGCCAGACTGGATCGGCTGGATTGTCGAGGCCCGGGCCAAAGTGGCGCTCACGCAAGGAGAGACACTCGCTCATGGCCGCTCCTGCATGCTGGCGGCGGGAACTGCCTCGGTGACGAGCCCGGCCTGGACCATCCGCAACGACAGCTCGGCGCGACTACGCGACAGGCGCGCCAGGATCGTGCCCCGGGGCTCGCCGGAAATCTCGGCGATCTCGGCCACGGTGTAGCCCTCGGCCTGCAGAAGCAATGCGAGCTTCTTGGCCGGGTCCATTTGTCCCAGAATCGCCAGCACCTTGCGAGCCAAGTCGCGGCCCTCGACGTTCGGTTCCAGCAGCGCCACCCGATCCTCGGCGATGGGCGGGGCCGTCCGCTTGGCGCGAGCCTCGTCCCGAATAGCGTTGTACGCGCGGTTGGTAGCAATGCGGGCCAGCCACGTGCCGAGGCTCACCTCGCCGCGAAAGTTGCCGATGCTGCGAAACGCAGCGACGAAGGTTTCCTGCAGGAGCTCTTCCGCGCGGGCCTTGTTGCGCAGGATACCACCAAGCACGCGCATGAGCTTCGGCGCGTACTGCTGGTAGCACTCACGGTAAGCGGCGTCCTCGCCCGCGGTGAGCCGCGCGCGCAGGGCGCGCTCGCCGATCTCACCCGGGAAGAAGAGGATATTTTCGTCGCGCTTGTCGGTCACCGCAGGTCTTGCCTCCTATTGTAACTGACACCGAAACAGTCGGGGTGATTGCAGCGTCGCGGGGTTCTTGGCTTATCGCAGCGATAGAATCGCGCAAGTCCGCAAGATCATAGACTGCTCCGACATCCCGACGCCGTGCGTTTCAAACCGCGAGCCGCAATAGTGAGCTGCTCAGCGCCTCGCGCACCAGTTCCATTTTGGCCGCCGCCATGCTGGTGACGCGAGCGCCCGCATCGCCTTGCGCGTACAGCAACAAGGTCACCTGACTATCCACAATCACCGGTGACACCAGCACATCGCTCGGCGGAGCGGTATTCAGGGCCGCCCACAAAGGCCTCTGCACTGCCATCCCGTCGGGCGGCGGTGTACCGCGGAAGGTCGCTCGGCGGCTGCGCGCGATGCGCAGGCACGAGGGCAGCGTGAGTGAAAAGCGAAGCTGCTCGACCTCGGGGCGCACGCACCCACCCGCAAAACCGAAGCGGCCTTGCGCCACCGAGCCGCTGACCAAGAACATGCCGCCCGCCGTGAAGCAAGAACGCATGAAGGCGAAGAGGTTGTCGGATAGATCCTGCTGGTCGCTGGCAAACCGGATTTGCTCGACCGCAAGCTGTGCGCCCGCGCCGGTGATGGGAACCACCACAGGGGTAAGCGCATGGCGCGACAGCACCCGGGATGGCGTCGGGGGATCGCATAAGAGCGGCGGGATGAACGTCATTGGCGTCGGTGTGAAACAAAGCGCGTCTTCCATGATGGTGAGGGGGGCGGCCGGTTCGCGCTCGGCGACGTCGGGATCGAGCGGCGCCAGCCGAAGCGGCTGCGCTTCTGCAAGCGTGGGTTGCCGGTCCTTGAGGGTCGGGCGGTGCGAGCGCAACGCCGGGCGAATCTCCAGGGGCTCGGACGGCCACGGTGGTTCGGGCCTACCGCTCGCCGCTTGCTGTGGAATCGGAACGTCCTTCGTCGTGATGCGAATCTTGCGCTTCTGCCGAACCCTATACAAAAGTTCGAATTGCCGAGTCAGCGCAACCTCGCTGGTGACCATCGCATCCACGGTGGCCCCGAGAATGAATGCCAGCCGATCGAGCACCCACAGGTTGCTGGGGTTCGCCATGGCAACGGCAACGCGCCTTGGCCCGGTGAAGAAAAGCGGGATGGTCTGAAGCTCGATGGCCTGATGAACCACCAAGCGCTTCCGCAAAGCGGCGTCGGCTCGCATGAAGTCGGCCTCCAGGGCAGGCGGAACGCCAAATTGTTCAGCCAGACCCAAGGCCAGCTGGTCGCTGGTCAGGATGCCCTTCTCCACGAGATAGTCGGCAAGGCGTGCTCCTTGCGCCTGCTCATCGGCCAGCGCCGCCTGCAGCTTGGCTGGGCTTAGAAGCCCTCGTTTGACAAGAATCTCACTTAGATGCATGTCCGCCTCCGGACACTTCCTGCACGAACTATCGCCACGAACTGCTCGGGCAATTAACTCGGCATTTTTCCCCTCTGCTATCGGCAAATCGAGGCAGCTTCTAAAGCCTCCCCGGCAGGCCGCGAAGGGGCTTGCGCAGCCGAGGTTGCTGCAACAACATGTTGCGCTCGCACAGGCACGGACCAACAACAAGACACGAACCACGATGTCATCGAGAGCAAAATTCCGCGTCAAGAAGCGCCCTGCCCCATCGATTGCGGACCGTCTGGCCGCGGCCGTCCGCATGCACCAGCAGGGCCAAGTGGCAAGCGCCGCCGAGGTGTACAAGAAGGTCTTGCGCGATTCGCCCAACCACGTGGATGCACTTCACTTCTTGGCCGTCGCCATGCACCAGACCGGCGATCATGATGCTGCGCTCGACCATCTCCATCGCGTGCTCGAGCTTGCCCCCGAGCATTTCGATGCGCACAACAATCGGGGCAACATTCTCAAGAAATTGGGTCGCCTCGACGAGGCAGAGGCCGACTACCGGCGCGCTCTCACCCTCCGGCCGAAGGACGCGGACGCCCTCAACAACCTGGGAACCGTGCTGCGAGAACGGGGCCGACTGCAAGAGGCCGAGGCGACGTTCCGCCAGGTGATTGCACTGGCCCCCGAGCACGCGGCGGCCTGGCAGAACCTCGGCAACACGCTCATTTTCATGGAGCGCATCGCGGATGCCATCGAGGCGCACCGTCAGGCAGTCAAGCTGGCCCCCATGTCGGCCCGCGCGTACCACTACCTGGTTGCGGTGCTGGCTGCGAATGACCTGATGGACGAAGCGCGCGACGTGTGCGGACGCTGGATAGGCTTGTTTCCGAACGATCCACGGGCTCGGCACATGCAGGCCGCATGCACGGGCGAAGCGACGCCCGGCCGTGCTTCGGACGACTACGTGCGTGCCGAATTCGCGGGATTCGCGGCGAGCTTCGACACCAACCTCGCGAAGCTTGAATACCGAGCGCCGACGCTCATCGCCGGAGAGATCGGCCGCTTGCTGGGCGAGCACGGCTTGCAAACCGCGGCGGCGCTCGACGCAGGCTGCGGCACTGGACTTTGCGCTTCGTTTCTGCGGCCGCGGTCCAAGCACCTCACCGGCGTGGATCTATCCCCAGAGATGGTCGAGCTGGCCCGCAAGCGGGAGGTCTACGACGAGCTGGTGGTCGACGAGCTCACCACCTATCTGTGCAAGCATGCAGCGGCATTCGATCTCATCGTCTCGGGGGACACGCTGGTCTACTTCGGCGATCTGGGCGAGGTCTTGCCCGCCGCCGCCCGCGCCCTTCGACCGGGCGGCATTCTTGCGTTCACGGTCGAGAAAGTGGCGGCCGCCGAAGCCCCGCAGGGATTCCGCATTCGGCCGAGCGGGCGATACGGCCACAGCCGCGACTACCTCACGGAAACGCTCGCAGCTGCGGGTTTTCGTGACACGAGCTTTCACGAGGTGGGTCTGCGCAAGGAGGCGGGGCAGTGGGTGGAGGGATTCCTGGTCAGCGCCAGACTACCGACCGAAAGCCAGCCCTCAATGCCGACTCCGTGACAGCATGCAAAGCGCAAAACCATGACCGACCCCATCTTCTGGCACCGACTGCAATTCGGCTTCACGGCCGCATACCACTACCTGTTCCCTCAGCTGTCCATGGGGCTGGCACTCTTCATCGTCATCCTCAAGCTGCTCGCCCGTCGCACCGGCAAGGAAAGTTACCGCGACGCCGCGCGATTCTGGATCCGCATCTTCGGCATCAACTTCGCTGTCGGCGTCGTGACTGGCATCCCGATGGAGTTCCAGTTCGGTACCAACTGGGCAAGGTTCAGCGAGCGCACGGGCGGCCTCATCGGACAGACCCTGGCGATGGAGGGCATGTTCGCCTTCTTCCTGGAGTCGAGCTTCCTTGCGCTCTTGCTTTGGGGCGAAGAACGATTCGGCCGCAAGCTTCACGACCTGGCAGCCTGGGCCCTGTTCGTCGGCTCGTGGCTGTCGGGCTACTTCATCATCGCCACCAACGCGTTCATGCAGCATCCGGTGGGCCACCGAATCGCTCTCGACGGAACTTTCCAGGTCGCCAACTTCCTCGCTTTTCTCTTTAACCCGTGGGCGATCGTCGAGTACGTGCACAACATGGTCGCGTCCGTGGTGACCGCATCCTTCGTGGTGACGGCCGTCGGCGCGTACTACACCCTGCGCGACTCGTTCCCCGAGCAGGCGAAGATCTATCTGCGCACCGGCGTCCTCGTCGGCCTCGCGGCCAGCATGCTGGTGGCATTCCCCACCGGCGACCAGCAGGGCAAGATGGTGGCGAAGCATCAGCCGACCGCCTTGGCGGCCATGGAAGGGCGATGGAACAGCGGTTCATGGGCCGAGCTGAACCTCATCGGCCAGCCCGACGTTCGCAATCGCCGCCTCGACAATCCCATCCGCATGCCGGGCCTGCTCAGCTTCATCGCCTACGGCTCGTTCAACAGCAACGTCAAGGGCCTCAGCGAATTTCCGACTGACACGTGGCCGCCCAACATCGAGCTCCTTTATTACAGCTTCCACATCATGGTGGGCCTCGGGACCATCTTCATCGCCATCATGGCGTTCGCAGCCCTCATGCTCTGGCGCGACCGACTGCAAAAGATCCGCTGGCTGCTCTGGGTGCTGATGCTGGCGTTCCCCTTCCCGTACATCGCCACCGCCGCAGGTTGGATGACGACCGAGCTCGGTCGCCAGCCGTGGCTGGTGTATGGCCTTCTGCGCACAGCCGACGGAACCAGCCACCTCGTGCACAGCGGCCAGACGGTGTTCACCTCGCTTGGGTTCGCTGGGCTGTTCGTGGTTCTCGGGTTCTTGTTCCTCTACCTCGTCATGCGCGAAATCGTCCACGGCCCCGAGGCCCACGCAACCGCCTCGGCGGAAAAGTAAAGGAAACCGACCATGGAGATGCTTTGGTTCTGGATGGTCAGCGTGATGGTAGCGATCTATTCGGCGCTGGATGGCTTCGACTTCGGTGCAGGGATCATGCACCACTTCGTCGCACGCAACGACCCAGAACGCCGGCAGGTGCTGGCCGCGATTGGCCCCCTGTGGGACGGCAACGAAGTCTGGCTTCTCGCCGCCGGCGGGAGCCTTTTTCTCGCCTTTCCGAAGGTGCTGGCCGCGGGATTTTCGGGCTACTACCTGGCCATGTTCATGGTGGTGTGGACGCTGCTTCTGCGTGGGATCTCCATCGAGTTCCGGAGCCACGTGAGCGATCGCATGTGGCGGGCTTTCTGGGACGTGACCTTCACCTTCGCCAGCGTCCTGCTTCCCATCTTGCTCGGCGCGGCCCTGGGCAACGTGGTGCGCGGCGTGCCGCTCGACGAATCGGGCTACTTCAACATTCCTCTGTTCACCCACTTCGGCACCGAAAATCCGGTCGGCATCCTCGACTGGTACACCGTTCTCATGGGCGTGTTCGTCTTGGTCACCGTCGCGAACCACGGCGCCCTGTTCCTCGGGTGGAAGACCGAAGGCCCGGTGCACGACCGCGCATGCAGAATGGCCCTGCCCTTGTCGGTCATGACCGCGGTGCTGGGTGGCCTGGCCACGCTGGCCACAGGCAAGGTCAATCCGGACATCTACGCGAACCTGCCGCACGCGCCCCTGGCTTGGGCCGGGCTGTCGATTTTCTTGCTGGGCTTGGTCACGATTTTCTGGGGCCAGCTTCGCCATCGCGTGGGCGTGGCATTCGCCGGCAGCCTCGCGTTCATCGTCGGCATTCTGGCAGCGACCGCGGGCAGCGTCTTTCCCGTGATGCTCAAGTCCAGCCTGGCTCCGGCCTTCAGCCTCACCGCCTACAACAGTGCCGTCAGCGCGCAGGGTCTGTGGACGGGACTCAAGTGGTGGCTCTTCGGCTTCCCGCTTGCGGTGGGTTACGTCATCTTCCTGTTCCGCCTCCACCGCGGCAAGGTGAAGGCGTCGGCTGACGGCAAGGGATACTGAGAAAAAAGCGCGGTTGGCCGTATGGACTGACGCGCTAAAAAATCTTGCCCGAGCAGAAGGCTGGTCAATCGACCGGAATGTTGACGCGCCGAAGCTGTAGCGTAACGCGTGGGCAGCTGCGCGACGTTCTCACAGAACGCGAGTTGGACGTGTTGACACTCATCGGACGCGGCCTGGCCACCAAGGACATCGCCAAAGAGCCGGGCCTGCGCCCCGCCACGGTCAGCGTCCATCGCGCGAACATCATGCAGAAGCTAAACCTGCACAATTCCGCCGCGCTGGCTGCCCTGGCGGTTCGCGCAAGCCTGACCTAAGCGATCCAGGGTATTCAGCGAGCCGGCGAAACTGACGCTGATCAGGCATCCATGGAAGACGGCACTGGCGTTCTCGACCAGACAGGGCTGCCCGACTCTCTGTTCATCGCTTTGCCGGTGGGCATTCTTCTCCTCGATCAGGCTGGCCACGTCATTTCAGCCAATCGCATGGCCGAGACGCTTCTCGGCGTCCGGGCGTTCGAGATGCGCGACCGTTTGTCGGTCCGGGCTGCGCTGGATGTCCTTTGTCGAGATTGCAGCAAGATGCCCTTGCACGACGTCGACATGGTCGAGATCGCCAAGCAAAGCCACGGTGAGAAACCTCTCGAGATGGTGCTGGCGCGGCCCGACGGCAGTCAGGTCTGGCTCACCCTGCGGGCGACGCCACTTCCCGAGGGCAGCATCGCCATCACGCTGGAAGATATAGGACCACGGATCCGCCACGTTGCTGCGCTGGAAGCACACACCCGTCTCGTGGAACAGGCCGATGAGCTCGACCTCAAGGACCTGCTTGGCGCAAGCCTCGACGAGCTCGCGGCCCTGACCGGGGGCGCAGCCGGCGTGTTTCTGTTCATCGACGAGGATCAGGAGAGCATCCGACTGCAAGCGTGGAGCACGCAAAAACGAGGTCACGGCTACCCAGTCGAAAGCCCGCCTCCGGTGGTCGCCTCGCCGGGAGCCTGGGCAGATGCCGTAAAGCAAAAGCACACGGTCGTCCACAACGAAGGCTCGCGGCCGGCGGACGCATGGTCGCTGCCCGATGGACCTGTGCAGATCCTACGAGAGCTGGTCGTTCCAGTGGTGCGCAAGGGAAAGGTTCGCGCGGTGGTCGGGTTGGCGAACAAGCCAGGCCACTACGACGACACCGACGTCAGCCTGGTCGAACGACTCGCCAATCTGTCGTGGGAATTGGCATCGCTCAAACTGGCCAAGGCCGATGCCGAACAGCGCGCGGAGCAGATGCAGAAGGTCGCAGCCAGCACGCCCGGCCTGGTTTGCATCCTGCGGAGGGATTGCGAGGGACGAGCCACGTTGCACCACGTATCACCAGTCGACGACGACTTCTACGGTGTGCCTGCGTCCGGGCTGGCCGCCGACCTATCGGGGCTCATCGCCCAAATCCATCCGGAAGACCGTGCCCGCCTGGGGCAATCCCTGGGCGCCTCGGAGCAGAGCCTGACGCCCTACCATCAGCGATGGCGCTTTCAGCATTCCAGCAAGGGTTGGCGCTGGCAAGAATGCTGGGCCATTCCGCAGCGGGAACAGGACGGCGGCACGCTTTGGTACGGCTTCCTGATGGACGTCACCGCCCAGGCAGAAGCTGAAGCCGCAGCCGCCGAGAATGCCGCCCGTTTCGAAGAAGCCTTCGAGCAAGCCGCGATCGGCATGGCGCTGACCACCCTCGATTTCAAACTGAACAAGCTCAATCAGGCATTCTGCGACATGCTCGGCTACGCCAAGGAGGAGCTGCTCGATTCGGACGGCCTGGCCCTGACCCATCCGAACGATCGACAAGCGACCGTGGAGGCCCGTCAGACCGTGCTTGCCGGTTCTCGGACCACGTGTCGCCTGGAAAAGCGCTACCAGCACAAGGATGGACATGCGATCTGGGCTCAGGTGGACTACTCGCTGGCGCGCGCCAGCAACGGGGACCCCACCCATTTCGTCGCCCAGGTCCACGACATCAGCAAGCGCAGACGTGCCGAGCAAGAACGTAGCCTGACCGTCGACATGCTGAGTATTCTCAACCGCACGGACGACCCGTCAGCCGCGTCGGGGCAGATTCTCACGGCGATTCGCGCGGCTATGGGCATCGATGCGGCCGCCATTCGGCTCGCAGAGGCAGGCGACTTCGCCTACGCAGCCCACGAAGGCTACTCCGAGGAGTTCCTCCGCTCTGAACGCTGTCTTCGTATGCGGGCCAATGGCGACGAGACCCTGCCCGAGGAAGACCGCGACCACGTCTTCGACTGCACTTGTGGCCGCGTAGCCAGAGCGCAAATCGACGCGAGGAACCCGATGTTCACGCCGAATGGAAGCGCCTGCATCGACAATTCGCCCGCCATGCTCTCGATCCCGGGCGAGCGCGAGCAGCGACTCTCCGCGCGCAACCGCTGCTTCCACTTCGGCTACCAGTCCGTTCTCGTGGTCCCCGTCCGATCGGGCGAACGGATTGTCGGAATTCTGCAGTTGAACGACCGCCGCCCGCATGCGTTCACCCCCGAGCAGATCGCCTTTCTGGAAGGCATCGCCCCGACCCTGGGATTGGCCCTGGAACGCAAGCAGGCCGCCGCCGAGCGACAGTCGATGGAACAAGCCCTGCGGTCGAGCGAGGAGCGCTTCGCGCGGGCTTTTCATTCCGCGCCGATCTTGGGGATCATCAGCAAGATCGACGACGCCACCATCGTCGAGGCGAACCAAGAATTCTGCCGCGTGACCGGTTACCGCAAGGACGAGCTAGTCGGACACTCCCAAGTCGAGCTGGGGCTCACGCAGCCGCTGCAACGCCGTGAGGCCCTGCAGGCGATGGAGCGCGAAGGGAAGCTTCGCAATTACGAGATGGTCGTGCGCTGCAAAGACGGTAGACGAATCAGCTGTCTCTTGTCCGCCGACGTGATCGAAACCCAGGGCGATCGTCTGCTCTTGACGATGATTACGGATGTCACCGAAGGCAAACAAGCGCAGGCAGCCCTGCGTGAAAACGACGAGCGCTTTCGCCTTCTCATCGATCATGCCCCGGCCGCTCTCGCCATGTTCGACACCGACATGCGGTACCTGGCGGTCAGCCGTCGGTGGCTGGAGGACTACGGCCTTGCCGGGCAGAACGTCCTCGGCAAGTCGCACTACGAGGTCTTTCCGGAGATCTCCGAGACCTGGAAGTCGATTCATCGGCGGGCCCTGGCGGGCGAGGCTGTCAGCGCCAAGGAGGACCGCTTCGACCGAGAGGACGGCAGCATACAGTGGCTGCGTTGGGATGTGTTGCCGTGGCACCACGACGACGAATCCATCGGGGGCATCGTCATCTTCTCGGAGGACATCACGGCTAGAAAGGCGGCCGAGTCCGAAACCGAGGCCAGTCGGGCAAAACTGGCCGCGGCCTTGGAGAGCATGACCGACGCCGTCTTCATTTCGGACACCGAAGGACAGTTCATCGATTTCAACGGGGCGTTTGCCGCGTTTCACCGGTTCCGCAGCAAGGAAGAGTGCGTGCGCAACTTCGCAGGGTATGCGGCGACTCGCGAGCTCTTCTTCCCGTCCGGCGCACCCGCGCCCATAGGGGAATGGCCGGTTCGACGCGCGCTGCGGGGTGACGTGGCAACCAACGTCGAGTACCGCATAACGAAGAAGGACAGCGGCGAAACCTGGGTCGGCAGCTACAGCTTCGCGCCCATTCGCGATGCAGCCAAGACTATCGTCGGCGCAGTGATCGTCGCGCGTGACATAACCGAACAGAAACGCGCGGAGCAGGCCCTGCACGACGTGACGGAACGATTTCGCCAGATCAGCGAAGCCGCGAAGGAATGGATCTGGGAGGTCGACGCGGAAGGCCTGTACACCTACTCGAGCCCAGTGGTCGAACTGCTTCTCGGGTACCGGCCTGAAGAACTGGTCGGACAGCACCACTTTTACGACCTGTGGCCCGTTGATGTTCGCACCACGCTGTTGCCGATGGCGATGGAAGCGTTCCGCCGGAAAGAAGCCTTCACGAATCTGCCCAACACCTGTCTGCACAAGAACGGTCGTCCGGTTCTGATCGAGACCACGGGCTTTCCCGTGGTCGACGCGTCCGGAGCCCTCATCGGCTATCGTGGCGCCGATCGCGACGTGACCGAGCGGGAAGATGCCCAAGCGGCGCTTCGAGAAAGCGAGGTACGCCTCCGCGAGCTGTTCGAGCACTCACCGGTGGCCGTGTGGGAGGAGGACCTTTCGGCGATCGCCGCCCGCTTCTCCCAGCTTCGAGCGCAAGGGGTTGTCGATTTGCACGACTATCTAGCCAAGCACCCCGAAGAGGTCGCCGACCTCGCAAGCCGCGTGCGCATTCTGGAGGTGAACGACGCTAGCTTGAAGCTCCTCGGCGCGTCCTCTTTGGAGGAGTTGCCGAGGGAGCTGCCGAAATACTTCAACGAGGGTGCGCTGGCGGTCTTTGCTGCGGAGATGGCCGAGCTGTACGAGGGCAAGACCAAGCTCGAGACCGAGACACCCCACCTCGACATCCGCGGGAATCTGCTCGACCTGCAGCTTCGAGTGTCGGTCCTGCCCGGTCATGTCGAAGATCTGTCGCGGGTTCTGGTGTCATTCACCGACCTGACCGCGCGCAAATCCGCCGAGGCCGAGCGCCACGAGCTGGAACGCGAGGTGAATCACCTGCAGCGCCTGGAAAGCCTCGGTCGGCTCGCCAGTGGTGTATCGCACGATATGAACAACGTGCTTGGCGCCGTGATGGCCATCGGTTCTCTGCTGAAGGCCAGGCACAAGAACGATCCCGTGATCAGCAAGGACGCCGACGCCTTGCTTCACGCGGCAGTCCGCGGTCGCGACCTGGTCAAGGGACTGCGCGATTTTAGCCGCAAGGAATTGCAGTCGGCGCGCCAGCTCGACCTGAACGAGATCGTGCAGCACGAGGCCGAGCTTCTCGAACGCACGACCCTCAAACGGGTTTCCATCGTCCGCGAGTTGGCGCCCAACCTGCCGCCCGTGTTCGGCGAGGCCAGCAGCATTCAAAACGCGTTGATGAATCTATGCGTGAATGCCATTGATGCCATGCCGGACAGGGGAATCCTCACGCTGTCCAGCCGCAACCTCGGTCAGGGCTTCGTCGAATTGGCGGTTCAAGACAACGGGGAAGGCATGCCTGCCGAGGTGCTGGCGCGCGCGCTTGAACCGTTCTTCACCACCAAGCCCATCGGAAAAGGAACCGGCCTCGGGCTTTCGCAGGTCTACGGCACGGTCAAAGCACACGGCGGGACATTGGACATCCAAAGCAAGCACGGGACCGGCACACGGGTTTCGATGACTTTTCCGTCCGTTCAGATGTTGGCTGATCTACGCAGCCCGGGTGGTTCCGCCTCTGCGCTTGGCACGGGCCGCCCGCTCAAGGTTTTGCTGGTCGACGATGAGGAAATGGTCCGTGGCACGGTCTTGAGTCTGCTCGATGTGCTCGGCCACGAGGCACAGGCTGCCAGCGGCGGCATCGAGGCGCTTCGTCGGCTGGATGCCGGCATGGAAGTCGACTTGGTCATGCTCGACATCAACATGCCCGGCATGGACGGCGTAGAAACCTTGAGCCGTCTGCGCATCGCCCGCCCCGATTTGAGGGTTCTTTTTGCAACCGGGCATGCGGACGAGCGCATCCCATCAATCCTCAATCGGTTCCCCGGGGTTCACATCCTCAGGAAGCCGTTCAACATCACCGAGCTTGAGGGCGCGCTGTCAGACTGGCCATAGACTCACGGATTGGGGGGGCGCCGAGATGGAAACCGAAACCAGGCCGGGCAACAAGAAGCCAAGCATTCTCATTGTCGACGATTCCACCACGAATCTGCGGCTCATCACCGCGATGCTCCTCGACCAAGGAATGGATCCGCGCCCCATCTCGAGCGGCAAGCTGGCGCTGGGAATGGCCAAGGCCGATCCGCCCGATTTGATTCTGCTCGACATCGACATGCCCGGCATGGACGGCTTCGAGCTCTGCAGGGCACTCAAGGACGACGATTCGCTGAAGGAGATCCCCATCATCTTCATCAGCGGACTTTGGGACTCGGGCAACGTGGTCAAGGGCCTCACGCTAGGCGGCGTAGACTACGTCAACAAACCTTTCCAAGCGGAGGAAATCTCGGCCCGCATCCACACCCATCTGCGAATCGTCTCGCTGCAACGAGAGCTTGCCCAACAAAACCAGGAACTCGAGCGGCAGGTTTCGGAGCGAACCCGCGACCTGGCCAACGCCAATCGCCGGCTCGCCGAGCTGACCAAGCTCAAGGGAGATTTCCTTCACATCATCGCCCACGAGCTGCGTACACCGGCCAATGGCTTGTTCGGATTCAGCGAGCTCATCCTCGGTCTCTGCCAGCCAAGCGAGGAGGCCGAGGACTATCGGAAGCACTACGAGCACAGCAAACAGCGCCTGCTCAACCTCATCGAGGACGCGGCCGTGATTGCCGATCTGACGCAAGGCCCGGCCGCGGTGGGGAACCTGGTGCCGCTGCCGTCGATCCTCGCTGGGCTGAGACGTCGGCTACCGCAGATCAGAATCGCGGCCGACGGCGAGGACCGGATGGGCAAGGTGCTGGTCTACGAAGAAAAGGACATGCTTGTGCGCTCGCTCGAAACTGTGGTGCTTCTGGCCGAGGCGTTTTCCACCCGGAAGAGTTTGGTCGGCTTCGCTTTGAAGTACTCCCATGGATTCGTGACCTTGCGAGCCCGGCTCGATGCCCTCCGCATGCCCACCGAAGCGGTGCCGAAATTCTTCGACCTCGAGAGTGTCGCCCGTTCGTCGTCGGCCGCCGAGCCGCTCGGCCTGTCGCCGGTGGTCGCCCAGCGGGTCATCTACGGGCTCGGGGGAGACTTGCGGCTCTTCGGTGAGGGACCGAACACCGGTCACCTGGAAGCGATCCTCGCGACCGACGTGGGCGATTGCGGGCCTGTGCGCGGCGGTTGACCGACGCTCCAAAGGGGTCGGTGCAACTTGCCACCGATGATCACGTGCAAGTCGGCGGTGCGGAAAAAACCGCAAAATGTCGATTGACCTGCTACCTTACCGAGCCCAGTTCATGGATGACGAGCAGCACAAACGACTTCGCGCGGAGGTCGCCAGCCGGCGCACCTTCGCCATCATCTCGCACCCCGACGCTGGCAAGACCACGCTGACGGAAAAGCTGTTGCTCTACGGCGGCGCCTTGCATATGGCGGGGTCGGTCCGAACCAAGGGCGGCGGCCGCCATACCGCCAGCGACTGGATGGAAATCGAAAAGCAGCGCGGAATTTCGGTGTCCAGCAGCGTGCTGCAATTCGACTACAAGGGCCGACACCTGAACCTGCTGGACACACCGGGGCACAACGACTTCTCGGAAGACACGTACCGAACGCTGTCGGCCGCCGACACCGCCATCATGCTGATCGACTGCGTGAAGGGCGTCGAGCCACAGACCATCAAGCTATTCCAGGTCTGTCGTATGCGCGGCATCCCCATCGTCACGTTCATCAACAAGATGGATCGCGACGGCAAGGACCCGTTCGAGTTGCTCGACGAGATCGAGCGCGTGCTCGGTATTCCGTGCAGCCCGGCCAACTGGCCCGTCGGCTCGGGCGATTTGTTCGCCGGGGTCTATGATCGCTGGCACAAGTCCCTGTTGCTGTTCGAGGAAGGCTCACGCTCGCAGCGCATCGGCATGCACGAGGGCGAATGGGACGATGCCGATTTGGTGGCGTGGGTCGGCGCGAACCGCCTGAACAAGGCACGCGAAGACCTCGAGTTGCTGGAGACCGCAGGCACTGCCTTCGACCGCGAGAAATTCCTGGCCGGCCAGATGACCCCGGTGTTCTTCGGAAGCGCGATGACCAACTGCGGGCTTGCGCCGCTGCTCGACAAGTTCGTCGACCTGGCACCGCCGCCGCGCATCCGACTGACCACGACCGGTACGCTGGAACCAGACGTTCCGAATTTTTCCGGCTTCGTCTTCAAGATTCAGGCGAACATGGATCCGCAGCATCGCGACCGCATCGCGTTCCTGCGCATCTGCTCGGGCCGTTTCGTTCGCGGTATGGATGTCAAGCACGTGCGTACCGGCAAGACCTTGTCGCTGTCGCGTTCGGTGCAGTTCATGGCCCAGGAACGAACCGTCGTCGACGAGGCCTACTCGGGCGATATCGTCGGTCTGTGGGATCCCGGCATACTGCGTATCGGGGACAGTCTGTGCGACGGCACCCCGGTCGAGTTCGAAGGCATTCCGCGCTTTTCGCCCGAGCACTTCGTCCGCGTGCGCCTCCACGATCCGCTCAAGCGCAAGCAGCTCAAGAAGGGGCTCGACCAACTGTCGGAAGAAGGCGCGGTGCAGCTCTTCTTCGACCGACTGCGGCTGGAGCGCGACCCGATCTTGGGTGCCGTCGGTGTGCTGCAGTTCGAAGTAATCGAGCATCGCCTGCTCACCGAGTACGGCGTGCGCATCGGGTTCGACCGACTGCCCTACCGATACGCGCGTTGGCTGGAAGGGCCCGAGATCAATCACGACAAATTCGAGCTGCCCGGGCGACAAAGCTGCGTGATCGACGTGGAAGGCCGGCCACTCGTGCTGTTCGAAACCGAATGGTTGCTCCGCCGCGCCGAGGAAGAAAACCGCGGCGTGAAGTTCATATCCGCCGTGCAGCCGGGCCGCAGCACCCGTTCCGCAGCCTAGGAGGCTGGTGTCAAACGGCTCCCTTCGCGCCTCGCGGCCGGGGCTCCTCGCTCCGCCAGGCACGGGTCTGCCGTTTAACACAGCCTCCTAGCTCCGGAATTTCCCGCGGCGTTTCAATGCGCCCGTGGCACATACCGCCGGTCGAACTCGATCAATTTCCTTTGTCTGCGACTCTACAAAACGTAAAGTAGCTAACAAGCTTCGCTTTGCTTTTAGAGGCCGAGGATCACGTCATTCCCCCGAAGGACCAACCATGGCGAGCTCTCTGCGTCCCACCATGAGTCGACTTCTGCCACTCTTGGCGGCAGCGATGTCGATCAATTGCCAAGTCAAGACCGGAGGTCTCGCAGGCCTCTTGGGTGATGCCAGCACGCCCCCATCGCCCGACTCTGCGACGACACCTTCGGACGCGGCCTCCTTGGCGACAGGCGGACAAGGCGCAGGCGGCGCGATCGGCAGTACGGCCATCGACGGTCAAGGTCCCGGCCCGAACACTGGCGGGAGCTCTGGCTCGACCGTGGCTTCGTCCGGAGGCGCCCCTGCCCTCGACGGTGCGACCTCACCGACTGGCGGCCCGTTCGGATCGGGAGGCACCGGCGTAGGAACCACGATCGGAACGGGCGGGCGCCTTGGGCCGAGCGGACTCGGCGGCGCGATGCAAGACGCGGAGAATAGTCAACGCGACGGAGCGGGGCTCGAAGCACCCATCGGCGATTCGCCGTTGAGCAATCCCGACCTCGGCCTCGAGAAGCCGGCGACCGCCAGCGAGGCCGCGCCCGACCTCGACCAAGGCGCCGATCTGCAGGCCCCTTCCCGCGAGGTTGCAGACGGTCGCATCAGGCGCGATGCGGAAATCGAAGCCCTTGCAGACGGCGGACCTCCCCTCGTGTGGCACGACGAATTCGAAGGCGCCGCCCGCACCGCTCCCGATGAGGGGAAGTGGTCCTACGCG
>Ga0302323_100000962_pt1 | contig 23306 bp, 20 predicted proteins | sample Fen_T0_3_FD_201950 | JGI IMG/M metagenome (GOLD analysis project Ga0302323, IMG submission 201950) | Peat permafrost microbial communities from Stordalen Mire near Abisko, Sweden - Fen_T0_3 | ecosystem: Environmental > Terrestrial > Soil > Wetlands > Permafrost | place: Sweden: Abisko... | reverse complement strand
ATCCGTGGGTCCGGTGGCTGAGGTGAACGTTCGCGTGTGGCGGCGCTTCTATGCGCAGCTCGACGCTGGCTTGCCGGTGCTGTTCATGCGGGTGAATCAGGACGGCGATGTGGCTTGGCATTCGAGCCGTCGGTACCGCGCCATGCTGGGCGTTGGTTGTTACTTCTGACAACAGATCCCGGAGAAGCTTCATGGGCTCAAAGAGACTCGAATCAGTGGTTCTCGTCGCTCTGTCATGGCTCTCGGTGGCGGGCTGCGATCCCGTGCGACCGGGCGATTTCGAGGCCGACTACCCGGCGAATGTCTGGATCGACCTTCCTGCGGAGCTGAGGGACGTTGCGCGGACCGCCGCGGATGTGTACGGCTCGCAGATTTGGCTGGACGAAGGCACTGCGCGGGTCCGCTCCACCAGGCAGTGGGACAGATCGCCCGCTGGCCCCCTCTTGCTTGGGTATGGACAACTGACCTCGCCTTTGGAGGTGCCACTGTGGCGGGACCTGGTCTGGGCTCTCGATCAAGGGAACTGGAACCCGCGATTCAGCAAGACCGACCTCGGGATGGCCGACAGCGCCTATGGCGGCCCAACTACGGTGATCGCCACGGTGAGGGTGGCTGTGCAGCCTAGCCCGGGCGGCAAAGTCCTGCTTTACAGCGATGTGGACGATGTGATGATCGCATCACAGGGGGGCACAGATCTTCAGCCCATCGGACCTGCCGGGCCGACCTTGGCAGTCCCAGCGGGCTTCCACCGATATCGACGAACCTGCACGCCGGCCGGGCAAGAGTCGTTTGCGGAAGTTCCAATCGACGACCCTGTCGAGCTGGTGAGTGTCGGTTGGGTCGATGTAGGGCCGCAGCCGTTGTCGGCTGGGCAGGGAACCACCGACTACGGGGTCGCCCTGTGCGGAATCGACGTGGGCACGGCCATCGACATGGGCACGGCCGTTCCTCTGCCGAAAGAGCCGAGCCTTAGCCCTTACGCCGTCTCCGCAGACTCCTTGGCCTGGACCCCTGGTGGCGACGGCTTGTACGTCATGGGCGGCGTACTCCCAGGCGAGGTGTACTACCTCGACCTAGGCGACCAATCCTGGAAGTTGATAGCGTCCGGTGAATTCAAAGGACCCATGACGGTCGCCATGGATGGAACCAGCCTTCTTTACTGGACCGACCAGGGCACCTACTTTCACTACACCCGGCAGTCGTTGAGCGACACCATGCTGCCGCTTCAGGCGTCTTTACCGAGCTTGGAATTGCACCCCACGGATCCCCCAGGCACGGTCCTCTCGCCCGATGGCTACGTGCTTGCCTCCGGTTCGGGTATGGATTTCACGGACCTGCGCACGCTGACCCGCCCGACCCTGAAGGCACTCGTGTCGCCTGGGTACTACGGAATCCCGCTCGCTTGGGCGCCTACCGGCGATGCCATCCTGATGGAGCTCTCGCCCCAGCACGGTTCGTTCACCGACGGCGTGGACAATCAATTCGCGACTGCAAGTTTGACCATCACGGCTGGGGTGCCAAGCAGCGCTGGACCACCGACGCCGCTGGCGGCGGAAGCGATTCCGGAATTTCTCAGGTCGGGGAAGAAATCCACCAACGGTGAAAACCGCGATGGCGGGGTCCGTTACTTTTGGTCGGCCAGTGGACCGCAGGTGCTGATCCAGGACAAGGACGGTACGCGGGTCTACAACTTCGCCACCCAGAAGACCCTCGTCATGGTCGATCCGACCCACGTGCCGCCGCCGACCGCATCCACAGCCGCAGTGGTGTCCACCGACCAGGTATTTGCATGGGATCTGCAATGCTTTGGCATCGGCGAAACCCACTGTCGCGCCGAGCTGCGCCGCCTGTCGCTCGCAAGCGGCGCCATCGATACGGTGGCGCGCGCGGATCAACCCTGGATGTTTGCGGTTTCGCCCGATGGCAGGCAAATCGCCTTCGTGGAATACCCCAACCTCTATCTCAAGACCATCGGCCCTTGAGCTCCATCAGGATTGCCGGCTGTTGACACGCGCGCTTGGCGGGCAGAAAGTTTCGCCAACCACACACACGAGGTTGTCGATGAATTTTCTAGAGCGTTTGGCCGCAGAGACCAAGAAGTCGGGCAAGTCGATCGTTTTTCCCGAGGGCAAGGACACCAACATCCTGCACGCGGCCTGGCGGCTGAAGCAGGAAGGGCTGCTCGCCCGGGTCGGCGTCATCGGTACCCGCGCCGAGCTGGATGCCGCGAACACCTTCGGCGGCGATCTGTCCATTCTCGAATGCATCGACGTGGCCACTGACAAACAGTTCGAAACGTACGCGGCCACCTACTGCGAGCTGCGCAAGCACAAGGGCCTCAGCCTCGACGAGGCGCGGGCCAAGATCAGAAAGACCAACTACTACGGCGCGCTGTGCGTGCACGCCGGTCGCTTCGACGGCATGGTGGCCGGCATCAACTCGGAGACCAAGCCATTCCTGCCCGCCTTCGAGATCATCAAGGTCGCGCCCGGCCTTGCCAAGGCATCCAGCATGTTCTTCGAGGTGTTCCCGGACAAGGTCCTGTTCTACGCAGATTGCGGCATGATCCAGGACCCGAACGAGGACGATCTGGCTGACATCGCGATCGCCACCGCGGTGACGGCCAAGCAGTTCTGGCACGCTCCGCGGGTAGCCCTGCTGTCCTATTCGACCCGCGGCAGCGCCAAGCACCCCCTGGTGGACAAGGTCCGCAACGCCACCGACAAGGCCAAGGCCAAGGCGGCAGAGCTGAAGCTGGACGTGGCCATAGACGGCGAGCTCCAGTTCGACGCCGCCTTCGTTCCGGCGGTGACCCAGAAGAAGGCGCCCGACTCGCCCTTCGTCTCGGCCCCGGCCAACGTCTATGTCTTTCCCGACCTCAACGCCGGCAACATCGCCTACAAGATCACCGAACGCCTGGGCGGCGCGATGGCGCTCGGCCCGATCTTCCAGGGCTTGAACAAGCCGGTAAATGATCTCTCCCGCGGAGCCAAGGTCGACGACATCGTCAACGTCGCTCTGATCACGGCGATTCAGTCGATCAAGTAATCATGAGGGCTGGGCGGACGGCTACTGTCCGCCCAGTTGCGTCTTCAACTCTTGGATGCGCGCCTCGACCGTGGCGCGCTGGAGAGCGTCCGGGTCCTTCTTCAAGTATTCTTCGTACGACCACAATGCCAGCTTCGCGTTGTTCGCCCGGCGGTAGCAAAGCGCCATGTTGTACAGGAAGGCTGGGTCGTTGCTGCTTTCGTAAGCCTTCTTGAACTCGAACGCGGCCTCGACGAAACGACTCGAAGCCAAGCCACTGCCGCATGGTATCACGGTTGGCCGGCGGGCGAACCATGGGCTAGGGTTGCTATTGCCATGCACCGTTCAAAGATGAGACCGAGCTCGACTGCGATGGCCCGAGTACTGGTCGTCGTCCTCGGCGTTCAAGCCCTGGCGTGCATCTCGCCGAAGGGCGACAAGCGCGACGCGAGCATCGTCGACGCCCGCTCGTCGGGCAACCGGAACGACAGCGCGGGCGTGGAGCACCTGGACAGCTTGGCCGCCATTGACCTGCCTCCGACCGGAAACTGCGAGCCCTTCACCAACCTGGGCTGCAGTGCTGCCCAGAAGTGCACGGCCTTGCAGCAGTCGGACGGCACGCTGGCCCTGGGCTGCGGTGCCGTGGGAAGTAAGGGTGAGGGACAAGCGTGTACGCAGACCATGGTCCGCGCCGGCGCCATCACCGTGCAGGTCGATGACGATTGCGCTGCCGGGCTTGCGTGCTTCTCTATCCAGGCGGGGACACCGGCGAGCTGTCATCGGATGTGCAAGAGCGACGGCTCCCAGGTTTGCTCGGACACCGAGATCTGCAGCCTGGTCGCGCCCGGACTCGCCTCGGTCGAATTCTGTCGGGCGACGGCGTCGTGTTCGCCCGTCGACCAGACGGGCTGCTCGCCCACGCAGGCTTGCTACTGGTCCTCGACGGGCGCGCTCTGCGCGACCACCGGCAGCGCGAAGGTAGGCGAGCTGTGCGTGAACGCCAACGACTGCGTGCCGGGAACCACCTGTTTGGCGCTTTCGCCCAGCCGGTGCGTGGCTTTTTGCTCGATCACCGGTGTGCCTGGCTGCTCGAGTGGCTCTACCTGCGCCGCCATCAGCAGCAGTGCCGCTGCCGCAAACGTGGGCTACTGCAAGTAGCCGCTCACTGTCGCGCGCGCAGCTCGCGCCAGGCCGGGGTGGACAAGAAACTGTCGGGCACGGCGGCCTCCATTTCTCGGTGCAGCGCATAGGGCGCGGTGAACGACAGAATTTCGTGCTCCACCTGGTTGCGACGGGAAATGTCGAAGAAGCCGATCACGCCCCGGGGCTCGGGCCGTGCAGCCTCGGCGTAGGCATAGGCGAGGGCGTGGCAGGCGGCGCCCCACGGTGCGGTCGTCGTTTCGACGCGTCCCCGCTCGAAGCCAGCCAGGGTCACCAGCGCGGATAGTTGATCTGGATTCACGTGCCAGTGCACCAGCACGATCCCTTCGTCGGCGGTCGTGTCTGCGAGCGGTTTGGCAACGACGTACGCAGCCTGAATCTGCCGGAAGGGAAACTCGGCCAACCAGCGTCGGGTGATCTCGGGCGTGCGGTGGAAGCGCTCGCCCTCGCGCATGTCGTAGCTCTGTCCGTTTCCAAGCTGGGCCGTGCCGCCGGTCGACAGTAGCCGTTCGATGGGAAAGCCCATGCGCTCGTAGCAGTCGCCAAAGCCGAGGCCGGCGCCGCCGCCCGGACAGCCGAAGGTGTCACGATCGAAGTAGACGATGCGCCCTTTGGCTGCGGTGAGCAGCATGGACGCCACACAACCCATGCGCCCCGGCTTGAATTGGCTTCCCTCGACCGGCCGTTGGTCGGTCAGGATGATCGCCACCGGGGCGTGCTTCACGCCGAGAGCATCGGTCAGAGGACTTTCCATCGCCGGGAATCTTGGCGGGTCCTGGGGCGAAAGCAAGACGTCGCGGGACGACTCTCGAGCTCGCCCGGCTACTTCTATCCGCCAGTCACACCACCCCGAGTGCGGCCTGCGTCGGCCCGCCCAGTGGTGGTGCGGCCAGCATCGCCTCCGCCGAACGTGACTCCGCCGTCGCGCCCCGTCGTGCCAGGCACCCCGGCGTCGGTGCCAGTCGGCGTGCCGGTGAAACCACCATCGCGCGTGACGCGCCCTCCAAGGTCCGGGGTAGAGATCGTCGTGCCGGCATCCCTGCCACCGCGCGGCGTGGTCCCGCCTGCGTCGGTGCCCCCGAAACCTACGCCAACGTCGGCCCTGGCGACGCTGGCATCTCGTCCAGTCGGAACCGAGCCGGCCAGGTCAGTTTGCACGCCGGCGTCCGGCCGATTCGCCCCACCTGGGCGCGTATCGACGGGAGTCGCAACCGGTGCGTCAGGAGTGGGGGGGATTGGGGCAGCGGCGTCTGGCGTGGTCGGTTGTAAGCCGACCGTAGAGGCATCGGGGGTGCCGGTGGCGGCTGCCCCCGCGTCTGCGTACACTGCGCCATTCTGAGGAGCCGCGTCGGTCTTTCCGGTCGACGTGCTCGTGTTGGTCGTCGTTTCTCCGGGATCGCCTGTCGGCTCGAGCGTGGTGCGCAATCCGCAGGACGCCGCGCCGATGAGAAGCGCCGCGCAGAAAACCGAAGATACCGCCTTACTTTGAAGCCTTCGCATGGTGTGAGTTCCTCGTCGTACTTTCGCTGACGTTAGAGGCAGACCAGTCACCTGGTCGCCAATCGTTTTCGTGATCCCGCCGAACGTGTTTATGGCCCGGCGTACTCGAACAGTAAACGGATCTCGTCGGCTGCCAAGGCTCGGTTGTACACGCGGAACTCGTCGATCTCGGCATCGATGAAGGGATCGGACGAGAATTGTGACTTTCCGATGAACGCGTAGTCAATCGGACCCAGCGCCCCCGGAGGCAGCAGTGAGGACGTGGTGCCTGCCGGGCTACCGTCGAGGTAGATGGTTGCCCCGCCGCCGACGACCACCACGGCAACGTGCTTCCACTCGCCGGTACCGAAGCCATCTACGGAAACCAGTTTGAGGGCACTGAAACCATCCTTCGTGCTGGCAAGGGCGAGCTTGCCACTGGGATCTTTCAAGGTGAGGCAAAAGAACTCCGTCCCTGTGGCGGTGGTCTGGCTCAGGTTCGCGTTCACGCCGAGGTCGAACAGCCGTTGCAACGGGGTGAGAGTGTTGGCCTTGATCCACACGGCGATGGTTAGTGCATTCAGACCGCGGAAAATCTGTGGGTGTAGGGCGACGTAGGCACTTTCCACCTGCGACAACGTTAGACCGTTGCCGATCTTTCCGCTCTCGAACTTGTAGCCACTCGCCGATGCCGTGAGGATTTGGCCATTGTTGCCCACCCCGGACTTGTCCTGGAGGTTGGTCCCGTCTGCCGCCTCGCACGGGAGATACATAATGAGCCCCGCGGTCGGCGCTGCTACGGGTGTGTCAGGCGGCACGTCGCTGGGGGGAGCGTCTACCGCATCCTCACAGGTTTCTTCAGCGAAATCTCTCCCGTCACTTCCTGCTGTCCCGCCACTCGATGCAGCGTCTCGGTTCTCGGCCGCACCGCCGGAGCCGCCGAGCGCGCCGGTCATTCCCCCAGTCGCCGCCGTTGCCGGTGTGAACCTTCCGCCAGCTCCACCTGTCTCGACCGCGAAGCCTCCTGTTCCCGCCGCGACGGTGTCCGTCGTGAGCGCCCCGCCTATGCCTCCTGTGCCTGTAGTAGTCCCCCCGGTTCCCGCCGCGTCGCGGAGCGGCTCGGTAGCGATGTCGCCACCCGCTCGGGTGTCGCTTGCCGGGGTGACCTCGGTGCGCGAGTCGCCTGCCGCCCCATCCACCTTGTCCGGCGGTAAGTTGAGGCTGAGGCATCCGGCGTAGGTCATCCAGCTCGAAACAATCACCCATAGCAGTCGCCGAACGCTCGAACGTTGCCGTTTGTCTGCTGCTGCGACCATGGGCTTCCTCACCAGCTGCCGTGAACGACGAGACCTCCCACCGTGGGAGCGACGGCGATCGTCTGCTTGATGCTGGATCGCTTTCGTTGTGTGGTGTCAGGGTGATTGCTAAGAGCCAGGTACAGCGCAGCGCCGCCCGAAATCAACGCGGCGATGCCGAACCCATCGGTCAGGTACTGGTAGGTCATTGCCTTCGAGCGCAGACTCTCGGCTTTGGTCCTGTTGTACGGTGTTCTCGAGACCTCGGCGTCGAAGTCGCTCTTGGTGGTGAGAAACAGCCAGCCAAAGACACCGGTCGCAACCGCGCAAGTGCTGGCCACCGCCAAGCTCGCGGCGAGAACCGTACGCCGCGGCTTCGTGGGCGGCTCGGATTCGACCAGCGCCGTAGGAGGCCCGGTGAGCGGGCTTGCTCCTGCTTCCGCAGGTCTAGTCCAACCGTCAGGCAACGCGGTCAGCTCCAGCTTCACCTTGACCTGCTCACCGCCCGCCGCCGTGACGATTCTCGCGACTCCTGGGTAGCCAACTTTGATGACAGAAACGCGCCGCGGACCTGCATTCACCAGCACCGGCGATGCGAGCGGGGTGGTGCCAACTGAGATCTCATCGACGCGGACGTCTGCGCCATCGACACCGCAGCCAATGTCCAGGCGTGCAATTCGCTTCTCCACTTTCTGCGAAAGCTCGTCGACCTGGGTGCGGCGGGTTGCAGAGATATTGTCTCCGCCTTGCTGAACGTAGTCCTTCAGGGTCAGGTATGCGTTCGCGTAGTCGTGAAGATCGAAGTAGGTCTGCGCGATGTTGTAAAGGACGCGGTAGCTCGGATTGAGCTGGTAGGCCTGCTTGAACTCTGCAAGCGCCGCCTCGAGGCTTCCCTCCTTGTACAGCTCGACGCCCTGGAAGAACCGGGTACGCGCCTTGTCGGTGGCATCATCTTGCGCGGACGCCGGAGACGACCAGGCAAGGCACGACAGCGCGATGGCGAGGATGGAAAAGCACTCTTTCATGGCGCATAGGGATCCTCTTCGTCGATCTTCGACGTCGAACGCCTGACGCCGGTCGACCGGGAGGACACGCCTATCTCATCGGCAGACCTCCCATCGGGCTTGACCCTCGTTGTTACGTCTCTTGATTCTGGACGGACAGGCCGGTTCTGAGCTGCGGTGTGCGCTGATGACCGCGCCTTCTGAAGGGAGATCGTGAGATAGACGTCGCTTGCGAAGCTGACGGATCTCTTGAACGGAACGAAACCTGCACCCAGAGCCTCCACGACGTGCAGCCTGTCTTCCTTGGCAACCTCGAGCTTGATCTGGTTGCCTCCCGCCACGTTTCCATCGAGAAAGAGCTGGGCACCGGGTTCCAGCACGGTGATTTCGACGTGGCACTTTTCCGGCAGCGGTGCGATCTCGGGGACAAGCACGCCCGACGTTGAGAGCTCGCGCGCCAAGGGTAAAGACGTCTGTCCTGGCGAGGGAGCTGGACTTGTTGTCATCGACTGAGCTGGCTTCGCCAGCCGATCTTTGCTCTTCGTCCAAAGCGCAACATTTCCCGCTATGCCGCAAACAATCACGATGGCGATTGCCAGCAGTCCCTTGTGCTTTGGCGTGGAGGACGTCGTCGCCGTTTTGTGGGGGACCACGCTGTCGGGATCGAGAGAGAGCCAGTGGATGTTGCCCGACAGCTCCATCAGCCGCCCAGGGTCAGGTCCCGGGGCTGGTGTGGGCTGGGCGGCCGGCTCGTCATTGGCGCTCTTTGCGGGGTCTGGCACGATCTCGGCCGTTATCGGCTCGGCCGTTAGAAATCCGTTGTTCACTCTCTCGGTCGTCGCGGCTTCGCAAGAGGCCGCCTGCTGGGGGACGGGCCCAGGCGTCCGGGGCGAAGGCGGCGGGGTCGCTGCTCGTAGCGGAGGCGGGGTGGACGGCGGCGTGATGGATCGTCGGTTTTCCGACAGCGGGTTTCGTATCTTGCGGGTTACGGCATCGCGCGAACGAGCTGCCTCGCTAATATTGTCGGGGCCTTCCGTGTCGGCGATACCCTCCGGTGCAACCGGCGAGGCCGCGACAACATCAGGTTCGTTGTCCATTTCCATCTGTGGTCTAAGTCAAGAGATTTGACGCCACCTTCGGGATCGCTGGTCGCTCGGAGAAGGCGCAGGCATCCAGTGCTTCAGTTCCCGGCGCGCACTCATATCGCCATGGAAAAGGTTAGCCCCAACACGCATTGCTGTCCAAGCGACGCCGGTCGATTCTCCACAATGCGATCGTGGAACCTGCGTTACCCACAAAACCCCACAGATCCTCCGGCACGACTGCTGTCGCTCACCCCTGCGGCGCGAATTCCTCGAAGCGCTTCTTGTTCGTGGCCTTGAGCCAGGCGTCCTCGCCGTTGACACGGCCTTCTTTGGCGAAGGCGAAGAGGGCGTCGTCCATCATTTGCATGCCCTCCCTCTTGCCGCCTTGGATGATGGAATTGATCATGGGTGTGTTGCCCTCGCGGATGACATTGGCAAGACCGCTGGTCCGTAAGAGTAGCTCCAGGGCTGCCACGCGGCCCTTACCGTCCGCGGTGCGCAAGAGCAACTGCGAAGCCACCGCCGCCAGAGACGAGGCAAGCATGCCACGAACCTGCCGCTGCTGATCGGTGGGAAACACGTCGATCACACGATCGATGGTCTTGCTGGCGCTGTTGGTGTGCAGGGTGCCAAACACCAGGACGCCCATCTCGGCCGCGGTGATGGCCAGTGAGATGGTTTCGAAGTCTCGCATCTCCCCGACCAGAATGACGTTCGGATCCTGGCGAATGGCTGCGCGCAATGCGGACGCGAAGCTCTCGGTGTCGGTGCCCACCTCACGTTGGGAGATGGTCGACTTCTTGTTCGGGTGAACGAATTCGATGGGGTCTTCGATGGTGACGATGTGGCGATCGTGGGTCTGGTTGATCTTGTCGATGATCGAGGCCAGGGTCGTCGATTTGCCCGAGCCCGTCGGGCCGGTCACCAGCACGAGACCATGCTCGAGGTTCGCCAGTCCTTCGGTGGCGGGCGGCAAATTCAGCTTTTCGAGCGGAACGATCTCTTCGGGGATAATGCGGAACACTGCGCCCACGCCGTTTACCTGATTGAGGTAGTTGGCGCGGAAGCGTGCGACGCCTTCCAGGCCATAGGCGAAGTCCAAGTCCAAGGTTTTGGTGTAATGCTCCCATTGCTTGGGAGACGCGAGCTCGCTCAGAAGCTCCCGCAGATCGGCATCGCTCAGGACCGGCCAGTTGGGCACCTTCTCGAGGTGTCCGTGTCGGCGGATGCGCGGCTGGAGGCCCGCGCCGAGGTGCAGATCCGATCCCTTGTTGTCCTTCAAGTAGTGGAAGAGCTCGTCGAGTCGCGCCATGGTGTTCCTACACGAATGCCTTCGGGTCTTCGCAGTGCCGTCTTGCCGTTTCTTTGCTGATGGTGCCGCTCTTGACCAGATCGAGGAGAGAATCGTCGAACAGACACATGCCGAGGTTACGTCCGGTCTGCATGACCGAACGCAATTGAAACACGCGCTCTTCGCGAATGAGATTCGACACCGCGATGTTGACCCGCAAGATTTCCAGGGCGGGCACTTGTCGCGATCCATCGACTGTCGGCACCAGCTTTTGCGACACGATGGCGCGCAGCGATTCCGAGATCATCGCCCTGATCTGCGACTGCTGGTCGGGTGGGTACGCGTCGAGGATGCGGTTGATGGTGCGGCCGGCGTCGTTGGTGTGGAGCGTGCCCAGCACCAGGTGGCCTGTCTCGGCCGCGGTGATGGCCAGCGAAATGGTCTCGAGGTCGCGCAGCTCGCCGATGGCGATGACGTCGGGATCTTCGCGCAGGGCCGCGCGCAGGGCGCTGGCGAACGAGCCGGTGTGCTTGCGCACTTGACGCTGGTTGACCACGCAGTTTTTCGACTGGTGAACGAACTCCACCGGATCCTCGACGGTGATGATGTGGTCGGGTCGCTCTTCGTTGATCAGATTGATGAGCGCCGCCAGCGTGGATGACTTGCCACAGCCGGCCGGACCCGTGACCAGCACCAAGCCCTGATGGTAGGCTGTAAGCTGCGCCAGCGAGCTCGGGAGCCCGAGTTGTTCCAGGGTCGGCGGTTCGAGTGGGATGGGCCGAAACACGGCGTCGATGCCCCGTCGCTGGCGGTACGCGTTGCCACGAAATCGCCCCACCCCGGCAATGGCGTAGGCGAAGTCGAGATCGCTATGGGCGATGAAATCGGAGCGTTCGGCCTCGGTCAGGATCTCCAGGATCAGTGCTTCCGACTGGGCAGGTTCCAGCGGCGGACTGTTCGACTTGAGCAGGCGGCCGGCGATGCGCATCTGAATGGGCAAGCCAGTGTGCAGATGTACGTCGCTGGCCCGAAGCTGCATGGCCTTGGTGAGAATCTGGTCGAGCTTTGCGGGCGTGCCGGTCGCTCGGATTGGGGGCGTGGCCCGTGCCGTGGGGTTAAGAGCACGCTCGGCATTGCTTGCGGGTGATCGCTGGGAGCCGACCGTTGGTTGGGCTGGCTCTGGCTGCGCCGGACGCGCCACGAAGGATTCTTCCCGCACCGAATGGGCTTGTCGCTGTTCCTCTGCCCCGGCCTGCCGTTGCCGCTCTTGTAGGGTGGTCTGCGCGCGAATCAGCCATTCGAGCTGAGCGCGCGAGATGTAGCCCAGCTCGAGCAGGATGTCGCCCAGTCGCTTGCTCGGGCCGAGGTGATCCTGCTGGCCCAAAGCTTCAAGAAGCTGTTCCTGCGAGATGAGCTTCGCCGAAACGGCGATACGACCGAGCAACGAGGGTTGGGCGCCCGACGGCATGATCAGAAGATCTTATGCACTACCACCGTCGCTACGCCATCATCAACTACGGGCGTGATGGTGGCCGCCGGGTCGTCGATCGAGAAGTTGGTACTGTTGGTCTCGCACAGGTAGGTCCGCAGCAGTCCGGTGGCTACAGCGTCGCCACGGGCGATGACCGTGCACACGCGACCGGTGCTCGAGCTTCCGCGCGCGATGCCGAACAGCCCGGCCTCGGAAAGGATTTGAACGGTGCCGTTGTTCGCGGCGTAAGCCGCATCGAGGACGATCACCGTGCCGCCGGTCTGTACGAAAAGGGACAAGGCCGAGGCCCAGTCGTGACCCCATTGCGCGAGCTTGCCGTCGTCCGCCTGGGCCTGACCGTAGACCAGCAGGACGTCGGCCGAGGCCAGCGCGCCCGGCACCTCGGCGGCCGTGTTTGCGACGGTCACCGCCGGTTGCCTTCCCGTCGCGGTCGCCACCTGCTGGATGGCGGCGTTGGCGCCATTGATGGCAATGGGGTCGGCATTGCCCCGGTACTCGAGTAGCCGAACCGGGTTGACCGGCCACAGGAAGACCGCGTTGCCGAGGATGCGATTCATGGCTGGCCGATTCTTGTAGTAGTCGTGGCCGATCACGATGGCGCGTCCAGTGCCGGCGGCTTCGCATCTGCCGTTGCTGCACAGACCACTGGCGCAAGGAACGCCGCAGCCGCCGCAGTTATCGGGATCGGTCGATAGGTTGATGCATTGTCGACCGCACACGCTTTCGTCCGAGTCGCAGACGAGGCAGCCGCCGTCGAGGCAAACACCGGTCGCGCAGATGTTGTTGCAGTCGCCGCAGTTCTCGGGGTCGAGGGTGGGGTCGACGCACTGGTCGTTGCATAGCATCTGTGGATCGGTGCAGACCAGCGGGCCGTCGGGACCGCTGTCGTCCTGGAGGGCGTCGTTCATGCTGGTGTCGTCGCTTGCAGCGCTGTCGTCCGCGCTGGCGCCGCCATCCGCAGGCTCTGTGTCCGCAACGCTTTCGCCATCCAGACAGCCAGGGCAGGCGCCATCCCCATTCTCGACGTCGAGGTCGCCGTCGCGATCCGCATCGATATCGGCGTCGGTCTTTACCAGGATCGGCGCCAGGTCATCGGGCGGGGGTAGGTCATCGGGCAGGGGTGCGTCGACCACGTCGTTGATGTCAGCGGCATCGCGCCGCGGACTGCTGTCGACAAACTCGGGCGGAGTGCTGGCAGCATCAGCGTCCTTGTGGGTTTCGTATTCGCCCCCATCCACCCGCGATTCGTCCAGCGATGCGTCGATCGGGACTAAGCCCGCCTCCTCCTCGATTCCGCCGTCGTCGGGCGTACCCGCGTCGATGTCGTCGCCGTCGAGGTCGCTGGCGTCGATACCCGTTCCATTCTCTGGTCCGTCGATGATTACCGTGGCCTCCGACGATGCGTCCAGAACCTGGCAGGTCCCGCTGGGAAGACAGATGCCATGGCAGGGTGAGAATCCTGTCTTGCACTCACCGCCGACAATCGGATCCAAACACGCCGGACAGCCCAGCAGCGCCATGACGAGGACGACGGGCGCTCTTCGCCGGCTCATGGCTCGGACTCGCCGCTTTCCTCGAGGGGCGACGGTTCCAGTGGCGCCGTGGCCTGGGCGGGCGGCTCAAGGGGTCCGCCCACCCGTGCTGGCGGCTGGGCCGCGTCCTCGGCGTCGCTCTCAGGTGCCGTGGCGGTTCGCGCCAGCCCCTCGGCCGTGGCTTTCGCACGCGCGGCGGTCTCTGCCGCGGCCTCTGCCACGGCAGGAACCTTGACCTTCTTTACGATCACGAACTCGACCCGACGGTTTTCTCGATCCGCCTCCTCGGTCTGCTCGGGCACGCGGGGCGAGCGTCGTCCGAACGCACGGAGGGTCAGTTTCTCCTCGGGCAATCCCATGTCGATGAGCTTCTTGCGCACGCGCTCGGCACGCAGGTGGCTGAGCCATAGGTTGTACTTGTCCGGGCCATGGCGGTCGGTGTGGCCGTCGACGATCAGGTGGTCCCATTCGGGGTGCTGGGTCCACAGCGCCAGCACGGCGGTCAGCGCGGGCCTGCCCTCGGTTCTCACGCGAGCGCGGTTGGTGTCGAACAGCAGCCGCTCCTTCATGTAGATGCGGTCCTTCTTGACCACCACCGAGCCCTCGTCGGGGCAGCCATCGTCGTCCTTGATGCCGTTCACCGTTTCGGGTTCGTTGGGGCAAGCGTCCTTCGCGTCGGGAATGCCGTCGCCGTCGTTGTCCGGGTCGGGGCAGCCGTCGGTATCCTCGAAGCCGTCCTTGTCCTCGGGGTCGTCGGGACACTTGTCCACGTCGTCGGGAATGCCGTCGCCGTCGCGGTCTTGTGACTTCGGCGGTTCTGCGGCGGCTGCCTCGGCCACCGCCTGTTCAGTTGGTTTGTTCTGGCGCGGATCTCGAAGTGCGATCTCGATTCCGAAGAGGAGAATCCGGGCGTCGTTGCCGTCGAGCGCGTCGGACGGTTGCACCACGTGCAGGTAGCGGGCGCTCGGCCCCACCGCAAATCCGGCAAGGTCGAAATTCCAGCCAACCCCGGCTTCACCGGTGGCACGCACGAGGCTGCCGGTCAGCCCCGGACCTGCCCCGATCTCCAGCCACGGGCCGGTCGCCATCGATTCGCCGTCCTTACCCGATGGGCGCACCCGTGCGCTCACCAACAGCGCGCCGAGACCACCGGTTCCCGGATCCTTCATCTTCGGATCCGAGGGCGCCGGGCCATTGGACAGAAACCCGCAATGCAGACGCAGCCCCACGAGGAGCCAGGGACGCATCGGCACAGCGGCGGAAAGCGAGGGTATCGAGCCGAGGCCAAACCGATCTTTGAGCGGCGTGCTGATGGGGAGCGCGACCGGAGCATCGAGCGTCACGACCGTCTTGCGCAGGGTCTGTAGGACCTCGGCCCGGGCGATACTCTGCCCAGCCGCGATCGGCAGGAAGAACGCAAGGGCAGCCAAGCTGGCACGCGGGTTCATCGCCGGATTGGGATCGCCGGTTTTCCGGGAAATCTTGAACGCGCGCTTTGAAATGGAGCGCGATCGGCGACACTGCTAACCTGGCAAACGCATGGTCCTTGGCGTCGCAACCCTTGCCCTTTCCGCTGTACTCGTCGCGAGTCCGTCGGTGTTCACGGTCGCCATCGACCCGGGACACGGCGGATCCAATCGCGGCGCGCCGACGAAGAAGGCCGAGGTATTCGAAAAGCACGTGACGCTGTCCATTGCCAAGCGGGTGCAGAAGCTGCTCGTCAGCGAACGCGATCTGAAGGTGGTGCTTTGCCGGACCAGCGATGCGCTGTTGCCCATCCGTGGGCGGGTACGTTGCGCCAACCAGGTCAGCGCGCGCTTGTTCATCAGTCTCCATGCGAATGCCGCCGGTCCCACCGAACCGCCGGGAAGCCAGGTGGGCTTCGAGCTGTTCGTTCTGCCCACCACCGAGGTGGACAAGGAAGTCGCGCGCGTAGCGTTGCTGGCTCCGGACGACAGCGATGCGGCTTGGGCAGGTCACCGGGTACGCGAGGCCGCGAAGCAAAGCCTGGCGGCTGCCCGTCGGATCGAGTGGCGGTTGGCGGATGCGCTCGGCCGTGGCCGCGATCGGGGCATCAAACAGGAAGGCGCGACCCTGGATGTGCTGCAGGGCCTCGACATGCCGGCCGTGCTCGTGGAAGTGGGCTTTCTCGACCACGAAAGCGAGGGACCGTACCTCGTGTCCGACGAAGGCCAGAAGACCGTGGCTGCGGCCCTTGCGGGGGCCATCACCGACTTGCGTGGCCGCGAACAGCGCGGCCTGCGCGAACCCATGACCACGGCGCCCCGCTCACTCGAGGCGAGGCCGCCGGTGCTACCGCAAGCGCAGTCGCGAGAAGAATGATTTGAGCAGCGCCGAGCTCTCCACGGCGAGCACGCCAGGCATTACGTCGACCCGGTGGTTGAGCCGCTGATCATCCAACAGCTGGAAGAGCGTCCGCACCGCGCCCGCCTTCGGGTCGTCGCATCCGTAGATGAGTCGCCGCACCCGCGCGTTGACGATGGCACCCGCGCACATGGGGCAGGGCTCCATGGTGACGTAGAGATCGGCGTCGACCAGTCGCCAACTGTTCAAGGCCGCCGCCGCTGCACGCATGGCTACGATTTCCGCGTGCGCGGTGGGGTCATTCTGGGTTTCACGCTGATTGTGCGCGACCGCGATGACCTCTCCCCGCACCACGACCACGGCTCCCACGGGGACTTCCCCGATGCCGGCGGCTCGCTCGGCCGCCGCCAGAGCGGTCCGCATGTGCACTTCATCGACCACCACCGCTTCGGGGGTTGCGTCGAGGGCCAGTTCTGCTGTTCGGGTCGAGGACATCGTCGGGCGGCGTATATTAGCGTACTCGCGGCCCAGGCAAAGCAGTTGTGGCCAAATCCTTGCTTTCCGGAGCCGTGAGGTTCTGCCACGGCCAGCTTTTGCGCGCTTCCGGCGGTAACTGCCCGTGACGACGAACGAATTCGGCCACGAATGCGCAGGTCGGCGGGTTCACGTAGCCGCCGCCACGCAGAGGGCCGAATTCTTCCGAATAGCGGCGGGCGATGGCGTGGAAGCGTTTGTCGCGTTCGGCTTTGGCGCAAATGCTTGCCGCCGCGACGGCGGTGTGGATGCTCTCGGCCCGGTCGTGCGCCTCAAGATGCGCGAATTCCGCGGTCAATGCCGAAAAGAGGGTACGCCCGTCGGCGACGATGCGACAGCAGGCCGGTGCGCGCTGGACAAGCAAGCGGGCCCGCTCCCGTTCCAGCTCGTTGAGCGCCCCCCGGGCCACGTACGCGTCGATGGCGTCGACTTCGCAGATTTCCACGGAAAACCACGCGGCCCGCTCACGAATCACGCTCGCCAGGTCGGCGCGTGTGCGCTGTGCCGTATCACCGGCGCCGAAGGACTTGGAATCGCGGACACCGGCCTCCGCGAGAAATGCGGCGGAAACATCGTCCAGGACCACGCCCGCCAAGACCATCGGACCAAGCCCGGGTCCGCGGCCAGCCTCGTCGATTCCGAGAACGAGCGCGCCGCTCATGTGTGCGAAAACACCATGGGTTTCAAAATTCGTCGGGTTGGTACTCGTCGCCTTGCCCAGTTCGTCTTAAGCTTCTCTACTAACCGCCACGATCTGGGGCCCTCCTCCCATATCAGAAGGCAGTCGAGAGAATCAAATGAATCGCATCACCAGCAGCGGGCTTCCCGTGACCGACGGTCCCACGCCGGCGCCGGAAGGTAAGAAGCGGCACTTCGACACCTTCGAGACCGAGTTCTTCAAGGATGGCGATGCCGAGAGCGCGCACGCCGCCTCGGCAGAAGCGGAACGATTCGACGATCTGGACGATGGCAAACGAAAGGGCTTTGCGCCTTCTCGCCGGCTCGTGGTCGGCGTGGTGGTGGGCAGCGCGTGCTTGGCGGTGATCGGCTGCGTGGCTTTGTGGCGCAGCGGAGGTCATTCGACTGAAGAAACCGTGGTGCTATCCGCCAGCCCTCCCGGGCCAACGCCAGCCCCGACTGCGGCACCTGTGCCCGCACCCGCCGCAACTCCCATGGCTGCGGAGCAGACCCAGGTGGCGGTGGCCGCGCCCATACCCGCCGCGCCTCCAGCGCCGGTTCCTGTGGCCGCGGAACAACCGCAAGCCGCGCCCGCTGCTGCAGCACCGGCACTCGCGGGTGCCGTTCCGGCAGTCGCACCCGCTGTTGCAGCGCCGGTGGCCGCACCGTCGGCACCACCAGCGGCACCTGCGCCGACGGCCGCTGCGGCCGCACCGGTGGCACCGCCAGTGGCCCCGGCACCCTCGGCGGTGCCTGCTCTGTCACAGCCTGCTGCCCTTGTCCAGAACCCTTCAGCCGAGCGTCCGGCTGCCGCTACCGGCGACCCCGCTTCTACGCGTGTCCGTTGCAAGGAAATCGCCGGCAGCCGACGCCAGAAGGATCTGCTCTCGGTGTGCAGCGATGCCTTCGCCGCCGATCCCTCGGCCGCGGATGTCGCCGTCATCTTGGCCAAGGCCGAATTCGACAAAGGCCATGCAGCCCAAGCCTTGGCTTGGAGCCAGAAGGCCCTCGCCGCCGATCCATCCGCCGCCGACGCCTACGTGTTCATCGGTGGGGTCGAGCAGAGCGCCGGGCACAACAAAGCGGCCAAGGAAGCCTACAAGCGCTACCTCCAGCTCGCTCCGGGCGGCCGGTACGCAGGCGACCTACGAGCCATCGTGGGAACCCTGTAGCGTTCCTCGCGCTGCTGTCGCTACATGCCGAGGTACGTGGCGAGATAGAGCAGTCCCACCAGAGCCGCGCCAATGACCAGCATGACCGTGACGCTCGACACGAAGTACGGATACACCATCAGCAACACCCCCACCGCCAGGTGCGGCCCCCGTCGCTGCTTCTTGCCGTACATGAAGAAGCCTAGGCCAACCGACCCGAGAAGAATCGAAGCGAGCAGTGCGTTCGAGTTCACGCCGCTACTTTAGCATCGGCGTCGAGCGGGCGCTGGTCGGTCAAGCACGCGCGATGCCCTTGTCGTGCTGGCGTCGGAGCTGTTCCAGCTCGATATCGCTGAAGCGGTACTTGGCCCCGCAGAAGTTGCAGGTCACCTCCGCGTGGTTGTCTTCGAGGATCATCTCCTTGAGATCTTCCTGGCGAAGCATGCTGAGGGTGGATTCCGCGCGCTCCCGCGAGCAGGGACAGAAGAACTCGACGGCGCGGGAATCCAGAACCTGTAGGTCGTGCGCGCCCTCGCCGAGGGCCGATCGTGCGAGGGATTCTGCATCTACCGTTCCGCCCTCGAATGCCTCCGCGAGCACCTTCGTGAACGCGAGCCCGCGCAAAGTGTCGCGCACGAATTCCACCAGCGCAGCTCCATGGGCCTGTGGCAAGGTTTGCACTAGCAATCCTGCAGCGGCTGTGATTTTTCCGTCGTCGTCGACCAGGACGTCGCACCGAACCACACTGTCGATCTGCTCGCTGGTGATGAGGTAGTTTTCGACTTCCTGAGCGATTTCGCCGGTCGAAAGCGCAACCTGGCCGCTGTAGTTCTGGGCCATGCCGAGGTCGCGTACCACGCCCACCACACCGTTCTTTCCGATGGCATCGCCGATAGGAATGGGCAGCGAGGCGGCGAGGCTCTTGTCCCAGACCACCGCTTGCGGACGCTTGACGAAGCCCCTTACCCGCCCCGACGAGCGCGCGTCCACGGTCACTCCGCCAAGCGGTCCATCGCCCAGCACTTGAAAGGTGACCTGCTCTTCGTCCTTGGTCAGCGTCGCCAGCAATAGCCCCGCGATTGCGCTGCGGCCGAGGGCGATGGCGGGAATACCGCAGATTCCATGTCGCTCGGCCATTTGCCTGACCGCGGCGGTAGCCGTCACCGCCACCACGCGCGCACGGCCACCGTCGATGAGGCTGCGCATGATCCGGTCACCGGTTGCTTTCGTCTCTGCCGTCACCCGTTCTCTGTACCACACGTTTGGCGGGGCGAGGGTGACCTTGTGCAGCATCGCGACACTTGAGGACTGCCAAAAATCGACTATGATTCCGCCGCCGCGTCATGCGCGGTCCCTATCTCTTGCACTGGTTGGAATACATGACAAAAGCACGAACGAAGCGGTTGGTCGCAACTTGCGTTCTCATGGCCGCCGCGGCCGCGGCCGGCGATGTTTTCGCCCAAGGTTTCACTCTCGACAGGTTCCAGCCGTCACCGGCGGGTGACCGGTTCTTCGACGTGCAGGGCGGCGATCCTGGGGGCGAGTTGGCACCTCGCCTGATGATTCTCGGTGACTACGCTTATCGCCCACTGGTGCTTTATCGGAACAACGGCGACGAAAAGGTCGGGACGGTGGTTTCGAGCCGGCTGCTCTTGCACCTCGGCGGCAGTTTGTCGCTGTGGAACCGGCTATGGGTTTCGGCCAACATGCCGCTCGCCCTGCTCACCGACGGACAGACCCAAAGCGCGGGAGACATCCCCGTCTCGTCGCCCTCGGGCTTCGCCGTGGGAGACCTCCGATTCGGCCTGCGATTGCGCCTGGCGGGCGAGGTTGGGTCGCTGGCGAGCCTCTCCATTGGCGGCTACATCTATGTTCCGACCGGAAGCGAAAGCAAGCTGGCCGGAGACGGCAAGGTGCATGCTGCACCGTCGGTCATTCTTTCAGGCGAAAACGACGACCTCGCTTATGCGGTGAACGCCGGCATCAACCTCCGCAAGCAAAGCAGCTTGCAATTCACCGAGACGGATTCAACCACCCTCGGGTCCGAGCTGACCTTCGGCGCTGGCTTCGCTTTTCTCTTTTCCGAGAAGACCGTGCAGCTCGGTCCCGAGTTCTACGGAACCACGGCCATGGTAGGCAAGGACAGCTTTGCCAAGGCGACGACCAACATGGAAGCCTTGCTGGGGTTGCGCATCCGGCTGGGTGCACTGGTCTTCGGCGCGGCGGCGGGTCCCGGTATTACCCAAGGCATGGGAACCCCGACCTTCCGGGCCGTGGGCAGCTTGGCGTATGTCCCCCTGCCGGAAAAGCCCTTGCCGCCGCCTCCGCCGCCGAAGCCCCGGCCGCAGCCGCCACGGGATCGCGACAAGGACGGCATTCCTGACAAGATGGACGCATGTCCGGACGAGCCGGGCGTGAAGACCGACGATCCCGAGACCAATGGCTGTCCGCCACCTCCGCCGGATCGCGACGGGGATGGCATCCTCGATCGAGACGATGCGTGTCCGGACCTCAAGGGCGTGAAGAGCGACGATCCCACGCAGAACGGCTGTCCGCCCGACACCGATGGCGACGGCATCCGCGACGACGTCGATGCTTGTCCGAAAGAGAAGGGCAAGCCCAACGAAGATCCCACCAAGAACGGATGCCCGACCTCGGTGCGCGTGACCGAGCAGGAGATCATCATTCTCGACCAGGTGCAATTCAAGACCGGCAGCGCCGAGATCAAGAAGGCCAGCGACGACCTGCTCATGCAGGTGGCCTTGGTCCTGGCCGAGCACCCGGAAATCCTCAAGCTCGAGGTGCAAGGCCACACCGATAACCGGGGTGGCAAGAAGTACAACCTCAAGCTCAGCGACAAGCGTGCAGCTGCTGTCCTCAAGTGGCTGGTCAAGCGCGGCAACCTCGACGCAGGTCGTCTGTCGTCGCACGGCTACGGTATGGAAGAACCCATCGCAGACAACGACTCGTCCGAGGGTCGGCAGAAGAACCGCCGCGTGCAGTTCAAGATCCTCGAAAAAGGCCCCAGCGCGGGAAGGAGCAACTAGCCATGAAACGCAGCAATAGCAAACGGCAATTCCTGGGTCGCTGGATCTCGCAGAGCTTCGTGCTCGGTCCGCTCGTCTTCGTGATGGTGGCAGGCGCGGGATGTCCCTCGCTGTTCCAAAGCGACGGGGAGCGTGCGGTTCACATCCGTCAGGCGGTGGTCGGGCGCGACGGCACGAGGACGATCTCCAGCGCAAATACCGTGGTGAACGCGTACGTCGCGCTCAATGCGGGTGCGGCCCAAAACACGAAGAACATCACGGTCAGTAACATCGCGAGCCTGAACACAACTGCGTTCGCTAGCGACCTCGCGAAGGGCGACCTGATCCTCATCATCCAAATGGCCGGCGCCACCATCGATACCGCGACCGACACCTGGCGGTACGGTGCGGTCACGGATCTGGGTAATGCTGGCCGGTACGAGTTCGCCAGCGTCGAGAGCGTGAGCGGGAATCAGATCACGCTCACCTGCGTGCTGAAGAACGACTATACGGGGCCGCAGGGGAAGACGCAGGTCGTCCGTGTGCCTCAGTACACCACCCTGACCATTCAAGCGAGCGCCTCCATCACCGCACAGCCGTGGAATGGAACCGTCGGTGGTGTGGTTGCGGTTCACGCTGAGACGACGCTTCAGCTCAACGGGCAAATCAACGTCGCGGGCCAGGGCTTCCGCGGGGGCACCGCCCACGACGACACCACCGGCTACCCCACGACGACCACGACCTATCGTTCGACTCTGGACACGGCTGGTGCCGAAAAAGGGGAGAGCATCGCCGGCTACGGCACTGGCTACGTCGGTGGACGGTACGGCCGCGGTGCCCCGGCCAACGGCGGAGGTGGCGGCGACGCGCACAACGCTGGCGGCGGTGGCGGTGCAAACGCGCGTCACGGTGACACCTGGAGCGGACAGGGGTTGATGTTGTCGAGCGTGGTCGGTGCGACTGCTTGGCAGCAGGACCCCGGCTATCAGAACAATACCCCCGCTGGCACCCGCACCAGCTCCGAGGGCGGAGGGCGTGGCGGTTACTCCTATTCGGGCGCTGATCTCAACGCGACGTCAGCGGCCGGTGCGCCGGGCGCCACCGCTTGGCAGGGCGACAATCGGCGTGAGGTCGGCGGCCTTGGCGGCCGACCGCTCGACAACGATCCGAAGACACGTTTGTTCATGGGCGGCGGTGGCGGAGCTGGTGACGGGAACGACAGCGTGGCCGGTCGCGGCGGTAACGGCGGCGGCATCGTCTTCGTGATCGCGGGAACTATCTCGGGCGCCGGAAAGATCGTCGCCAATGGCGAGGCCGGCCTAGCCCCATCCAATGGCGCCAACACCGCCAGCGATGCGGCGGGTGGCGGCGGTGGTGGCGGAACGGTCGTGGTTCACGCCGAGGCGCTCTCCGGCATCACCATCAACGCGGACGGTGGCCAAGGCGGCAACCAGCCCAACTCTTTGGCCACTGAGGCCGAAGGGCCGGGTGGTGGTGGCGGCGGCGGCTACGTTGCCGTCGCGGGCGGCTCTGTGACCCGTACAGCGGCAGGTGCGGTGGGCGGGACGACCCGTGCCAACGGGCCCATCGGAGAATTCCCGTCGAACGGTGCCACGGCAGGCAACGACGGACAGCCCGACGGCGATGCCAGCACCTTCCTTTACTGTGGCATGGAGGCTGCGGCCAACACGCCCGACACCACCATCGTCACCTATCCCAGCGATCCCTCGGGCAGCCCGCGCGGCACCTTCACCTTCAGCGCCACCGAGGGCGCGGTGACCTACGAGTGTCAGCTTGACGGAACCGTCGAGGCGAGCTGGGTGGCGTGCAACACGCCGTACACGACGCCCGTCCTTCCTGACGGCGAGCATACCCTCTACGTGCGCGCCACCGATCTCAGCGGCAACACGGACTCGACCCCTGCGAGCCGCACCTGGACCATCATTGCGGGTCAGTTGGACGGCGGTGTTCTCGATACGACGATCGCCACCTTCCCCCCGGATGTGTCCGGCAGCTCTGTCGGGATGTTCACGTTCAGCAGCAACCATCCTCCGGTGACTTACCAATGCCAGATCGACGGAACGGTCGAGGCGAACTGGACGACCTGCACGACGCCGTACACGACCCCCGTCCTTTCCGACGGCAGCCACACCCTGTACGTGCGCGCGATCGACCTCAATGGCACCAAGGATACGACTCCAGCCAGCCACGTCTGGACCAACATTG
>Ga0302323_100000961_pt1 | contig 23312 bp, 21 predicted proteins | sample Fen_T0_3_FD_201950 | JGI IMG/M metagenome (GOLD analysis project Ga0302323, IMG submission 201950) | Peat permafrost microbial communities from Stordalen Mire near Abisko, Sweden - Fen_T0_3 | ecosystem: Environmental > Terrestrial > Soil > Wetlands > Permafrost | place: Sweden: Abisko... | reverse complement strand
ATCGTCAAGAAGATGGCCGTCAAGAACATCACCGTCCAGCGCTTCAAGGGCCTCGGCGAGATGAACGCCGACCAGCTCTGGGAGACGACGATGAACCCCGAAACGCGCACGCTCCTACGGGCCGAGGTGGAAGACGCCGCTGAGGCCGACGCCATCTTCACGATGCTGATGGGGGAGCGCGTCGAGCCTCGCAAGGACTTCATCAAGACGGAGGCCAGAAAGGTGCAGAACCTCGATGTCTGATCGAGTTCTGGCCGAGGCTTTGCCGGCAAGCGCGGCGGAGAAGGCGACTGCGCCTGCGTCCGGTGCGGAGGCGTCGGTTCGGACTGCCCTGCTCTCATATGAGGACTTCCGCCTTCGGCCGCACCACTGCTTCGCCTGCGGCGAGCTCAACGAGATCGGGTTGCACCTCCAGCTCAACCTGGAGCCCGGCATGTGCACGACCGAACTGACCCTGCCCCGCCAGTTCGAGGGTTGGGAGGGCATCGTTCACGGCGGAATCCTGGCCACGATCCTCGACGAGGTCATGGCCTGGTCCCTGGTGGCCAACGACAACTGGGGCGTGACGGCCCGCATGAGCATCGACTTCCGCAAGCCCGTGACCGTCGGCCGGGCGATCCGCGCCGAAGGGCGGATCGTCGAGGACCGCCGCCGCATCCAGCTCACGACCGGCCGGATCATCGACGTCGCGACCGGTGCCGAGCTCGCGACGGCCGAAGCGACATACCTGGCCGCCACCGAGTCGCGCAAGCGCGAGCTCAAGCGACTCTACGGCGTCGGTGACGAGGAGCCGTCATGACGATGACGCCAGGCGCCGTTGCCGCCGCCCCTTCCGCCATCACCGTCGCGTCGCAGCTCTTCGTGGAACAGCACATGGCCAGGGCCGTGGCCCTCGGCGAGCACCTGGCGGATCTCGTGGAAGCGCCCAACGCGTTCATGGCGGACATCAACAAGGGTCTGGCTCAGCTCTCCGATGCAAATGCCGTCGATGGCATTCGCGTCATCGCCCCTGGCATCGGCCCGGTACTCGGAGTCCGCCTGCCGCTGCTGGAAGCGACCCACAAACGGCTCCGCAAGGGCATGAAGGGCGCGCCGACGGCCGCCGTCCTCGAAATCGCGGATCGCCTTCTGCGCGAGGAGGCCGCCGAGATCCGCTGGTTCGGGATGATGACCCTGGAACGCCTCCTCAGCTCCGATTCGGATCGGACGTGGCAGCTCATGCGCAGAGCCGCTCGCGAAGCCACGGACTGGGTCAGCGTGGACACGCTGGCGCACTCCTTCGCCACGGGCCTCCTGCTCGAGCCGCGCCGCTGGTCGGACTTGCAGATGCTGGTCCACTCTTCATCGCGCTGGGAGCGCCGCCTCGTCGGGGCGACCGTCGCCACTCTGCCCCACATCAAGCGAGTCGGGGCCAAGGACACGGGCGTCGCCGGCCGCGGGCTGATGCTGATAGGCCAGCTCATGGGCGACGCCGAGCCCGATGTCCAGAAGGCCCTTTCCTGGGCGCTCCGCTCGCTCGCTCCGATCGACCCCGCCGGGGTTGTGGCATTTGCGACGCGCGAGGCCGAGACCGCCCGCAACACCAACGACGGCGGTCGGGCTTGGGTCATCAAGGATGCCCTCCCCAAGCTGCCGGTAGAGGCCCAGGTGTCGCTCCGCGCGACCCTCGCGGGCATTCGCCGCCGACCCAGCGCACCATCGCAATCGCACGCCGCGGCGCCCGCGGTTGACTCCGCCTCAACCGGCGCCGCACCGCGGCCCGCTCACAGTTCCCGGGAGGAATAGCGCACCGTGACTGACGATCTCGGCAGGGTAAGGGTCATCCGCATCGAAGACGAGATGCGGACGAGCTACCTCGACTACGCGATGAGCGTCATCGTGGCGCGCGCGTTGCCCGATGTCCGCGACGGTCTCAAACCGGTCCATCGCCGCATCCTTTACACGATGGGCGAGATGGGGCTCTCCTCCACATCGTCGTTCCGCAAGTGCGCCGCGATCGTCGGCGAGGTCATGGGCAAGTACCACCCCCATGGCGACTCCGCCCTGTACGAAGCCCTGGTCCGCCTGGCCCAGGACTTCTCGATGCGCTACCCGCTCGTGGACGGACAGGGCAACTTCGGCTCGATCGACGGTGACAGCGCGGCGGCCATGCGCTACACCGAGGCCCGCCTGACCGGCATCGCGGCCGAGATGCTCGCCGACATCGACAAGAACACGGTCGATTTCACGGACAACTACGACGGCACGCAGAAGGAGCCGACGGTCCTGCCGGCAAAGCTGCCGAACCTGCTGGTCAACGGTTCGTCGGGCATCGCCGTCGGAATGGCGACCAACATCCCGCCGCATCACCTGGGTGAGGTCTGCGACGCGGCCCGAGCGCTGATCGACGACCCCAACCTCACGTCGGACGATCTGTGCAAGTACATCCTCGGCCCGGACTTCCCGACCGGCGGAACGATGTACCGCTACGAAACTCGCCGCAACCCGATCACCGGCGAGAGCGAGACGATCGACGCCATCCGCGAGATGTACGCGCACGGCCGCGGCCGGGTAGTGGTCCGAGCCCAGGTGGCGTTCGAGGAGACTCGCCACGGCCGGATGGCGATCATCGTCACGGAAATCCCCTACATGGTGAACAAGGCCGCCCTGCTCGAGAAGATGGCCGAGATGGTGGGTGCCAAGAAGATCGACGGCATCGCGGACCTGCGCGACGAGTCGGACCGCGACGGCATGCGCATCTACATCGAGATCAAGCGCGACGCCGATCCCCACCGTGTGCTCAACAACCTGTTCAAGCACACGGCCATGCAGACCGCGTTCAACCTCAACATGCTCGCCCTCGTCGACGGCCAGCCGCAGACCCTGCCCCTCAAGGCCGTCCTCGCGCACTACATCGAGCATCGTCGCGAGATCGTCCGTCGCCGGACCGAGTTCGACCTCGAGAAGGCTCGCGCCCGGGCTCACATCTTGGAAGGCCTCAAGATCGCCCTCGACCATCTGGACGAGGTGATCAAGACGATTCGCGAGTCCGCGGACGTTGACAAGGCCCGCTCGAACCTGATGACCCGCTTCGCGCTGACCGAGATCCAGGCTCAGGCGATCCTGGACATGAGGCTGGCCCGACTGGCCGCCCTCGAGCGCAAGAAGATCGAGGACGAATACCTCGAAATCATCAAGATCATCGCCGAGCTCGAGGACATCCTGGCCAATCCGTCGCGCATTCTGGCCGTCATCAAGGACGAGCTGACCGCGATCAAGACCAAGTACGCCGGCGTTCGCCGCACCCGAATCGCGGACGACTCCAGCCGCGAGATGACCGACGAGGACCTGATCGCCGACGAAGACGTCGTCATCACGATCAGCCGTCGCGGCTACATCAAGCGCCAGCCGGTCGCCACCTATCGCCGCCAGGCTCGCGGCGGCAAGGGCATCATCGGCCACGTCACGCGCGAAGAGGACGCCGTCGAGCATCTGCTCGTCGCCAACACCCACGACTGGGCGCTCTTCTTCACCAACCGCGGCCGGGTCTTCTCGGCCAAGGTCCACACCATCGTTGACGCCAGCCGCCAGGCCAAGGGCATCGCCATCATCAACCTCCCGGGGGTTCAGGTTGAGCCCGGCGAAGTCCCGATGGCGACCATCACCCTGTCGGACTTCAAGGCCGGCAAGTTCCTGGTCATGGCCACCCGAAACGGCATCGTCAAGAAGACCCCGCTGGAGCAATTCGACAAGGTCCGCAGCTCCGGGATCATCGCCATCACGATCGCCTCGGACGACGAACTCGCCTGGGTAGACGTGGCTACCGGCCAGGACGACGTAATCCTGGCCAGCGCTCAGGGCAAGATCGCCCGCTTCGCCGAGGACGAGGTCCGCCCCATGGGCCGGCCCGCCGCCGGTGTCATCGGCATCCGGCTCGCCAGCGCCACGGACCGCGTCGTGGGCATGAGCGTGGTGCAGCCCACTGCGGATCTGCTCGTCCTGACCGAAACGGGATACGGCAAGCGCGTTCCGCTGACCGAGTTCCGGCCGATGCACCGCGGCAGCCAGGGCGTCCGGCTCATCTCCCTCGAGGGCAAGAAGACCGGCGAGGTCGCGGCGGTCCAGCAGGTCACCGAGCAGGATGAAGAACTTCTCCTCATCAGCGCCGGCGGCCAGGTCGTCCGCACCGAAACCAACACCATCAACCGCTACTCGTCCCAGGCCCGCGGCGTGATCGTCATGCGTCTCAATGCCGGGGATAAGGTGGTCGGGATCGCGGCTTTCCGCGCCGGGCTCGCACAACGAGATGACATCGCGGACAATGAAGCGCAGGGCACCCAGCCCAAGCCGGACGGTGGCCAGCCCAAGTGATCGACAGCGATACCTCGGAGGCAGCCTTGCCCACAGCAGACCAGTTCGACGTCTATACCGGGAACGCCAATCCCGAGCTGGCGCGAAACATCTGCAGATACCTGGGTATTGACCTGGGCAAGTCCGAAGTCTTCGCCTTCGCCAACGAGAACATCTTCGTGCGGATCATCGACAACGTCCGTGAGAAGGACGTATTCCTGATCCAGCCCACGTCGCGGCCGGTCAACACCTCGATCATGGAACTGCTGATCATGATCGACGCCTGCAAGCGGGCCAGCGCCGGCCGGATCACGGCCGTCGTTCCGTACTACGGCTACGGCCGGTCCGACAAGAAGGACCAGCCCCGCGTCCCCATCACCGCCCGTCTGATCGCGGACATGCTGACCGTCGCCGGGGCCAACCGGATCCTGACCGTGGACCTCCATCAGGGTCAGATCCAGGGCTTCTTCAACATCCCCGTCGATGAACTCACGGCCGTCCACCTTCTATCCAGCCATTTCCGCCAGAAGGAAATCCAGAACCTGGTGGTAGTGACCGACCTTGGGTTCGCCAAGCGCGCACGAACCTTCGCCCAGCTGCTGGACGCCCCGCTCGCAATCGTGGAGAAACGCCGCATCGGCAATCAGGACCGGGCCGAGGTGCTCAACGTCATCGGCGATGTCCGTGGCAAGCGGGCCATCATCGTTGACGACGAGATCGACACTGCGGGAACGCTGATCCAGATCGTCGATGCCCTCGAGCGCGAGGGAGTGACCGAGCTGTATGCCTGCGCCACGCACGCCGTCCTCTCCGATCCGGCCCCCGAGCGCATCGCCAACTCCAACCTGATGGAAGTGGTCGTTACCGACTCGGTACCGATTCCCGCGGAAAAGCGCGGCCCCAAGATCAAGGTGATTTCCCTGGCGCCGCTAATCGCCGAAGCGATCGTCCGAATTCACCGCGGCCAGTCGGTCGGCGCTCTCTTCACCAGCGAGGTCCAATTCACTCAAGAGATGCTCCTGTGGGACGTGGACGGCGCCGACCGCCCGCCCTACGGAGGTAGCGGCCGCCCAGCCGCGGAATAGGTCGGCCGGGCCCATGATGCTCGAGGCGCCGCGGTGCGGCGCTCCCCGGGGCCACGCGCAACCGGCTGCGTCCATCGAGGAGATCCACTCATGACACTTCAGCTCCACCGCCCCGACGGAACCGGCGGCCTCGTCCCCACACCGCCGCCCGGTCGCAGCCGCTCCGAAGACTGGCGCAAGGGCCTGAGATCCAAACGCTGGCGAGCGGGAGCGCTGCGCAACCCGGAGATGAGCCCCACTTCCACGCCGGCTGCGGTGGTCTTCTGGGCCGTACTCGCCTTCGCCACGTTCTTGCTCTTGATGTGGGGCTATGGGTCCCATTTCTGGCACTGAACAAGGCCGGCCTGAGCCGTCTCGCGTCGCTGACCTATACTTTCGAGCCAGCACCCGGCCCAACCGGGGGTTGTCATCGGCCGACGCCGAGGGGCGTCGCCGCCTCGGCCGGGGCCCTGGCCATTGCCCGCGCTGCGGGCCCTTAGCTGATCGTGAGCCTGAATGCTTGGCTTTCTGAGCCGCTTCGTCGATTCGAACGACCGCGAGCTCCATCGCATTGAACCCCTCGTCGAGAGGATCAATGAGCTCGAGCCCGAGATGCAGGCACGCTCGGACGAGGAGCTGCGTGCGTTCGTAGACGAGATTCGCGACGAGATTCGCGAAGCTGGCGTGGCCGAGGAGCCCTCGGACGACGAACTCCACCATCCCGAGCGCGAGCGCCGGCGTGAGATCAAGAAGGATCGTCTCAAGCGCGAGCACGATCGCATCCAGGACGCCATGGACCGTGTCCTGCCCGAGGTCTACGCGGCCGCGCGTGAGGCCATGCAGCGCACCCTCAAGATGCGCCACTTCGACGTCCAGATGATGGGCGGCATCGTCCTGCATCAGGGCAAGATCGCCGAGATGAAGACCGGCGAGGGCAAGACCCTCGTCCCAACCCTGGCTGCGGTCCTGAACGCACTGACCGGCCGGGGCGTCCATCTCGTGACGGTCAACGACTACCTGGCCCGCCGCGACGCCCAGTGGATGGGACCCGTCTACCACTTCCTGGGCCTGTCGCTGGGCATCATCATCGGCGGCAGCACGAGCGGCTCCGGCGAGGCGTACCTCTTCGAACCGGGCTACCCCACGACCGACGAGCGCCTGATCAACCTGCGGCCCTGCACCCGCCGGGAGGCCTACTCGGCGGACATCACTTACGGCACCAACAACGAGTTCGGCTTCGATTACCTGCGCGACAACATGGTCAACGACCTGGACCACCGCGTGCAGCGGGAGCGCTACTTCGCCATCGTCGACGAAGTGGACAACATCCTGATCGACGAGGCCCGGACGCCGCTCATCATCAGCGGCCAGGCCGAGGAGTCGGCCGACAAGTACTCCCTCTTCGCCAGGCTCGTGCCTCGGCTCGTCGCGCGGCCGGAAGGCGCCGAAGAGGGCGGCGACTACTTCATCGATCTCAAGGAGAAGGCCGTCTCCCCGTCCGAGGAGGGCATCTCCAAGATGGAGAAGCTCCTCGGCGTCAAGAACATCTACGACGCGGATCCCACGCTGGCCCGCTACTTCGAGTCGGCCCTCAAGGCCCACGCCCTGTTCAAGCGCGACCGCGACTACATCGTCAAGGATGGCGAGATCGTCATCGTCGACGAGTTCACGGGGCGCCAGATGCCGGGCCGGCGCTGGAGCGAGGGGCTTCACCAGGCCATCGAGGCCAAGGAAGGCCTCCATGTGCAACGTGAGTCGGTGACCCTGGCCACGATCACGTTCCAGAACTACTTCCGCCTGTACACCAAGCTTGCCGGCATGACCGGTACGGCGATGACCGAGGCCGAAGAGCTGCACAAGATTTACAAGCTGGAAGTCGTGGCCATCCCGACTCACCGGCCCATGGTCCGCGAGGACGGGGCCGACCTCGTCTTCCGCAACGAGACCGGCAAGTTCATGGCCCTGATCGACGAGATCGTCGAGATGCACGAGCAGGGCCGGCCGGTGCTCGTCGGCACGGTCTCGGTCGAGAAGTCCGAGAAGCTCGCGGAGATGCTGACTCGCCGCGGCGTCAAGCACGAGGTCCTCAACGCCAAGTTCCACGAGAAGGAAGCCCCGATCGTGGCCCAGGCGGGCCGGACCGGCTCGGTCACCATCGCCACGAACATGGCCGGCCGCGGCACCGACATCCTCCTGGGCGGCAACCCGGCGGGTCTCGCCTCGGCGATTCTCCACCGTCGCGGCCTCAACCCGGCCGAGGTGGACAAGGAAACCTACGACGCCGCTCTGGCCGAGGCCAAGGCGATCTGCGACGAGGATCACGAGAAGGTCGTGGCCGCCGGCGGGCTCCACATCATCGGCACGGAACGCCACGACTCACGCCGCATCGACAACCAGCTGCGAGGCCGCGCCGGCCGCCAGGGCGACCCGGGCTCGTCGCGTTTCTACCTCTCCCTTGAAGACGACCTGATGAAGCGCTTCGCTTCCGATCGGGTCGCCGGCCTGATGGAGCGCCTCGGCCTCGAAGAGGACATGGCCATCGAGTCGCGGCTCGTATCCAAGACGATCGAAAGCGCCCAGTCGCGCGTCGAGGGCTACAACTTCGACATCCGCAAGCACGTGGTCGAGTACGACGACGTCATCAACAAGCAGCGCGAGACGATCTACGAGGAACGCGACAAGGTTCTGCGCAACGAGGATCTGGCCGAAACCGTAGAGCGATTCGTGGACCAGGAAATCGACTTCCTGGTTGACCGCCACCTCTCTCCGGATCTGCCGATGGACCAGTGGAACATGATCGGCGTCGTCGCCGGCATCGAGGCCATGGGTCTGGCCAGCCCGGAAATCACGGAGGACTCCCTCTGGGAGTTCCACAGCCGCGACGCAATCGCAGAGCACCTCAAGGACATAGCCGCGGCCCGGATCGACCAGAAGATCGAGGAGAACGCCGAGGAGTGGTCGCTCATCGAGCGCCTCGTGCTCATTCGGACGATCGACTCCATCTGGGTAGAGCACCTGACCGAGATCGACGAAATGCGACAGGGCATCGGCCTGCGCGGACTCGCCCAGGAAGATCCGCTCAACGCCTTCAAGAAAGAGGCGTTCGCACTGTACGAAGAGATGAGCGCGCTCATCCGTCACCAGGTCGCGACGACCATCTTCCGCGTAGCGATCGTCCGCAACGCCCCGCAGCCGGAGGGCACGGAAGGCCGGGGGGCTCCGAACGCCGCCGATGGGCCGCCACCAGCGGATGCAGAGGCCGGCCGCCGGATAGCCCGAGGCATGTCGAATCTTCGAAAGCCACTGCCTCAGGGCCAACCGTCCGGCGGCTCAACCGGCGCTTCTTCGGGCGGCGCCGTTCGGCCCGGCTACTCCCCAGCCGGAACGCGCATGGGCCGCAACGACACTTGCTGGTGCGGGTCCGGCAAGAAGTACAAGAAGTGCCACGGCCAGTAGCAACGCTTACCGCCGCGGGGGCCCGGCCCTCGGTCGTTCTGACGCACGCCTGAAGCGGCACCGGCCGACCGGTGTCGAGCGGCTGCGCGACATTCTCCTGGTCGCAGCCTCATTCGTTCTGGGTGCTTGTGCCCTCACGGCCGTCGCCACCTACAGAATCTGGCAGGTGGGCCAGCAGGATGGCCGGCGGCCGGTGGACGCGATCGTGGTATTGGGAGCGGCGCAGTACAACGGCCGCCCCTCGCCGGTGCTCGCCGCCCGCCTCGACCACGCCATCGAGCTCTACAAGGATGGCCTCGCGCCCTATCTGGTCACGACGGGCGGCAAACTGCAGGGTGATCGATACACGGAGGCGCAGACCGGCTACCGCTACGCCGTCGCTCGGGGCGTGCCCGCATCGGCGATCCTCATGGAAACCACCGGCAGCGACACACTGGAATCGATGATGAACGTCAAGGCGCTCTTCGATTCCAGGGGCCTGCATACGGCCCTATTCGTGTCGGACCGCAGCCACATGCTCCGCGTCCTCCGGCTCGCGCAGGACCAGGGCATCGAGGGCTGGTCCTCGCCTACCGATACCAGCGCCGACGACATCGACACGACCCTGATCCGCAAATCGATGGTCCACGAAGTAGCCGGTTTTGGAGCCTACGTTTTCGGCCTCGAGAAAGCGGATTCGACTGCGCTCGGCTCGAGCGGCAGTTCGGCACCGAATCCGGCCACGCCCCGGCGGACGGCATCACCGACACCTTAGGCGGACCGTCGTCCCGGCTTCCACCTCGCAGCCGGGCCGTCCGCGGCACCGTCGGCGCGATGCAACGGAAACCGCCGCGACTTTCGCTCCAGGTCGGGATTTATCCGGATCCAGCCCATTTAACCTATTGGCTACGGTGAATTGAGACCGTATACTCGATCCATCGTCCGCCGCGACCAGGACCCGTCATCCAGGTCGCGGTTCTGCTGAGGGGGCGAATGCCGTCACACTGAGGAGAGTAGTGAAGCAGGCAGAAGAAGAGGCATTCATCGATCTCATCGCCTGTGAGCGAGATTGCCGCAACTGCAGCTACGCCGCCGCGCTTGATTGCGATGGCAACTGCGGCGTTTGCACCCACAACGTCTACTGCCCCTGCGTGAACCCCGTCGTCGCCCGGAGCAAGAGCGCCCTGCGCTTGATCGAACTCCGTCCGGTGCTTCTACAGGATGCCCGAGGCCGCTCTTAGTGGAGCCGGCCGAGATTCGGGATCTGGTAGCACGGATCCAGGCGACCTCGGGGCGTCTTTGACCTCGAGGTCAAGGAGCAGCGACTAACCGAGCTCGACGCCCGTGGAGGCGAGGCCGGTTTCTGGGACGACCAGCGGGCTGCCAAGAAAGTCCTGCGTGAGGCTGAGGGGCTGCGCGAGGAATTGACGCTGTGGCGTCATCTCGAGTCCACCGCCAACTCCACTCTCGAACTGCTCGAGCTGGCGCAGGAGGAGAGCGATCAGGCCCTTCTCGACGAAGTTGCCGGCGAGGCCGCCACACTGGCCCGCGAGTATGGCAAGGCCCGCACCGAGCTCCTCTTCGGGGGAGAGTACGACCAGCGCAACGCCCTGCTAACGATCAGCGCCGGCGCCGGCGGCACCGAAGCGACCGATTGGGCGCAGATGCTGCTGCGGATGTACCTGCGCTGGGCCGAGCGACACAAGTTCGCGACCGAGATCCTCGATCAGACCGAGGGCGAGGAAACGGGCATCAAGAGTGTCACCGTGGCCATCGACGGCCGCGCCGCCTACGGTTTCCTCAAGGCCGAGCGCGGCGTCCACCGGTTGGTCCGCATAAGCCCGTTCGACTCGCAGAAACGCCGCCACACGACGTTCGCCCTGGCCGAAGTCCTGCCCGAAGTCGAGAGCGACCTCGAAGTGGAGCTCAACTGGGACGAGATCAGGATGGACACCTTCCGGGCGACGGGAGCCGGCGGTCAGCATGTCAACAAGACGGACTCGGCGGTCCGGCTGACGCATATCCCGACCGGAATCGTGTCGCAGAGCCAGAACGAGCGGTCCCAAACGCAGAACAAGGAGACCGCGTCCAAGATCCTTCAGGCTCGGCTATTGCAGCGGGCAGTCGAAGAGCATGAGGCGGCGCTGCTCAAACTCCGCGGCGAGCATGTCGAAGCCGGTTGGGGAAATCAGATCCGCAGCTACGTGCTGCACCCGTATCAGATGGTCAAGGACCATCGCACCGACATGGAGACCGGCAATACGTCCGCGGTGCTGGACGGCGACCTCGACGCGTTTATGCAGGCGGAACTTGAGCGCGAGGCGACCGGCTCGGTCATCGGCACCGGCGCGTCCGACCCGGCGGCCGGATAGTGCCCGTCACCTACCGGCCGCCGCTGGCCTCGGAGCTGAGCGAGTGCGCCCTGGTCTGGTATACCGCCGTCGACGGCTACATGGCCCGCCTCGGCAGACCGCTCCCGTCCCCGTACCTGGATCCACTCCTGGCGCTCCTGGCCCACCTCCAGAAGACGGATCCCGGACGGTTCCTCGTCGCCGTGAAGCCCACTCGCGCGGTCGGGGGCCCGGGCGGCGAGCAGATCGTGGGCTTCGGCATCGCCGCCCAGCGAGAGCACGTCTGGTTCCTCTCCCAGTTGTACGTCCTGCCGTCCGAGCAGGGGCACGGCATTGGGCGGGCGTTGCTGACCCAGATCCTGCCGTCGATCGAGGCGGAGGCCGGCCCGAGCAGTGTCGGACCCGGCAACCGCACCGGCATCCTGGCAATGTGCACCGACTCGGCCCAGCCCGTCTCCAATGGCCTCTATGCCCGCCTCGGAATCGTGCCGCGGCTGCCGGTCTTCAACCTCGTGGGTACGCCCAAACCGTCCGCTCTGGCGAGGCTCCCCGCCGGCGTCGAGGCCGTGCCGTTCGGCCGCGAGGATCCCGGCAGCGCCATCGAGGCCGTCGATCGCGCGATCCTCGGCTATGCCCACGCCGCGGACCATGCCCACCTGCGCGCTGCCGGCCGGACCGGCTTCGTCTATCGCTCCGATGGCGGCGAGCTGCTCGGTTACGGCTACAGCTCGGAGGCCGGGCGTTTCGGACCTGTGGCCCTGCTCGACGAGACTCTCACGGCCCAGGTCCTGGGCCACCTCATGAATGCCATCCGGCCGCGCGGCGCCACCACGGCCTGGGTTCCGGGCGCCAACGACCGGGCCATGGTAGCGATGCTGCGGGCAGGCCTGCGGATCGAAGGATTCCCGGCCTTGGTGTGCTGGACGAGACCGTTTGCCGGCTTCGAGCGCTACATCCCAGCCAGCCTGGCGCTCCTGTAGCGCTTCCGACCACACCGACGCGAGGATCGGTGCTAGCCTCATGATCATGGTGAGCCCGGTGACCGACGAAACCAAACCGAGCCAGAGCCGCCACGACGGCGAGCCGGACGGACCCGCCCCCCGGCGGCCCATTGCGGACCGGCCGACTCCCACTCGGCATGCCGCTGATCGCTCGGCCGCCGACCGCGCACTCGACGATTCGGTCCCGACCAGGATCGTCCTCGCGATGCAGGGCGTGACCAAGGCGTACCCAAACGGACGGATGGCGCTTCGAGACGTGGATCTGATGGTCCCCGAAGGCGATTTCGTCTTCCTGGTGGGACCGTCGGGCGCGGGCAAGTCCACGCTGATCAAGCTCCTCATTCGCGATGAGCTACCCACCAAGGGCCTGGTTCTGCTCGACGGCCGCGATCTGGGCCGTCTCAAGCGCCGCGACGTCCCCAAGGTCCGCCGTCGCATCGGCGTCGTCTTCCAGGACTTCAAGCTGCTGCCAAACAAGACGGTCCGCGACAACGTGGGCTTCGCACTCGAGGTCACCGGCACCCCACGCCGGGTGATCGTCCCGGCCGTCGATCGGGTCCTGCGCGTAGTCGGCCTGACCGGCCAGGCCGATCAGCTCCCCGGACAGCTGTCGGGCGGCGAGCAGCAGCGCACCGCCATCGCCCGGGCCCTCGTCCACAACCCGCGACTCTTCATCGCGGACGAGCCGACGGGGAACCTGGATCCGGTCATCAGCTGGGAGATCATCCAGCTGCTGCTGCGCATCAACGAACTCGGCGTGACGGTCCTCATGGCGACGCACAACGCCGAGGTGGTCACCGCCGTCCGCAAGCGAGTCGTGGCCCTGGAGAACGGGCGCATCGTGCGCGACGAACACGGCGCCGCTTACCACCGCGAGGACTGAAGTTGCTCCACTTCATGGCGTTCAGCCTCCGGCGGGCCTGGCTCGGATTCTGGAAGAACGGACTCATGAGCCTCGCCGCGACGGCAACGATGGTGCTCGTGCTCGTCCTGATGTCGGGGCTGATCATCCTGGTCATCGGCCTCCACGCGACTCTCGACTACGTCCAGAGCGAGGTCCAGGTCGTTGCCTACATGAGGGACGCGGCCAGCCAGCAGGACATCCTCGCCCTCGAGACCTCCCTTCAGAAAATGCCGCAGGTTTCTCAGGTTCAATTCGTCTCGAAGGCGCAAGCGCGTCAGGACTTCCTGGCCCGGCACCCGGGCGAAGCCGACATCATCAACACCCTGCCGGACAACCCGCTGCCGGCCTCCCTCCAGATCAACCTGAGTGACCCGAGCAACTACGTCGATGTCGCGCGATACCTCAACGCTCAACCGGCGGTGGACCACGTCATGAACATCCAGCAAACGGTGGACCAGTTGAACTCGGTCATCAGCGTGCTCCAGGCGGGAGGCACGGCCATCCTGATCGTCGTCGGGCTGATCGTGCTCTTCATCGTCGTGAATACGATCCGATTGGCCGTCGTTGCTCGAGCTGACGAGATCGAGATCATGCGGCTGGTGGGCGCCTCGGACGCCTTCATTCGCTGGCCCTTCATCTTCGAAGGCGCAATGGTGGGCTTGTTCGGTGCCGCCATCACCATCGCCCTCCTCTTCTTGAGCCAGGGTCCGGTCACCGGCTTCCTGGCCGACTACTTCAAGGTTCTGCCCATCGAGGCCAGCACCACCGTCGGACCGAGCATCGCCATGGTCGTCCTCGGAACCGGCGTGGGCATCGGCGTCCTCGGCTCCTTCCTCTCAGTTCGGAGCTATCTCATCCGCTGATCGGCCGGCCCGATCCGCGCCGTTCCATCCGAGGTCCAGCCACATGTCGTCTGCGCCTACGCCCGACAAGTCGGGCCAGTCCGAAGCCACGATCTACGAGTCTCCCGGGCTCGATCCAGCGGTCGATGACCTCACTCTGCCTGTGGAGCGCCCGCGGCGCCGAAGCGTCGCGCCCTCCCGCTTCAGCTTCCTCCTCGTCGCGGTCCTCACCGGAAGCGCGCTGTTCATGGGCGGCTTCACGCTGGGCGCTCACGTGGCGACGACCCCCGGGACCCCGGCCGATCAGGAGACGCGCTTCGCCGCGTTTTGGGACGTATACGGGCTCATCAACAGCGACTTCGCCGGCTCGCCCAAACCAAGCCAGGACGCCCTGGTGCAGGCCGCGATCAAGGGCATGATGGAGGGCCTCAACGACCAGTGGTCGTACTACCAGGCGCCGGACGACTTCGCGAACTCACTTCTCAACGTCGGCGGTCAGGCCGAGGGCATCGGCGTGCAGGTCCAGCTCCAGCCCGTGGACCCGACTTCGACCATCAGTTGCGAGAAGATCGGCGCCGGCTGTGAGCTGGCCGTCATCAAGCCCATAACCGGGTCGCCGGCCGCCGCCGCGGGGATCCAGCCCGGCGACGTGATATCGACGGTCGCCGGTACCTCCCTCGACGGCCTGACCACCGACCAGGCGATCGCCCTGATCAAGGGGCCCAAGGGCACGAGCGTCACGCTGGGAATCGTTCGAGGCGGCCAGACCATCCAGGTGCCGATAGTTCGCAACGTCTACACCCAGCCCGAGGTGGAAACGAGGACGCTGGGCAACGGAATCGTGGCCTACATGCGCGTGACCGGCATGAACGAGCCGGCCAGTTCTCAGTTCCACTCGGCGCTCGCCACCGCTCTCGCCGCGGGTCAGAAGAACGTCATCCTGGACTTGCGCGGCAATCTCGGCGGCTACGTGTCCGACGCCGTCAAGATAGCCAGCGAGTTCGTGGGCTCCGGCCCGATCGTGTACCAGGTCGACGGCGCCGGCAAGACGTCCGAGCTGGACGCCAACCCCGGTGGCCGCGCCACCGACGCGGCGATCCATCTCGTCGTACTGGTCGACGGCAATACCGCCTCCGCGGCCGAAATCCTCTCCGGCGCGCTCCAGGCTCGCGGCCGGGCCAAGCTGATCGGCACGAAGACCTACGGCAAGGGCGTCGTCCAGGAATGGCTGCCGCTGCCCGACAACTTCGGCGGCATCCACCTGACCGTGGCCCGCTGGCTCACCCCCGACCACGTTTGGATCCAGGGCAAGGGCTTGCTGCCGGATATCCCGGTCGACTCGTCCAACGCCCGGGCCGGAACCGACCCCGTCCTGGACGCGGCCCTGGCGCAGTTCGGGCTGCCGCCGGAGCCTTCCGCATCGCCGAGTCCGAGCGCCGCGCCGAGCGCCCTACCGAGTTCGAGCCCGGCCCCGCTTCCGAGCCCCAGCCCCGCGGCCAGCTGACTCACCTCGCGGATTGGCCGGTTGCGCCTTTCGCGGCCGTCCAATACGATGCCCTAGAACGAAAGGAGGTGATGTGCAGTGATAGATAGTCCGATGCGCTGCACCACCTCGCTCGGAGCCGCTCTCTAGCAGAACGGCCACCGCGCGGGTGGTGCGATTACAACGCAGTATCGAATGCCGGTCCTCTGGGCCGGCATTCGTGCGCTTGCGCCGTTCCCCGCGGTCAGCCGTCCGTCGGCCCGGCCCGCTCCGGGCTCGCGTCCGCTACCCTCGTCACAGCAAAGCCGCACCGAACCCAGGAGTCCAGCCATGGGCGAAGAGAAAACCGTCGCCCAAAACCGAAGAGCTCGGCACGAGTACGCCATCGAGGATTCGTTCGAGGCGGGCATCGTGCTGACCGGAACCGAGATCAAGTCGGTGCGGGTCGGCAAGGTCAGCCTGGCCGAGGCCTACGCGCGCATCGACCACGGCGAGGCCTGGCTCGTCGGCGCCACGATCCAGCCCTGGGAGACCGGTAACCGCTACAACCACGAGCCCAAGCGGACCCGCAAGCTTCTCATCCACCGCAGCCAGATCATCGCCCTGCTGCTCAAGACCAAGTCCAAGGGGCTCACTCTCGTCCCGCTCAAGATGTACATCACCACCCGCGGGCGGGCCAAGATCGAGGTTGGGCTGGGCCGGGGCAAGCAGCAGCACGACCGCCGCAACGACATCGCCGACCGCGACTCCAAGCGCGAGATGGAGCGCGCCATCGCCGACTCGACCCGCGGCCGCGACCGAGTCCGGTAAAGCGTCAACCGCCGGACTATCTCCGCCAAGGCCCTCCGCTTTGAGCTTCCGTGAAGCCGCTGTACAATCCGCGGGCGCTGACGGCGCGCCAATTCGGCGCAGGGCCGGCGCACCGGTACTTGGACTCTGTGGGGATGCGTGGTTTCGACAGGGGCCGGCTACTGGAGAACGCGAGCCGAGGTTGGTCTCCAGGCCTCGTTAAAAGGAGCCCAAAAGAAGTAACTGGCAACAACCAGTCTGCTTTCGCCCTCGCTGCTTAGGCAGTAAGGTGAACGTGGAAACAGCCTCACCTCCGTGGGCTGCGGAAGCGTCATTCAGCGGAGGTGCGGTTTCGGGTAGCGTCGCGTAGCCGGAACTAAAGCCCGCAAGGGAACGTGACTGGAGCGCACGGCAGGTTGCCGATGGTCGTCCGTGCGCTCGACGACAAATTATCGGACACGCTCGTAGTGGTCTCCGGCGAAGGTTTCTGGACGGGGAGTTCGACTCTCCCCCATCTCCACCAATTCCGGGGTGATCGCCAGGATCACGCCCCCCGCGGCATCCGCGCCAAACACCAACCCCTTGACGTCAGGCCGACTGAGGCCTAGCCTTGCTACATCGTTATTAGATGTACTGGTAGGCGAGGTAGCGGAGCAACGATGCAAGGCAAGATCAGAGCCCAGCTCCTGAAGGGGACCACCACGCTGCTGGTCCTGACCGTACTCCGCGACGGCGAGCTATACGGCTACGAAATCGCGCAGCGCATCCGGGAACGCAGCGGCGGCGCGTTCGTCCCGAGCGAGGGCTCGCTATATCCGGCTCTGCATGCGCTCGAGTCCGCCGGCGCCCTCCAGGCGAGCTGGCGTGACGGCGATCGCGGACCGCGCCGCCGCTACTACAAGATCACAACCGCCGGACTCGGGCTGCTCGATCAACATGCTCAGGAATGGGTCGCGTTCTCGCAGGGAATGGGACTCGCGGTTGAAGGGGCCAAGCGATGACGCTCAACCTTCTCACTCTCGTGGCGTTCGTCGGCGGCTTCCTGGGCTTGATCGCCCTCGCGATAGCCCTCGTTCGCCGGGGCGAACTGCATCTGGGCCCGGGCCAGATGCCGGACGACCGAATCGTCCAGCACGCCGACGGCGCGGAATCGATCGATGTCTATCTGGACCGGATGGCGGCCGAGATGAGACTCCCGGCCGGAGACACCGCGGACATCCGGGCCGAACTGCTCGATCATTTGGCCGACTCGATCGCCGCGCTCGAAGCCGAGGGTTTCGACCATCAGGCTGCCATCCGCGAAGCGCTCGGACGCCTCGGACCTCCGGTTGAGCTTGGCCGCCAGCTTCGGGCAGCCCACCAGACGACAGGGCGACTCTTCGCCGGAGCGGGCGGGGGCGTTCTCGCCGCGGGCGGCGGCTTCCTTCTCGGCTACATCGGGGCGGCGGCGGCTGGGTTCGTCGTCATCCTCGTGCTCGCATTGGCAGCGAGCCTGGTCTCGCGACTCGGCATTCCGACACCGAATCTGTCTACGCCCGACGGCAATGCCGTCGGCAACGGGCTTTACCTCACCTTCGTACTTGCGGCAGGGGCGGCGGTGTCCATGCGCTTTGCGGTGCGGGTGTCGGCCGGACTTGGCAGGCGATCGCCCCGAGGGGCGGCCGTCTTTTGGACCGTGGCAGGAGTAATCGTCTTCGGCTCGTGGGCTGTCTTCGGCATACGAGGCCAGCAGAGCTGGGTTGGAGCCGTCGTCGCGCCGGCCGTGCCCATCGCAGCGGCTTTCGGAGCCCTCTACCGAATCGACCGGCCCATGCCTCATGTCGGACGCTGGGCGCTCGTCATCGCCATCGGCGCCATAGCCATCCTGGAGTTGGGGTATGGGCTACTGCTCTCGGCCGGGGTTACGACATCCGGCGCGACCTTCGAGCAAGGGGCCTCGCAGCCGGATTTCCATTTCGACCACGCCGCGCCGATCGCTCCCGCCGCGTGGCTACCGGCCGGAGCCATCGCTGGAAATGACTACTCGGAGACCGGCGGGATCGGCCACGCGAGTTCCTACTTCCTGGCGGCCTCCCCGGACCAGGCGTCTCAAGCTCCAATTCCGCTGACGGGCGTCCTGGCCGGCTGGCACGATCTGCGATTCGAGGCCTGGCACGCGTACCCGAATTGGGAGCCAAACTCCCCAATCGGGGTAGACACGAGCTACCCAAGCCCGTTTGTGATCGAACCGGCGATCGTCAACGGAGACACGCTCGACGCAGGATTCAACTTCGAGAAGCTTCGCGATGGACGGGACTGGTGGTTCTTCGTAACCGGTGTTGGCCCGGACGGCAACCGCTACAGGCTGAGCGACGGTCATGGCGGCTGGACGCCCTTCAACGGGTCGGTGTGGGACTGGATCACGGCGCCGCAATGAGACCCGACCGTAGCGACACACAGGCTCTGGCCGCACAGCGACGGAGCGTGCTCGACGCACTCTCAGAAGCCGCCGGCCCGCTGACCGGCCGGGCCATCTCAATCCTCATCGGCGGTTCTGACGATCGAATCGCGGCCGACGAACGACTCCTGTACCCGGCACTCCACGGCCTGGAGGCGAGCGGCAAGATCCGGGCGGCGTGGCTGCCCGGCCCGGACGGCACGTTGCGCCGGACGTACCGGATGCGGCCGTTGTGGCCACCGATCTCGGGCCTGATCCGGTCGCGATAGCACCACCGGCGCCGCTCCGGCACACGGAAATCTGCGGTTCGGCCGGAGCCTACGGTCCCTGCCGTAGGCAGGACGATCGGTGGTGCCAACTGGCAACCAAACCGCCCTCCGCGGCCGCCGGGAAGCGCTAAATCGGGGCACACCCTGCTATCTTTTCTAGGTCTGGCTTCGGTACGGATAACCGGAAGATGATGGACATCGCGCTCTCGCCAACTCGAACCGACTACTACAAGATGCTGGGCCTGGACCCGTCGGCCCCGATGGAAGCCGTCCAGGGCGCGTATCGGATCCTCGCGCGCCACCTGCACCCCGACGTCTCCGGCGACCCCTCCACTGCCGAGGCGATGACGCGCGCTAACAACATCTACCAGGCGCTGGTCGCCAAGCCGATCCCGTCCGAGTTCTCGATGGACCCCGCCCCGTCGTACACCCGGGCCCAATCCGGTTCCAGCCCCCTGTCGCTGTACCGCCAGGTAATGGCCAACTTTGCCGGCCATCTCGGCCAGAAGGTTGACATCCTGGCCTGACCGCCGCGACGGTATTTGCGCCGCTTCACCTATCCTTCCGACCATGCCCGGACCAAATGCAGCCCAAAGGCACGGCTGGAGAAGCGTTCTCGTCGACATCGAGCCGATCAGGCGCGACCGCGAATTCCGCATGCTCTGGCTCGGCCAGCTCGTCAACAATCTCGGCCGCCAGGTCACGGTTGTTGCGTTGCCCTTCGAACTGTGGCAGCTGACTCACAGCTCGCTATCGATTGGGGTCCTCGCCCTCGTCCAGCTCGTGCCGATCCTTGTCTTCTCACTTGCCGGAGGCGCGCTCGCGGACGCAATAGACCGGCGGCGCCTTCTTCTCGCGACCCAGGCCGTGCTCGCCATTACCAGCCTCGGCCTGGCCCTCCTGGCGATCCAGCCCAACCCTCCGATAGTTGCCATCTACGGCGTGGCATTCATTGCCGCGGGCGTCGGTGCCGTGGACCAGCCGGCCCGGTCGTCGGCAATACCGCGCCTGGTGCCTCGTGAACGCCTGGCCGCCGCAATCGCCGCCAACTGGCTGAGCGGCGTCACGGTCTCCATCGCCGGCCCGGTCGCCGCGGGCGTGCTGATCGCCACCTCGGGCGTGGCCACGGCATTTGCCTTCGACGCGGCCACGTTCATCGCCAGCCTGACGGCGTTGCTCCTGATGGCCCCGATCCCACCGCATCCGGGCGCGGCCAGACCCGGGCTGCGTTCGATCGCCGAAGGTCTGCGCTTTGCCCGCAGCCGTCCGGTCATCCTGGCCACCTTCGCCATCGACCTAAACGCCATGATCTTCGGCATGCCGAGCTCGTTGATGCCCCAACTCGCCCTGACGGTCTTCAACACCGGCGCGGCCGGATACGGACTGCTCAACGCCGCCCCCGCCGTCGGAGCGTTGATCGGGACGGCCTTCAGCGGCTGGGTAGGGCGGCTGCGCCGGCCCGGACGAGGCGTTGCGGTCGCCGTAGCCACCTGGGGCGTCGCGATCGCGGCGTTCGGGCTTGTGACGTGGAGCTTTCCCCTGGCTCTCGCTTGCTTCGCCGTTGCGGGCGCCGCCGACGTGGTCAGCGCGGTGCTGCGAGGTTCGATAGTCCAGCTGTCCACACCCGATCACCTGCGAGGCCGCGTGTCGTCAATCCAGAGCCTTGTTGTCACGAGCGGGCCCAGACTCGGGGACGCCGAGGCCGCCGGCGTGGCGGCATTAGCCGGGCCGCAGTTTTCGGTCATATCCGGCGGCGTGATGTGCCTCGCGGGCTTGCTTTTCGTTCTGCGCAAGTTCCCCCAGCTGCTCACTTACGAGCATCAAGGTGTTTCGCCCTCCGGACCCGAACCCGAGTCCGCTCAGGACTTTGCGCAAACGACTATCTGATCGGGCTTCCGGACGGCGGCCCTCACGGAATCGAAAGAGCCGGTGCGTTGGCACCGGCTCTTCATCGAAGCTCATCTACGGCCTAGAAGCGGCGCCTCCTGATCAGCACCGCGAGCGGCCCCAGGGGTAGGAAGGGCACGATGAGGGCCGGCGTAGGCGTGGGGGTCGGTACAGGCGTCGGAGTCGGCAACGGCGTGCTGCCGATCTGCAGCTGGCCGTTGACGGCCGTGTACTGGGACTTCCAGCTGTCCGTGTGAATTACCTTGCCGCTCGCGTCCTTGACGACGCGTCCCACGGTAACGGTGAACCCGTTCGTGGCGACCTCCACCGCATATGTCTTGCCCGGCTTGAGGGTCGTCACATATTGCGGCGGGTTGTTGTACGCCTGGACGATGTTCCTCTCGTTCGCTTTGTTATCGCCGCTCCAGCTGACGGTGCGCCCGGTCGGCATGCTCCAGAGCTGGACTGTGATGGTGCTCTTGCTCTTCTTGGTGGCCCATGAGCGGATGACGATCGGGCTGGAAGTGTCGTTGGTCCACCTCAGGTCCCAGGTGTTGGAGCCGTTGGAGTAGACCGTCGCATCTCGGCCGATTGGATATCGAGAGATGTAATAGAAGTGGGCGTGACGCTCGTCGATCTGCAGGCCGGCCTTCGCCGCGGCGTCGAACATCGTCGTCGAGGCGGAGCAGATGCCGCCGCCGATCGCTCCCGTGTGATCGCTCTGGCCGTTGAGGATGACACCGCCCTTGGCGAAGCCGTGGGCGATATCGATCGGGCCGACCGCACGCAGGAAGCTGAACTCCTGTCCGGGGGCAACAACCTGACCATTCAGGTTCCGCGCCGGAATCCGGATGTTGGCGCCGTTCCCGTTAGCCGCACCCGGGAAGAAGGTCGTCGTCCACTGTCCGATGATCACGAACTTGCTGACATCGACAGGCTTGATCTCCGGCGTTATTGCGGCCGGCACCACTTCCAGGCTCGACTGGACGCTGCCGCCCGTAGTTAGGGAGTCAAGGTAGGCGGCGATGGCGTTGCCGGTGGCGCCGATGTCGATGCCGACGCCGTTGCTGCCGGTCCTGAGGGTCTTGGGCTTACCCGAGGCTTCGAATATGACGGAAGGCTTCGTGGCGGGAACGTTGGCCTTGCCCGAAATGCTGGCCAGGTAGGCCTGGATTTGGGCCGGGTCGACCGCGGGAGCGTAGGTGCCGTCGTCACGGACGCCGAAGACGATCCAGCTCCGGATCTGGTCGGCCGTGATCGTCCAGTTCTTTGGGCTCCAGCCGGCTGGCAACGGATTCGGCGGGGTCTTCCACGTGAGCTTCAGATCGACGGACATCTTGCCCGCCGCCGCGATGGCGTCCTGGGCCTGGGTATCGTCCACCCGGGGTTGAAGGGTGACGAACGAGCCGCCGGCCCGGAGGTCCGCCGGGGCATTTGACTCGGTCAGCTTGTCGAGAATATCCGAGCCGATCGGCACCTCGTCCACGCCTGTGCCCGTAGCCGCGGGAGTGATGTTGAAGTTGCCGCCCCTGCTCGTTGCCTGAGCGTCCTGGGCCGGCACGGTGCTCGAGCCCACCAGGTCATGGAGCCGCCGCGCCAGAGCAGTCGGGTCCAGCCGGATCACGACCGGGATGTCCTGACCGAAAATTGCCGAGTGGATAATGCTGGCCGCATCGCTGATCGGGCTGCCGCTGTGCCCAACGGACATCGCGGCGTCCGCCATCGCCTCGACATCCGGACCGCGGTTGACCTGCTGATACGTGATAGTCGTGACACCGACCGGCGTGGTGACCGTGACTTCGCCGTGCCCCAGATACGAATAGCCGGTCGTGAGTTTGGCAATCGCCTCGTCCCGGGTTGCCCCGGAGAGGTCTATCGTGCCGACGCGGACTCCGGGCAGGATACGGCTGTCGTACGAACCCTTGAACCCGACGGCGACGGCCGACAGGAGGAACAGGGTGGCTACCGCCCCGGCAAAGAATGCTGCGGCGAAGCCCACGATCCGCATGTCCACGCCGTACAGTGCCGCAAGACGCGGCGGCTTCTTCGATCTGGCGGCAGCAGCGTGTTTCCCCGGCTTGGTCGGCGCGCCCGCGCCCTTTGCGGCGGGGCGCCCGGACACGGACTTGGCGGATCCGGCCGGCGGCTGTGAACCGGGGGCCTTGCTCTGCTCCTTGAGCCCCGACGGCTCGAGCGAGTCGCTTGTCATCTCATCCCGTGTCTTCCGCGCCGGTCGGACACCGGAGCTGCAGTTTCAAACGGCATAGCACACTGGACCGAGGCATTCGCACCGGCCCTGGGTTGGACGGGCCGAGGGCGTTCAACGTTACGCCGTCTGGTCGAATCGTTGACCAAACACGTAAGTCTGTCGCTCCCACCCGATGCGGTGGGTCCGGCAAAAAGCCGCAACCGGCGGGTGTTGGCCGCCGGTTGCATGTTCAGGTCAGACGTCGCGAGGTAGAACGACGACGCGTCTGTTCGGCTCTTCGCCGATGGACTGCGTTCCGACTCGCTCATGATC
>Ga0302323_100000959_pt1 | contig 23342 bp, 21 predicted proteins | sample Fen_T0_3_FD_201950 | JGI IMG/M metagenome (GOLD analysis project Ga0302323, IMG submission 201950) | Peat permafrost microbial communities from Stordalen Mire near Abisko, Sweden - Fen_T0_3 | ecosystem: Environmental > Terrestrial > Soil > Wetlands > Permafrost | place: Sweden: Abisko... | reverse complement strand
GACCGTGCCCCCCATCATCAACGCGCAAGTGTGGTATTCGCCCGCGGCGATGGTGGTGGCATCGCTCAATCCGGTAACAGCCACCGGCGTCGAGGAGTCGGTTGTCACTCTATTGCCGAGCTGACCGGATCCATTGGACCCCCAGCACTCGACCGCCCCGCCCGTCAGCAGTGCACACGTGTGCTTCCAGCGCGAGGACAGCGCAACTGGCACGGGCGGACATTGTCCGGCGGTGCACGAGCTTCCACCGGTCGCCGAATTGCCGCCTGTGGCGGTGTTGCCGCCATTTGCGACCGCGCCACCTGTACCGACGACGCCCCCCGTGGAAGGGATTCCGCCGGTTGCACCATTCCCGCCTGAAGCTGTACCACCCGCGGACTCAACTCCGCCCGCGGTCGTTGTGCCAGCAACGGACGAACTGCCAGCCGCCAACGTTGCTCCGCCGGTTCCACCGGTCGCACCAGTCCCGCCTGAAGCTGTACCACCTGCGGACTCAACTCCGCCCGTGGTCGTTGTGCCCGCAACGGACGAGCTGCCAGCCGCCAACGTTGCTCCGCCGGTTCCACCGGTCGCACCAGTCCCGCCTGAAGGTGTACCACCTGCGGACTCAACTCCGCCCGTGGTCGTTGTGCCCGCAACGGACGAGCTGCCAGCCGTCAACGTTCTTCCTCCGGTTCCACAGGGATCCGTGCCCGTCGAACCACCAACGCTATTTCCGTTGCAGGTGTTTATTGGAGGTTGGCCACTGCAACCCAGCAAAACACCCGCCAAAACGCCCACGAGTCTCGCCAATTTGCTTAGACTATTGTGTCCGGACATGGTCCGCTTCCCCGTAATTAAGAGGTTTTCCCACCAAGCGCGCGAAAATTGCGTCATCCCGAATCATTCATTCGTGTGACCAACACCACCCCCTCGCGATTCAACTAAGATTAGCAGATTTGACCAACGCGACGCAAGCATAGACAACACACTTTGACGACATCTAGCCTGGTCCCGACTTTGCTACGCAATGTTGAGTTCGTTTCAACAGTATCGCGTCGCAAGCGGTACAACCGGGACCCCACAGTCCATTGTAGCGGTACGCCGAGCGCACGAACCCGCCGAAGTAGTGCCAGCTGCGGCGGGTACTCATAATCAGAAGGGCGATTGCGGGAGCGCGCCCCAACCGGATGCGACTGCGCTGAAGCTCGCACGGCGCGGTTCCGCAATCGTCGGGTTGGGCTGAGCCGATGTGCGGCAGACGGCACGAGGCTACCGGTGGCTATGCGTTAGTTGACCGGCGGCGGGAGCGACTTGGCCCATTGCCTTGGCGTTGGCGCTGCAATTGCTCAGTCCTGACGCGATCGCGTCGAGTTGCATGCCGCGAATGCGGGTCACCGACGAGCAGAGAAATGATGGTGACAAGCGAGGATTGCGCCATTTGGAATGGCTTCGAATAGATCGGTGCGCTGTCGCGCGGAGTAACGGCACGATGGATCCATTCGGATGCGGACAATCGACAGTTCATGCCGCGATCGCCTCCGGTGGCGCGCGGGCGGCCGCACCAATTCTCGGTAGAGGCTCTCGTGTTAGATTGTGGCTTCCGCAATACGGGCACGCTGCTGGATCAACACCATTGAGGCGCAGCAGGATGTCGCGCCAAGTCGACGTTTGGCCCAGATCCTTCTCGAGCAGCGTGGGCGGGACGGTTGCGAAAGGGTGGCTCTTTTCGGCCATTGCCTGCGTGTCTAGCAGCGTTCTGGCTCGTTCGAGACGCGTGGTCGCGTGTGAGGACAACATCAAGCCGAAGTGCCGAATCTTGACAAATCGCGGTGGCAGGACGTGCTTGAGCCAGCGCGACAGAAACGCTACCCCATCGAGGGTAGTCTTCTGGCCGCTCTTGGTGCGAAACGTGACGCCTCGGTCATCCATCGAAACCAGTCGATGGTTCGAGATTGCCACGCGGTGGGTGTACTGGCCGAGATATTTGATGACCTGCTCGGGGCCACCGATTGGCCGCTTGCAGTAGACATTCCAATCCTTGCGGTACAGGGCGGCAATGGTCGACGCGAAGCGCTTCGCATCAGCGATGCGGAGCTTGCCATTTTGCTCTGCCCGCTTAAGCCCGTCGAGCAACTTGCCGCGGAACACAATTCCAAGCGCCTCGACTGGGAACAGGTAGTTCGGTCGAGCCGCAATCCAGCGGTCTCCATCTGGACTCAATGAGCCACCTGTCACGATGCAATGAATGTGCGGGTGAAACTCCAAGGTGCGACTCCAGGTATGCAGCACCGTGGTGACTCCGAGCTCCCCTCCCAGGCGCTGCTCGTCTCTGCCAAATTCGAGCAGGGTTTCCGACGCGCATTGGAACAGCAGGTCGTAAACCAGCTCACGGTTGGCGTTGGTTATCCAGCGAAGCTCGGCCGGAAGCGTAAAGACTACATGAAAGTAGTGCGTCGGCAGCACCCGTTGCAGGCGTCCAGCGATCCATTTCGCCTGCGGTACTGCCGGACAGGTGGGGCAGTGGCGATTGTGACAGGTAATGGTGAGCTCACCATTACCTGTCTTTTGGGGAGTAATTCATAATGGTGAGTACGGCGATGGAGAGGCGGCGAACTGGCTGTCGCGCGCCTGTTCGACTCCCCATTAGCGTTCTCTTTTCAAGAGAGCCATTAGTTTGTCCGGAGGCCGAAACTTGCCTTTGCGGAGGCGTGGCGGAAGCACCGCCTCGACGGCCTCCAGCTTTTCGGTGGGATCGGCGCGAACGTAGACCTCCGTGGTCGCCAGATTACTGTGCCCCAACCACAAGGAGACTTTTCGGATGTCTTGCGTTGCTTGGAGCACGACCATGGCGCAGGTATGTCTGAGTACGTGTGGAGAAATCTGCTTGCCGGACAACGAGAAGCACGTTTTGCTCGCGGTTTCCGCATGGCGCCGCAACACATACGCTACTCCCCAGCGACTGAATGGCTCACCCCGGGCATTTACAAACAACTCTGGTGCGGCGACCGCTCCGCGCACAGACTGCCAAGCTCGCAGTGCCGATGCGGCAGTCTTCCAAAGCGGCAGCGCTCGTTCCCGACGGCCTTTTCCGCGTACGCGAATACTTCTAGCCTGCGCCGCAATATCGTCAGTGCGCAATCCCGTCAACTCCGAGACCCGAAGGCCAGCGCAGACGGCGAGATGAAGCATGGCCCGGTCGCGGATCCCCTCACGGGTGGCCGGATCAGGTGCATCGAGTAGGGACTGCACTTCCTCTTGGAGCAGGTAGGGGACGAGAGTCGTGTCGGCCTCTTTGAAGGGGATCGCCAGCACTCGGTGCACCTGGTTGAGAGCGGCTGGCTCACGATGCTGCAGGAAACGAAAGAACGATCGAATCGCAGCCAATCGGACGTTTCGTGTTTGCGCTGAATTCCGACGCGATGCCACTAGATGCTCCAGGAAAGAGCTAACCAGGGCTGCGTTTACCTGCTCCAGCATCAACGTACAAGGCTGTACCTTGAGTCTTCGGGAGGCAAACTGGAACAACGCTTGGAAGGTATAGGCGTACGAGTCGCAGGTGTGCTGACTGGCGCCACGGTGATGGGCAAGATGTTCACGGAGGAATGCCTCCATATGCGGCGCAATGGGGGTCATGGTCGCCCTCCGCGCATGAAGCTCTCGCTTGCGTCGGCGACATCGCGCAACAGATCAGGCGTTGCCTCCAAATACCAATAGGTAGCGTTGATGTTGACGTGACCAAAATACGTGGCTAAGGCACAACATGTGCTGTCCAATTCTCTGGCGGCCAGGCGGACTCGATTCCAGCGCCCTCACTGCGAAAGTATGACGAAGTTCGTGGATGCGTGGCCAGCGGTCTCGAGATGGCAGAAAGTTCGCCGACTTCAGCAGATTGCGAAAGACCGCGTGGACTTCCGCGTACGCGAGCCGCTGACCCAGGTTGGAGACGAAGACGTGTTCCGTACCAGAATGGATTCTTCGGCGGCGCATCAGGTAACGCCGCAACCCCGCCACCGTGGTTTCGTGCAGCGGAACCAAGCGGGTCTTCTGAAACTTGGTTTTGCGGATCATTAGTCCGTTGGGACTCAGGTCCGAGATCAGCAGGCCCAACGCTTCTGAGATCCGCAGACCAGTTGCTGCGAGCAAGCTTATTAGCGTCGCATAGGTCTGCGGCCGCAGCGAGCCAGTTGGGGATAGCTGCGTCGCGGCGAGTAACAGCCGCTCTATCTCGCCTTTCGAGTAGATGTGAGGAACGCGACGGGTCTTTCTGTAGCTGAAGTAATTGGGTGGCGGCGATTCGTGCCGGGTCTCTTCCAATCGAATGTATTGAGCAAAGCGACAGATCGTTTGATATCGGGTGTGCCGTTGCGCGACGGACACGCTCTGGCTTGCCCAATTGATGACTGTCTCGGTGCGGATATGGGTTTGCTGGCGATCAGAGGCGAACTCTGCAAAGCTGCGCAGCAGGTACTCCGTGTTGCTGAGGGCGAAGCCGGCGACGCGCCGCACAGCCAAATAGCTCTCGACAGCTGCGATCATGACTGCACCCCGGTCCATGGCTGGGCCATCTGCTTGAGCAAGGTCACATCCACCTTGGCGTAGTAGGCGGTCATGTCGATGCTCCGATGACGCAGAACGAGGCCCACCTGATCAAGAGGGACGCCGTGGCGCAACATCTCCGTGGCTGCCGTATGGCGCAGAAGATGCGCACCTTTTGCAGCTGCCTTGATGCCTGCGCGCTCAAGAGCTCGCTTGACCACACTGGAAACGCCGTCACCCGAAGCAAACGCCCGATACGGAGCGATGGTACGGAGAAAGATCCGATCGGTGTGGTCAACTCGCGGCCGGCATTCCAGATAGTGAAGTACCGCGTCCCCCACGTCCTGCGGCAGTGGCAATCGAACCTGGTAACGCCCTTTGCCAATTACCTGCAAAGTGCCGGTCTTCCAGTCGATGTCAATCAAGCGCATCTGAGCAACATCACCCGCTCGGAGGCCAAGCCGCGACAACAGCAAAATGATCGCTCTATCGCGAAGCCGGTTAGCACTGGTTCCATCGCAGGCGGCAATCAGGCGTTGCAGCTCTTCTGGCAAGAGACACCGGGGCAACGTTGCCAACCGCCAATGAGCGATGGCCGGAATGGCGAGGGCGAGATCGTCTCGGATTGCGCCAATGAAACCGAGATAACGCAAGAATGCCCGCAGGGATGTGATCAGCCTCTGCGTCGTTTCCGCTCCGCGCTTGCTGGCGTGATCCAGCAGAAACGCCCTCAGTCTCCGCGCACACCACTGGCTCACATCCTCGCCGAGTGCCTGAATCAGTTCTGATGCACCACGTGAGTAAATTCGGAGAGTGGGCTCGGTTGCCCCACGATGCGTCCGAAACCAATCACGGAACGCCATCACCACCGCCGGCTCATCGCTCAGGTTGTCGGGAATCGACTGGCTCGTGCAGATTCCACAACGAATCAGGTATTGATGAAAGAGTCTCACTCCAGAGCGCAAGTGGAAACTGGTCCTCCCGCCGTACGCGCGAGGGCATCGGCAGTGCGAAAGGTGTCGAGCAAACTCCTCCATCATGCTCGCATCGATATCGGCCAAGTCGGCACCCCGACGCTGCACAAAACGGCCGAGATGAGCCGCGGCGCGCAGGTAGCGAACCGTGCTGGCAGGCGCGTACCCCTGCTGCTCGAGTGAACCAGCAAAGGCGTCGACATGGGGTCCGGTTAGCCCTGCACGTAAGCGCTGAAGCGTTTTTGGTGCACAAAAGTAGTCCTCGATCATGATGTTCTCCTTGAACAATCGGGTCCGACAGCCACTGCCTCCGTAGCGTGAGGGCACCAAGCCTATGGGGAGTTCAAACGAATCTAAGACCGTTGGAACGTCGCGCAATAACCTTCGATCACAACTTGCGCCGTGCCGTACTCACCATTATGAATTACTCCCCATAAGGCAAGTAATGGTGAGCTCACCATTACCTGTCCTGTTCGACATTGCCCCAACCCAAAACCAAACACGGTCCAACGGCTCCCATTCGCCATCGCCCCAACCCAACAAAACAAGAAAGCGCCCACTCTCGTGTGCGCTTCAGTGCTCTTCGAAATCTTCGCGGAGAGGGAGGGATTCGAACCCTCGGTAAGATTTCTCCTACGCCCGCTTAGCAAGCGGGTACCTTCGGCCACTCGGTCACCTCTCCTGGGGCCGCAAAGAGCCCGCCAAGGCTACACAGCGATGGAAGGACGTCAAGCGAAGCCCCCGAATCTGTTGAAATTCAGTCTTAGGGTCGGTTCGCGGCCCCGAAATCGACGCATTTATGCCGGCCTCGGGAGGAAGTAGCGGCAGCACGCGATCGCCGGGCTAACCTTTGCGCCGATGACTTCGATAGAAAGCGCTCCGACGCTGAGCGCCGACATCATTGCTCGAGCGCGCCGTGGTCTCGAGCAGCACCTCGGCAGTTCCAATGTGCTCGCCGAGTCCGAGGTTTGTCAGGCCTATGGCACCGATGAATCAGGGCTCCTCGGGCGTGTGCCGGATCTCGTTGTCTTGGCGAATAGCATGGACGACGTGGCGCGTGTGCTCGAAGTGGCCGCGGCGACGAATTGCCCGGTGACTCCGCGTGCAGCAGGCACGGGCAAATCGGGCGGCGCGATTCCGATTCAAGGTGGCATCGTACTTGCGCTGTCGGGCATCAATCGCATCAAGGAGATTGATCGCCAGGAGGGCATCGCTGTTGTCGAGCCCGGTGTCATCCTCGAAGACTTGCAGCGCGCGGTCGAGGCTGAGGGTCTCTTTTATCCGCCCGATCCGAATAGCCAGGACAAGTCCACGCTCGGCGGCAACGTGGCCGAGAATGCTGGCGGTCCGCGCGCGTTCAAATACGGGGTGACGCGTGATTATGTTTTGGGTTTGGACGTCGTGTTGGTAGGCGGGGAGCGCCTGCACGTCGGGCGCCGCACGCGCAAAGGGGTCACCGGGTACGACATCACGGCGCTGCTCGTAGGCAGCGAAGGCACGCTCGGCGTTATCGGGGATATCACGCTAAAATTGGTACCAAAGCCGCCGGTGGTGCTCGCGCTCATGCTCATGTTTACGGATGTCAGGCGTGCGGCGGCAGCGGTCACGACGATTGGCGAAGCGGGGGTGCAGGCGCGTTGCATCGAGATCCTCGATCCGTTGACGCTCGGGGCCATGCGCGCCGCGGGGCATCAGTTCCCGGCGGCTGCTAATGCGCTCTTATTCGTTGAGCTCGATGGCGACGAGGCCACGTGTTTGCGTCAAGCAGACATGACCGCCGAGGCCTGCACCAAAGCGGGGGCAATCGAGGTGCTCGTGGCGCGCGATGCTGAAGCGCGTGAGCGGCTCTGGAAGACGCGGCGCGAGATGAGCCACGTTATCAAGAAGCTCACGCGCCACAAGATGAGCGAAGACGTCGTGGTTCCGCGCAGTCGCATGGTCGCGTTGCTCGAGCGCGTCGAGCGCTGCACCGAGCGCGAGCGGGTGCGTTGGCTTGCCTATGGCCACGCGGGCGATGGCAACCTGCACGTCAATTACTTGTGGGACGAACCCGACGAACGGCCGCGGGTGGATCGGGCTATCGAGCAACTGTTCCGCGATACCGTGGAACTCGGTGGGTCACTGAGCGGCGAACACGGGATAGGCCTGACCAAGGCGCCGTATTTGAAGCTCGAACAATCCGCGGGCCTGATCAAGCTTCAGCAGAAGCTAAAATCCGAGTTCGATCCCCAGGGGCTACTCAACCCAGGAAAAATCTTTGGCACCGGCGGGCACCGCAACTGCTAGTGCCGCGATTTCATCGACATGATGGTTGATTCGGACGGGCCGCATTGCGGCCATCGCTACACGTTTACCAGGTACTTTTTGCGGTAAAAATCGAGCTCGGCGATCGATTGCTGCACGTCGAATAGCGCGTCGTGCTTCTGATCATCCGGCTTCTTGAATTCGGCGCCTTCACCGTACCAGAGCCGCATCAACACCTTGAGCGACGACACGTCTACGATGCGGTAGTGTAGGAAGCGTCCGACGCCAGGCATGTAGGCATCGAGGAAGCGCTTGTCTTGGCCAACGCTATTACCGCAGAGCGTTGCTGGGAACTCGCACCAACCAGCAATTCTCTCGAGCAGGTGACGTTCGGCGGCTTGCACCTCGAGACGTGACTTGGTCACGCGATCGAGTAGCCCGCTTTTGGTGTGCATATCGCGGACGAAGGGCGACATTCCGCAAAGCCGCTCCGGCGGCTGCCAAATATCGCAACAATACTCTTCGAGCACCGTCAGTTTTGAGTCAGTGATGATAACCGCGGCCTGAACAATCACATCCGTTGCCGGATTCAGGCCAGTCATCTCGAGATCGATCCAAACCAGGTTGTTGGGACTGCGTACGCGCTTCATCGTTACTCCGAGTCGGTTCGAGCTCGAGTGGTCTTGCGGGGCTTGCCGGTCTTGTGGGGCTTGCCGGTCTTGTGGGTTCTGTTCGTCTTGGCAGCTTTGGCGGTCTTGGCAGTCTTGGCAGCTTTGACCGACTTCGACGATCCTGCCGCGTCTGGGATCACGATCTTTGGATCCTTTTTGCGAGCTCGGTACAAAATCGCCGCCCTGCCGACAGCTCCCACCGAGCTGACGCCGAGATTTAGCTCAGCGAGGGCTACGATCGCGGAAAGCTCGGTCGGGCATTCGCGCAACGCCTTGATCTTGACCAGCTCATGCGCCTCGACCGCGCGGTCCAACTCTTTGAGTAGCGCCTGCGTCGGCCCGGCTTTGCCGATCTGCAACACCGGTTGAAGGTCGTGGGCAAGGCCGAGCAAGTGGCGGCGCTGTTTGCCGGTCAGTGCCACGCTCGTTCGCTGGGTCGTGGTTTTGGACGTTTTCGGGGACTGGGTTGAGACGGGCTTTTCCAAGGTGCTCTTATCTACCTAGCGCCTGCCACAATCAACTACCAGAAAATCCCGACAGATTGGCAATTTTGCCCGAGACTTGGCGATGGGTGGCGACTCGAGCGTTGGCGGCATTGGCGCTTGCTGAGCCAATTGGTAGAAGGTTTTGTATGCTCGTTCTAGGTATAGATCCCGGTACCAGATTCCTTGGATGGGGACTGGTGCGACGCACGGGGACCAAGCTCGAGCAGGTCGCGTATGGCGTTATCGCACCAGACGCTAAGTTGGAACTAGCGGCACGGTTGGTCGTCATCGAGCAGCAACTCGTTCAAGTCATTGAGCAGTATCAACCCGAAGCCGGCGCGATCGAATCGCTATTTTACTCGAAGGATGCGCAATCTGCGATAAAGCTTGGTCACGCTCGCGGTGTCGTGCTTTTGGTGTTGGCTCGGCGTGGTGTTGGCGTGTTCGAATATGCCCCGGCGCGTGTTAAGCGCATGATCGCCGGGCGCGGTAACGCCGACAAGCGACAGGTCGCCCTGATGATGAAGGCCCTGCTTGGCCTCGGTGAGTTGCCACGAGCAGACGCGACAGATGCCTTAGCGCTCGCTGTGACTCACCTGCGTTTGGGACCGCTGGCCAATCGAGAATCAAACGAACCCGTTCGAAAACGCGCGACTTCTGCCGAGGGGCCGAGGGAGCGGCTGCTGCGCCTGGCCAGGGCCGCCAGGAAGAGGTAGCGTCTGCGACGCGTAGCAACCAAAGCTTGTTTCCAATCGCCGTCGCGATCCCCGAGCTGGGTCCGAACAGCGATGGTCGTTGGATTGCCCGCCTTCGCGCGGGTGCCGTTTCCCGAATATTGTCCTATGCCATCACGTAAGCCATCCACGTCGCGCGCCGTTGTCGCCTCGATCTCCATTCAGCTTTGCCTGGCCGCAGCTGCTTTTATCACGGTCGCCTCCGAGCGCGTTGCCGTGGCTGGTCCGCAGACGAGCGAGTTGACCGCCGAGGATATTGGTCAACGTGTCCAGGCCTTCTACGACAAGACCGCATCGTTTCGGGCGACCTTCGAGCAAAAGTACCTGATAAAGTCGACAGGGATCGAAAAGAAGAGCAACGGCGAAGTCATTTTCGAGAAGCCCGGCAAGATGAGCTGGCGCTACAAGAACAACGGCAATCGCGTGGTCTCCGACGGTCGTTTCATTCGCGTATACGAGCGCGACAATCGTCAGATGTTCGAGAGCGAAATGGGTAAGACGCCCTATCCTGCGGCGTTGGCGTTCCTCGTGGGTGACGGTAAGCTCATCACTTCGTTTACCCTGCGTAAGCTCGACGCGAAGCAAATGAAGTTCGAGGGTGGCTGGGTTCTCGAGGCGAAACCCAAGGAAGCCTCGCCAGCATACCAAACGATGATCCTCTATGTCGACGGCACAACAGCCCAGGTGAGGCGTGTGCTGTTGCTCGATGCTCAGGGGAACCGAAATCGATTCGACTTCTCGAAACCTAATGTCAACGCTAAAGTCGAGCCTGGCGAGTTTGCATTTGCGGCACCTGCCGGCACGCAAATCGTACGACAGTAGGCCGGCGTGGTTCGAAGCCCTGGTCTTGAAACATCGGCGTTCGGTCACTCAGCCGCAGAAAAGCAGGGCGGTCTGAGCCGCACTCGTACGGTGGATACACCTACCTCACGCCTGGGCAGCCCCGTTTGCCCACAGGCACAATTCGCCTGTTGGGCGTTGAGAGTTGCGGTGGTACTACTAATGCTTTGAAGTGTGCGGCCAACGGGCCCAGTGCCCCAGCTTATGGGACACCGTTCGAGTCGCACCAATCGGAGTCACCAGCTGGTTTGCGCATGGATTCAATCGACAACGACTGGGATATCGAGAAGCCTGCAGCCGCCAAGGTGCCCGCGGTAATTCCGGTTTCTACGCTTTCCGAAGCGACTACCGCGCAGCAGCATGCAATACCATCCCAACTACCAGCGAATCAGCCATCAAGTGTTGGGCGTATCGGCAAGCCATCGGGGCTCGCATCGCTGACCACCGACGAGTCTTCCACCGTAGCTGTTGCATCCGCTCGACCGTCGCAGAAGCCAACACAGTCGGCGCCGCCAACACAGTCGGCGCCGCCGGCGCAGTCAGTGGTAGAAGCGGCCTCAAAGCACCATGCGCGACCTGCGGCGCATCAGGGCGTTTCTAAGGTCCAACTGGCGGCTGAAGCGTTCCGGCGAAAGGCTGGAATTGCTGCGTCGCCAAGCACTGATGTTGTCACGAAGCCAACGGCGGCTGCGACGAACTTTGCCACACCAGCCCCGACGCCAGTTGTTGCTGCAGAACCCGCGGTCCTTGGCGCGGAGCCGGCTGTTGCGGGGGCTTTAGCGCCAGCAGAGCCATCGGTCATCGTGTCGCCCGTCGTCCCATTGGAAGCGCCGGTCGAACGAACGGAGCTCGCGCTGTCAGAATCGTCGCCGAAGTCAGCCGCGACCGCCCAAGAGCCCAGCCCCGGCAAGCTACAGGAATCGACGAACGACTCCGTAGCTCAGCCGCCCAAAGATTCAGACAAGCATAAGATCGGTGCGGCGCGTGCAGCGATGGAAAGCCACTTGTCGCTTGAAGCGGATTACGCCGTGGACTTCTTCTCGTCGCCGCCGCCACCGGTTCATTTTGGCGCCGCGCTCGAGCCGGAAATCGTCATTGTCGAGCCACGTCGCGTTCGAACGCCGGCCTTGGTCGCACGACAGCAATACCTGCGCGGATTGGTACTAAAGGTAATGCTGCTGGCGGTTGTGTTCGTCGCCGTGGTGATGTTCGTACTGTGGCAACGCGGGGTGCTCCACCTCACCCCATAGCAACGACTTGATCCAAGGGTTCAAGCGTGTTGGTTTGGCCGAACCAACCGCGAAATAGCTGCTGCTGTTCGTCAACGAACAAGTAGGGGCGCCCGTCGCCCGTAGGAAACCCAAACGCGCCAGTGTTGACGTAGCCTGGGCGGGCTTGGACGACATGGGTGTGCCCAAACACAACTGCTTTGGCTTCGACGATCGGTCGGATCCCGAGAGCCGCGGATTCAACGCGTTCAACCAGAGAGGCGCTGTAGCGCCGGGCTCGATCCCCGCGTGAAAAGCCCAGGTACAAAAGGCCTGCGGCTGCCACGATGAGGTAGTTCGGGCTCCGTTCGACTGCTGCAGCTGCTGTAGACGCCACGCCTACGACCGTGGCCAGCGCGCGGTCAAAATACAGCCGAGCAAAGGTTGCCGCAGCACTTGCATGTCGCGGAGTGGGCCTGCTCCGTGTCAACTGTTCGATGACCGCGGGCAATAGGCCCTGTTCACGGGCGTAGTTGTCAATGGCGCGCTCGCCGGCGCGCCAGGTCGCGTCGTGAACACCACTCGCCGCGCGCCAGAAGATGCGCGCCCCGGTTACGAAATATCGGAGGATCACTTCGGGCGCATGCCAACCGAGCTCGTTGAGCGCGCGAATCAGCCCTTCGAGTGGTGTCGTCTGATGTGCGTGGGAAAATTGAAACGCGCCCGTTGGCGCGAGTACTTGGCGCGTCAGGGCGACGCCCAGCGGCTCGTTGTCGTGACGGGTTGCGGTCAACGGGTGGATCGGAGCATTGTCTGGATCCCACACGTGGCCATGCTCGAGATGCAAATTCGCGCGACGGATCCACCACGGCTCGATCGAAAGCGCGGCCGACGAGGGGAGATCGAGGTACGCTAAAATGTGCTGTCGGGCCCCGGCGCTGCCGAGTTCGGCATCGTGATTGCCCACAACCAGCGTGACGGCGCTATTGGCGGCAAGCTGCCTGCGCAGCGCTCGGGTGAGGGGGGCAAATCGCTCGAGCTGCGTAATGATCGCTTGCTCGGCGCTCAGCTGGGAAATATCGGCAGAAAGGTCGAAAAGGTCGCCCAGGCACACCCACTCACAGCCAGAATGGCGCTCAAGCAGGCTCACGGCCGCGGCTTCGGTACCAGCGGGGTTCGCTGGCCCGAGGTGCAGATCACCAATTACGAGAATCGGCCGCTGTTTCATTGGGCAACCGGCTTAGCCTAGTCTGCGCGGATCCGTTGCACCATGGCATGGCGGCGAATTCTTAGGTAATAGTCGAATATCTACATGGTCAATCCCCTGGTGACGGTTGCTCATCCTTTGTCCTTCGACCAAATCGGAGCGGAACAGGTGCCTGATGCGCTGACCACCCTGGTGGCCGAGGCAAGGGCGTCGCTCGCGCGCATTGCCGAGGATCCCAATCCAGTCACGTGGGACAGTTCCCTAGCTGCGCTCGAGGCTGCTACCGAGCGCCTCGAGGTGGCATCGTCGGTGGTCGAGCACTTGGAGTCGGTTGCGACCAATGCTGAGCTGCGTCGCGTCTACATGGAGACCTTGCCCATGACCACGGCGTTTTGGACCAGCATCCCACTCAATCCGGGCCTTTACCGCAGGTTGCGGGAATTGTCAGATTCGAAACTGCGCGCCGAGCTCGAGCCGGTAGAGTTGCGATTGCTCGACAAGACCTTGGATGAATTCAAACGCCACGGAGCCGAGCTCGACGCTGCTGGCAAGACTCGCCTAGCGGAAATTGACGAAGCCCTAGGGCGTCTCACCGCTGAATTTTCCCAGAACGTCGTGGATGCCACTTCGGCTTGGGAATTGGTTTTGTCCGATGCGAGCCGATTGACTGGGCTGCCGGAGTCGGCATTGCTGATGGCCCGCGATAGCGCCAAAGCAAAGGGGCTCGACGGCTATCGGTTGACGCTTCAGACGCCCAGCGTGATTGCCGTTTTGACTTACATCGACGATCGCTCGCTGCGCGAGCTGGTGTGGCGTGCCAACGATGGGCGCTGTAGCGTCGGGCCTTTTGACAACACTCGGCATGTCGAGCAGATTCTCGAGCTGCGCCGTGAAAAGGCCGTGCTGCTTGGGTATGCGAACTTCGGCGACCTCGTGATGGCGGATCGCATGGCCAAATGCGCCGCGACAGCCAGCGCTTTTCTCGAGGACTTGACGGCACGCACCAAAGTCGCGTTTGCCGACGAGCAACGCGAACTCGTAGAGTTCGCTCGTGAAATTGAAGGCGATTCGAGCTTCTTGCTCCGGCCGTGGGACGTGGGCTACTTCGCCGAAAAGTTACGCAAGCAGCGCTATGCCTTCGACGATGAGTTGCTTCGGGTCTACTTCCCCGCGGAGAAGATGCTCGAAGCCGTGTTCGAAACCAGCGCCGAGCTGTTCGGGATCCGTATCGAGCCGCGCCAGGGCCTGTCGGTATGGGACCAAGCCGTGCGTGTCTACGCCATTTACGACGAGGACGGCGCCGAGCTTGGCGTCTTCTACGTCGACCTCTATCCGCGCGAAAACAAAAACCAAGGTGCCTGGATGCACGGGCTTATCACTGCCGAGCCCAACGTCGCTGTCATCGCCTCGAACGCGAACCCTCCTGGCTCGGATCGCCCGAGCCTCCTGAGTCACCGTGACGTCGAGACCCTATGGCACGAGTTCGGGCACCTGCTGCACCATTGTTTGAGCAGGGTACCGTTGCGCAGCCTGTCGGGGACGCGGGTGGCCCACGATTTCGTCGAGCTCCCGTCGCAGATCATGGAGAACTTCTGTTGGGAACCCCAAATGCTCAAGCGGTTTGCTCGGCACTACGCGACTAACGCGCCCATTCCCGACGAACTTATCGAATGCATGCTGCGCGCGCGCACGTTTCGCGCGGCCACGGCGCAAATGCGTCAGCTGGGCTTTGCCACGTTGGATCTCGATCTGCACTTGGGGGGCAAGCTCCGCGAAGGCGAGGGGATGCTTGAGTTCGTCAGGCGCATTCAACAGCCATTTGCGCCAGCGGAACTACCGCCGGAATACGCCATGGTGACCACCTTCTCACATTTGTTTGCTCGGCCGGTTGGCTATGCTGCCGGCTACTACAGCTATAAGTGGGCCGAGGTGCTCGATGCCGACGCGTATGGCCGATTTGCCGAGCATGGCGTGGTGAGTCGCGAGGTTGGTATGGCGTTTCGACGGGAAGTGCTAGAGGTGGGCGACTCGAAAGATCCCGCACGCGCGTTCGAGGCATTTCGTGGGCGTCCCGCCCAATCCGATGCGCTGTTGAAGCGCTTGGGGCTCTGGTCGAATTTGGATCATGGATTGGTCGATGGCTAGTGGTCACTTGAATCTGAAAGCGCTCATCCGATATGGCGAACAAGCGCTGAGCGGTTTGGCGCAGCACAGCTGGCCGCTGGTCGAGGCCGCCATGCGCCGCTCATCGGGCAAGGCACGTAAGCCTATTTGGTCAGCGGCGGCACTTGGGAGTTCGCGCCATTCGCGGCCCGAGCTTGGTTGGCCGCGCAAGACTGACTCGCTCTGTCCCGAATGCACCAAGCGTGTGCGCAGTGATATCGTGGAAGGCAAGCAGAGCCTGAGCTTGCTCATTGAGGGCCGTCCCGGGGAGATCCCGGCGACGATTCGTGAGCGCGACGGAAAAATCATCATTGAGAAGGACTGCCCCGAGCACGGCCATTTCGAGGACGTGCTCAGCATCGATCCGGCATTTCTTCAGCGCATCGAAGGCTTGTTTTTTGGCCGGGACTTCGAGTCACCAAAGACGAGTCTGCGCCAGCACGGCTCTTCCTCTATCCGTTACGGTCGGGGCTCGGTACTGACCGTGGATCTGACGAATCGCTGCAACATGATGTGCGACCCGTGCTTCATGGATGCCAATCAAGTGGGCTACGTCCACGAACTCGAATGGCAAACCATCCAGCAGATTCTCGATAACTCGCTCACGATCCAACCGCGGCGCCAGATGAGCGTGCAGTTCAGTGGCGGCGAGCCGACGTTGAGCCCAAAGTTTCTTGAGGCCGTGCAGTACGCGCGTAAAATCGGCTATTTTTGCGTTCAGTGCGCCTCGAATGGCATCCGCTTTGCTCAGGACCTCGAGTTTTGTCGCGCTGCCAAGCTCGCAGGCTTGCGCCTGTGTTACCTGCAGTTCGATGGGACGAGCAACGAGGCTCACTCGCACCGCAAGGTGGGTAATCTGTTCGACGTCAAACAACGCGCGATCGACAACCTGCACAGCGCCGGGATTGACGTCGTGCTCGTGGTCACGGTCGTGCGCGGTGTCAACGACGCCGAGGTCGGTCGGGTGGTGCAGTTTGCCATCGACAATGCCGACAAGATCACCGTCGTCTCATTTCAGCCGATTAGCTTCACTGGTCGCGACGAGGAGATCTCCGACGCCGAGCGGCACCAGAAGCGCTACACCTTGAGCCACCTGGCCCACGATCTGAAGCGTGGATTTCCCGAGCTTGAGCCGCAACGCGATTGGTTTCCGCTGAGTGCGATGAATCCGCTCAGCGATTTGGTCGACGTGGTAAGCGACGAACAAAGCCGCATGGGCGCTTTGAAGTGTGGATGCCACCCGAACTGTGGCATTGGTACGATCCTGCTCGTCCACAAGCAGACCAAGCGGATGATCCCGCTGTCGAAGCTACTAGACCTCGACCAACTGCTCCACGACGTTCAGGCGATTGCCGATTGGCAACAGAGCCGACCACTCAGTGCGGTCGCACTGGGCCTCGCAGTACTGCGAAACTTTCGGTCCCTCGAGGCGCCGGAGGACTACCGCTTGGCGGAACTCGTTCGCCAAATGATTAGCCAAATGGGGCTGCGCGGGAGCACGCTGGGCGCGAGTGAAGGCGATGCCCACGAGTTCCCCTGGCGCTTCTTGTTCGTGGCAGGCATGTGGTTCCAAGACCTTTGGACGTACGACTTCCGGCGTACCGAGATGTGCATCATCCCCTACGGCACGCAAATGGGCGAGATATCATTTTGCGCCTACAACACCGGGATTGGCTGGCGACAAATCATCGAGCAACAGCACCAGACCGCCACCACTGCCGAGTGGTACCGCCAACACGGGCGACACCCAGTTTATGCTCGCGGGCAGAGCTTGCCGCTGCCTTTCGCCGAACCCGTGAGCCTACAGTCAGCCAAGCAATTGCGCAAACGTCGCTTGCGTTTGGTGAGCTAGGTGCCTCGAGCCTAGAGCACGCACCCCAAGGGGTCCGGTCGGCGATCGACAGGCCCATCGAGCCGCGGACGCTGCATGGACCCAAAGGGTGACCAGCGCACCTTTGGGCAACTCGCTTCGATCTTGGCGATTAGCGCGGGATTTCGGCGACTGCCAACCGCCGTTACCGCATCGGACTGACCAACCAGATCCGCCAGGGCATTCTCGGTCAAGCGCACGTGGATCGTACGCAGCGATGGCGGTTTTCCCCAAGGCTGACCGTCGAAGTCAAGGCTGACCATTCCGCCCTTGCCCGTATGAGCTTCGCCGAGGTAGCGCCAAGTTTCACGGTGACGCGCAGCCTCGGCTTGGGCCGCCGGATCGATTGGCCCGAATGGTAGTCGCTCCGCCACACGGTTCATCGTTTCAAGCAACTGAAGCGCGAAAGCGTGGCCCTTGCTTGGCCTGCCTTCAAGCAAAACGAAGCGCGGACTGAGGCAACCGCGCTGATCGAACGCGGCCACGTCCACAGCCATGGCATCGAAATCTTCGTCGGTCAACCTGGCGCCAGCGTCGACAACGAGTACGCCAAATCCATCACCATGCGCGTGTAGGACGACACCTCGGGGAAATTCGGCGCGCAATTGCGCGAGAGTGTGGTCGGCGCCGTAGGCCCAAACATGGTCACCCGGAGCAGGCGAAAGCGTTGGGACCAAGGCAAACGCATCCGGAGCTGCACGATGCAACAGTGTTGCGGTCAGAGGCTCACGCCGCGAGCAGCGCACCCGGACGTTGCTTGAACTAGCCAGGGCAACTGCAATTGCCCGCAACGCACCGACGAAGACGTTGGCACTGAGCGAAACATGGGCTACTGGCGACGGGACCACGCGATCGACGAGTTCGCGAAGCTCTTCGTCGGTCGCATTGATTTCGAATGCTTGATCGAGTCCCCAGGCGACCAGCTCTTCGGACAATGCGGTTTCGCTAGGTAACTCGCGCCGTGCGATAGCGCCCAGAGGATGGTTGGGATCGGTCAGCGGACGCACTCGATCGAGCCAGCGTCGGAGGCGGTCGAGTCGGGTTTGGGTGGTATCGAGGGGCATAGGGGAAGTGGGAGCAGCTCTCTGCCAGAAGTCGCAGAAGTCGTCGAAGTCGTTGAGGCGATTGTGTAGCACTGGGCCGGTGGGCTGGTTTTTCACCGGCAGACTCAAGATCTGGTGACGGAACGCCAGACTGAGGCTTCCCGAGTCTCGACTCGGGGCTTAAAGCCCCTAGTTCTTGCCCAAGAAGAATTTCAAAAGGGCTCTGGGGCAATTTTGAGATCCCCCGGAGTCACCGCGAATGCTTGACGCTAAAATGTCCAGTCCGGTACGGTGATTTGGCGAGAGCACGCTTGAGCGACTTCGACGAAAAAACCAGAGTCACCCAGGTGGTCCAGAAGACCACCACAGAGGAGGGGTCGGGCAACGACTGCCTGGTCGTCATTTATTCGCCCGAGCCAGGGCTGCTTGGCAAGCGGTTCGTTCTCGATCGGGCCGTATTGCGTGTCGGACGCGGTGCCGACAATACAGTCGTGCTCGAGGGTGACAGCGTGTCGCGTCGGCATGCCCGCTTCGAAAAGCGTGGAAATCGTTGGCATGTCGTCGATCTCAACTCGACCAATGGCACTTACTTCAACGAGCAACTGGTCGTCGGCGAACAAATCCTCAACAACAGCGATCGCATCAAGATTGGGCCTGCCATTCTAAAATTCCTGTCGGGTGCTGACGCAGAAGCCAAGTATCACGAGGAAATCTACCGCATGACGATTGTGGATGGTCTCACCCAGATCCACAACAAACGCTACTTGTTCGAGGTGATGGATCGCGAGTGCACGCGCGCGCGGCGCCACGATCGCCCGCTCAGTATCGTGATGTTCGATATCGATCATTTCAAGAAGATCAATGACCAGTTCGGGCACTTGGCAGGCGACTACGCGCTACGCGAGTTGGCCCGCGTCTGTCAGGATAGAATCCGCAAGGACGAAACCTTTGCTCGCTATGGCGGCGAGGAATTCACAGTCGTTCTGCCCGAAACGGCGATCGAAGGGGCACTGGCCCTGGCCGAGGATCTGCGGGCACGCACTGAGCAGCACGATTTTGCGTTTCAGAATGAACGCATTCCAATGACGATCAGTCTTGGCTGTGCCCAACTCTCTGAAACCGACAAGTTAGCAACGGATTTGATCCAGCGCGCCGATGAGAAGCTGTACGAAGCCAAGCGCGGCGGCAGAAATCGGGTTGCGCCCTAAGCGACCTAGCCGTAATTGGCTCCCGCGTTTATGGCTGCTCCATCCAGTGACCGGTTACTCGACGGCAACCAATCGCCCGACCTGCTAACTACTCCGCCTGGGCCGTGCTCCCAAGCCTGGCTGGCGCGCGCTCGCGAAACTTCGGCGCCGATGGGGCCGCCGCGTTCAATCGATTCCGGGATCGTGTATGCGGCTGCGCGCGGTGTCAACGTGCTCGACGTCGACGACAACCGTTACGTCGATTTGGCGGCTGGGTTTGGCGCGATGTCGCTCGGTCACTCGCACCCACGTGTGTGCGATGCAATTGAACTTCAGTCACGCACGCTGCTTCAGTCGCTTGGAGACGTGTATCCGTCGACGGTGCGCCTCGAGTTGGAACAGCAGTTGCTCAAGTGTTGTGGTTTTGAGGGCGGCGCCGTGTTGCTTGGGCAATCTGGGTCCGATGCCGTGACTGCGGCGTTGAAGACTGCGCTGCTTGCCACGGGCAAACCCGGAGTCATCGCGTTCACTGGCGCGTACCATGGGCTTGGCTATGCACCGGTGGCGCTGTGCGGATTGCGCGCGGGCTATCGGGCACCATTTGCCGACCAACTCAACTCACACGTGACCTTCGCGCCCTATCCTGCCGACGAGGCGAGCGCCGCGCGCTGTCTCGAGTTGACTTCTCTAACGCTTCACCAAGGCAATGTTGGTGCTGTCGTTATTGAACCCATTCTGGGCCGCGGCGGATGCATCGTACCACCCGACGGTGCCCTTGCACGGCTCGGGAAATTGGCCCGAGAAGCCGGGGCGCTCGTGATTGCCGACGAGATTTGGACCGGGCTCGGGCGCGCTGGACACTGGCTCGTATGCCGAGAGTTGGGGCTAACACCCGATATCGTGTGTCTCGGTAAGGGCTTCGGTGGCGGTGTGCCGATCAGCGCTTGTATTGGGCTTAGCGAGGTCATGCAAGCGTGGCGCCGCGAGCCGGAAGTCGTGCACACTGCCACATTTGCTGGCGCTGCTTTGGCGGCGCGCGCGGCCTTGGTGACGCTTGAGGTCCTTGGTGAATCGACGTTCATGCAAGTTTGTCGCGAAGCTGGTGAGCGTTGGCGCGACGACATTGCGAATGCCTGTTTGGGTCTGCCCGTAGTGGCAGACGTCCGTGGTCGCGGTTTCATGATCGGCATTGATCTCGGGGCGCGCCCCGGCATCGCCGTAACTGCGATGCGACGCTTACTCGAACGCGGGTACATCGTGTCAACCGGAGGCGGGGCGCGTGACGTCGTTATCCTGACGCCGCCGCTGACGATCGCGGACACCCAGCGCAAACCCTTCGTCAGTGCACTGGTCGAAGTGCTCGGTCAATTGGGCTAGGGCCCGCGTGGGAGTGTTCGTGGTCAACCACCTTTCACAATCCGACGATTTGCACCAACGAGTCCAGTCGTTCATGGCCCGACCAACGGACGACGATTTTGCGTGCTTGGCATTGGACATTGCCGATTTTCAAGCGCGCGCCATTCCCGCGTATGGACGGCTCGTGCGCGCCAGTGGGGCGAGGCTTGATGATGCTTCACGGATCCCGCCGGTACCCGTCGAAGCATTTCGATTGACGCGTGTGGCGGCTCATGCGGTCGAACTTGACCGAGCACAATTTCTAACCAGCGGCACGACTTCCGGCGCGCGCGGACAGCATTTTATGCGTCGCACCGACACCTATCGCAGCGGTGCCGTCAATTGGGGGCGTCGCGCTTTGGTTCCCGTGGGTACCGACGGAGTCACGGTACTCTGCCTCGCCCCTAGACCCGACGAGTCACAAAGCTCGTCCCTGGGCTTCATGCTAAAGGCATTTGTCGAGGAGTTCGATCCCTTTGGCCGTAGCGATTTTGCGCGGCGCTGGTTTCTCTCGGAATCGGGCCTCGACTTGGATGGCTTCCGCGCCGCAGTCGAACGAAGTCTTGAGCAGTCGCGACCGGTATTGGTTTTGGCAACGAGTTTTGCTTTGGTCCACCTGCTCGACGCTCTTGCTGACCAACCACTGCCGAGCGATGGTCGCTCGATCGTCATGCAGACCGGCGGGTTCAAGGGGAAAAGCCGCGAGATCGCAGCCGATGTGCTACGGCGCTCTTTGGCTCAGGCGTTTGGCATCGACGAATGCCGGGTCGTCGGTGAGTATGGCATGACTGAACTCTCCAGTCAGCACTACGAAGGAACGCTGCCCGGCGCCAGGGTGCGGTCGTTACCCGGTTGGTTCCTGCCACCCCCTTGGCTTAGGGTCGACGCGCTCAATCCGGCCTCGCAGGCTGCAGTTCCCGACGGCGAAATTGGTCACGCCTGTTTCACCGATCTCGCCAACGTGGACTCTGCCGTGCGGATCTTGACCGAAGATCGGATCGTCAGACGCGGCAACGCGATTCAACTCCTTGGGCGCGCGACGACGGCTTTGCCCCGCGGCTGTTCGCTTGCGGACGAAGAGTTGTTGGCGCCTACTTAGTCGGCTTCTTGCGCACACGAATGATGGCGGTGGCCCCGACGACCGGTGCAGCGGGTACACCCGTCGGTCGTCGATCGATGACTTGGGCAATGCAAGCGCCTGCCGCATCGCTCATCCCGTGGACCTTTTCCGCGTTCGCACCTTCGGCGCGCCCACGCTCACGTACCAGGAAACGGACCTCCACCTGACCCACCGCAGCGGTTAGGCCGCCGAAGTCAGCGACACACTTGGCGTAGCGCTCGAGCGCGGCAGAAAGCTTCTTCTTTGCCAAGGGAAGTTCACCATCGTCGGCAACGATGCTCACGAGTTCAGCCAAAAAGGCGTCCGCAGTAGCAGGATTGGGGGAACCACCTACAGCGGCTCCCACAGCTGATTGTGGTGGACCGCTCGCTGGTGGCGAGGCTGGGGCCACGTTGGCACTTGCTTGCGGCGGCGAGGCAGCAGCTGCGGCAGGTTGTGTTGCGACTGTAGCTTGGCTGTTCTGACTCGAGCTCCCCACTGCCGGCGTGGCCGTTGCTGCCGGTGTCGCCACCTGCGCGAGCCGTTCGGATTCCTCTTTGGACAGGCAGCGCAGAATGAGCCCGCGGCCATTGGCGAGGCGCCCCCAGGCACAGGCCGGATCAAATGGATATCGCTGAATTTCCTGCGGTGTACCGAAGGCATCCGCGCATACGATGGACGTGAGCGCGGCGAACAACAACACTGACCACTTAGAACGAATCATGACGATGAAGACCTTTGCCGGATGTTTACCACAGAGTAGATGTAGGTAAAGTCATCCTGTTGTTGGACCAGCTAGTGCCCACGCCGCGAACGGTCGGACTCGAGTGCCGCTTGAGGACACCCGGAGACTTCGCGGTACTTCGCAAAATCTGATAGCATTACCGCTATGGCCTCTCCACTATCGCAAGGCTGGCGCGCTCTTCTTGTCGTAACAGTGCTCGCAACGTTCGGTATGGTCGTGCAGAGTTGCTCTTCGCCGACATACAGCATGCCGGAGGACCAGTCTTCCGTCGGCGGACAAGGCGGGGGCACTGGAAATGGACAGGGGGGAGCTACGTCCAACGGTGGAGCTGCCACCAGCGCCGGGACCAGTGGCACGACACGCGGGGGTAGCGCAGCTGTCGCTGGGGCAGGTTCGATACCAACCAGTGCGGATGGTGGAGCCACCGATTCTGGCGGCTCGGGCGGAAGCGTTGTCGCCAAAGGGGCTTGTGACGACGCACTTCAGAACCAGGACGAATCGGATATCGACTGCGGTGGCACGGTCTGCGCGGGTTGCAGCGCGGGCAAGAAGTGCATGTTCGGTCGCGATTGCACCGATGGCGTTTGTACCAATGGTGTTTGCAAATTGCCCCAGTGTGACGACGAAGTGAAGAATGGCACGGAAACCGACGTGGACTGCGGTGGCTTGACCTGCGGCCCTTGCGGTACTGGCCAGGGGTGTGCCATCAACACGGACTGCAAGAACAAGGTCTGTACCAACTTTTTCTGCCAGAGCGCACAGTGCGCTGATGGCGTCGTGAATGGTACCGAGACCGACCTTGATTGTGGCGCTACCTGCAAGCCCTGCGTACCGCCACAGCATTGCGCTTCGGGAAGCGATTGCACGAGTGGAGTCTGTACCGCCAATCAGTGTCAAGCGCCCAATTGCAGTGACAAGTTGAAGAACGGCGACGAGACCGATCCAGACTGCGGGGGCCC
>Ga0302323_100000958_pt1 | contig 23342 bp, 16 predicted proteins | sample Fen_T0_3_FD_201950 | JGI IMG/M metagenome (GOLD analysis project Ga0302323, IMG submission 201950) | Peat permafrost microbial communities from Stordalen Mire near Abisko, Sweden - Fen_T0_3 | ecosystem: Environmental > Terrestrial > Soil > Wetlands > Permafrost | place: Sweden: Abisko... | reverse complement strand
GCAGAGGAGAAAACCTTAAGAGATTTTTTCAGGAAAGGAAATGTCCCTGAAGGTTATGAGTCGGAAAAGCTCATTTTCAGTTATTATACTGAATCAGCTGAGCTTCCTGAACCCTCCATTGATTTTGAAGCCAGAATATTAGCCGGGATTGACGCATCTGAAATAAAAAAAGGATCTCAAAAAATAAGAAAGTATCTTCTTCCTTTGCTGAGTGCTGCTGCCGGTTTACTGATTCTCATAGGAACTTACTTCTTCTTTATTAACAGAACTAAACCTGGAGATACCTTTTCGGATCCTCAGATTGCTTATGCAGAAACCATAAAAATTCTTAAGGATGTCTCATCCCAGCTGAATCATGGTACCCAGACTCTGGAACCGGTCGGTAAATTAAATGAGATTACGCAAAAGGGTTTTGAAACGATTAATAAATCCACAAGAATTGTTGAGAAGAACCTTAAGAATCTGGACTATCTTCAAAAAGCTATCGAAATTACCCATACTCCTGTAGATAAAAATATAAACAAATAAAAATCAACGATATGAAAAAGATTTTTCTGTTCTTCACCACATTGTGTCTGACACTGATTATGCAAGCGCAAAGCAATCCGGTTGATGAGATGTTTAACAGGTACTCTGAAAAACAGGGATTTACTGTTGTGTCAATCTCAAGTAAAATGTTCAGCTTATTCGCAAATAAGGATCCTGAAAATAAAGATGCTGACAATATAATAAGCAGACTGAAATCTATAAAGATACTTTCTGTGGAAGATTCGTTGCTAAATAAAAACCTGAATTTCTATACCGAACTCAGCAAAAAACTCGATTTATCTGTTTATGAAGAACTTATGGCAGTTAAAGAGGGATCGGATGTCACAAAGTTTTTAATAAAACAAACAGGAAATACTATTTCGGAACTACTTGTTATAAAAGGTGGTCCGGGAGGGAATTCTCTTATTTCGATAAAAGGGGAGCTCAATCTTAAAAATATTTCTGATTTGTCAAAAAGTCTTGACATGAAAGAGCTTAAGAGTCTTGATAAGATTGATAAGAAAAGCCCTGAAGAATAAAGCGTAATTTTTTTATTAAGGGAGCAACCATTCTCACTTAGAATTGTTCTAATGAAAAGAAGTGTCACAAGTACATGGCATTACTTAAATATGCAATTTGTCTTATATTTGTATTTAATCCATTTATGAACCAATTCTATCCCTATGATTAATCAATTAAATAAACGATCCGGACTTCTGGTTATCAGTGTGTTTTTGTTTTCATCGGTGTCATATTCCCAATTTAAAGATGTTGATTTTCTGAGAAGCGCTCCAGCAGATGGTGGTAAATTTCTTCAGGCTTATATGACCCCATATGCAAATGCATTCGGAGCTGGTCTGAATGGGGGCTGGTATAATACGGCAAAACCCCATAAACTAGGCGGATTTGATATAACAATAAGTGCAAGCGCAGGAATTGTTCCTACATCTGCTGAAACATTTGATGTATCCAAAATCGGACTTTCATCATCTTTGACCGGCTCAGGTTTAGCTTCCACTGTTGCTGGTCCCGATAAAAGTGGTCCCTTAATGACCTATAAGGCAAATGGGATAACACTTGCTACTTTTAATACACCCAAGGGAACAAACTGGAGGTATGTACCCGTACCTACTGCACAGATTGGAATTGGGCTGCCTTTTGGAACAGAGCTAAAAGTCAGATTCATCCCTAAAATAAATATAAATAAAGGGAATGTTTCTTTGTGGGGGGTAGGTTTGGTTCATAGTATTATGCAGTATATCCCGGGTAATAAAGCACTTCCATTCGATGTTTCACTTTTTGCAGGCTATACAAAACTAAAGGCAGATGTTCCACTTGATTTACAGCCCGATTTAACAATTAGTGCGTATACAACTCCTTATGATGTTATTACCTCATTTAATACACAGAATCTTAAAGTAAGCGTTCAGGCTTTGAATGTCAGTGCGATTGCTTCACTTAATTTGCCTGTAATTACCTTTTACGGTGGACTAGGATATTGTAAAACAAGAACAACAATGGACCTTTCGGGCAATTTTCCGACACCAACTCCGGTAGCTACTGCACCTTTTGTTCAGTATAATAATAGTGGGGTTATAAAGGGTTCAGATTTTCCCAACCTGGATATTAAAAACTTCTCAGGTCTCAGGGCAAATGCAGGTTTAAGAATAAAACTTTCTGTCATCACTATTCATGTTGATTACACAAGGGCTCAGTATAATGTTCTTACAACGGGACTGGGAATCTCACTCAGATAGAAAAGATCTTCGGTATATTTGAAATCCCCGGATCCCAGAGAATCCCGGGGATTTCTTTTTAAAAGCAAAGAACTATTTATAGGTTTGTGTAGTTAATAGATAAAAGGTAAATACAAAAAGGTAGATGAATGTTGACACACAAAAAATAAACAGTGGTTACAGGGCCCTGCTTCTGGCTGCCAAAAACACCGTACCTCCTGAAGATAATCCTGCTATCCGGAGAGCATTGGATCTGGCTGTACAGGCTTGTGGTGACAAGATAATTCTTACGGGTGAACCTGAAATCTTGCATGCTCTGTCTGTTGCCAGAATTATAGCAGGAGAGATGGGGCTTGGTCTTACTTCTATTATCACAGCGTTACTACATGATTCATATAACAATCTGAGTCTCAGTCCAAAAGAGCTGGAAAAAGAATTCGGGATAAAAGTTGTTGAGATATTGAACGGTTTTGCACGGATCACCAGTATCGATTCGATGCAATCTTCATATCAGGCAGAGAATTTCCGAAAACTGCTTTTGAGTCTTGCAGATGACGTAAGAGTAATACTTATTAAGCTTATTGAACGGCTTGAGTATATGCGTAACCTTGATAGCGCGCAGGAAAAGGAGAGGATACCATTAGCCTCGGAGACATATTTCCTTTATGCTCCCCTGGCACACAGACTGGGCTTTTATAACATCAAATCGGAGATGGAGGACCTCGCTGTCAAATATCTTGAACCTGAGCAATACAATTATGTGGATTGTCGCCTGAAACAAACAACCGCTTCAAGAAATAAACTGATACGTGACTTTTCGGTCCCGCTCAAAGAAAAGCTTGAGAAACAAGGCTTCAAATTCACTATTAAAAGCCGTACGAAATCTATTCATTCCATAATGCTGAAAATGAAAAAGCAGGGAGTGGAATTTGAGGAGGTATATGATCTTTTTGCTGTAAGGATAATAATTGAAAGTCCTGACCAGAACGAAAAATCCGATTGCTGGAGAGCTTATTCTGTTGTAGCCGATTTATATCAGCCCAACCCAAGCAGGTTGCGTGACTGGATCTCAATACCAAAATCAAATGGATATGAATCGCTTCATACTACTGTGGTGGGACCAAGAGGTAAATGGGTTGAAGTGCAGATCCGTTCCGCACGGATGGACGAGATTGCTGAAAAGGGGTTGGCAGCACATTTCAAATACAAGGGAATCAAGGGGGAAGGAGGACTCGATTCGTGGTTATCAAAAATGCGCGATATACTGGAATCGTCTGAGAAAGAGGATAATGCATTTCTCGATCAGGTGCGGTCAGGTTTATACACTGATGAAGTTTTTGTTTTTACACCAAAAGGTGATCTGCGCCAGTTGCCGGCAGGAGCGACAGTTCTTGATTTTGCATTCGATATTCATACAGCTGTCGGATCTTCGTGTGTCGGTGGAAAAGTGAATGGTAAGAATGTGACAATAAAGTATGTTTTGCAGAATGGTGATCATGTTTCTATAATAAGATCAAAAAACCAGAAACCAAAGCAGGATTGGTTGTCGTTTGTTGTTACGACAAAAGCAAAAACGAAGATTAAGCAGGTGCTGAATGAAGAAAAAACCAAGGCAGCTGCTGAGGGAAAAGAGATCCTGATGCGACGTATGAAGAACTGGAAGATAGTATATGGCGATATCCTTATACAAAAACTTCTCAATTCCTTTAATCTTAAAACTGCACAAGATCTGTATTATCTTATTGCAACTGAAAAGATAGAACTCCTTCAGATTAAAGAGGCACTATTAAAAGAGGAATCGACAGAAGAAAACATACCGGTAACGATAGTACCGGAAAAAGAACAAAAAGAGCAGATTGATTCGCAAATATCAGATTATCTGATTATTGAAGATAGGGTGGAGGGTCTCGATTATAAACTTTCAAGATGCTGCAATCCGGTATTTGGTGACAGCGTTTTTGGTTTTGTAACAATTTCTGAAGGAATAAAAATTCACAGGACAAGTTGTCCGAATGCTCACAACATGATGGCCAGATATCCCTACAGGGTAATTGCTGCCCGCTGGTCGAAGTCCAAGAGTAGCCCTTCATTCGTTGCATCAGTCAAAATAACTGGGATAGAGAATACCGGCATGGTAAATAAGATTGCCGATGTAATTGCTGATCATAAGGCTGTTGTCAGAAGTTTCAATTATAATATGGCTGATGGTATATTTGAAGGATTACTTAATATAATGGTTCCTAATAGTGATGTTCTTCATGGAATTATGAGAAAAATACAAGGAATAAAAGGGATATTGAAAGTAATACGATACGATAATGGGTAAAGCGCAGGGCATAGGGCATCGGGAACAGTGTATTGGGCTCAAAACCACTAACCTCATACCTCACTCACTCACTCCTCACTCTCATTCCTCACTACTCACTACTCACTACTCATCAGTATCTCTGATCAGGCTTCACAGGCAGTTTTGCCATTTTCTCCACTTCAAGCGACGGGAACCCGAACTCTTCAACGACTTTTCCAAGGATAAGATATGTGCCGCTTCCCTTAAAGGGCCAGTTCTTTAGTGATTGAGAGAAATGCGTTGTATCAAAGAAATTGCCTTCAGCATCGATAAAGCATCCAAAATTCATCCAGTCATTTTTTATAGTTTTAATATACTTAACGGTGACCAGGTGTCCGACCATCCTGATTTTTCTGCCGGTATATTCGCTCATCCTGCGTGCAGATACTTCGCCGCGGAAGGATGTTTCAAGCATATCGAACCAGCTCATCGTTACAGGAAAACCGAAGAGTTCGATTTCGTCATATACATCTTCCATCTTTCCATGGACAAGATCGGGAAGTGTGAAATCACGAACAGGAGAGGAGAAGAGAGGGCGAATATTTTCCGGTTTGTTTTTGTTTATCATCATATGAGCTTCCCATAAAAGTACGGCCTTCTTTTTTCCTGTAAATCTGAATGCCCCTGCTCTTATAAGAAGAATTACCTGTTCAAGTCCGGGATTTACCCTCGTAACAAAATCGTTCAGACCGGCAAAGGGACCTTCAGCATTTCTTATCTCTTCAATTGACTGTGCAAGCCTGTACTCAAGGCTCATAATATGAATGAATCCTATAAATATATCTGTACCGTAGATAGTTGTCTTATAATTGCTTTTATTTACGCATGGCAGCTGAATAGTTGCTCCACACCTTCTCGCTTCATGTACATAAACCCAGGTCCGGTAAAAACCTCCAAAATTATTTATTACTGCTACCATGAACTCAAGCGGATAATGAGCTTTAAGATAAAGACTCTGAAAGCTTTCGACGGCATATGAGGCAGAATGGGCCTTTGAGAACGAATATCCAGCAAAGGATTCAATCTGTCTCCACACCTCTTTTGTGACTTCATCGCTATAGCCCTTTTCACGACAATTAGAGAAGAACCTTTCAATTATGCGTTGCATTTCCTGTTTTGACCTGTATTTGCCGCTCATGGCACGGCGGAGGGTATCTGCATCAGAAAGATCCAGCCCGGCAAAGTGATGGCAGACTTTCAGCACATCTTCCTGGTAGACCATAACACCGAATGTCTCTTCGAGCTGCTCTTTCATAACAGGGTGTATATACTCGAATTTCCCGGGATTATGGAATCTGTAAATATATTCCTTCATCATACCTGAACGTGCAACACCCGGCCTTATCACGGAACTGGCAGCAACAAGAGTAGTATAGTTGTCGCATCTAAGCTTTTTGAGGAGGCCGCGCATTGCAGGACTTTCAATGTAAAAGCATCCTTTTGTTTCTCCGGTCTTCAGGTACTCTTTTACCTTTTCATCTTTCTTAAATTTCTGTACTGCATGAACATCGACATCGATACCACGGTTACGCAGGATTATTTCCGCACTCTCACGGATATGGCCTATTCCGCGCTGGCTCAGGATGTCGAGTTTCTCAAAGCCGATCTCTTCTGCTGTGTACATATCCCACTGGGTTGTAGGGAACCCTTTTGGAGGCATATCGAGAGCGGTGTAACATGTAATTGGTTCTTCCGAGATGAGTATGCCTCCGGCATGAATGCTCCGCATATTTGGATAGTCAGCGATCTTCAGTCCTGTTGAGAAAATAAGATTTGTTATCTCATTCCGGTTTGTCTCGGCAGAAGGATTATCAATTAGCGAATCAATCTCTTCCTTGGGCAAACCATGTACTTTTCCAAGTTCACGCACAATGGATTTTCCCCTGAAAGTACTCATAGTGCCTAGCAGTGCGGTATGTCCGTAACCATACCGCTTGAAAATATAATCGATGACCTCATCCCGCTCTTTCCACGAGTAATCGATATCGAAGTCGGGAGGACTGCTCCGTTTAGGGTTAATGAATCTCTCGAAGTAAAGGTTTAGATCAATGGGGTCAACATTGGTGATCTTCAGGCAATAAGCAACGACTGAATTTGCACCGCTTCCTCGACCTACATGATAAAAACCACGGGCCATTGAATATCTTACGATGTCCCATGTAATCAGAAAGTAAGCAGAGAAGCCAAGTCTGTCTATTATTTCAAGTTCATGCTTTACCCTTTTCTTTGCTTCGCTATTCTGCCTGCCATACCTGTATATCATTCCGTCCCAGGCGAGTTTTTCGAGAAGCAGCTTGTCGTCATACCTGCTGGCAGAATAGATCTTTTTGTTTTTAAGACTTTCACGGTCAAACTTTAAATCACAGTCATCCAGAAGTTTTTTTGTATTGTTTATTAACCAGGGGTATTCTTTAATGATTTTTTCAACATCAGGCCGATCTCTGAAGAATTCATCTTCTTCGGCGCATTGCCATTGTTGCAGGTGACTGAGGAGAATATTGTTGTCAACAGCCCTGAGACTCCTGTGAATAAAAATATCATCTGTCTCTGCAAATGTAACCGGCTGAAGTAATACCATAGAACTCCTGTTTAATGATGAAGTAAGTGTCAGCAGGCTGTTCAGCTCATGGGGTCTTATTCCTATGCGTTCATTATCAAATAGTCTGCGGGAAGGAATTTTTTTAAGGGAATAGATTATATACGATTCGGAGAATTGTGGTGCAGGAAATGGAATTGAAGATTTGTTGAAATTCAGATCCGAGAGAAATTCATTCAGCTCCTGCAGGCCCCTGTTATTACGTGCGATGCCGATATACTGAAGTTCGTTGTCATTTCTGAATTCAATACCTGCAACAGGTCTGATATTGTTTTTGGTGCATTCGTCTGCAAATTCGGGAATTCCTGTTGAATTGTTAATATCAGTGAGGACGATAGTATCCGTTCCTGCTGCCAGTGCTTTCTGCACGAGCTGTTCAACGGACATTGTTCCGTAGCGCAGGCTGTAATATGAGTGACAGTTGATGTACATGTTCTTTTGTGGCGTCAGGCGTCTGGCTACAGGCTTCAGGTATTTTATCTTATTAATTTTGTCTTTTTTCCCTGTCGCCTGTTGCCTGCCGCCCGTTGCCTTTTTTACCTTCCTCCATACATCATATACTTCTTAAGTCGTTCCTCCATCATATTTTGCTCTTTAAGAGCGTTTTCGAGTTGTTTAAGAGCTTTTTCTTCTCTTTCGGTTACCGTCATTACTCCCGAAGCTCTCCTGACTGCATTTCGCCCGAAACGCTTCCTTATCCTGTCCATTGCCATATAAAGGCTGACCTTTTCAGGAGTATCGTCAAACATATCGAGCTGCTGGACGCCTCTCACCATATGACTGAACCTTACACCAATGAGTCTTATAAGCATACGTCGCTGGTAGAGTTTTGCAAAGAGTTCTTTGGTGATATCCGCAAGAACATGGTCAAATGATGTATATGCTATCCGTTTCTGAAGTGTGTGTGTATCAAAGTTTGAATACCTTATCTTGACAGTAATGCATGAAGTGAGTTTTTCCTGTTTTCTCAGCTCGAATGCAATCTTCTCCACCATACTTACCAGAAGCTGATTCAACCTTGCCAGATCGGTGGTGTCTTTTTCGAAAGTATGTTCAGTGCTTATCGATTTCTGTTCCGAATAGCTGATAACAGGAGTAGAGTCGATACCATTGGCTCTCTTCCACATTTCGATACCATTTTTACCCATCAGCTTTTCGAGCATCTCAACAGGGATATTCCTCAGGGTATAGATTGTAGCAATACCCATTGAGCGGAGTACCTGGTAAGTCTTCTGACCGATCATTGGTATTTTTCTTATCGACAGAGGATCGAGGAACGGAAGTACAATCTCTTTCTGCACTTCAATTTCACCATTTGGCTTTGCCTCGCCGGTTGCTATTTTTGAAACGGTCTTATTTATTGAAAGGCCGATTGATATTGGCAGACCAGTCTCTTTTATTATATACTGGCGCAGTTCATGCGACCATTTGTAACATCCATAGAAACGGTCCATACCTGTAAGATCGATGTAGTGCTCATCAACCGACGCTTTCTCGTATAGCGGTGCTCTTTCGGCAATTATGCCGGTCACTATGTTTGAATAGTTGCTGTAGAGCTCCATGTCGCCTCTTATCACTATGGCATCGGGACACATGTTCCTGGCCATTTTCATCGGCATAGCGGAGCTAACACCGTACTTCCGTGCCTCATAGCTGCAGCTCGATACAACTCCACGGTCCGACATACCGCCTATTATGACAGGCTTACCGTTCAGGCGGCTGTTCCTGAGCCTCTCAACCGATACAAAAAAAGTATCGAGGTCGAGATGCAGAACTGATCGGTCTATGGAGCTGGCGAGGATCATTTTGTAAATTTTAATAGTCGTAATGGGATAGTGAGATTGCCGCGCCCTCCTTCGTCGGGCTCGCAATGACAGTGCAGGTAAGTATGGTTCGGCGCGACCTGAACTGAAGTTAATAAAAGCCGCGGTCATTGCGAGGAGCGAAGCGACGAAGCAACCTCCAACTCCCAAATCACAACTAATACAAAAAAACATTTCCTTTTTCTTGTATATATAACAATTACTTTTTACTTTTGATTAGAATATAATCAATTTTATGATTACAATATAATCAATTTTCATTATGTACTTTGCATCCAACATTAAATTTTTAAGAAAAAGGAGGGGCAGGACACAGGATGATGTGGCATTTGCTCTTAACCTTAAACGTTCAACCCTGAGCGGTTATGAGAACGGTGTCGCCCAGCCAGGAATAGAAATCCTGATATCCTTTTCCGGTTATTTTAACATTGCTATCGATACAATTCTTAAACTGGATATTTCAAAGTTGTCAGAAAGTCAGCTCGGGGAACTTGAAAGAGGATATGATGTTTATGTGAAAGGAAGTAATCTCAGAGTATTGACAACAACTGTCAATTCCGACAACAGGGAAAATATTGAACTGGTACCTGAGAAAGCGAAAGCAGGCTATACAACCGGATATGCCGACCCGGAATACATCGGAGAACTTCCTGTATTCACATTGCCGTTTCTTTCAAACAAAAAGAAATACAGAACTTTTCAGCTGAAAGGCGATTCTATGCTTCCTATTCCTGATGGTTCGTGGGTAACAGGAGAATATGTACAGGACTGGATGCAGATAATCAGCGGGAAAGCTTATGTGGTATTTACCCTCGACGACGGAATAGTCTTCAAGGTGGTTGAAAATAATTTAACAAAAGACGGTAAGCTGGTCCTTTATTCACTTAACCCTGTTTATGAACCTTATGAGGTACATGTAAATGAGGTAAAAGAGATATGGAAATTTGTTAATTATATCAGCAGTGAATTACCCGATCCTGTTTTACCTGAGAAACAGCTTATTCAGGCAGTTGCCGGAATGAAACACGATCTTGAAAGGATTAAAGCAAAGCTTGGAAAAGATATTTCGGATATAAATGAAGAGAAGTAGGATAGAAGCCCCCTCCCTGAAGGGGGAATTGTTCCCGCACATGAACGAGTTATTCTTAAATATCGTGAACGTACCCCCCTTTAGGGGGGAAGGGGGGCAAATAAAACCACTTTCCATCCTCAAATCCTATCGGAATTGCCGGAATTTCAGGAAGTTCTTCAAACTCAAATTTCAGATGAGGTAAATCCATAAACATACTGATATTCTTACGTTTATTTGTTGTTTCTGAGCTCATTATAATAAATACTCCGGGCTCTAGGTAGTTCCTTAACGAGGGTGACTCGCAGATAATCGGAGCTCCTTCAGGTATTAGATCCTTAATTTTGTTAAAAACAAACAGAAGCCGGTCATCAAATACCTTAGCAAAATAAACCTTACCAGCGCCTGAATTCAGCATTCGTGAAGTGTCCTTTGCTGTTTCATTGTTTGTTTCTTCATATATGGCGTATCCTGCTTCTTCATAGATTGCCTTCAAACCCGGTGTAGTCTCATGAAAATGAGGACTTATCTTTATTGCAGTGATATACAGGTGTTTAAACTGTTCAATTATCCTGCAAGCCAATGTTGTCTTCCCCGACTTGGTGCCGGTTCCGGCAATCAGTAATAGGTTAGGGATAAGCATTTGTGTTAACAAAATCTAAAAAATAACAGGGAGTTCGCGAAGCAGACGCTAAGCTTACAAATAAAATAATTTGTATAGAGACGCCCAAGTTGGGCGTCTCTACTATTTTGAAACCTTTGCTAAAATCTTTGTGACTTTTGCGGTTAGAAAAATTTTAGCAGAATGAGTTATTCTTTGGTAAGCGCAATTATCTGATCGACTATCTTCTGGTTATCTGATTCAGGAATATGTCCTTTAAAAATAAACCTGCATATCCTGTTTTTATCAAGAATTACCACGGTGTAGTTATCTTTTGGTAAATCCCATTCTGCCTGCAGGATAGCCTTATAATCGAAAAGGATTGTAGTATCATATTTCTTCGCCTTGTTACCTGCAATCATTCTTATCAGGCCATTAGGCTTCCATGTCGACTTACAATCAACTATGCCAAATCCCTTGAACAGATCTTTGCTGATTGTCTTATCCACATCTGTTGCTTTTTTTACAGCATCATTGAATGCATCATTCAGATCTGATTCATCCGGGTCAACGTAATTTATCTGAAGTACTTTACCTGGCCATGAATTCATGGTGAATTCTTTTTTATCAGCGTCAGTAAACATCCAGTCAGGAGCTTTTATTCCGACAGCCAGTTTGACATTCTGTTGTCCGAAGGCTCCCGTAAAAGCAAATAAACTGAAAACAAGGGCAAAGATCGTTTTTTTCATAATTCAGCTTTTAAAATTTAATGCCCAATATATGAATTTTTTATCATTAATTAATTTTCGGATTTTTTATCATTTATCCAGCCAACAATATTACTTTTGCGGTCTAATTAATTTGTATGCAATTAATAAGAAATATAGCGATCATCGCGCATGTAGATCATGGTAAAACTACTCTGGTTGACCGTATTATACAGGAATGCCAGGTGTTGGATCAAAGAAAGGAAGCAGGTGATCTTATTCTTGATAGTAACGATCTTGAGCGTGAAAGAGGGATTACAATCCTCTCTAAAAACGTTTCAGTAAATTATAAAGGTGTTAAAATTAACATTATTGATACTCCCGGTCACGCTGATTTCGGAGGTGAAGTTGAGAGAGTACTCAAAATGGCAGACGGAGTTCTCTTACTTGTCGATGCCCTTGAAGGCCCTATGCCGCAAACTCGATTCGTACTCGGAAAGGCAATAGCTCTTGGACTTAAACCAATAGTCGTTGTCAATAAAGTTGATAAAGAGAACTGCAGACCCGATGAAGTTCAACAGGATGTATATGAACTGATGTTTAATCTCGATGCCACCGATGACCAGCTTGAATTTGCGACAGTTTTCGGCTCCTCTAAATTTGGATGGATGAGTGGTGACTGGAAAAAACCGACAACTGATATTAAGTACCTGCTTGATACGATTCTTAAGGAAATTCCTGAACCACCTTATATTGAAGGAACAGCTCAGATGCAGGTTGCTTCGCTTGATTTCTCTAACTATGTAGGCAGGATTGCTATTGGTCGTGTTTTCAGAGGAGACATTACCACCGGTTTAGACTATACCTTATGCAAAAGGGATGGGAAAGTTAAAAAAGTAAGAGTAAAAGAATTATATGTTTTTGAAGGACTTGGAAGAGTAAAAACTGAAAGTGTGAGATGCGGTGATCTTTGCGCTGTAATCGGACTGGAGGATTTTGAAATCGGAGATACCCTCGCCGACCTTCTGGCTCCCGAAGCTTTACAGAGGATTGAAGTTGATGAACCAACAATGAGTATGGTTTTCACTATCAACAATTCACCATTGTATGGAAAGGAAGGCAAGTTTGTTACATCACGGCATCTAAGAACACGGCTAGTCAGGGAAACCGAGAAGAATCTGGCCCTTAAAGTTGAAGAAACTAATTCAGAAGATACTTTCAATGTTTTTGGTCGCGGAATACTCCATCTTTCTATCCTGATAGAGACAATGAGGCGTGAAGGCTATGAATTCCAGGTAGGAAAGCCAAAAGTAATCCTGAAAGATATTGAGGGAATCAAATCGGAGCCTTATGAAACTTTAACTATTGATGTTCCTCCGGAATATTCTGGTAAAGCAATTGAGCTGGTCACCCAGAGAAAAGGCGAAATGATAATCATAGAACCTAAAGGGGACCTGACACATCTGGAATTTGATATTCCTTCAAGAGGTCTTATAGGATTACGAAATAACATGCTCACAGCTACTGCAGGCGAGGCCGTGATGCATCATCGTTTCAGGGCTTATGATAAATATAAAGGTGATGAGCTTATCCCCAAACCAAACGGATCATTGATCTCTCTCGACATGGGTATGGCTACAGGGCATGCAATCGATCGTCTGCAGGATAGAGGCAGATTTTATATTGATCCGGGAGAACAGGTTTACAGGGGACAAGTTATCGGTGAAAGTACCCGGCTTGGCGATATCGAGGTAAATATTGTTAAAGGAAAGAAGCTAACCAATATGAGGGCTTCTGGGTCTGACGACAGCCTCAGGATAGCCCCAAAACTAAAATTCTCTCTTGAAGAAGCAATGGAACAAATCAAAGATGATGAATATCTTGAAGTTACGCCTCTGAATCTGAGAATGAGAAAAATTCCGGGTTATAAATATGCTTAATTTTTATCTTACTCAAATATTGATTCTATGATAAAATTAAAGAGGAATTGCTTTTTATTAATTGTCATTGTATTATCAATGATATCAGTCTCTTACGGACAAGACATTAATTATGCCAGGTTTGGTATAGAGACAAATGATAGCAATATTCCACACGGACTTAAAGCCGGGGATAAGGCACCTGATTTTACAGGGTATGACCAGACTGGTAAACAGGTGGAGTTGAAGAAACTTCTCGATAAAGGACCCATAATACTCTTCTTCTACAGAGGAAAATGGTCTACGGATTGTAGCAGATACTTAAATAATTACCAGGATTCACTTAAAGTATTAACAGACCAGGGTTTTAACGTTGTTGCCATAACTCCTGAATCAATCGAAAATGTTGAGCAAACGGTAAAACTTCATAATTTAACATTTACAGTTATTTATGATTGTCAGGAAAAAATTATGAAAGATTTTGATGTTATATTCAACGTGACAAAAGCCTATCAGGAAAAGATTCATTCGGACTTTTCAATTAATATCGCTGAAAATAACGGGAGAGATGCTGCCAGACTACCTGTTCCGGCAACTTATATAATAAACAAGGATGGAATAATAGTTGCTGTTCAGTTTGACCCTGATTACAAAAACAGGGCTTCAGTAAAGTGGATATTAAAAAACCTTGGATTAGCCTTATAATTATAATCTTTCAAATTATTCCTTTGCTGCCAGGCTGAATGCTCTCATGTTTTCAGAACTGGTGCCTGGTGTGATTTCACAGCCTGCTGAGACTATGCAACGGCCTCCGGCTTGTTTAAGATCTTCAAGAACCGACTGTTTTATTATTTCCGGTGATCCGTCCTGAATTATTGTTACCGGATCGGATTTTCCCGAAAAGACCTGCCAGCTGCCTCTGATTGATACAAATTCTTTCATAGTAGGGACCAGGTGATCAATATCGATAATATCGGCACCTGTCTGTATCATCTGTTTAAGAATTGATTGTGTATTGCCACAAATATGAAGCTTAGCCAGGGCTCCTTCAGAATGAATATGATCAACAAGCTTCTTCTGCCTGGTATGTGCGAAATGACTATATAATTCAGGCCCGATCTGAGAACAGAATGCATCACCAATGCCAATGCAGTGTGCTCCGGCTTTGATCTGACATGAAATAAAATCCATGGCACATTCGACGATAATATCCATTGATTTTTCGACCGCCTCCGGTTCTAGTAAAAAATCCATCGAAGCATCGGAAGCACCACGGAGATCGACATACTCAGCAACAGGTCCTTCAACCCAGCCAACAATAAAAAGCTCATCCGCAATAAGCTTCCTGAATTCTCTTAACTCGGTTAACCTGTTATTGCATCGTATGTTTTCCAAAGGATTATAATGATCTAGTACAGAAGCTGCCTTTGCATCCGGCAGGCGCCCGCCCTTATCGACCGGAAGACTGTTTTCAGGATATTCTATCTGAATTCCAAAAGCAGACGCTTCGGCCCATGGATCTGACATAACAGTAACCCAATCCATATTAAAATCTCGCGCACATAGAATCATTGCTTTACATTTGGAAACAGGATCAAGACAAAAATTCCTGTAGTTTATATCCGAATACTTAGCAGCCCAGCGCATTATTATTGGGTGAAACGGAGGATGATCAACTGGTTCTCCCCTTAAAAAAGAAAGAGTTCTCTGAAGGCCTGTCATGATTTTGAATTTCAGGGTTTTTAAAATATCTGCGAAACTATATTATATTTTAATTGTAGAGATATTCCGTCTTAAAGAAGAGACGTCTTGTTTTGAAAGTAGAGACGTCTGGTTTTGAAGTAGAGACGTCTGGTTTTGAAGTAGAGACGCCTGGTTTTGAAGTAGAGACGCCCAATTTGGGCGTCTCTACAATGTCGGCAACCTCATTTTAATATGTGTTGAGATAATCATTCAAAGGCTTCATGGCTTTAAAAACATTCACAACATAATTCATAAAATCATTGCTTACTACCAATTTGTCAGGAGCATCATTTACAACAAGATAGCTTTTTAATTTCAGGAACTCTATCTGTGGATGGTCCTTCGGATATCCTTTTGGTGCCGTTTTGAGCTTCTCACCGTCAATTGTTCCGAAATATTTGAGAAATTCTTTTGCATTTATGATTTTAATAAACTCATCGGGGGTGTCACTTATCTTTTCCCTGATCGAAGACAACCATTGACTGGGAGGCACATAAGCTCCGCCTGCCATGATGCTTTTACCGGGTTCAATATGAAAATAATATCCTGCAAATTTATCTCCATTCTTTTTTCCACCCTTAACAATAAAAGCGCCAAAATGAGATTTATATGGCGATTTATCATTCGAAAAGCGTATATCCCTGTTAATTCTGAAGACACAACTATTTGCTTCCAGACCTTTCATAGCCGGCTCAAATAAAACTATATTATCTATGAGCTCCTGGACAAAGGATTCGAAGTTGTTCTTGGCATCAATATACAATGGTTTGTTTGCGAGAAACCAGTCACGGTTGTTATTGCAATTTATTGCAGTAAGAAAATCCAGAGTTGATTTTTTAATTGTGTTCATACCGAATCAGATTATAATTATTCTATTTTGAATTTTTTCCTTTATGAATAGTAGTTTAACTAAGATTAGTTTTTAATCAACAATCATGTTCCTATATTGTTGTTTCTCTCATGAATAACCAAATATACTAAAGAAAGTAATAGGAAGTCTAAAATAGCTTTAAAGACCTTAAAGGCTCTGCTGACACTGCGTAGAAGTTATTTACAGTTCAACGGTTTTAAGGAATTTACATCTTTTACAGCCTCTGCATCCGCTACAATCTCACAACATTAATTCTTCCTTATATCAAATGCCATTAAAACATTTCCATGTCGCTGGTATAAGACGCCATCGTGGATTACCGGATGTGAAAAATGTTGAAGGTTACCCTCCTTAATCCTGAAGGAACTGACTTTTTGAATTTTTCCCCGCGAATAACTTAAAAGCATCATATCTCCCTTTTGTGTATAGTAATACAGCATATTATCAGCTGCAATAATGGCTCCGCTTCCAACTCTCAAAGAATCGGTCAGCACACCTGTGGAAGCATTTATTGCCAGTAAATTTGGTTTAACTGTCCCGCATCCATAGATATAATCATCAATTTTTACTATTCCTCCCATAAAACTGTCAAAACCCTTATTCCGCCATATTTCAGTAATCCTGGTTCCGTCATCTGAAAGTTTGAGTTTTACACCACAGTTTCCATCACCTGCAACATAATAAATTGAACCTTTATCGTACAGTACTGTATTGCAATGTGTATCTCCGTAGCCTGGAAGCCTTTTTTCCGGAGGATAATTGTTCTGTAATTGAGACCACAGTAAAATCCCTGTTGCAGCATCAAGTCCCATTATATGATAGGCTGAGAATGTGACAACTATTTTTCGGGTTGGGAGCTCAATCAACTTTGGAGAATTATAGGCTGATCGTTCGCCAAAACCTTTATTTGACCAAATCAGTCTGCCTGTAAAACGATTCAAAGCCACCACATTATTAACCGTTCCGCCTGTTGTCCAGAATATCTTTTCTCCCTGAATCAGTGCTGATTCAGAATGTCCATGCAGTGGCAGAACACCACTAAAATCAGCCACGAGATCTTTTGACCAGACAATTTTCCCATCAGCTCTGTTTATACAAAACAGGTTTCCTAATCCGGAGCCTACATATAGCAAATCGTCAACAATAGTGGGAGCGGACCTGGAACCGGGAAATGATCTCATCCATTCCTTTCCCAGGCTTGTCTGCCATCGCTTTTCCCCTTTAAGATTAAAACTGAAGAGTATTTCCATTGAGTCGACTTCTCCGGTTATATAAAAGTTTTCCTCTGCAAACACAGGTGAAACAAATCCGTTTCCTATATTACTGATAGCCCAAAGTTCTTTTGGTCCCTCGGCAGGCCATTCTTTAAGAAGGTTTGATTCATGATAGATACCTTCCCGACCCGGACCCCGCCATTCATATAATTTTGATGTCTCTGAAGAGGATGTCAGAAGAAGTACCAGGGCAAAAAGTATTGAAACGTTTTTCATTACTGGTGTATTGTCAGTTTATAGATCTCAAAGATATAGAAATCCATTTAACCGCAAAGTACACAAAGAAAGAAGCCCCCTGTCCGCTTCGCGGTCTTCCTACTGAAGGGGGGCAAAAAAGCATTTGTGACCTTTGTGCTTAAAGCTTCTTCAAAAGGAGGGAAGGCTAAAAAAGTGAAGTCAAAAAATGTCTAAAAGGCTTGACTTTTTAAAAATTCAGTATTATATTATCAAAAATAAATTGATCAAAAATTAATCAAAAATCTATTATGGAAAAATTCGACAAATTTTGCCAGAGCTGCGGAATGCCGATGGAAATGGACCCCGATAAAGGAGGAACCAACGCTGACGGATCAAAAAATGTAAAATATTGCAGTTATTGTTATCAAGCCGGATCATTCAGAGACAATTTTACTTCAGCCGGTGAAATGGTAACGCTTGTGAGAGGCAAGCTCAAAGAGCTGGGTTACGGACCAATAAAGCGTTGGTTCTATAGCTCTAATATTCCTCGTCTTGAACGGTGGAAAAACTGATTATATTGAATATTAAACCGGCAGACATGGGTTTTAAATCCTGCTGCCGGTTCAATATTCAATAAATTATACTAGTTTAGTTTTCAGATATATTATACCCTGATATCTCAACAACAGGTTTTTCCCCAAGGGTATCTTCTTCTTTAAGTCTCATAGTAATTACTTTTGACTCACCCGGCATAAGTGATATATAATTATCATTGTAAAATACCGGAAGGATACGTTCATGGTTATTGTTACCAACAACTTCCAACCTGATCATTAAAGCCGGGGTATTTGAAGTATTCTTGAGGCTGGTCAAAAGAATCCAGTTTTCTCCGGATCTTTCAATTTTTGTATTACTCTGAAGTTTTATAACTGGTAAGTCGCGTAGTGCCTGATAATTTCCATCAACAAGTCCCCTCCAGTAAAAATTCTCCGAGATAGTTTTATCTCCTTGTTTTAATGTAAGTTTGATAAAATGTACCGAAGACAAGCTTTTCGGAAATTCAAGCCTGAAACAAATTGCAGTAGAATCTTCTTTGCAGTCAAGAGTCCTCTCTTTTTCCCACTGAACAGAACCATCCATATTGATAATCCGGGCTTTTGCAATCAGTCCGGCCTTGTCCCTGGCATTATAGTTTACCACTTCAATGTTGTCAAAAACAGGATTCCACTGGATATGAATTGGTTCGGAAGCTTTTTTGCATCCAAAATAGCCTGCTGTAGGTTCAAGGTAGTAATCGTATGTCTGCCATACCATTGAAGGCCAGGCAGGATGACTCATCCAGAGGAGCAACCCTTGCCGGTAAAGGCTTCTTCCTTCAAACATTCCCCTGTATCCGTTGTAGTTTACCCATTGAGCCAGTTCAGTAAATTGTCTGGCATTGTCTGACTTACCAAAACCTGTTTCAATGATCTGATTAAACGATGCAGCAGCTTGTGCACTTTCAAGACAATAGTCGTGTATTCCCCAGAGACTGTTTTGCGGCCAGAGAGCTGATTCGGGAAGAGTTTGTTTAAGACTCTCATAAGTCATTACATTCGGCATTCCTCTTTCACTATGAAGTTTATTATAGCCATACAACAGGAAATAATCTCTGACAGGGAGAGCACGATATGGGCCACCACCGCTTACAACCCCAAATGCAGAATTGGAAATATAATGCAAGTCGCGATGCAGCTCATGTATCATTGAGCGGAGGGCAGTATCGAGTACAGGTGGTGGGTTGCCTTCGTTCCTGCCTACATATAGTGCCATAGATGGATGGTTACGTATCCGTTTTATCACATCTCTTGCATTATCAATGAACATTTGTGGATTATCAGGATCAGGGCCATCAGCAGGGTTTGCAAGCCAGAAATCCTGCCAGATCATAATTCCATGACGATCGCAAGCTTCGAAAAACTCATCATCACCGGTCTGTCCTACCCAGTTCCTGATCATATTAAAGTTCATATCGGCATGATAAGCCACTGCTATATCGTATTCCCGTCCACGATATTCAAGATTTGATTCCGGAAAGCCCCAGTTTCCACCACGACCTATGAAACGCCTTCCGTTAATATACATATTCAGGATCTGGTTAGTTTCATTGAATGTCATTTTCCTGATACCCGATTTAAACTCCTTTTTATCGGAAATGCCGGCTGCTGTTTTGAAAACAAGTTCAACATCGTACAGGTACGATTTACCATAACCATTAGGCCACCATAGTTTCGGATTAATAAGATGCAAAGAGGGATATGTTGAATGATTCAGTTTCACAACTTTGGAAGATGAAGGTTCGAGTGATACTTCCTGATCGAAAGATATATCACCATATTTCCCTGATAGTGTGCCTGAAACTTTTTCTGCTTTGTGGTTACGGAGTGTTACTTCAATTGAAATATCAGCTGCAGATGTGTCGGGGAGTGCAAGGTCAGTTGTGACTAACGGATCCTCCAAAGTCACGTCACCTGTAACATTTAAGAATACATCATTCCATATTCCTATATTCCGTCCTCGTATAGTCGGAATCCAGTCCCAGCCAATTGAAGCATGATAAGTCGGATTGTCAGCGCCAAGGATTCCACCGTTTTTATCATGGTATAGTTGAGTTGCCTCTTTTATTACACCTATATTATCATTTTTCTTTATTAAAACAGCTATAGTATTTTTCTGACCGGGTTTAATAAGATCCGTTACCTCAAATTTTCCTCTTATGAATGCTCCGTCAATTTTTCCGGTTTGTTTCCCATTTACAAATACAGCAGCTTTCCAGTTAATACCATCAAAATTCAGGAACATCCGTTCACCCTTGAAATTTGCAGGTACTTCAAACTCATTCCTGTACCAGAAATCGGAGTTAAAAAAAGATTCGGAGATCATTAACTGATTATCGCCAAAATTCGGATCGGGTAATGCGCCTGCATTCCAATAACTTACCAGAGCTGTTCCGGGTACTGTTGCCACAACCCAATCATTATTTTTATAACCCGATTTTGAGATGATTTCACCGGTTTCTGAAACTTCGGATGCCCGTTGTATTTTCCAGTTCCCACCTGAGAGGCTCATCCGGTTGTCTGACACATCCTGACTGGCTTTCGGTTGTGCTGTCATTCCGCCTATGCCGAATATTTCAATTTCACTCAATACATATTTTTTCCCAGGCATTGGTTCAGTCATAAGAACTCTTACATACCTGCCTTTGGCACCATTTTTAAAAGTGATGATGTCGACTAATCCTGAATTTTCCGGAAGAGAACTGATGTCTACCCAACTTTTGGCATCGTCAGAGATCTGGATAGATCCTTTGGTTGCTTTGTTTACCCAGAATAGTTTAACGCTATCGAAGTTGCTTGAAATACCCAGATCCACATAAATCCACTCTTCTTTGGTTCCGGCGCTCATCCATGCGCTTTTAAAAGTATCAGATGGAGTCATTTTTAGTTTTTCTCCATTATTATAAAAATCCAGGCTGCCGAATCTCCAGTCTTCTGCACATTTGGCTGACATATTTATTCTGTAGAAATGATAAGAGACAGGTTTCGTGAAAATAAATGATTGATTTATAATTCTTTGAGTTTTAGGTATTCCGAAATTAAATGTAAAAGACGGCTTAGGAGCAGTCGAATCGTTTCCATACGGGCCAGAAAAGAATGAGGCAAACGGATTAGCCGGACGCTTTCCGGTTGAACCACCTTTCGGCTTTGTGAATAATGCCGCAAACGGATTCATCCTTTCCGCACCGGGTAACCCTGTTCCCTCAACTTTTCCAAGTTCATTCCAAGTAATCCCGTCATAAGAGCCGGAGCAGGCAAAATGCCAGCCACCGGATGCTTTTCCCGAAAATTCAAGACTACCGCTCAGGTTAATCTTTGTGATTTCAGGAACGGCATTGCCTGGGTTGGTTTCAAGTTGAATCCAGATATCGTTGCCAGTCAGGCTCATTTCTGTTACACTATTATTATCAAGAAGCCATTCGCGTTCATTTTTTGGAACTTCTCCTTTGTTTGTGGATAGTGAAATGAAATCCGGCATATCATGAATTATAATACCATCGGTAACAAGCTGGGCAGTAAGGTTATAATCATAACTTGATGAATGATAAGCCGGTCGGAATTTTGCCAGGTTTCGGTAGTTTTTATTGTCAGTCACCAGTGAAGGTGAAAAATCCTCTTTCGGATTACCCGGATAAATTCCAACGCCCCGGGAATATTTTTCAGGCCGCCGATCGCATCCTGAGAGTGTCATCAACAGACAAATAACACCAACGGGCAGGAAAATAGAGTTTTTGGTTTTCATAGTGTGTTTGATTATTAATTGGTAAACCTATCTGTATATACAATTTGCATAACTTTGAAATGATTTTTTCATGTCATTCCATTTGCATAAATTGTATGAAATGAAAATTCTTTTAATTTTATTGAAATTATTAAAATTGAATTATTCTCTGGAACCTAGTACTTCAGAATAATGCCATTGAAGATATGAAGAAATGTTTGATAGTTTATGGTTCAGTTGTTATCTTGTTAATTAATTTATTATCCTGTCAAAACGAGGAGATGTCAAAAACAGTACAGAAGATAAGACCGCTTAAAGATACAGTAGGTTTTGCCCAGTATTCCTGGCAGATGGACAGCCTGATGGCAAGAATTGATCGTTCAGGTTGGATGAAAAAGTCCGGAATGCCATGGAAAATGGTAATTTGCCCTCATGATGATTATACATACGTAGGCAAATTATATCCTGAATTGCTTCAAAATGTAACAGCAAATAATCTGATTCTCGTTGGCGTAGCTCATAAAGCCAGGCAGCTTGGCATTGAGGATTCCCTGGTATTCGATAGTTATCCTTCATGGAAAGGTCCATGGAAAAATATTTCCGTTTCTCCGGTAAGAGAAGAAATTTACAATTTACTGGCGAAAAAATTTGCTATTATTAATGATACTCTGCAAAAAGTCGAACATTCAGTGGAAGCGTTAATTCCTTTCCTTCAGTATTTTAACAAGAATATAACAATTGTTTCCATACTGGTTCCTGCTATGAATCCCGACAGGATGGAAGCATGTGGAAAGGCCCTTGCTGATGCTATACGAACGGTTGCAAAAAGTCATAAGTGGGAGTGGGGCAACGACTTTGCGATTGTTTCTACCACGGATGCTGTTCATTACGGTACAGATGATTGGGGTGGAATAAACAGGGCATATTTTGGATGTGATGATAAGGGAAATATGAAAGCAAGGGAGCATGAGTCCGGAATTATTGATAGCTGTCTTAAGGGTGAAATATTACCAGAAAAAATCAGATTATTCAGTAATTATACTCTGGATCCTGAAAATTTCAGGGAATATAAATGGACCTGGTGCGGCAGGTATAGTGTTCCGGTTGCTCTGTATACTTCATATTATCTTAATAATAACAAAATTTTATCAGGTGAGCTAGTCGGATATTCCACAAGCATAACCTCCGCTCATATTCCTGTTGATGATATCGGAATGGGCAGAACTGCAATCGCTACAAATTGTCACTGGGTTGGCTACGCAGCATTAGGATACAGATAATTACAGAAATGAAAAACTTGGAATTTAAACGGCTCATTTATTGTTTTGGCTTAATTGCAGAAATTATTATTATTCTAAGCAGTTGCCGGAGTTCGAATGAAAAAAAATTGCAGACCGAAATCGATCAGGTTGCCGCTCAATGGGTGCCGGATCATAGAGTCGGAATTTGTAATATTAAATTAAAGTCCGGAACAAATGGAGCTTTAATTCTTACAGGTGAAACAACAAACCCGGATGCAAAAAATGCAATAATCAAGACTTTACATAACAAAAGTAAAATTCTAATTGATAGTGTTTTATTACTTCCTGATACTACAAAAAATCGAGAATTCATGGGTCTGGTTACGATGAGTG
>Ga0302323_100000956_pt1 | contig 23359 bp, 14 predicted proteins | sample Fen_T0_3_FD_201950 | JGI IMG/M metagenome (GOLD analysis project Ga0302323, IMG submission 201950) | Peat permafrost microbial communities from Stordalen Mire near Abisko, Sweden - Fen_T0_3 | ecosystem: Environmental > Terrestrial > Soil > Wetlands > Permafrost | place: Sweden: Abisko... | reverse complement strand
GAGGTTGGCCGTGGCCGCGGTGGCGGGTGCGATCACGCGCACGATGGCTTCCACCTCCGCAGCGGTGGTCGTCTCGTCGAGGGTGATGGTCAGCGAGGTGGCGGACAGCTGCCGGAAGCACCCGCCCGAGGCCTCGGCGCGGGCGTGGCAAGCGGCGATGGCAGGCGCGGTGGCATCGATGCGAACCGTATCGAAGATGGCGGTCGAGGCGACGCGCACCCCGGCGCTGATCAGAGCTTGCGCCAGGGTAGCGGCGAGCTTTGCCACCCGGGTGGCGATGGCGCGGATGCCGTCGGCGCCGTGGTAGACGGCGAACATGCTGGCCATGACCGCGGGCAGAACCTGCGAGGTGCAGATGTTGCTGGTCGCCTTCTCGCGCCGAATGTGCTGTTCGCGGGTTTGCAAGGCCAGGCGCAGGGCCTGGTGACCATGCGAATCTTTCGAGACACCAATCAGGCGTCCCGGCATCTTGCGCGTGTATTCCTTGCGCGTGGCGAAGAAGGCCGCGTGCGGTCCACCGTAACCGAGAGGCAGGCCAAAGCGCTGCACGCTACCCAGGGCCACGTCGGCGCCGAATTCGCCCGGCGGCACCAGCAGCGCCAGCGCCAGCAGATCGGCCGCCACCGCTACGCGTGCGCCTACGGCGTGGGCACGCTCGCAGAACGCCCGGTAGTCGAAGACTTTTCCGTCGGTGGTTGGATACTGCAAAAGCGCGCCAAAGACGCGCGCGTCGAAGCTGAAATCCATGTGGTCGCCAACCTCGACCTCGATGCCAAGCGCCGCCGCGCGGGTGCGCACCACGGCGATGGTTTGCGGGTGGCACTGGTCCGAGACGAAGAAGACCTTGGCGTCGTCGTGCTCGGACAAACCGGCAAACATGTGCATGGCCTCCGCCGCGGCCGTGGCCTCGTCGAGCAACGAGGCGCCCGCCACGTCCAGCCCGCACAGATCCATGATCATGGTTTGGAAGTTCAGCAGCGCCTCCAGGCGGCCTTGCGAGATCTCGGCCTGGTAGGGCGTATAGGCGGTGTACCAGCCCGGATTCTCGAAGATGTTGCGCTGGATCACCGACGGCAAGATAGCCTCGGCATAGCCCATGCCGATGTAGGCGCGCACGCGGCGGTTGCGCCCGCCCAGGCGACGCAACTCGGTCAGCGCTTCGTGCTCGGTGAGCGGCGGCGCAAGTTCCAGCGGCCGGCTGGTGCGAATGGTCGCCGGAACCGCTTGCTCGATAAGCTCGTCAAGCGAGGCCGCGCGCACGACCCGCAACATGTCGACCAGATCCGCTGGCCGCGGGCCGATGTGGCGAAGGAGGAATTCGTCCTGTTGTGTGGCGGCCATCGTTGGTTTTCTAACGCTCCAGTTTCTAATCCTCGTTTTCCTTCAGGAAGGTCTCGTAGGCGGCTGGCTCCATGAGCTTCTTAAGCTCCTCGGGGTTCGCCACCTCGATCTGGATCATCCAACCACCGTCGTAGGGATCTTCGTTCACGTATTCGGGCGAATCCTGCAGGGTGGTGTTCACCTTGACCACCTTGCCCGAGACCGGCGACAGCAGGTCGGACACGGCTTTGACCGATTCCACCGAGCCAAAGGGCTCGTTCTGCTTGAGCATCTCGCCCTCGCGCGGAAGATCGACCTGGGTCACGTCGCCCAGTTGCTCCACCGCGAACTGGGAGATGCCAACGGTCACAAGGTTGCCCTCGGGGCGAGCCCACTCGTGGTCCTCGGTGTAGAGAAGATCGGTTGGATACGTGTCGCTCATGGTCTTTCCTGACTCCTTGAAGAGAGGGCTTCCTACGCGCCTTGCCGACGGTAGAACGGCCCCTTGACTACCTCTGCCTGGGCGGGCTTGCCCCGGCAGTCGATGACGATGCGTGTGCCTGGCTGGGCGTGGCTGACGGGCAGATAGCCCATGCCGATGTTCTTGCCGATCCACGGGCCGACGGTGCCCGAGGTGACTTCACCCAGCTGCTTGCCGCTGGCCACGTCGCTCATGGCATAGCCGTGGCGGGCGATGCCCCGTTCTCGCATTTCGAACGCCACCAGCTTGCGGGTCAGGCCCGCCTCGCGCTGGAGCAAGAGGGCTGGTTTGCCAATGAAGTCACCAGCGTCGAACTTGACCACCCAGGAAAGCCCGGCTTCGAGGGGCGTGGTGGTGTCCGATAGATCGTTGCCGTAGAGGCTGAGACAAGACTCCAGTCGCAAGGTGTCGCGCGCGCCCAGACCCACGGGTTTGCCGCCAACCTTGGCTGCGGCGTCGACCAAAGCGTCCCACAGCGCGGGCGCGTCGTCGGGCGAACAGACGATCTCGAAGCCGTCCTCGCCGGTGTAGCCGGTGCGTGCGATCCACGCCGGGCGGCCCGCGACTTGGCGATCGGGGAGGAAGCAGAACGAGCGCAGCGAGGCCAGGTCCGCGTCGGTGAGCCCGGCCAGCGCGGCCGCGGCCTTGGGGCCCTGGAAGGCGATGAGGGCGGTGCTGTCGGATTGGTTGTCGATCTGACAAAGGGCGCCAGCGTTTTCCACGAAGTGGCGATAGTCCTTATCGATATTGGAGGCGTTCACCACGATGAGAAAGTGGTCGCCTGCGACGCGGTAGACGATCAAGTCATCGACGATGCCGCCGCTGGGATGGCAGGCCACGGCATACATGGCACGTCCGTCGCTCAGGCCACCCACATGGTTGGTGACCAGGCGTTGCACCGCAAGGGCGGCGCGGGGGCCGCGGAAATGGATTTCGCCCATGTGGCAGACGTCGAAGACGCCCACCGCGCTGCGCGTGGCCTTGTGCTCCTCGATGATGCCGTCCGGGTAGTTGACAGGCATGAGCCAGCCGCCGAAGTCGATCAACTTCGCACCAAGACGTTGGTGCGCGCTGGTGAGGGGGGTCTTCCTGGTCTGACCGTGGGGCTCCATGGCGGAGGGGATCATGCGGAAAAGCGCGGCCGGGCACAAGCGAAACTAAGGAGGAACGAACTTCTTGTTTTCTTACTCGCGGTTGACGGGCGTCAGCGGCGCACCTATTGTCTGGCGCGTACGATCCTTTCGTGGTGGCGTCGGGGCCGGCCGAGTTTTCTTAGCACCATCCCGCACGAAGTCGCGTGAGGAGCTGCAGGTTTCACCTGACGTTGCTCACCGCGGGAGTCGGTAGGGACCGATCGAGAGTTCCTACCTAGGAGGAGATGATGACCAGCGAAGATCCGGAGAACCAAGCCGCAGAATCGAGCGAGGAGCAGATGACAGCCGAGGAGTACCGGCAGGTAGCCAAGGTCCTCACGCGCGAAGGGCGCTGGGAGGATTTGGCGGCGCTTTTCATCGAGCGGGCCGAAACCGCTAGTAGCGCCAGCAACCGCGCCCGCCACCTGGTCCACGCGGCCCAGGTGTTCGAGAAGAACTTGGGCGATACGGATCGCGCCTACATCACCTTGCTCGCGGCTTTCCAGGACGACCCGGCCAGCGAAGAAGCTGTCTCGGAACTGGCCCGGGTGACCTCTTCGCTTGGCCGTTTCCCGGAGCTGCTTGAAGAGTGCATGGCCGTGGCGGCACAACTGACCCCGCCTGAAAAGCAGGCGGCCATGTACGTCGCCATCTCCACCTGGTTCCAGGAACAGGTGGGCGACGCGGAATCATCGGAGCATGCGCTGGAGGCCGCGCTAGCCGCGGATCCGGCCAATTCCGCGGCCCTGCGTGCGCTGGTCAATAGTCACAAGCTGCGTGGGGATTTCTCGCGAGCGGCGGCCTATCTTGCGGCTGCGTCGGGGGCCACGCGCGATGTCGAACTGCGCGTCGGCTACGGCCTGGATGCGGCCGAGATGTACCGTTCGCGACTGGGCGATCGGGACGCTGCCAGCGAACTCTACCGTCGCGTGCTGGAAGCCGATCCGGCCAACAAGCCGGCGGCCGAGGCCTTGGCCGATATGGGCTGGGAAGCCAAAGACTGGACCACTGTGATGCCGCTTTTCGAGATGCTGGCCACCGGCACCGAGGAGGGTGGGGCGCAGGCGGCGCGCCTGTTCCAGAAGGCGGGCTGGGCGGCGCAGATGCTGGGCGACAACGAGCGGGCTCGGGTGAACTACCGCAACGCCCACGGCGACGACCCCACGTACTTGCCGGCCTTGTTGCGTTGGGCGTCGCTGGCCTTGTCCGAAAAGTGGTGGCAAGACGTGGTCATTGCTGTGCCGGCGGTCCTGGCGCGCGCCGACGCGGGCCTGACCCAGGACGAGCAGGTCGAGTATCTGGAGGGGCTGGGGCATGCCCGGCTGTCGCTCGGCGAGGCCGAGGCCGCCGCCGCAGCGTTCACCCAGGCGCTTGAAATCGCCCCCGACAACAAGGAATGCCGTGAGGCACTGGCCAACGCCCACGGCAGGCTGTCGGGCAAGGGGCCGGAGACGGCACGGGCCATCATCGAGCAGCAGCGGACGCTCTTGCAGGGCGCGGCCTCGGTCGACGAAAAGTTCGAGGTCCTGGCGGGCATCGCGGCCAGCGAGCGCGATCAACTGGGCGATCTGCGAGCGGCGCTCAAGACCTATTTCGAGATGCTGGCGCTGAGGCCGGACGATCCCGTGACCCTGCACGAGGTGTTCGAGATCTACACTCAGGCCCGCGATTGGGCGCAGGCGGTGGAGATCCTTGAACGCTTGGTGAAGGTGGAGAGCGGCAAGACCCGGGCTCGGCTGCTGGTGGCCATGGGCAACATCCTCAACTACCAGCTCAAAATCACAGAGCGGGCGGTCGAGGTCTACAACCTGGTGCTCGACGAGGATCCCGACGACGAACGCACCTTTGGGCGCATCGAGCGCATCCTGACGGCGCAGAACGCCTGGCGTGAGATGGCGCGCAACTACCGGCGCATGATCAAGCGCATGGGCAGCACCCCGCCACCGGAGAAGCGTGCCCAGCTTCTCGGACTGTGGCGAAAGCTGGGGGACGTCTGCCGGCGACGCTTGCACGAGCGCGAAGCCGCCATCGCGGCCTACGAGGTTTGCGTGCAATTGGCGCCGGAAGATCGCCGGTTCCGCGAGGTCTTGGCCGACACCTATGAGGTCCTTGGCGCGGGCAAGCTGGGCCAGGCGGTCAAGTCCCGCGAGGCCGTGCTCGAGGACTCGCAGGACTTCGAGGACATGGCGAAGAATATCCGTGCCCTGGCCCGCCTGTTCGGCAAGCACCAGATGTACGATCGTCTGCACTGCACCAGCGCGGCACTGGTCGCCATGGGACAGGCCATTCCGCAAGAACAAGCCTTCTACGAACGGACCACGTCGCCCGAGATCCCGCGTGCCCGCGGCGCGCTGACCGAGTCCCTGTGGCAGCGCTTCGTGCGCAGTCCGCGCCAGGAATGGAGTGTGTCGCACGTGCTTGCCGTGGTCAGCGCCGGCGTGGCCATGGCGCGGGCCAAGGACGTGGCCGCGCTGGGGCTCAATCCGGCGCAGAAGGTGGACCTTTCGTCGGACAACTCCTCGGTGGGTCAGATGATCGGCTACGCCTGTCGCGTGCTCAGCGTGGCGCTGCCGCCGGTCTACGTTTCGCAGGAAAGCGATTGCGAGCTTGAGCTGCGCATCGTCCTCGAAGGCCAGCAGGTCGTTCCTTCCTTTTTGCTTGGGCGAAACTTGCTCTCCGGGCGCTCGGAAAAGGAGCTGACCTTCTTCTTCGCGCGCAAGCTGGCCCGCCTGCGCGCCGACCAGTTCTTGCTGGCCCCGGAGGCGGTGCCATCGCTCGATGAACTGCGCGTGATCGTGGCCGCCGCCGTCAAGATGGTTCATCCCGAATTCGATTTGCCGGGAGCTGACCTGGCATCGGTGCGCAAGTACGCCGCGTTCTTGCAGCGAACGGTGCAACCCCTGACCCTGGCGTCGGCCACCGCCGCCATCGAACAAATCGTGGCCGACCCCGGACGAGTCGATCTTGAAGCTTGGGCAGCCGGGGCCAACCAGAGCGCCGATCGGGCAGGCTTGCTCCTCTGTGGCGATACCGTGGCCGCGGTTCGCGAAGTTCTGCGCACCGCTGATTCCCAAGGCGGGGACGCCGAAGCTGCGGTGAAGGATCTCATTCGCTGGAGCGTCTCGGGCGACTACCTCGATCTGCGCGAGCAGCTGGGCTTGGCCACCGGGGTCGAGGAGGCACCCGTCGTGCGCAAGCCCGAGCCGTTCCCCCGCCGACCGTATCGCCCGACGTAGAAGTGCCCGTGGCCAACACCATTCGCTCTTCCGCCAACGTGAGTTTGGCGATTCTCTCTTCGCGCATCCTTGGGGTGGCGCGCGATTCGATCTTCGCACGCATCTTCGGCGTCAGCGCGCTCACCGACGCGTATGTGGCGGCCTTTCGCATCCCGAACCTTCTGCGCGACCTGTTCGCCGAGGGGGCGCTCTCTAGCGCCTTCGTGCCGACGTTCAGCGACGCCCTGGAAAAAGGTGGTCGCGAGCGTGCCTACCGCCTGGGCAATCTGGTCTTGGGTGGGCTGCTCCTTATCACGGGCGCGATCAGCCTGGCCGGGCTGGTGTGGGCCGATCAGTTGGTTTCTCTCATCACCCGGGGCTTTGGCGGCAGCGCTGCCCAGGTCGCTTCCAGCGCACTGCTCGCCCGCATCATGATGCCCATCCTCACCCTGGTCAGCGTGAGCGCCGTGTGGATGGGCATGCTCAATGCCCAGCAGCGCTACCTGGCGCCGGCCTACGCGCCTGCCATGTTCAACGTCACCAGCATTGCCTGCGGCGTGCTGCTCATGGTGGTTCACTGCTCCGAGCGTACGGGCATGGTTCTGTGGAGCGTGGGCACGGCCACGGCGGGACTGGTCCAGGCTGTGGTGCAGCTGCCTAGCTTGCATCGCCTTGGCTACCGGGTGCGGCCAACCCTGGCCGGCTTTTGGCGCGACCTCGATGTCCGCCGCATCGCACGTCTGATGGGGCCCGCGACGGTCGGGCTGGCGGCGATCCAAATCAATGTTTTCGTGAACACGCAGTACGCGGCAGCGCTCGGCAGCGGGCCGCTCACGTACCTGCAAAACGCCTTTCGCCTGTTCTATCTGCCCGTGGGTTTGTTCGGTGTCGCGCTGGCAACGGTGACCACCGCGCGGGCCTCGCAGGAAGCGGCACGCGGTGACAAGAACGCTCTGATCGATCGCGTGTCCGACGGGCTGCGCGGGGTGTGGCTGCTGGCGCTGCCCTCGGCGGTTGGGTTGGTGGTGCTGGCCAAGCCGGTGGTGCAGCTGCTCTTCCAAGGGGGCAAGTTCTTGCCCATCCACACGGCGGCGACGGTGCCCATCGTCCAGGCCTACATGCTTGGGGTCTTGCCCTACAGTCTGGTCAAGGTTTTTGCGCCGGCCTTCTTTGCCGTGGACCGTCCGCGCGTGCCCATGGTCGCCTCTCTCGTGGCGGTGGTCGCGAACCTGCTCTTCAACAGCTTGACCTACCGGCAACTGGGAGCACCGGGGTTGGCGCTGGGCACGACCGTGGCAGCCCTGGTGAATCTCGGCATTCTACGTCTGTGGTTTGGCCGCGTGGTCGGGCGACCGCGCAAAGCGGGCTGGCTGCGCGACCTTGCTTTGATGATCCTGGCCAACGCCGTGTTGGCTGCCGTGGCCCTGGGGGCCTGGCACGGTATCGCGCGCGCTCTCGAAGCAGTGGCCTGGCCAAGAGGCCTCTTTCGCGTTGTTCACGGCGTCGCCCTGCTGGCCACCATCACCCTAGGATTCGGGACCTATGTTGGCGTGCTTCGCCTGTTTCGGGTGCGCGGTGCCGAGGATCTGTGGGAACTACCGCGCAAGGTGCTGCGGCGTCTACGTCCGCGTCCGGCGCGGTAGGCGCGCGACCGCTTCCTTGCGCTTCGGCCGGCCGCCAGCACGGGCGAAGAAGGCCACCTTCTCTAGCGAGACTGTCATGTCGATGTTCTCGACGTAGATGCGCTCATGCAGGCGCAGAACGATGGGCGCGAAATTCAGGATGCCGGTGACACCTGCCGCGACCAGCTGCTCGGCCGCGTGTTGGGCTTGTTCCGAAGGCACGGTGATGATGCCGATATCGATGCGCTTCTCGGCCAGAACCTCGGCCATCTGGCGAACCGAATAGCAGTGAACCTCGCTGAAAGTGAGACCGATTTTGTCCAGATCCACATCGAACGCAGCGGACAAGCGGATCTTGTGCGATCGGTTGGCCAGGAAGGCCGCGATGGCGCGGCCCAGGTAGCCCATGCCCACGATAGCCACCTCGCGGGCCTCTTGCGAATCCAGAAACGCGGCCAGCGAGGAGAGTAGCCGTTTGATGTCATAGCCGCTGTTGGGGTTTCCGCTGTAGCCGATGGCCATCAAGTCGCGGCGCACCTGCGCGGCCGTGAGCTGGCAAGCCAGGGCAAGTTGGTGCGAGTACACACTGGTCCCGAACTCGTGCCGGCTTTGCAGGAGTGCGCGGCGGTAGATGCTCAAGCGCTCGACGCTGCGGGTGGAAATCTTTCGCTTCTTCATGGGTACTGGATGGTTCCGAATCCTGCCCCGACGGGCTCGGCATTGGTCGCTTCTGCAAAGGCGGCTGTGACGAAGCGAACGCTCAAATCATACCGACATTCTCCTGTTTAACAAGGTGGGTCGGCGTGGGGCAGGCGAGGTGGCGGTGTCTTCCCGTTAACGCCGTGGGCCGAGAAGGCGTGGCAGGCCGGCCAGGGCTTCTTCGAGGCTCGCGGACTCATCGCGTTCGCGTACGCGCAGACTCTCCACGTCCTCAATGCGGCTGGCGAGCAAGCGTGCTCGGTCCGCCGCCAAACGAACGCCCTGATCGTCGATCCACGTGCTCGGGTCGCCTTCCAGCGCAGCGTAGACCCGTCCACTGGAGCTCTCTTGGGTTGACCGCGGTACCGTCACGGGCACACCGCTGACTGGGGTGTAGCGCGGCGGCTGGGCCTTGTAGGCCAGGAGCCGCTCGAGCATGGGTTTGGAATCCTGGGCGATTTGAAGAAACTGCACGCCCATGCCGTGCGCACGCTGGGGCTCGTCCGGGTTGTAGTCGCGCACCCAGGTCACTTTGCCCGTGCCGTGCAGAAGCGGCGGGCCTTGGGTAAGGGCCACCTCGAAGGCGATCACCACGCCCACTGGATGCGGGGTGCGGCTGGCAAGGAAGATTCCACCCCTGGTCACGTTGGGCGCGAACCGTTGGATGAAAATCCCCTCGTCAGGGTAGCGAAGTTGGATTCGGACGATGGGAACTTCTGGCGTCGACACGGGCGGCAGTATCGAATGGCGGAGGGCGAGGGTCAACCCACAGGCTGCGCCAGTTTCAGATTGAACAAGCGAAAGGCGTTGGCCGTGGTGACCTCGGCGGCCTGGTCTAGTGCCATACCGCGGACCTGGGCCAGGGTTGCGAGGGTGGAAAGCACGAAGGCTGGCTCGTTGCGGCGACCGCGGTGGGGAACCGGCGCCAGGTAGGGTGCATCGGTTTCGACCATGATTCGGTCGGCTGGGGCGAAAGCCGCGGCCGCGCGCAACTCCTCGGCCTTTTTGAAGGTTAGCACGCCGGAGAACGACAGGTGAAGCCCAAGGTCGAGGTAGCTGCGCGCGTGGTCGACAGTGCCCGAAAAGCAATGAACGACCCCACCGGCTGCGGGGATGGGGCCCGCGCGCAGGAGCGCGATGGCGTCGTCGTGAGCGTCGCGCACGTGACAGATCACGGGTAGATTGACCGACGTCGCAAGGGCGAGAAAACGGGTGAAGACCTCGCGCTGCACCTGCCTGGGCGAGTGATCGTAGAAGTAGTCGAGTCCGGTTTCGCCAATACCCACCACCCGCGGTGCTTTGGCCAGCTTGTCCAGGGCAGGCCAGAAGTCGGGCAGGATCTTGCCCGCATCGTGGGGGTGGATGCCGACGGCGGCGAACACATCGTGCTCTTGCGCCGCCAGAGCAGCGGCGCGCTCGGCGGTGCCGAGGTCGCCGCCCGAGCCAACGCACACCATGGCCACGATGCCGGCGGCGCGGGCGCGTTCAAGCACCGAGGGAAGATCCTCGTGAAAATCTTCGAAATCGAGGTGGCAGTGCGAATCCACGACGGGCAACATGACGACGGCCACGTTAGCGCGAATTGGCCGTGGCGCTACTCGACGATCTCGATCCGGCGCGGAACCTTGTGCGGGGCGAGGCGCTTGGCGCAATGGTCGAGCATGGTGTCGGTTTTGCAGCGTCCGCCCGGCGTGATGCGCACCACGATGTGCGTGGAGCCAGCATCGTCGTATTCGACGTGCGCTTGTGCGGCTTTCACGTGCGCCAGGCTCTCCAGACAGCTTTCGATTTCCCCCAGCGCAACCGACCTGCGGTCAACCTTGACGATGTCGTCCTCGCGGTGGCTGAGATGCAGTCGATTGGCGCGGTCGAAGTGGCCAACATCCCCTGTGCGCAACCAACCTTCCAACCGGCCGCGTCCCACCGCGATCTTGTCTCCGCGCACGGGCAGGGTGGGCAAGAATGTCGTGGCCACGCCTGCACTACGCACCCAAATCGGGCCCGTGGTTCCCACGGCCAGTCCCGCACCGTCGCTGGTTGCAATGCGGATCTCGACGCCGGGCAGGGGCGTGCCCACGCTTTCCGGGGAGGTGCCTTCCAGATCCATGGCAGCCGGGCCGGTTTCGCAGCCGTGGTAGCAGGAGAGCACGGGCACTCCGAAGCGCTCTTGGCATGCGCGGGCGACGGTTGCTGGCAGGGGCACGCCCGAGCAAACCAAGCGGGTCGCTCGTTCTCGCAGGGGCTTGGCGTTGGTGACACGCGCGAGCAAGGCGAAGTCGCGCGGCGTGGCTGCGTAGAGATCGATGGCCTGGTCGCTGAGGATCTTGGCCAGGCGCGGTCCGGCGGTTCCGTCGTCGAGGTACAGGGTGGCGCCATGGGGAAGGGCGGCCAGAAGGCCAAAGTCGAAACCCTGGCAGTCAAAGAGTGGCGCGGCGCCAAGGACATTAGATGTTCGTCCCAGCGCGAAGGCTTTGCCGAGGGTACTGGCAATGCCGCGCAGTTGGCTTGCGCCGCGCACGACGGCTTTGGGATCGCCGCCAGCGTCGAGGGTGAAGAGCACCACCTCGGCAGCGTCTTCGCCGTCGAGGGGCGCCCCGGTCCAGGGGTAGAGCGAACAGGTGAGCAAGGTGCCCGAGATGCGGTGGCGGCTGTCCGCGGTTACCCGGGAGGTGTGCGGTAGGCTGCCCAAGCGCAGTGTTCCCGACGGGGCCGCCAGTGGATCGATGGCATTGGGCCGGGTGACGATGGCGCGCAATGGGGTGGCGTCGAGGATCATGTCCAGGTCACGCCCGCCGGTCGTTGGGTCGATGGGCACGATCACGGCGTCGAGCTTGGACAGCGCCAGCGTCAGCACCGCGAACTCGGGGTCGTTGCCCAGCATGAGCCCAACCCAATCCTTGGCCTGGATGCCCATGCCTGCAAGCTCGCGCGTCCGCCTTTCAACCCGATGGAGCAGCCCACGCCACGACAGATAGGTGTCGTGATAGACAATCGCATGCCCCGAGCCGCCAGCGGCGGTTCGGTCTCGTACTGCATTTTCCAGCCACTCGAACAGCAGCGACATGGGAACCCTCACCCGCGATTGGGGTGAAGAATTGTATCAGTCCCCCCAGGAAAGAAACATAACTAGTCGCTGGCCATGAACCATCTTAGCGGTGGGCGATGAGCCGGGTGTGCTTGCCAGCACTACCCTCGGTGGCCAGGTAGTCGGCAACCAAATGGCGGGCCACCGAATGGGCTTTCAGCGGCCATGCGACCGGGGTGCCCAGCAGAACCGCAAAGGCGATCTTGGGATGGTCGGCGGGGGCGAAGCCAATGAACCAGCTGTAGCCAAGCTGGCCTGCCTCCAGCGTGGACGCGGCACTGGGCAGTGTCGGGTCGTTCGGGCGTCCGCGGTAGAAGAGGGTGCCTGTCTTGCCCGCCACCTCGACGGGCAGCGTGGGCCGGCCCTTGCGATCGCGGAAGCTGTGGCGCGCGGTCCCCATACTGGTCGTCAGTAGCATCATCCGTCCGACCTGCTCCGCCACCGCGCGGTCGAGAACGCGGCGGACTGGAAACTTGCTTAGCGTCACCGCGGCGCCCTGGCCATTCACCGCCTTTTCGATCAATCGCGGCGCCGGCATCTCGCCATGGTTGGCGATGGTGGCGGCGAGCAGAGCACCGTGCAGTGGGGAGAGAGAGCTGTGCCAGAAACCAGCCGCGGCGCGGGCAAATTCGAGCGGCTCACGCGGAATCTCCACCTCGGACGGCTCCAAAGGGGCGTCGAAGCCGAGATCCTGCCCGAACCCGAAGGCATTGGCCATGTGTTCAAGCTGTTCCGGGCGCAGGTTGCGCGTGGCCAGCTTGGCGATGATGGCGTTCTGGGATTTTCCGATGCCGTAGCTCAAGCTGGCGCAGCTGTGGTCGATGCCCGGCATGTCGACCAAATTGTCACGCAATACCGAGGAAACGCCGGCGTGGTAGCACACGCGCGTTTCGGGATCGATCTGTCCCGCTTGCAACAGCGCGGACGCGGAAACGACCTTGAATACCGAAGCCGCCGGAGCCCACGGACGCAACGCCAGCGTGGCCGCATCGAGGGAGGGATCGGCTTTCGAGTAGCCGGCGAGCGCCAGCACCTTGCCATCCTGAATGGAAATGACCGCAGCGGCAGCGAAGGGCAGGTGGTGGGAAGCAAGTGCCTCCTCGACGGATTTTTGCAGGGCCGGATGGAGTGTCAGCTGCGCCAAGCCGCCGCCCTCGAGATCGGCCATAAAATGCGAGCCGTGTAGCGCCGCAGTTTCGAGCACCACCATGGGGCGCGTGGGACTGGCAATGTCGCCGCTCAGCTCGTCGTCTTGTTGGGCCATGGCGGAATTTGCCCAGATTCCCAGGGTCAGCACCGTTGCGAGAACTTTGGATGAAGTCCCAGAAGTGCTGAGAATGGGTGCCATGAATACAAGGTCATACATGTAGGTGAATGTGTCAAATAACCCTTCTTCTTTACCGCGCAGCATTCCTGCCCTAACCTGGACAGGTACTCTTGGCGCGAACTCCTTCCAAACGAGACGACACCACGCCTGACCTGGATCACGTTCGGGCGAAGACGGTCGTCACCAGCATCAACCGCATCACCGAACAGCCGCCCACCAAGGAAGCGTGCCTGGTGGTGATCTACGGTCCGGAATTGGGACGCAAGTACGGCCTTGAGAGCTCGTCGATGACCCTCGGGCGTTCAAACAAGTGCGACATCCAGATCGACCAGGAATCGGTTTCGCGCGCCCATTCCAAGATTGTCAACGCCGGCCGGGCGGTGCGCATCCGCGATCTGGGCTCGACCAACGGAACCTACGTCAACGACGAACTGGTGGAAGAGCGGACCCTGGTCGACGGCGACTTTATCAAGATCGGCCGCACCATCTTCAAGTTCCTGTCGGGCGGGAATATCGAACGCGCTTACCACGAAGAGATCTACCGCCTGACCACCGTCGACGGCTTGACCCAAATCTTCAACAAGCGTTACTTCTCCGAGGCGCTCACGCGCGAGATTGCGCGCGCCAGCCGCTACCGCCGCGAGCTCTCGTTGGTGATGTTCGACCTCGACCATTTCAAGGACGTCAACGATACCCACGGTCACCTGGCCGGCGATGCCGTGCTCAAGACCCTCTCGCTCACCGTCAAGGCCAAGATTCGCACCGAGGATATTTTCGCGCGCTACGGCGGCGAGGAATTCGCGATCATCCTGCCCGAGATCGACGGCCACAACGCGCACCAGTTCGCGGAGAAGGTCCGTCGCATTGTCGAGACCACCGAGTTTCGCTTCGAGGGCACCAAGATACCCGTCACCATTTCGATGGGCGTCGCCACCCTGGATCCAGAAGAGCCCACGGCGGCGGCGATTATCCGCCGCGCGGACGAGCGGCTGTACGAAGCCAAGTCAGCCGGACGCAATTGCGTCAGAGGCTAGGTCCGTCGCCGGGCCGGGGGCGCGAGGCGCTTTGACCGCGGCGGAAACCGTGCTGTAGTCTAGTTCGTGCTCGCAAGGTCAGCGGGCTTTACCCAGCCCAGAATGGACGATTGATGAATCCAGGCAAAGCAATGCGCGGCATCGTTGTACTCGCGACTGTGGTCTTGTGCGCTGCTGTTCCGGCCCTTGCCCGGGCAGAAAGCGAAGCCGAGAAAAAGCAGCAGGCCAAGGAGCACTACGAGATGGCAACCCGCTTCTATGACGTGGGCAAATACGGCGAGGCCATCAACGAGTACGAGCAGGCCTATCTCCTCATCGAGGATGCGGCCCTGCTGTTCAACATCGGGCAGGCCTACCGATTGTGGGATCGGCCGGAAGACGCCGCCCGCGCCTACAAGAACTACCTGCGCCGTCGTCCCGATGCCAGCAATCGCGCCGACGTGGAGAAGAAGATCGCCGACATGGAGAGGATGGCCGACGATCGCCACCGGGGCGTGCCGGGGCAGCCGCCAGCCCAGCAGGTCCAGCCCGCGCAACCGGTCTCGCCACCGCCTGGGCCGGCCTATCCAGCGCCAGGATCCACACCGGGCGCGATGGCGCCTCTCGCGCCGTCAGCCGTGGAGCCCATGCCCGAACAGCGGCCAGGGGCAGTGGCCTTCGCGCAGCCAGCCCCGGCCGAGCCAGCTTCCCCCAAGAAGAAATGGATCGCCTATGGCTTGCTAGGGGTGGGAGGCGTGTGCCTCGTGACCACGGTGATCGCGGCGGCCATTGGGGCCAGCAAGGCCAAGGCGCTTCGGGATGCCTCGCAGAATCGGCAGCCCTTCGATCCATCGGTGGAATCAAGCGGCAAGACCGCCAATTCCGTTGCCGCGCTGTCGGCGCTTGTCGCCATAGGCACGGGCGGCACGGGCGGTTACTTGCTTTGGCGTTGGCGGGGCTCTCCCGCGTCGTCCGTCGCGGTCACCCCATTGGTCGCGCCCACCTTCGCCGGGGCCTCGGCCTTGCTAACCTTTTAGGAATGGAGCGCCCATGATCAAGACCCTCGACTGCGCGCTCGGCCTTTCCGCGCTGCTTGCGCTTGCCGGTTGCTACAACACGAACAACGTGAAAAACGGAGGCTTGGTGTGTGGCACCGGGGGAACCTGTCCAGCCGGCTACCTTTGCAAGAACGACGGCCCAGTTGGATCGGCCGGGCATTGTTGGAAGAACGGAATCATCCCGGACGCTGGTGTCCCGAGTCCGAGTCCGGATACGGCGAGTCCCAAGGCGGACGCAGATCCAGGACAAGTGTGCACGTCCGCCAGTGCCCCGTTCGGTCCGTTCGCCACCTGCAGCGCGAACCAGCCCATTCCGAACAGCACCTGCGACCCGATCTGTCAGGGGGGATGCCCGTGCGACCACCGTTGCGTTTTGGATGAACAGACCAACACCTCGTTCATCTGCGAAGCCTCCGCGCCAGCGGCGGGCACGACCTTCGTTCAACCCCTTGGCGCGTGCAACGGTACCAGCACCACGCTTTGCGCGCCGGGGTCGGTGTGCATCAACGACGACGTTTGTCAGAACCTTTGCTACAAGACCTGCCGGACCGACCAGGATTGCGGCAGCAACAGCCGTTGCACCGCAAGCACCATCGTGGATGGCACCAACCAGTCCGTGAAGAACCTGTTCTTCTGCTCACCGCCCATCGAGACGTGCAATCCAACCGGAAGCGCTGCTTGTGCTGCCGCGCGGGCCAACTTCAACTGTATATTCCTTGCTGGGCTGACTGGCGTTACCAACACCGACAGCACGGTGTGCGACTGTTCAACCATGCACTACGTGGCCGTCGGCAAGGGCTGCTCCGCGGTGCCCGACGATTGCGTACCGGGTGCGGCATGCGTCAACGGGACTTGTCGCTCCCTATGCAGCCTCAAATCTTCTGGTTCGGCTTGCCCCAATGGCGGCGGGTGCAGTCCCCTGTACGGATCCCAGAACTACGGCTATTGCCGCTAGACGCTGGCCTCAAGGTTCCCTACATACGCTAGAGACGTGGTACCAATCTTGTGGTATTTCGCACTTGGACCCTATGAACGACCGGGACGGCAAGGATACACCACGCTCTCAGTCGGCTGCCCTCGCGGCCGACGTTTCTGACGAGGCGCTGGTCGAGCGCGCCCGTGCCAAGGACGAGGCCGCGTTCGAAGAGCTGGTCAATCGCTACGAGACCAAGCTGTATCGGCTGGCCATGCGCTTTGTGCGCAACGAGACCGACGCGCAGGAAATCCTCCAGGACGCGTTTCTCTCGGCCTGGCGCAATTTGCCCAGCTTCGAGGGCAGAGCACAATTCGGGAGCTGGATGTATCGGGTGACGGTCAATGCCGCGCTCATGCTTCTGCGCAGCCGCAACCGCCACCCCGAGGTCACCGTCGACGACGTCGAACCCTCGGTTCTGAACGACGCCGTCGCCGAGAGCGGCCAGACCATGCGGGCCAACGCCGACTGGTCGCAGAGGCCGGACGACCAGTTGCAATCCGCGGAGATGCGCAAACACATCCAGACCTCGGTCGATGCCCTGCCGGACGGCCTGCGCACCGTCTTTCTCTTGCGCGACGTCGAAGAGCTCTCGACGGAAGACACGGCCGAAATGTTGGGATTGTCGGTGCCAGCGGTCAAGACGCGTTTGCACCGCGCGCGGCTAGCTCTGCGCGAAGCCATCGGGCGCTACTTCGTTCGCTGACCTGCGCCCCGCAGTTCGGACGTTTGCCGCTATACTTCGGACATGCTCGTCTGGCGGTCTTGCCTGCGGGGCCGCCTAGGGGCGGCGCTGACAGTTGTGTGTGCACTCCTTCGTCCCGCGTGGGCCGCCGCGGGTGACGTTCGTTACCATGTGGCCGACCAGAGCCGCGAGCAGTTTCGGGCGAATCGCGGCCGGCCAGAGGCCATTGCGGCCTTGGCGGGCCTGGTGCGGAACGAGGAGTCCATCGCTCCGGGAGAGATGGTGGCTGTCCTGCACGAGATGGTGGACGGCAAGCTGGGCGGCTCCGCGGACCCGCTTGTCGAGGCGCAAGCCGCCTACCTCTTGTCGCTGGAAGAGGATCGTCGTGGCGAATTCTCAGCGGCGGAAAAGCGGCGGGACGCGCTTGGCCTGGTACGCGATTTCTGGGCGGTCGGACCCTTCGACGCCCAGGGGCGCAGCGGATTTGGCCGCGTCTTTCCCGTCGAAGAGGAAGGCCAGTCCCTCGATCCACGGGTGGGCAAGCCCTATGCCGGCAAAGAGCGCGAGGTCGGATGGCGGCGCGTTCCCGACGCGGCCTCCGTGCAGGGGGCGCTTGTCGTCGACGCGCTTCTTCGGCCGGACAGCGATGCCGTGGCCTACCTCCTGACCTACGTGCACAGCGACAAAGACCGCTGGGCGGCCCTGCGCATCGGTAGTCCAGGCCCGGTGAAGGCATGGCTGGGCGGCAACGAGATCCTATCCAACGACGTGGTCAGGCCGGCGTGGCTGGATCAAGACGCCAGCGCTGTACACCTCAAGCGAGGTGCGAATCCCCTGCTGATCAAGACCGTGATCACTCGGGGCGCGTGGCGACTGTTCGTGCGCCTCACCGACCTCGATGGTCGGCGGATGGCCGGGGTCACGGCCAGCGCGGAAGTTCCGGCGCGCGGGGCTGTCTACGCCGCCGTGACGGCTCGGCGGCCGACGGTGCGCGATCTCGGCAAGCTGCTGCAAGACCGGGCCGCGCGAGCGCCGGCCTCGACCTCGGCGCGGGCGTGGCTCGACCATGCGCTCTTCCTTTCGCTGGCGCAGTCCGCGGACAGCGAGCTGCGGGCCGTGGAGAAGGCGGCCGAGAAGGCGGTTCCAGCACCGGGCGCGCGCCTCACGCCCCTGGCCGTCGAAGCGTTGTTGTTCGTGGGCAGTGTGGCGCGCGAAGAGGACGACCGTCGCGCTGCCTTGGAACGCGTGCTGCCCGCGCTCGTACGTGACATGGAGAAGGCAAGCGTGCTGGCCGACATCGGCCGGCTCTGGCGTAGCCAGCGGCGCGACGACGCAGCCGCCGCGCGCTGGCGGCAGGCCATTGCCCTCGACCCCAGCTGTGTCAAGGCGCAGCTTGCACTCGCCCGCGAGGAGCAGAACGCCGGCATGGCCGCGTCCGCCTTGGCGCGCTTGTCGGGCCTGTCCGAGGACGTCCGGCGCCTGCCGCTGGTGCAAGACGCGCTGGCCGACGTGCTGCGCGGCCTTGGCCGGCCCGCGGATGCCGAGGCGGCGATCCGGGCCATCCATAGCGTGCGCAAGTCCGACCTCGGGGTCTTGCGCGAGTTGGCCGCCGCTGCGCGCAGGCGTGGCGATCTGGCTGAGGTGGCGCGGCTCGAGGGCGAGGCCGTGCGCTGGCGTCCAGATCTGACAGCGCTGGTTTTCAGTCAGGCCAATGCGCTTGAAAGCAGCGGCGACGTGGCGGGCGCGCGCGCGGTCTTCCACAAGGCCATCGCGCGCTTGCCCGACGACGCGGGCCTGGCCGAAGAGTTGGGGCGGCTGGAGGCGCGCGCCGGGCAGTTCGAGAATGCCATTACGAGCATGCGGCGCTCCCTGGTGTTGCGGCCCCAGAACCCGGGCCTGCGCCGCTACATGGAAGCCTTGGCCGCCGCGCAGAAGGCGAAAGGCCATGAACGCTCGGCGGGCGATTGGATCGCCGAGTACGCGGCCGACGGCGAAGCCTTGGCGCGCGAAGTTCTTTTCGGGCCTGCCCCCAACGACGATGCCTCGGCCGAGATCATCCTCGATCGAACGGTGGTGCGCGTGCACGGCAACGGGCTTGCCGAGCGCTTCGTTCAGCACGTGGTCCATGTCCGCAGCGAACGCGCCGCCCGCGAGAATCAAGAAACCTGGGTTCGCTTCGAGCCTGGCCGGCAGGAGGTCGAGATTCGCAAGGCCCGCGTCTTGCGCCGGGGCGCAGGCCAGGCGATCGAAATCTCGGAGGCCACCGGGCGCGATGAACGCGAACTATCCGAGCCGTGGTACGGGCTCTACTACGACACGCGCGCTGCGATCGTCGGGTTCGAAAACCTGCGCGCTGGCGATGTTGTGGAGGTCCAGTACACCGTCGCCGACGTGGGCTACAGCAACGAGCTCGCCGACTACTTCGGCGACTTCGAGATGATTGCCGACAGTCTGCCCACCCGGCGCTGGGATTACACCTTGATTGCGCCCAAGGCGCGGACCTTCTATTTCAATCCGCCGCGTGTGCCCGGCCTTGGTCCCAAGACCGAAACCCGCGGCGACGACGTTCTGTACAAGTTCGAGGCGCGCCAGGTGCCCCGCATCGAGAGTGAGCCGGCCATGCCTGGCTTCGCCGAAATCGCGCCCTATTTGCACGTCAGCACCTACCGGACATGGGAAGAGGTTGGCCGCTGGTATTGGAACATGGTGGCGGATCAGATGCAGGACGATGGCACGCTGGCCAAGGCCGCCGCGCAGGCCACCGTGGGGCTCACCACGACCCTCGACAAGGTCAAGGCCATCCACCGCCTGGTGGTCGAGAAGACGCGCTACGTGGGCCTGGAATTCGGCATCCACGGCTACAAGCCCTACAAATCGACCCAGGTGTTCCAGCGCCGGTTTGGCGATTGCAAGGACAAGGCGACGCTGATCATAACCTTGCTACGCAGCGTGGGCGTCGACAGCGAGCTGGTCCTGCTGCGCACCCGTCGCGGCGGCCGTGTCGATGAGACGCCCGCCTCGCTGGCCGTGTTCGACCACGCCATCGCCTACGTGCCCGCGCTCGAGCTCTACCTCGACGGCACGGCCGAGTTTTCCGGACTGGCCGAGTTGCCTTCCGAGGATCAGGACACCATGGCCCTGCGTGTGTCCGCGCGCGGCGCCAAGCTGGTGCGCACCGCCATGCTGGCCCCGGAAAGCAACCTGGCCTTACGCAAATGGCGGGTGGCGTTGCACGCGGACAGCTCGGCCCGCATCGTCGAAGACCTCACCATCGCTGGCCAAGCGGCGCACGAATGGCGTTCGCACTACCAGACCGTGGGCGAACGGCGCGAACGCTACGCCAAGGTGTGGAGCGGGCGCTTCGCTGGCGCTACCCTAGAGGAGGTGGAGATGAACGTTGGCGACCGCAACCGTCCCGCCAGCGTGCGCGCGACGGTCCAGGTTCCCCAGATGGGCGAGCGGCTCCCGAACGGCGAAATTCGCCTGCCGGCGAGCTCCCGCGAGGCCGACTTCACCAGCACCTATGCGCGCCTGGGACAACGCCGCTGGCCGTTGGTGCTGGGGTATCCGTGGCGCCACGAAGAGCAGGTCACGTACACCTTGCCGGCCGGAATTCGGGTTATGCACGCGCCGGTCGCGCGCAAGATCGAAAGCCCCTTTGGGGCCTTCACTCTGGCCGTGGAAGGCGCGAAGGATGGCCGCAGCATCAGCGTCACCTCGGTGTTGTTGGTGGTGAAGAATCGCATCGAGCCGCCAAGCTATGCCGCTTTTCGCGCCTTCTTGCGCGATACCGACGCTGCCTTGGCCGATCGGGTGATCGTCGGGGTGGAGGAAGCGCCATGAACGCAGCGCCACGCACTTTGCGCGCAGGCCTGCTCGCGCTTCTCGCCGCCAGTTGTGCATCGGCGATGCATGGGCGGCCATCTGACCCGGTCGAATCCGACGGCGCCCAGGGCTGGCTCGCTCTGCGCGACGGCAAGTCCGATGTCGCCGCGGCCAGCTTCGCGCGTGCGCTGGCCGCCGATCCCTCGGATGCGCGGGCGCTGTTCGGCGCGGCCAACCTGGCCTTCGAGCACGGCGATCCCAGCCTGGCCCTGGGCCACGCGCTCACGCTGCTCGAAGCAGCGAGCCAGGGCAAGGACGCTCTCGCCGTGACACTTTCGTCGGCGGTCCTGGCGCGCGTCTCGCGGCTGCTGGCCGAGGTCCCCGATCGCCGAATGGCCGAGGACCGCATCGTCGCCCTCGCGCCCGACCGTCTGCCCTGGAAGACCCAGTACCTGCTTGCCCTGACCGTGATCGACATTGCTCGCAAGCGAGCGGACGAGGCGCTGCTGGCCAAGGCCGTGGCGCGGGTCGGCTGTGCGCAGTCCATTCAGCTGGTGGGTTCGTGGGGCCGGCTGCCATCGCTCGATCTTGACGGCGAGCAAATGGTGCCAGAGGCCATGCCGCGCGCGCTGCTTCAGACGGGATGCCAGTTCCAGCTCAATGCCGAGGACAATCGCAGCGGTGTCAGGATTCTACGCGCCGAGATCGAATCGGCGCGTGGGCTGTTCGACCTGGTGCTCGACTACGGCGGGCCGGCTCGTCTGCGCGTGGATAAGGGGCCGTGGCGCCAGCACGGTGGCTCGGCCGACGTCTACGGGCCGCGCTGGTCGGCCGATCGCCTGGGGACTCTCGCCGGCAAGCACACGGTCGAGATCCGCATCGGTGCCTATGGCTCAACCGCGGATCTGGCGCTGTTGGCCATCCCCGTCGCCGCGCCCTTCGCGCTTGGGCCATCCGATGCTGCGATTCCTTCGGCGGGAGATGCGGCCATGCTGAATCTGGCGGCGGCGCTGGTTGCGAATCTGTCGGGCGAAGTCGACCTGCTTCTCACTCAGATTGAGAACCTCTCCTCCCACCCGCGCTTTGCACTTGGGCTGGCCGCCGCGGCTCGCCTGGGAGAAATGGATCCGACCCGTCCCGCGGACATCCTGCGCGACCGAGGGCGCGCCTGGTGGCAGCAAGCGGTGGCCAGCGACCCCGGCATGGCGCGTGTCTGGCTCGATCTTTCGAAGCTCGATCTGCAAAACGATCGGCCTCGCGAAGCCACCGAGAAGGCCGAACGCGCCCGCCAAGTGTCGCCAGCATGGTGGCCCGCGCATCTGGCGGCGGCCAGTGCTTTGCGTGGGCAGGGTCTGGAACAACCCGCGGATGCTGCTCTTGCCACAGGGTTGCAATTGGTCGACGGTGGGCTCGGCGCCTGCGAAATGCTCGAAGAGGCCTTTCATCGCGCCGAGGCGCGCGACCATGTCCTCTTGGCCACGCGCCTGGTGGACATGCTTGGCCGCTGCGATGCCCAAGACGGCAATGCGCGCTTCTTTGCCCAGCGGCGCGGCGAGCTCGGCAAGGCGCTCATGCTTCTGCGCCGAGTCCTGCCGACCAGTGCCGAACCGCTGTGGCTGCGATCCGAAATTGCCGACCTCTTGCTGGCCCAAGGTCACCTTCAGCCCGCGCGCGACGAACTGGCGGCCCTCGTGCAACTGGCGCCGCGGGATACCCGCCTGCGCATCCGACTGGCGGATGTCCAGGCGGCGATGGGCAATCCCGATATGGCGCGGGCCACGCTCGCGGCGGCGGTTCATTTTTTTCCGGGGCGCAGCGACGTGCGCCGGGCGGCGCGCTTGGCCGGCTTGGCGCTGCCGCTCGACGCCTACCGTCTCGATGGCGAACAAGTCATGCGCGACTACCTTGCCTCCGGGCGAAGCTACCAAGCACCGGCCGTGGTGGTGTTGGATCGCGCGGTCGAGCGCGTGTACCCCGATGGCACGCGCCTGGTCCTGACCCATTCCATCACCCAGGTCCTGAGCAAGGACGCCATCGCGGCCGTGGGTGAAGTACACGTTCCCGAGGGGGCAGAGATTCTAGTTCTGCGCACGCGTAAGGCCGACGGCACCTTCCGGGAGGCGGAGGAGATCGCCGGCAAGTCCACCATCTCTGCGCCTGAGCTGGGCGTGGGCGACTTTGTCGAATCGGAGACCCTGGAAGTCAAGGAGCCCATCCTGTCGTTCGCACCCGGCTTTGTCGGCGAGCGCTTCTTCTTCCAATCCTTCGAGGCGCCGCTCGATCGCAGCGAGTACCTGCTGGTGGCACCCGCGGGCATGCCGCTTGATGTGGATCGTCGCGCCGACGCCCCAGCGCCGGCCACCACGCTGCCTCGCGACGGCACCCGCGTGCTGAGCTTCGTCGTGCATGGCAACCCCCAGGCTTTCCCCGAGCGCTCCGCGGTTCCCGCCTTGGAGTGGATTCCCTCGGTGCGCGTGTCCAGCAGCGTGCCACCCGATGGGTGGTCGCGCTTCGTGGCCAATCGCGGGATTGGGCTTTCCCGAGGCTCACCCGAGGTGCGCAAGGTGGCGGCGGCCATTGCCAAGCAGCTGGGCGGCGATCGCCACCGGTTGCCGGAAGCCATCGTGGCGTGGGTGCGCGAACACATCGAGCCCGAAAATGATTTTGGGGCAGCCGCGACCATGACCCTGGCTCGCCACCGGGGCAATCGCGCCTGGCTGATGCTTGCGCTAGCGCGCAGCCTGGGTGTGGCGGCCGATGGGGTGCTAGCGCGCTCGCTCTTGCGGGCCGATGCGGATGCGCCCTCGACCGCCGCCGAGCAAGATGACTTTCGCGAGCTGATGGTGCGATTCCCAAGTCCAGTCGGTGATCGCTTCGTGGATCCCCAGATCCGGCGCGCGCCTTTCGACTATCTTCTGCCTGG
>Ga0302323_100000955_pt1 | contig 23388 bp, 16 predicted proteins | sample Fen_T0_3_FD_201950 | JGI IMG/M metagenome (GOLD analysis project Ga0302323, IMG submission 201950) | Peat permafrost microbial communities from Stordalen Mire near Abisko, Sweden - Fen_T0_3 | ecosystem: Environmental > Terrestrial > Soil > Wetlands > Permafrost | place: Sweden: Abisko... | reverse complement strand
CGATGCCGGTGCCGGTGCCGGTCGCGATGCCGGTGCTGGTCGCGATGCCGGTGCTGGTCGCGATGCCGGTGCTGGTCGCGATGCCGGTGCCCCTGCCACGCGGCCTGTCACCGGCGCGATTTCGGCAGGGCAAGCGCGCAGTTCGTCAGGAACATGGCGATGTTACACCGACGGGCGAGGTTGTCGGCCTGACCGCACGGTTGTCGGCTGACACGCATGGTTCGCGGTGGCGCGGCCCACCGCCCCGGGCGCCGCGGACCGTGCCGATGGCGTTGTGCTGCGCCTGGTGGCCGCGGATGCTGGCGGGTAGCCAAGCCGAGGCCGATACGGCGCTCAGCTCCGCTGTTCGCAGCACGGCAAGCGCGCGGTCAAAGCTGGTCGCGATGCCGGTGGTGGTCACGATGGTCGCGCTGCCACGGCCCCTGCCACGCGGCCTGCCACCGAGCGCGATCGCGGCAGGGCAAGCGCGCCGATCGTAAGGAACATTGCGGTGTTACGCCACTCGGGCCGGGTGCCAGGCTGACACATGAGGTGCCAGGCTGACACGCACGGTTCGCGGTGGTGCGCCCCACCGGCCCCGGGCCGCTCGGCGTCGCGGAGCGTGCCGATGGCGCTGTGCTGCGCGTGATGGGCGCGGACACGGCGGCGGCGGCCTGCCGGGATACCGATCCGACGCTCAGCTCCGCTGTTCCCAGCACGGCATGCCCAGGCGGGCAGTCTCGACTCGGGGGGCAGATCGTTCATCGCCAAAGGTGTGGATGCTGTCCCTCTGGTCCCTCTGGTGTCGTTGGGGTAAAGAGCATTGCTTCCATATGTGCGATAAGGGTGCCAGCGGCGGGCGTTGAACCCGCAGGCGATTGCATGTCTCATCATGTCAGAATTACGGTTGCGGTTGTTGAGCATGCATATCATCGCCGTACCTTCCCTCGCTGGCCAGAAACATTCTCGCATTCAACTGATTCAGCTGTTCGACGGGTGCCAGCGGCGGGCGTTGAACCCGCAGGCGACCTTGCATGTTTCATGAGGTGGAGCGTAAGAGTGCCAAACATGCCTTGTCGCCATACCTTCCCTCGCTGGCAAAAGACGTGCCTGGCGTCAGTCGTTGGGCGTCAGGGTGGACGGCTCGCGATCTCTCATGGCGACGGACAAGCGGCCCCATAGCACCAACGTACGTCCGCCGAGACACCTGTGCCCTCCTCGGGAAACGTGCCGAGTCATTCGCGCTTGGCTCGCGTCGCAACAGGAGCCACCAGGAGCGCTTGCTCGTTGGCGGCCATGATCGTCGCGCGCGCTTGTTCAAGTTTCTGTCTCATGCCGGGAACGGCAATGGTCTTCGCGGCATGCGCAAACAGCCCCAGCAATGCGATGTAGTTCGATTCCAGCACTGTGCGAGCGGCAAGGGCATATGGACTCAGCTCCTTCGTTCCCTCAATGAGGCGACGGCACGCGGCACGCGCAGCCAGCCAGTGCTCGGCTGCATCTTTTGCAATGTGCTGCACTGCTTCGAAGTCATGATCATTGATCGCGCTCGCGCATTGGCTGCGCAGCAACTCCACGGTTGCGATCTCCTGCCGAAACGCTGTTCTTGGCTCGGCTTGATGCTGCGCCGCGTTGGCTGGCACATCGAGCTCTCTGTTGCTACCACTCACTGTAGGGCTCCTTGTTCATGAGTACCGGAATCTCCGGGTGAACTGCTCATCTCGCGAATCATACGCGCGGCTGACTCAGGGTTGGTTGCCATGTGCGGTGCGCTCGCTTGGCGGGCCGGTAACGGATGGGGTCCAGGGCGACGGATTCGCCTCTGGCGGAGAATCACTCCCACGGCGCTCGCCATCCCTGCGAACCGCACCGCCGTCGTGGACCATGGGATGGGTCAGCGTCGGCCTGTCCCAATACCATTCAGCGATGACAGCCGCGATGAAGGGTAGCATGCAATATATCAAGAGCGCCGTCGACGGCCTCATGGTCGAGCCAGGCGCGGGATCCGCTGGTCCGCTCCACGGTGCCTGCTTGTGGGTGTGCTCGCTCATTCCAGCCTCCGGGCGCCGCTGAATTCCGTGTTGGGTTGATGGTCCGTATCCCGCGGTGGGTGCGGTCGCTCGCGATACGAGGACTGCGGTTGACGTGCACCTCGAGCTCGATCCTCGTCGACTTCGCGAGCGATGACCGCTGCTATGTCGGCATGGTAGTCTCGCCAAAACTGGGCCTCTTCGAAGAACGCCTGCAAGGTGATGCGACCAGAGCCCATTCGCTCCGTCTGCCTCCGTTGGATCGTGCGCTCCAGGCGCACGAGTTCGTGATACGCGCACCAGAGATCCGAGGCGGGCTCGATGGGGGATTCCCGCGGGCGCAAGGTGCCGAGTAGACTTCGCAGGATGCGCAGCTCGGCGAGCGCTCGGTTATAGTCGACCGCGTGACCGACAATCGCACTGTAGCCGCTCAGGTCTTCGAAGCCCACACCAGGCGAAACGCGCACCCTGATGGGGTCAATACTCCTGCCTGGCCCGAAGTCGATCACCAGCTCGACACGCTCGAGTGACCGTGGATCTCCGGCGACCTCCACCGGAACACCGAGCTGTAGGCTCAGCTCGGTGAGTTGCTCCGACGTCATCCCGGTAGCCGTCGAACATCTGGACTTCTGTTGCGGAATTGCCAGCACGTCAGATCTCGACCAAGCGCGCTCGCTGGTCCGACATAAATCCCGGAGTTCGTGGTCAGTGCTCATACGGCATCTCTCCTCACATCCGACGACGAATGGCACCTGCGGTCGGGCCACCTCGTTGCGATCTCGACCGCGACGGCGGCAGGCTTGGCGGTGAAGTCCGAAGCTCCGGTGGGGGCAGCCAGAGGCTCGGCCGGCTTGCTCGCTGCGTTCGCCGCGTCCACCACAAAATACTCGCGACGTGGTCCGCGGGATCCTCCTCGCTCGTCGCTCCGGATCGCGCCGTTGTCGATCAACGCGCGTAGCTGACGTGCAAGCCGCCAGCGATTGATGCCCAGGGACCGAGCCAGCTCCATGACGGTCGAGCCCGGATGCGCACAGATGCACGCGACGATGCGCGCGCGCACGGCGGCCGGATCGGTCCGGGCCAGTGCGCGACGAGACGCGAGTTCTTTGGGTCCTGTCACGGGGTAGTCGGGCACGGCCCCGGGATAGCCCGCGAGAGTGGGTATCTGAACAAATGCCGTGTGAATCGCTTCGATGGCTGCGCGCTGCGCGGCGTTGGTGATCGCGGCGAGGAAGGTCTCCAGCGCGTGCTTCGCGTCTTGCTCAAGCTGGCTCATGTGTCCCTTGAAGGTCTGTGTGTAGTGAGTCGTTGCTGTACTCATCTAGCCGCGGCGCGATAGCCGCCGCGCATGGATCCGGGAGAGGAGCGCTCGATCGGCGTGGGCTACAGGGGAGCCCTTGTCCCCTTGCAGGTCCAATGCCGCGATGGCGTGATCCTCCGCTTCCTCATCGTTCTTGCCCTGCGCATGCAGGACCGCCGCGAGGTCGTGGTGCAGGGTCGCCCGCAGGTGCGGAGAACCGGCGTTGGACAACACGTCCATCGCCTGCCGGAACCTGTCCTCGGCGCGCGCGAAGTGCTGGCCACTGACCGCATGACACCCGATCTGTTGCAAGGCGCTCGCCTCTTCGATCGGATCCCGGATCAGCGCGGCCGTGGTGATGGCGCTCTCCAGGAGCGCGAGTCCGGCTTCGGTCTCGCCCTTGGCCAGCGTGGCGGTGGCGAGCGAACGTAGCGCTCGGCATCGCGCCGCGCACGGCTTGTCGCCGATCCAGCTGAGCGCGGCGCGCGCGTGCCCTACCGCGTGTTCCGCCGCTTCCATGCTCCCGAGTGAGAGCGCGATCGCGGCCAGCTCGAGCAGCAGATCGGGAACGTCCTCGGTCGGCGCGCATGCGTGCACGAGCATCGACGTGGTGCTGAGCACGGCGGGCCATACCGCGGTGGCGCGCCATTGCGTCCGTAGCCACTCGAGGACCGCGGGTATCTGCTCGTAGTACGCGTGGCCATGCGCGAACCATAGAGGCACGCTCTGGATCTGCTGGGCGTAGAACAGCTCCACCTCGACGCCGCGGTCGATGATCGGCTTGAGGCTCCGTGCCGCCGCGTGGCGAAACACGGCCCACCCGTCATAGTCGAGCAAGATGCCGAGTCGGGGCACGGTCCCCGGCGGCGCCTTCCATGCAGCTGCCAAGCCTTCGAACAGATTTAGCTTGATCGTCGTCGCGGGTCTGAGGTCCAGGAGCTTTGACCGGGGCCCGAGCTGGACGAGCGCGAATACCGTGGCGTAGAGCCGCTCGTTGAACGCGGGCTCGACCTCGACGCACTCGACCTCGGCCAGCCCGAGACGATCGGCGAAACGGTCCGCGGGATGTGCGGGGATCGTCTGCGAGGGTTGGATCGGGGTCGCCGGCAGCCACGTTGGCGCGACTGCGAGGCCGTGGCTCCCCGGATCCGCCGAGTCGCGGGGGCGACGTAGCCATGTCACCACGTGGACGAACGGTCCGATGAGCCGCCAGCCCAGCAACAAGAACCCGTAGCCCAGCGCACGCGCGGCGTTCACCAGGGCGCGGTAAGCACGCGTGGGAGCCCCGGCGAGCGAGCTCGGCGCCGTGATCATCGCGGACCCGCCGTGCTGGGCGCGGGAGTCCGCACCCGGTCGGAGGAGCGCTGCGCCCTCGGGATCACGGGATTTCTCGCGAAGCGCCGCGAGCGTAGCCGGGCGCGTGGCGGCGCGTGGCGTGCGCCGCCCCGGGTGAGAGGAGCCGTTCACGATGCTCGCCCTGCGACATCGTGCAGCGGCCGGGAATGTACGAGGAGCGGTAGATCCGGATCGATGTCGATCCGGATCGCCCGCGCGGCCAAGATTCGCCCGGACGCATCTTCGAGCTCGGGCCATCCCTCGCAGCAGAGGCACGCTCGGAGAAAACAAACGGCCATGGAAGCGGTGCCCAGGTCTCGCGTCTGCGCGTGCGCGACGCGCAGCGCGGAGCGATACGCCGCGCGCTCCACCCCTTGGGTTCCGCGGTACGCCCTCCAATGATCGGTGATCAAATTCAGTTCATCGCGCAGGCTGGCGAGCAAGTCATCGACCGTTCGGAATGGCTCCGGAAGCGGTGGCCGCGATCGGCCGCCTACCGCGGGCTCGGTCAGCACGGCGCGTAGCACCGGCAGTTCGGCGAGCACGACTACCCGCACGGCGCGCAGCGCCAACTCGGAGAGCGAGTCGAGCTCGTCACCCAAGCCGTCGGCAGGCACGACCTGGACCCGGAGCAGCCCGGTGGTGACCTCCATCGCGAAGAGGTGGTATTGGGCCTTCATCCTCGCATGGAGGACGGTCCCCAGATCTGGCGCCTCCAATGCCTTCTGCAGCGCGTCCCAATAGCGCGGAACGTCGGCGAGCTGCTGCTCTAACTGTTGGAGTTGTTGAATCAAAGCAGAGGTGTTAACGTTCATGGTCACACTCGGGGTTGATATCGGTTCGCTTGCGCCTCAATGCGCAACACCCCACCGCCGCTCGCTCGGTTCGTCCGGTCGGTTCCGGGGGGGGGCGGGACCAGACGAACCGAGCGAGCCCTGCGACCGCCACGACTTCGTTAGTTGAGCTGCATCCTGGCGTCGCGCAGCATCGACAACAGGATGCGGTCTTCCTCGGCGAGATGAGACTGTGGGTCCAATCGCAGCGCCAGCGCCGTCACTGCATGATGCTCGGCTTCGTCGCTGCCCTGGTGCATCAGGGCCACGGCCAGGCTGTGGTGCGCCTGTGCCAGGAGGTGCGGTCGCCAGGCAGGTGGCGACAGCAAGCCAATGGCAGCCCGGAACCGCCACTCTGCGTTCGGGAAGTCCCCATGATTGAGTGCGCAGAGCCCGCTCTGGGCCAGCGCGCTCGCCCCGAGCCCCGGATCTTGGACCTCGACCGCCACGGCGATCGCCTGATCGAGGTGCGCCAATCCGGCCGCGATGTGCCCTCGGCCGATCAGCGCAGTCCCGAGCTCACGGAGCGCCCTGCCGCGGGTCGCGCTCGGCGGCATCTCCGGCAGGTAGTCGAGCGCTTCGCGCGTGAGCCTCGTCGCATGCTCCGCGCCCCCGCACGACAGCGCAAGGCCGGCGATCTCGGTCAACAGCGCCGGCAGCTCGGCGGTACTGGTGTTGGCGCGCGCCAGCACCGCTAGCGTGTCGATCACCAGCGGCCAGAGCGCCGACGGTTCCCACCGGTGCGTCAGTGTCTCGATAACGGCGGGCACGTTGTGCACGAGCCGGCCATGGGAGAACCACGTCGACAGACCGCCGCCCCAGGCTTGCTCGTCGTAGAAGATCCCGACGCGCACGCCGTGCGCAGCGAGCGGCTGGAGAGCTGCCGCGACCGTCTCCCGCAGCATCACCCAGCGCTCGAACGACAGCAGGATGCCGAGGCGAGGTACCACACCCGTCGGTGCCGTCCAGGCAGCGGCGAGTTCCTCGAACAGATCGGTGCTGAGCAGTCGGGCGGGGGTCAGGTCGAACAGCTTGGCGGACCACGGCAGCTGAAGCGCCGCGAAGGTCGGCGCGTAGTCGCGCGGACGGAACTCCGGCTCGACCCGGACGATCCAGAACAGCTCGTCGCGCTTCGTGGCGGCGCCCGGCACATCCGCGGCGTTGGTGGCCGTCGGCGGGCACGGCGCAGGTCCGACGGGCGGACCCGCCGGAGCGCTCGTGTCGTGGCCGGGGGCCGACGACGCGGCCGGCTCGTTCGCCGCGGTCGGCAGGTAGTTGACCTGGGAGCCGGCCGCGAGACCGAGCCGCGCGTGCCCGCGCTTGCTCGTTGAGCCGCCGACCCGCGGGAACGAAACCGCCATCGCGGGACGGAGCACGGCTGCGACCACGCCACGGACGACCGCGATCAGCCGACGGGAGAGCCCGGCCTCGGGCTTTGGCGCGGGCGCGCGGCGATCCTCGCTCATGGCTGGTGCACCTTCTCGAGAGACCGACCGGACACCGAAAGCCCACGGCGTGCCATGATGCACGGATCCAGTGCGATCGGATGCTCGACGACCGCCTCGATGTCGACGACATCCCGGCCGTAGTGATCCTCCGGGTGTAGGCAAGGCACGTAGCCTGTCGAACGCTCGAGTGCGTCGATCCACGACTTCGACCGCATCACCGGAATCGGCGTGTCATAGGCGATCATCCGCTCGGAGCGACCCCTCGGGTCGTACATGGTCGGGTCCTGGTAATCCCAACGCACCATCGGCGCGTAGACCTCGAAGCTCGACAGCCGGAGCGTCGCCGCGGTCACGACGTCCTCGTACACCCGCGGCGTGAGCTGCTCCTGGTGCACGATCCGCAGGTGCGCGAGGTTGCCGAGGTGGGGCGATGCGATCAGCCGCCGGAGCACGTCGTCGGTCAGGTCATCTTCCCGGGCGTACCGCGGCAGACTGAGCGAGCGGATACGGCCCAGATGGGGACACGCCGCGAGCTCGTCCACCACGTCCGGAACGCCGATCACGACCAAGTGGCGGATCGGGGCGAGGCTGAACAGCTCCTCGGCGATCTCCAGGAATCGCGACGCGCGAACGCCGACTCGTTCAATCGCCCCGCGATAGACCTGGGGCCATCCGACCAGACCCAGCGAGATCAGCGAGCTGAGATCGTCGAGGAACCACGAGCGTAGCGAATCGCCCGCGCGGAACTCCGCTGTCGAGACGAACGCGGTATCTCCGCGCCAGCTGCGCAGCGTGCCCACGTCCGCGCGCCGGTTGCCGCGAAACGCCTTGGCGACGCGGAGCTGTGCCGTCATGAACGCGCCGAGCACCTGGGCGAACTCATGATCCTGCGCGAGCATCCACGCCGCATACGCCTGCCGCGGCTCCTCGTCGTCGGGGCGATCGATCACCGCACGGTGAAAGTCCTCGTTGTCGACGACCCCGTGCGGCAGGCCGACCGTCCGGACCTCCACGCGGCCGGTCGCCCGGCTCTGCCCGCTCTGCAGGAACGCAGGTTCCTGCGGCCACCGCCATTGGTGATCTCGCGCCATGCGCGTTGCTCTCTCATCAGTTCCCATGGACTGCCTCTGATGTCCGATAAATGGTGGTTAAGATCGACCGCTCGGTCCGATGGGCCGATTCCGCCATGCAGGCATGGCGGTGCGGCATTTGCTCATCGCTTCTCGGTCGTGCTTGTGTCAACGCATATCGTGCGCGTCGTGGGCGCGCGGCGCCGACCGGGCTCGACGTCGATCCGCAGGCAGAGCACCGTGTCGATCTGCCTGCACGCCACATTGATCTCAAAGAGATCCGTAGCCGCGATTCCACTGTCTACGACCCGAGAAAGCTCCGGCTCAACGCGCAGCGCACACAGCGCCCGCTGTGCGACCCGCACCGCCGTGCGGTACAGATTCACCCGGTCGGATTCGGTCATGCCGGCTGGCTGGGGCCGGTCCTGGCGATACGGTTTCCACACCGCATGGATCGTGGTCAGCTTGCTCTCGATGAACGCGTCCAGGCCATCGATGTCTTGGCATTGGCCGACGAACCAGCCTCGCGTGCGCGCCTGTACCGCCGGTTCGCGAAGCAGATCGCGGAGGCTGCGGATCTGGGCAACGAGCACCGAAGTTCGCGCGCGAAGCACCAGCTCGTCGAGCGATTCGCCCAGCTCGCCGATACCGTCCTTGGCGACCACGTGATCCTGGAGTGTCTCCGTCGCTGTTACAAACCTATCGAGCATGCGATGCAGATCAGTCGATGCCTCGAGCGCGATCGGGAACTGGTCCCTGTTGACCGCGGTGGCGACCTCTACAACACGGGATCGCAGTGCCACCCCCTGCCGTTCCAAGCTCTGAAGTATCTCCGTGATGACAAAAGATTCGAACCTCATCGACAACGCCTCCCTGTATGTCCCGAACGATGGCCTGGGCTGGCGCCGGTCGCACGTAGTTGGCGCGCTACCGGTCGAGCCCTCGGAATACCCACTGATCACGCAACCCAAACAACACCAAACCGCATTGAGAGAAAAGGGGAGTCCAACATTTTCGAACACGCACTCAATCGTTGGATCGCCAGGTTTCGCAGGTCCGCGATTTCTCTGGAGTCACACACTCCCCGCATCCGGCGTTGGCCTTCTGGTTGCGCCGGCATGCCGCGGCGGGCGCACGTGGCGAGCGGCCCGGCATCGCGCTGGGGCGGGCGCACGTGGCGAGCGGCCCGGCATTGCGTGGCATCGCGTGGCATCGCGCGGGGCGACCGAGCCATATCCGCACACGCGGAGGCGATCACGGCACGGGGCGATCACGGTGCCGCGGGTTATCCGCGGCGGTTCGCTACTTTTTGGCTGCGCGCGTCCGGTCCGCCAGTGCGGCGGTGAGCTCGCGCTGGCGAGCCTCGGGCACGAGCGGATCCGATAGCCCGATCGTCGCCTTGTACCAGGCGTAGAACGTCGTGCGCACCACGCCGAGATCGTCTGCTGCCGTGGCGCGCTCGAACTTCGGCGCGCGCGCAAGCGCGGCCAAGCGCACCGCGGTCTCTCGAAGCGCCGAAAGGTTCTCGCGCCACTCGCAGCTCGCGAGAGCTCGCTGATTCTCCGGCGTCAGGTCGGCGACGCGGAGCGGAACCTGTTCCGCGACGAGCCACTGATCGAGCAGGCGATGGATCGCGGCTCGGCGCAGCGATAGATGGCGCAGCCAGACATGCATCAGCGGGACGTGTTGTGCGCCGAGCGCCTTGCTCGCGATCGCCACGCTGCGCGCGACCACGATCACCCGGATGTTGTAGTCCGCCGAGAACATCGACCCAACGAAGGTCGGATCGATGCGGTCCTCGTCGTTTTTGAGATGGAGGATGATCGTGCGTCTCGCCGCCCGCTTGAGGAGCGCACCCCGCTCTGCCACGTCATCGGGGACCTGCGTGAGCTCCAGCGGCGCCTTCTCTCTGCGCTTCGACATCTCATGAACGATGCGCGCCAGCTGCTCCTGCTCGCAGCCCGGCTTGCCGGTGATGAGAAGGTGCCCCGCGCTCGCGGCGGCCAGGATCAGGTCACTGGGAGAGGCCGTCACGCCGAGCTCCGGTGAGTCGCGGACTTCGTCCTCGCTCCCCAGAATCTCGAGCAGCGTCGGATGGTGTTCGCGCATGGCGCGGTCGAGCCCGACGAAGCGGTGACGAGTCCCGTCGATGAGGAACGTCATCCCGGGCTTGATGACCACTCCGTTCGCGGGTGCGCGCAGGTCCTCGAAGTTGGGGCGCAACGAGTGCCCGAAGCCGCACTCGGTGTCGTAGCAAATGCCGTTCTTACTAAGGTTGGTGACAACCAGCCCGCTCGATCGTCGCTGTACCTGGCAATGATCGGCAGAAACGTACTCGCCCGGCAGCACGATACGATGGTCCGCCGCAGTCCCGGGCTCCGTTCCTATGATCGTCGTGACTTTCCGCCCCCGCGGCAGCCCGTGGATGAAGTGCGTACCGTACCGGAGCAGCGAGTCGACGTCTTCCTCGCGCTCGTACGTCTGAGCGCGTCGATCGGCAGGTACCGAAAGCGTTCGTTTTCGCGGTGGCAGCAAGGTCCCCTCGCCCGAGTTCATGGTGGAAATTACGAAGCACGATCGGGGCCCCGATGCAAGCCTGTCCAAAACTCCGGACCAAATCGAAAAACATTGGATTGGTCTCGCACCTCTTGATACAATTGGCGGTTTGGGCCACGTTTCGGCGTAGGCGCGTTTGGTGCGCCGCTCCCTCCGGCCGCTGCCCATGTCCGACGAGCCTCCTGAGTTCACCTACATCGCCCCCCCGAACCCGATGATCGGCCGCCGGGTGGAGGTTTTCTTCCGCGTGGAGGCCTTGCTTGCCACCGGCGGCATGGGGGCGGCGTACCTCGCGCGCCACGAGGTGTTCGGCGTCCGCTGCGTCATCAAGCTGATCTTGCCGCACCTCGTGTCGGACGGACCGAGCCTGGAACGGTTCAAGCGCGAGGCCAAGGCCGGCGCACTGCTCGAGCACGACAACATCGTCCAGGTTCAAGGCGGTGGGGTGCTCGAAGACACTGGGCAGATGTATCTCCGCTTTGCGTACATCAAGGGCCAACCGCTCGACGAATACGTCGCCGAGCGCGGTGGTCGGCTGTCGCTGCATGAAACCGTCTACCTGATCTTTCAGCTGTTGGACGCTTGCGACTACATGCACGCCGCCAACGTCATCCATCGGGACCTCAAGCCTTCCAACATCATCGTCGTCGTCAAGCCTGGGAAGCGCGTCTCTCCGCACATCAACATCATAGACTTCGGGATCGCGAAGATCCTCGACAGCGATGACCAGCAGACGGGTTCTGGCATGACCGTCGGCACCCCTACCTACATGGCGCCCGAGCAGGTGGACGACGCAGCTGGCGCCGGTCCGCTCGCGGACATCTTCGCGATCGGCGTGATCGCGTACGAACTGCTGACCGGCCAGTTGCCGTGGGGGCGGCCCGACAATCCGATCGCGCTGTACCACAAGCAGCGCACCGAGCCTCCGGCGACCCCGCCTGAGGATCTCGTGTCCGCTGAGGTCGCGGAGGTGCTCATGCGATGGATCTCGCTGCGTGCCGATCTGCGCCCCACTGCGCCGGAGTGCGCGATCGAGCTGGCGTGCGTGGTCCCCGCGACCGAGAACAATCCGAACGGCACGCAGCTCTTGATGGAGATCAAGCCTACCTGGGCGGAGACGTCGCCCACGAACGCCCAGACGTTGCCCAATGCCATCGACGTGCCCCGGGGCCGTCGGCGGAAGCTCCCCGCTGCCTCTCCGCCGCTGGGTCACGACGGCCGGCTACCGCCGTTGAAGGTCGTCACGGTGGCCCCCGCGGCTCCGCCGCCTTCGGAATCCGAGGCTGTTCCGTCGGCGCTGCCAGCGGAGGCCACCACGAGAGAGCGTCCGCGCGGGGGCTCCGGTGCCGCGACCACGCCCTCGTCGACTCCTGACTCGGTGACCGTCCATGAAGCCGCGGACAGCCAGCGCGCGCTCGTGTTACCGCAGACCTGGGCCGTCCTCGCATCCATGCCCACGGGACTCGAGTCGCGGAAGTTCTCGGCGCCGACACCACTCCCGGCAACGCGCGAGCGGTCGATCGTCGCCGCTTCGGAGCTTGTGCCCAAGCCCGCAGGAACACCCGGACCACAACCGTATGCGCACGCGGAGTTGCCCGCGGTGGTCGTGTCGATTACCCAGCTCTCCCGGCGTACGCCCGAGCCCACCACACCGCCGCCGGAGCCCCGTCCGCTCCAGCGGGAGCCAGCACCGTTTGTGCTTCTGCCTGGCTTCGCGTGGGCAAGGTCGCGGCGCAAGGTTGTTCTCGGAGCACTCGGCTGCGCGCTCGTGGTGGTGGCGAGCCTCGCCGTCGTGAGTTTTGGTTCACGGTCCAACCAGAATGAGGCCGCCGATACGAGGCCGCTCCCGCGCATCGACAGCGGCAAGTTTGGCCGGGCGCCGAGCGTGTCGACCACGGACGCCGCGCGACCAGCTGGGCAGTCACAGATTATCGCTGTGCGTTCGCCAGGCGTTCATGACACACGAGCAAGTGACGCCGCAACACCACCTCCGGGTATCGGCTCGGCCACCGTTGATGCCTCCGACAGCCGCGCCGCTGTGGCAGCGGTGGGGCGCCATGCCTCAGACGACCGCCCGCCCGCCACTCCCCCTGCCAATCATCGCCCGCTGAACGTCGAGCCCGAGACCTCGCGCCGTGTTGCGACCTCGCTGACTCCCCCCGCGTCGCCGATTCGAGCGCCCGGTAAGTCAGCTGTTCCTGACGATGCGGCGAAGAATCGAACCGGTGTCATCGTCGTCCCGCGTTCGCAAGCGTGGGTGAAAGTCTGGATCGACCAGGTAGATGCTGGCACAACTCCTGTTCGCGCCGAAAAGGTTCCCGTGGGAGTTCACAAGGTACTCCTGGTGGCTGAGTCTCACCGGGAAACCGTGATGGTGACCGTAACGGCAGGTCGCGAGTCCGTGATCGAGAGGAACTGGTGAGCGTCGTACAAATCAGGCATGCAGTGCTCGTGAGGGCTGTTTTCGCGGCTGTGTTGCTCGGCGACCTCATCGCCAGCACTGCTCCCGCCGCCGCCGATTCGGACCGTGTTGCGCTGCTCGTGACGGCTTCCGCGACACCGCACGCGCGCGACGTGGCGGCGTCAACCATTGGTGCGGTCACACGGGAGAGGGATTTCCTCCTGGTGACACCGACCTTCACCGCAAAGGAGGTCGCCGCCATCACGGAGTGCGTCACGGCGCCTCAAGCCTGGACCTGCGTCGCGCCTGTGGTGCGAGGCAAGGGATTGCAGCAGGTTGCGGTCGTCTCTCTCGTGGCAAGCACGAGCAAGGATGGAAGCCCCATGCTCGTGATTACCGAACAAATCCTCGTGTCGAACCTCGACGCGGCAATCGGAGCGCAACGCTTCTGTGTGCGCTGCACCGATGATGTTCTTGTCAGGTCGACGTCAGAGCTCACGCATGCGCTGTTCCAGGAGATCGCCGTTCGCGGCGGTCGCACCGTCGTCGCGATCAACTCGACTCCTCGTGGCGCGCGCATCACGTTTGACAGCGTCTCGATGGGCGCTACGGATCGTTCGTTCAATACGTTTCCGGGCACACATGCCGTGGTGCTCGACCTGGACGGCTACCAGCGCGAGACTCGCTCGATCGATGCCGCTCTCGACAAGACCTCCGAACTGTCGGTCACGATGCACCCGCTTCGATCCGCGGACAACCCGGCGGATCCGCTCACTACGCAAACACGCACCCAAGGCAGAACGACGCTTGCCCCCAAGCTCGCGATGGGTATCGGCGCTCTTGCGGTAGTGACTGGCGCTATCGTGCTTGCGTTTGACCAGGGCGCCGAAACTAAGGCATCCGGCGCCGAGCAACGTAGGTACTACTACGACACAACCGCTCCGGGCATCGTTCTCATTGCCGGTGGCGCCGTCGTGGGCATCGGCGGGTTTCTTTGGTGGCACTTCACGAAGTCGACGACCGCACCGACAGTCGCGCCGGTCGCTGGCGGCGCAGTCATCGGAATCACGAAGGACTTTTGAGGAGCCGCATGCCGCTGCGCCGATCTTTCACCGTTACCGTTCTCGTTGGCATGCTCACGTTTATCGCATGCAAGCGAATGGAGTCGAACTATTGCCCCACAGCGACGCATCACAATTGCATGGAGCTGGATGCTGCAGTGGGCAACTCTTGCGGAAACAATCAAGAGTGTTCCGGCGCAACTCCGGTATGTGACGTCGGATCCAACACATGCGTGCAGTGCACTGCATCCGAGGCGAGCGCGTGTACAGGAACCACACCCGTGTGTGGCAGCAGCAACACGTGCGTGCAGTGCACCCCATCTGAGGCGAGCGCGTGTACCGGGACCACACCCGTGTGTGGCAGCAGCAACACGTGTATCCAGTGCACTGTATCCGAGGCGGGCGCGTGCACCGGCACCACACCCGTCTGTGACAGCAACAACACGTGCGTGCAGTGTACTCCGTCAGAGGCGAACGCGTGTACGGGGATCACACCCGTCTGTGGTGCCAGCAACACCTGCCAAGGCTGCACGACGCACGCAGAATGCACCGCCTCGAATGCCTGCCTCGCGGACGGGTCCTGTGCGGCGGAGACTGACGTCGCCTATGTGGCGCCGAGCGGCACCGGCAACACGTGCACGAAGATGACGCCTTGCAAGACGGTAGCCGATGCTCTCAACACGAGCCGCTCGTATGTGAAGTTCCGAGGCGCAGGCTCCACGAACGAGCTCGTGATGCTCAATAATAGGAACGTGACAATACTTGCGGACCCGGGTGCGGTGCTGACTAACACGAGCAACGGTATCCTACTGAGGATCGACGGTACGAGCCAGGTTGCGATCTACGATCTCGAGATCAGTGGAGCCTCTGGCCCGAACAACCCCGGAATCTCGCTTCAGCCTGGCAACGCCGCGACAGTGTCGCTTACACGCGTCAAGGTGAGCGGGAACCAAGGCCCCGGCATCGCCGCCACGGGCGGGTCGCTCACGGTCACGCAGTCGACGGTCAGCGGTAACCAGGGCGCTGGCATCGCCGCCACGGGCGGGTCGCTCACGGTCACGCAGTCGACGGTCAGCGGTAACCAGGGCACGGGCATCTCGGCCGTGGATGGCTCGCTAACCGTCGCAGGCTCGACCATCGGAGTAAGCGCTGCGAACACAGGCGGCGGGATCTCAATCACGAGCTCTGAATATCAGTTATTCAACAATGTGATCGCAAACAATGGCGGGCCGACCTCCGCGTTCGGAGCCGCCCAGATCAGCCAGATCTCGATGAACGGCACGCACGTGTTCGACTTCAACACCGTTACTGGAAACCAGGCCGTGGGCACGAACGTGGCTGGTGTCGTTTGTAGCCTGGTCGGAGTACCCCTAACGTTCACGAACAGCATCGTGTTCCGGAATGGGACGGCCGCTCAGGTCGATGGAGCGAACTGCACCTGGAGTTACTCCGATGTCGGGCCATCGGCCGTTCCGGGCATAGGAAACATCAACGCGGATCCGATGTTTGTGAACGCTGGGCAAAACAACTTCCATTTGATGCCCGGATCGCCGGCCCAACACGCTGCCGATCCGAGCGCAGTTCTCACCGGCCTCGCGTCTCACGACATCGATGGCGATCTCCGCGTTTCCCCGGCCGACATCGGCGCCGACCAGCTCAAATGAGGTACCGCGCGCGGAGATCCACAACAGCGGTGCTGGTTGCCTTCATCGCTCTCGCTGCTGCGGCTGCGAAGCAGGCGAAGGCCCAGCAGCCAGGCACTACGATCGTACTCGAGTCGTACGAGGTGCGGAGACCAGAGAACTCAGATGTTCCGGTGGGTATGCTGCGACAAGAGTTTGGCAAGCTTGGCTACGTCGCCTCGCCCCCCGACGTGAAGCGCAAGCTCGGCAACCAGCTGGCGCTTGCTGCCGTCGAGCGCGCTGCCGTTGACGCTCCCAGTCAAGCCGGTCCGAAGAAGGGGCGTTCAGCCGACCCAAAGCCTCGCCCCCCAAATCCTAGAGCGTCTGCAGCTGCTCTCCTCAAGGAGCTCACGAATGTTCACGGACGCTGGCTCGCCGCAAAGGAGTCATTTGATACCCTGGAAGCTGCGCTGTACAAGGCCGTCAGCGACGCGTTTGCGAGCCCCGCGCTCGTCGTGACCGACCAAGCAATCCGCAACAAGCTGCAGTCTGTGCTCCTCGATCTCGCTCTGATTAATGGCAAGCTTGCACGTGCGCCGAGCAATAACGACAGCGAGACCGACAGCGAGAAGGACCAACGCGCGAAGGGGTATCAGAGGGCGGCAGACGATTGGATGGCCGAATGGATTCGGACCTACGGTGCCGAGGGGGTTACACAGAAGGACAATGGCCCCGATGCGGATGACCTCTATACCCGTATCCGTGATGAGCGTGACAGGCTCGGCCGCGGCGTTCTTTCGATCACGGTCGACGATCCCAATGTCCAGCTTTATGTGAATGAGACGATTCGATCACTCAGTCATCCAATTACAAATCTGTCTCCTGGTCGCTACCGTGGGTTGCTGATGGGGCCCAACGACGATGCGCGGTTGTTTCGACCAGAGGTTCTTCCAAATCAGACGACGCGCCTCATCGTCGATTGGTCTGTATCCTCGAATCTGGTGGTCGCCGAATGGTCCGTCGCCTTTGTGTTCTCATCGGTGACGCATCCGGATCCGGCTGTCCTTGCTTGTAAGCTTGCTCGCTTTGTCGGTCAAAGTGGAGTGGTGCTCATTGGGATGGAAACGATAGAGAAGAACTGGAGCGCTACCGCGTCGCTGTACAGCGTGAAATCCTGTCAGGTGGTGCGCGCCGGCTACATCGTCCTTGGAGTCGACGACCGACAGACGAGACTGGCCGCGCTGGCGCAGTTCGTTGCCAACGGCACCCGCGACTCAGATGTGGTCGTGACCACGGAGAACCTTTCTGCCGTCCGCGAACTCGCTGGGCGGCAGCCGGGGGAGTCCATCGTGAGTTCACCGGCTACTGGTGATAGTGCCTCGCCTGTGGGAAGATCGCGGGGACTTGGGAAGTGGTTTGTGGCGGGTGGTGCGGCGACCGCGCTCACACTGGGAGGCTATGGCTTCTATCGATACTATACGTGCGGCACGTATGCCGATAACTGCAAAGACATCTATCCCCGTGCGCGGGTTGTCGGGTACAGTGCCACGGCGGCTGGGGTTGCGTTGGGGGCGCTGGCCGCGTACTGGTTCTATGAGGACGCGAACACCTCCAAGGCTTCGAGGGTTACGCTGGAGCCATCGCGCTCGGGAACAATGGTCTACTGGGCAGCGAAGTTTTGAGTTCTGGCATGATGGAAACAAGACTCGATATGGCGATTAGGGAATGGTGGAGGGTGGGCCATTTTCATGCGTGAGTATCGCAAAGGCCCCGACCGCGATCGCAGCCTCGTTCATGTTTCCGCGCGAGGATCAGATCTTCGCGACGAGAAACGCACACCGGCCCAGAAACCCGAGGACTTGGTGCGCGACAAGCTCACCATGGCCGCGGAGTCGCTCGCGAGCAGCGTCACCGTCGGTGTTGCAAAGCTCACGCAGGCGCAGCCGAATGAAAAGGATGGCCGGACTCCGCGCGAACGTCGCGCCGCGTATGACGATACCCGAGCGAGTATCGATCGTCAGTTCACGCAGGTAGGCAAGGAGAGGGAGTTCGCCGTCAAGCACGCGGCGCAGCACCAGGTCGACGCCAGCGCGATGCTAGCGACGTTCGACGATGCGATCAAAAAGGCCCGCGAGACGTTCGACACAGCACCTTCCGCGCCGGTGCGATACCAGAGGTTCCCACAAGAAGAGGATTTCGCGGCCGTGATCGCGATGGCCCACACCCCGGAGCGCGACGCGACGCTCTTGTTCCTGTGCTCGCAGCTCCGTCCTGGACATAAGCTGACGCTGGAACAGCGGATCGATCGAGCGGATGGAGAAGATCGGCTCGCGCTGGCGCTCAAGGACAAGAGCGTCGTAACGAAGCCTTTGCTTGCGAGCGTTGTGGGGATCCTTGCGGGCAATCTGCGGCTGGCCATCGATCTGCGCATGGTCCGTCTGCCGCCCGCAGCGAAGCCGGCCGGTGATGACGCCGCGGACACTACGCCCACAGCGTCGGCCCATGCGGAGACCTCCCGCGCACCACACGCGGCAAACGACGATGCGCCGCAGAAGATCCCTGAACCCATCCGCGGCGAGCTGGAATCGGCCACCGGTCGGCCGCTCGACCGCGTGAGGCTCCACGCAGGCGAACAGGGCCACGCCACCGCGGAGGCCCACGGCGCACGTGCCGTCGCGATCGGCAGCAACATCTACATGGCGAAGGGGCAGCTCGATCCGGGAAGCCCCGAGGGCCGCGGGCTGCTCGCGCACGAGGTCGCGCACACCGCGCAGGCCGACGCCCACGGTGACCCGACGAAGGCAGCTGCCAAGCGGGAGGGCGATGCGACCCAGGCCGCAGAGCTCGAGGCCGACGCGTTCGCTGCACAGTTCCAACAGCACGGCGGTGCTGCGCGCTGGAAGCCCACCACCGCGGTCAGCGGCGGCGCCCCGCTGCGCGCGCCCGCGACGGCAGCCGGCGGCACCGCCCCGGCGCGGGCCACTGACTACTACAACGCGCTCGCGATCTTCGACGGCGACCGGTTCTCGGTCTCGATCTCCTCCGTGCCGATCGGTGCCAACGTCATCATGGGCGCCGACATCAAGTACGTTGGCAGCGACGACGGCGACGGACACGAGGCCGCGTTCACCATGCCAACCAACGTCGGCCAGCCGCTCGCCGTCCAGGTGACCCCCGACCAGCCCGATGGCTGGGCGAAGCTCGTGATCGATCCGCACGGCGACCGTTCGCTCCTCGGTGCCATCAAGCACCGCACGAAGCTCCTGGACGGATGGAACCCCAGATCCCGCGAGCACACGTTCACCTTTGTCGAGCGCGGCACGCCGACGAACCTCAGCAAGATCGTCGTCAAGTCGAAGGAGGCCCTGCCCGGGACGCAAACCACGACGGTGGCCCCCGGCGACCCCGATCCCAAGGCGTTACGGATCGACGTCGCCGCGCTCAGCACCAAGCGCTGGCTCGATGAGATCTTCGGCGACGCGCGGTTTCACGTGAGCGCCGCGAAGCCGCCGTGGGCGACGCTCAAGGCGCGTATCGATGCCGCCGCGGCGAAGTACGCGGCCCCCGCCGCCGGGGCACACGATGACGCGCTACGGCTCACGCGCGTCGGCGAGACGATCAACCGCGTGCGGATGCAGCTGCTCGCGCTCGGCGCGGCGAGCAACCGAGACGCCTATCTGCCCGACATCGCCGACGAGGCCACCACACTCATCGCGCACGTCCGCGCGCTCTACGAGGGTGGGCTAGAAGCGGCATGGAACGGCCCCGCAGTCACCGAGCTTGGTGAGGCAGATGCGGCGTTCAAGACCGTCTGGTACCGGATCTCCGCGCTGTACATGCAGGAGGGCAAGGGCGCCCACGGGATGATCCTGTCGGCCGGCGCGGCAGCCGCAGACGTCCAGCAGCTGCGCGGCGGCAACCGGCCACAGTCGATCTACCCGCACATCGAAGCGGATATCGGGGTGCCCGGCTCGAACGCGCCGATGGACGGTCGCGGCGCAAACGTCGCCGCGCTGCAGCGATGGGAGATCCTGCGCGAGCAGTTCCTCCGCGGCGACACCGGCACGCTGCAGAAGGTCACCAAGCAGGTGCAGGACGCTCAGGTCATGGCGGGCTTGGCGGCGCTGCTCTCGACCATCGAGATCTTCCACTCGTTCGAGGCCGAGCTCTCGGGCATCTCGGGTGTCCTCGCCAACAAGGCGCCGTTCACCACCAACTACGCCAAGGTCGCCAGCGGGTACCGGGTGCAATTCGAGGCCATCGCCGCGAACGCGGAGAACGAGCTCAAGGGCGGCAAGTCGCTCGATGTCGTCGGCCCCGGCGCCATCAAGGCGTTCCAGGGCATCTGCAACGACAAGTTCAAGCGCGATTGCGACGACATCCGGTCTCGCATCAAGACTGTCAAGACGATCGAGGCGCTCGGCAAGGTGCTCGCGATCGTCGGCATCGCGGCCCTGACCGGCGGCGCGGCCGGTGCCGCGGTCGGTGGCGTTCTCGAAGGTGCTGGCGCTGGCACGGCCGTGGTCGCCTCCGGCGAGTTCGCGGCCGAGGTCGTGACGTTCACGATGGCGTCGCGCGCCGGGAACCAAGCCGTCTTCGGCGGCAATCAGACGAGCGTGGGCGAGGACCTGATCACGAACGCGCTGATGTTCGGGTTCCTGAAGGCGGCGTCCGCCAGCTATGGCCGCGTGTTCAAGATGATCACCGACCCGCGGGCGCACAAGACGGCCTACGCCGTCGGCGGCGCGATGACCGGCATGGTCGGGCTACAGGTGTTCGCCGAGATTCACGCGAAGGCGAAGACCGGCAAGATGATGGGCTGGGACGAGCGCATGGCCGGCGTGTTCTCGAACGCGGTGATGCTGACCTGCATGTCCCTTGGCGGTTCGCTGGTCAAAGGGAGGGGGCGCGAGCTTCGCGACCAGATGTTCGCGTTCGCGGCGAAGACCGTACCCGGGGCGATGGAGCGGCTCAACGCGAAGGTCGCAGACCTCGCGGCCGAGCTCGAGGGCCTCAAGGGCAAGGCGCCGGTCAACGACGTGAAGCTGATGGAGCTGCTCAGCAAGGTCGAGAAGGTCTGGAACGAGCAGGTCAGCGTCCTCGCCAAGGTGGCCGAGAGCACGCCAGCCAGCGGCAAGGCCGACGCGGCAAAGCGGTTCAAGGATCAGGTGGCCGAGATGGGGACGGAGATCGCGAAGGTCGATCTCCAGCTCGCGTCCGCCGGCATCGATCTCGACCTTGGGGCCAACCAGGGCGCGCACCTGTTCCGGCAGCTGTCGCCAGGATGCATCGTGTACAAGGCCGAGGGGCTCGAGGTTCTTCGAGACTTCTACCAGGAGAATCACGGCAAGCTGGATCCGGTTCCGGGCAAGGACGGCCTGTTCTACGGCGAGGACGCCAGCGGCGCGACCCTCTACGTCGCCGAGGGACAAGCGGACGGCTACATGGACCGGCCGCCGTCCAAGCCACCGACCGAGGTCGAGGCACGGCGTAGCCGCGCCACCGCGGAGCGCGCCAAGGGCCAGAACACCGAGCGCGCCCATCAGCTCCGCAAGCTGCTCGCACCCCACATCCATGATGGCCACGTCGTCCACAAGTTCGGCCGCGTGATCGAAGGCAACGGCCTGGCCGCGGCGATCGACGCGAACACGCTGCCGGGAGCAGCGCACGGGACAGAGTCACCGGCGGTGACAGAGCTGCCAGCCACGATCGGCCTCGGTACAGGTGCCGAGACGTTCGCCAAGCTCGGCGATATGCCCATCGGTCAGAGCGCGCCCGAGTTGAGCCAGGGCGGAGGATGGGCGCAAGGCGCGTCGCCAGCGGACATGACGTCGAACCATGGCAACTACACGAGCGCCGCGAGCGTGGCCAGCGCCACTGCTCTCACGCAGTACCGCTCCGGCGTACCGATCCTCGATGGCTCCGCGCTAGAGGTATCGACGCGACGGGACGCGACGTGGAAGGTCCCCGACGCGAGGGTCCGCATCAAGGCCAAGCTCGGCGACGGGACCGAGGTGTACCTCTACGCCGATGCCACGGACATCGCCACTGGTCTCGGTAGCCCGAACCAGCTCGAAGCGCGGCAGATCAATAACGATCCTGCCAAGGCTGCGAGCTACAAAGCCACCCTCGAGAGCGACAACCGGCTTGTCTACGGTGACCGAGTCGGCGTGCAGAAAGGTGGCGCAGGCAAGATGGTGCTCGTGTCGGGCGGCAGCGCCACCGGCGCGTGGAACGCGAGCATGGCGCGCAAGCTTGGCGCCAAGGTCGACTGGATCTCGCGCGACTCGAAGGACCAGGCGCCGCCCCGCATGGACGACTCAAAGCGCAGGTATCAGCAAGTTCAGGATCAGCTAAACGCGGGCGAGATCACACCAGCACAGGCCGATGCGCAGCTCGCCGACCTGCGCGCGTTCGATGCAGCCAGGCTACCGCGCAACGTCCAGGATACCGACGCGGCGTTCAACGATTCCGGCATCACTCGCTCGGTCAAAGAGATCCAGTCGCTCACGCCCACCGAGGACATTTCCGGCCAAGAACCCGGTCGTGTCAAGGTGACGTTCACCGACGGAACGAGCGAGATCTACGACCAGGTCGTCGTCTCACACGGCACCAACCTCGCCGCCCCCACTGGCGCCACGGGGGCGCTCACGCTGGCAACGGGGCTGAAGATGCGGCCGGTCGTCGTCAACGGCCAGGTCGTCGCGCTGGAGAGTGTCTTTCCGCCTGGTGCCGTGCGCGTCGTCGGCGCCGCGATGTGGAGCCCCGGATGGATCCAACGTGAACTCATCGTCGACTTTGATGCAATCAAGATCTACAAGAAAGCGCTCACGGAACAAACCATAGACGCACCTCGTGATTCACCTGCGAACCCCCTGATCCACAACGTCGGCCAGCAAATTCCTGCCGCGAATACAAACATCGGCGGGGCCTCGGAATCTCAGCAGGATTCACATAAAAATGCCAAATGAGTCGGGGATGCCATGACAACAAGGGAGCAGCTCGTTCAAGCCGCAATCGCTGATCCTGATGCCGACGCACCGCGAGAGACTTTCGCTGCATGGGGTGTCGCGCATGGCGATCTCCAAGGTCAGCTAGCGCGTATTCAACTGGCCGAAGCGCGGGAACGTCGCGTGGGAATTGCGATTGAAGCGAACAGGAGGTACCTAGAGGCATACGACCTTGTCGAAAAGCACGAGAACGCATGGGCTCGCGAAGTACTTACCATCGCATCTCAGCCGCAGTTCTTTCGCGGCTTCGTCGAAGTCGTTACCTTCGACGTCCCCGCGTTCCTTGCCCGCGCACAAGAGCTCTATGCACTAGCCCCTATCCGCGGGGTAACATTCGTCGACGCCGGCCCGCACATCGATGCGCTCGCTGCATCCCCGCAGCTATCGCGGCTGGCCCACATCAAATTCTACAATCGATCTGATGCTGCCCCACTAGCAGATACAGGTCTACGCACTCTACTGGCGTCACCGCACCTCGGCAAGCTGGCGATCCTCCAACTGGGATGGAACGAGATTACAGCTGAAGGAGTAGAGGCCCTTGCAGCTTCCAGGCTTGGACAGCAGCTTCGCTATGTGACCTTGGGCAACAATCCCACAGAGGATCCATCGGAACAATTCGGAATCGACGCCATCACTCTAGACATCAACCGCAATAGCATCTCGCTTCCCCCGCTCGGACAAGCACTCGAGGCGAAGCACGGAGAGTTGCCTTGGCTGCACGCGCCATCATTGTTTCGCATGTT
>Ga0302323_100000952_pt1 | contig 23407 bp, 19 predicted proteins | sample Fen_T0_3_FD_201950 | JGI IMG/M metagenome (GOLD analysis project Ga0302323, IMG submission 201950) | Peat permafrost microbial communities from Stordalen Mire near Abisko, Sweden - Fen_T0_3 | ecosystem: Environmental > Terrestrial > Soil > Wetlands > Permafrost | place: Sweden: Abisko... | reverse complement strand
TTGGCGCGCATGCGACGCGCTTCGCCGCCTTCGGCCGGGACGATGTAGAGCTTTCCGTCGGGTCGCATCAGTTGTCCGTTCTTGGCTTGCACAAAGACGATCCAACGTCCGTCAGGCGAGATCTTGGGGAAACTGTTGCTCATGCCGTTGGCCGAGGCGCCGGCAATCCGCACGGCCTGGCCGCCCTTGCCGCCGTTGAAAGGGATGCGGTAGAGATCGTACTGGATCTGCGTCTCGTTCGGATCGTTGGCCCGCTCCGCCAGCTTGTACCCCGGCGGATACGGGGGTCTGGCTTCGGCCCGAGAGAACACCAGGTAGCTGCCGTCAGGACTCCACGTGGCGCCAGTGTGGACGTAGCGCGGATCATCGGCTCCGGGTAGCGACTTCAGCAGGCCCGTGGCCTTGCTGTACCAGGCCAGGATCCCGCGCGTTGGGTAGAACACCTGTAGGAAGCGATAGTCCGTGAAGTTGGCGACGTAGTAGTTCGAGAAGAAGTCCGTTGGATTCTGACGACGCTTGTAGTCACTCTGAGCCTCGCCCGGATCAGCGATGGTGGTCACCACATACTGCCCGTCGGGCGACACCTTGGACATGAAGGCGACCCGCAGCTTGCCGCCCAACTTGCCGCGGAACGTGCTCCACTGGATGACGTTCTCCTTCTTGATCGCCGCCTGTGGCTGAATCGGGAACAGCGCGTAGAGACCCTTGTCGTTCTTGGGACCGTCGACGTCGAGCCCCATAGTCTTCCCGTCCAGCGAGACCGAATGGCAGTTCGTGCACGAGTGAAGGCCCGTCATGAGCACACGGCTCTTCGGCTCAGCCAGATTGCGCAGCCGCCAGGCGATCAGCGGCACCAGTTTCGGATCCAGAGGCTTGATCAGTCCGCGCTCGCCTGCCGAGGGTCTGAGCGGCACGTCCCGGTAGAGAACCGGCGCAGCCACCGGATCGGTGGAGGTCTGGATCGTGACCTGCCCGCGCGACACGATGCGCCGCAGCGGCGCGCCGCTGTAACCCGTGATCGTGAGCACCGCAGACTTGCCAGCCGAGATCTTCTTGATGGCCTCCCATGTCGCGGCGTCCGGCGTCCAGGTGTGAGCTGCGGCTCGCTCGGGCGTCAGCTCGGGAAGCTTGTTCGTCGGACCGACCGCTCTTTGATCGATCTCGCCAATCTGCGGCGGTTCACCGTGCGAGGTCGCGTGCACGCCAGCCCCGGCGCCGGCGCTCACGTCGATCGTCCACGTCTTGGCGCTCCGGCCGTCGCGCCACTCCAGAGTCGGAGGCGCGAAATCAGGAGGGAAGACAGATCCCTCCAAGGGATAGTCGATTGTGACCTGGCGCGGTCGTTGTACGAGCAAGAATGCCGCTGTTGCTGCCACTCCCACGACAATGACGGCCGTTGCAGCGATGACGGCCGACTTGACCCGTGTCCGGCTCACACGCATTGACATACTCAGATCCTACCCCCGATCCTCGACCTCGCGCCAGAGTCCTGGCATGCCACTGGTGCGGTGAGCTTGCTGCACGAGAGGTGGCATGGTAGCTTGCCGACCGATGCGTTGGTATCGACTTCTGCTGCTCATCGGCATGGGAAGCGTGCTCGGGCTGGCCTGGAACGCCTGGAGCGGGCGCGGACTGGCACTCACGGCAAACGTCTACCTCAAGCCGGGCGAAGAGACCATCCTTGTGGCAGAGGCGAAGCAGCGCTTTGACCGCGGCGCGGCCCTGTTCGTCGACGCTCGGCCGAAGATGATCTACGACCTGCAGCGCATCCCGGGCGCGCTGTCGCTACCTGAGGACGACTTCGATGCCGCCTTTGCGCAGCTTTCGCCACGCTTGCGCGACCGCTTCGACATCATCGTCTACTGCTCTGGTTTCGGCTGCGAGGCCAGCCACATCGTCGCGCGCAAGCTGAAGGAGAAAGGCGTTCCGGCCATCGTGCTCCAGGACGGCATCCCGGCCTGGCAAGACGCAGGCTATCCGCTGCAGGAAGGCGCTCGATGACGCGGCTGCTCAGAAACGTCTGGCTGCAGCGCGGCCTGGCGCTCCTGCTCGGGGGCGTGTTTGTCTTTGCCAGCCACGACAAGATCTGGTGGCCCGAGCGTTTCGCGCGCATCCTCTATCATTACCAGGTCATCGGCCCGAGCGCGGTGTTTCCGCCGCTGCTGCCCAATCTGTTCGCCGTCAGCCTCCCTTGGGTGGAGCTTCTGGCCGGCTTGGCGCTGATCTTCGGCTTCTGGCGTCGCGAGGCCTCGCTCCTGGCAGGGCTCCTGTTGGCCGTGTTCGTCGCTGCCGTCGGCTCCACCCTGTGGCGCGGCATCGACATCGAGAACTGCGGCTGTTTCTCGCTCGACGCTCACGGCCGCTCCGCCGGCCTCCAGCTAATCCTGCAGGATCTGGGCCTGTTGGTGGCAGCGCTGATACTGGCCTTTGTGCCGTCGCGTCCTGTCGCGCTTGACAAGCCGGATAGCGCCTCCTAGCATCCGGGCACTGCGCCGTGTGACCTGCATGGAGGTCTCTGACTGATGCACCGCCTGTCGCCGGCCGTCCTGATAGCCGCGTTGATCGTCTGCGCTTGCGATCAACCGCCCACGAAGGAGATCGCTGCGGCGGAGGCGGCCTTGGCCGCGGCCGAGCAGCAAGACGCGGCAAAGTACGCGCCGGAGAGGCTGGATGCTGCGCGTTCGACGCTGCAGGAAGCGCAGCGCAAGCTTCAGGCGCAGGACTACCGCGGCGCCCTCTCGGCCGCCAACGAGGCTGCGGAGAAAGCCCGGGCTGCCGGCAAGTCGTCTGACGCGGCCAAGGAGCTGACCCGCTCGGCGGCAGAGTCTGCCCGTGACGAGGCGCGCATCCTGCTGGACGAGCTGCCGCCGCTGAAGGACGCAGCGGCCGAGGCCAAGGTGGCCACCGAGGCGTTCACCGACCTGGATACGGAGCTGGCGGCGGTGCAGGGCCGACTCGCCTCGTGCGACCAAGCGCTGGCGAAACAGGACTTCCTGGCTGCGCGGACTCTAGCCGAGGACGCTCGCTCAAGGGCCCAGGTCCTTCCAGACAAGTACCGCCAGGCTCGCAGCGAGTGGGAGACCGCGCATCCCAAGAAGCCGAAGGGCCGGCCCGCCAAGAAGAAGCGGTAGGGGCGCAGCCCGCTGCGCCCCTACGGCGCCCCTCAGCCCCCGAAGAACCCGCGCAGCCTGCGGCACGCCTCGACAGGATCCTCTGGAATGACGCGCGTCTGTCCGATGACGCTGACGAAATTCGTGTCGCCATTCCAGCGCGGAAGCACGTGCAGGTGAAGATGGTCCGTGATGCCGGCGCCGGCCGCGCGTCCGAGGTTCATACCGAGATTGAGGCCCTGCGGCTGATAGACCTCCTCGATGACGCACGTGAGGCGTTGGGCCAGACTGCCCATCTCGCCCAGCTCCTCTGACGTCAGCTCGCTCAAACGACCGATATGGCGCCGCGGCGCGATCATGACGTGGCCGGAGTTGTAGGGATAGAGGTTCATCACGATCAGCGCGCGCGGCGCCAAGTGCACGATCAGACTGTCGTCTTCTGCCGCGTGCTCCACCGCGCGGCAGAAGACGCAGCCCGGCTCAGTCGTTGCGGCAGTGACGTACTTGCGCCGCCAAGGCGCCCAGAGGATCTTCATCGTGTCGGCGGGCACGTAGGGGCGCACGGCCGTGCGCCCCTACTCGTAATCGACCTCGTAGACCGGGAAACTCGAGCGCACGCCTTTGAACTTGGCGTCGCCCGCGTAGCGCACGATTATCTTTTTGCCTATCGAATCGTCGAAGTACTCCATGCGGCGGCCGGCCGCGTCCTCGACGTGCGTCAGCGGCAGATGGCTCTCGATCTGCACGAGCGTGTCCCGACTGATGGCAATGCCCTCGTTGAAGAGCGTACCGCCGCTGTCCACTGTTACCGCCAAGCCCGAGGGCCGCTCGGCCGCGGCCTCCACTTCCGGCTGCCCGTCCTCGTCTTCTTCGATGGAGCGTTTCGCGGCCGAAGAGAGGCGGCCCGCCAAGTTCACGTTGCGGCCGATGACCGTACTCTGAACGGTTTCTTCGTCGGCGATGAAGCGCGCCAAATAGACGCGCCCGTAGTGAATGGCAATGCCCATCTTGTAGAAAGTCTTGCCCTGCTGGCGCATGCGCCGCAAGGCCTCCTGGCACAGGAGCGCGGCGCGTACCGCGTTGAGCGGATCCAAGGGCTCGCCGTGGCTCGTGCCGAACGTGACCATCATCCCGTCGCCCAGGAACTTGTCGATCGCGCCGCCGAAACGCTGCACGATCGGCACAAACACGTCGAACACCGTGTACAGCTCCTGGGTCAGATCGCGCTCGGAGATCTGCCCTTCGGAGGTCTTGGTGAAGCCACGCAGGTCCAAGAACAGCACAGTGGCGCTGACCGCGTTGTTGAGCACCTGGGCCGACTCGCCGAATTCGTAGACGCGTAGGCCGCGGCGCACGCGTTCGTCAACCTCGCCGTCCGTCGTGCGCAAGAGCTCCACGCGCTCGCGGACGTTGGACAGGAACTCGAAGCGTTTGATGCCGTTCACCAGGTCGAGAAATGCGTCGACGATCTCGGCCGGGCGGCGGCGCTCGATCTCCGCCTTGAGCTTGGGTATGGCCGCTAGCCGGCTACCCGTGGTCCAGGGATCTGAAAGCAGGTAGGGCAAGATCTGGGAGTGGAGCGTGATCTTGGTGAGGCCGGACTGGCTGAGCCAGGCGTTGCGCGGCAGCACGGCGACGTGGCGGCCGATCCGATTGAGCAGCAGCCGGTCTCCTTCGCGGATGCGGCGCTCGGTTTCGCGCGTGAGCAGCGAGAAGATATCGAAGAACAGGTCCGTCGACAGGCGATAGCGTTTATTGGAGGCCAAGAACTGGTTGAAGTCGAAGTCGGCGACGGTCACCTCGGTGAAGGCCAGGCCGTCCTCGAGCAGGGCCTCCACCAGGCTGCCGTTCTCGCAGGTGCCGGTCAGGAGCGCCTGGCGCTCCGGCTCTGCCTGCGCCGCGTCGCGCCGCACCGCTTGGTCGATGCGGCGGTAGAAGGATGACAGCAACGGGTGCAGCGAGTACTTGATCTTGCGCGCCTGTGGCGTGCGCACCTCCAGCTCGCGCAGCAGCTCGGCCACCTCGCGCGAGTGGGCCAACCAGAAGAGGTTGGTGATGCCCAGGCGGCGGTCCGCGTGCCGCACGCCGTGCAGCGCGCGCGTCAGGACGGTCTCGTACTCCGCCTGCTCCCGCTCGCCTGCGTCCGGCCGGCGTGGCCCGGCCGGCCCAAAGTCCACCCCGATCTGCGAAAGCAGGCTCAGGAGCACCTTGCGAGCGCTGCTGCGCAAGGCAGGATCGCTGCGCACGAGATAGACCGATTGCCCACGGTCGATCTCCGGCGGCGGCAGCACGGGCAGAGGGCTGCCGAACAAGGCCTCGGCCTCGGACAGCGTGCCGCATACGAAACGGCACCCCTGGATCTCTTTCAGATAGAGGGCGCTGGTCCCCATCGCCTCTGATCAGCCCCGGTTGACGAGGTCGCGCAGCTCCTTGCCCGGCTTGAAGAAGGGGACCTTGCGCGGCGGCACGAGGACGCCCGCGCCGGTCTTGGGATTGCGCCCGGCGCGGCTGGCGCGCTGACGGATGCGGAAGCTGCCGAACCCGCGCAGCTCTATCTTGTCGCCGTGGCGCAGAGAGTCTAGGATCGCGGTGAAGACGGCGTCCACGATGACCTCGGATTGCCGGCGTGTCAGGGTGGATTGATGCGCGACGTCGTCAATGAGCTCGGCCCGCGTCATGGCCGCCACTCCCGCGATCGACGCGGAGGTCCCGACGTGGCCGCCCGCCATGGCTCCACACTCAACGCCATTGTCCACCTCGAACTAACGTGGCCACGCCCGCTGGCCGCGGGCGCGGCTCGCCTACTCGTCCGTGGCTTCCTTGGCCGCCGCCTGAGCCGCGCGGATCGCGTCACCCAGCGTGGCGCCAGCGCTGCCCTGCGACTCGCGGTAGCTCTCCATGTCGCGCTGGTACTCCTCGTGCTTGACCGCGCGGATCGACAGACCGATCTTCTTCTCGGCCTCGTTCACCTTGATGATCTTCATCGTGTAGGTCTCGCCGACCTTGAACTGCGTCTCAGGCTTCTCGACGCGCTTCTCGTCCAGCTCGGAGATGTGGATCAGGCCCTCGATGCCCTCGGCCAGCTCTGCAAAGGCGCCGAAGGTCGTCAGACGCACGATCTTGCCCTCGACGAGGTCGCCCAGCTTGTGGTGCGCGAAGAACTCGTCCCAGATGTCCGTAGCGAGTTGCTTGAGGCCCAACGACAGACGCTGGTTCTCGGCGTCGATCGAAAGCACGACCGCCTCGACGGTGTCGCCCTTCTTGAGGATCTCAGACGGGTGCTTGACGCGCTTGGTCCAAGACAGGTCGGAGATGTGGATCAGTCCGTCGATGCCTTCCTCGACCTCGACGAACGCGCCGAACTCGGTCAGGTTGCGCACCTTGCCGGTGATCTTGGAGCCGATGGCGTACTTCTCGGCGAGCTGCTCCCAAGGGTTGGCCTCGATCTGCTTCAGGCCCAGGCTGATGCGATGCGCCTCTTGGTCGATGCCCAGGATGGCGCACTCCACCTCCTGGCCGACGAGCAAGATCTTCGACGGGTGCTTGATCTTCTTGGACCAGGACATCTCGGAGACGTGGATCAGGCCTTCGACCCCTTCCTCGAGCTCGACGAACGCGCCGTAATCCGTGAGGCTGACCACCTTGCCGCGGATGCGACCGCCGACCGGGTACTTGATCGGCGTGGTGGTCCAGGGGTCGGCCTTGAGCTGCTTCAGGCCCAGCGAGACGCGCTCGGTCTCGCGGTCGAACTTGAGCACTTGCACACGGATCTCGTCGCCGACGTTCAGGGCCTCGTTCGGGTGATTGATGCGGCCCCAAGAGATGTCGGTGATGTGCAGCAGGCCGTCCAGGCCGCCCAGGTCGACGAAGGCGCCGTACTCGGTGATGTTCTTGACCGTGCCGACGACGACCTTGCCCTCTTCGAGCGTGTCCAGCGTCTCGCGCTTGCGCTCGGCGTTTTCCTCTTCGAGCACAGCCTTGCGCGAGAGCACGATGTTGCCGCGCTTCTTGTTGACCTTGATCACGCGCATGCGCAGCTCTTGGCCGCGCAGGCTGTCCAGGTTGCGCACGGGCCGCATGTCGACCTGGCTGCCGGGCAGGAACGCGCGCACGCCGATGTCCACGGCCAGGCCGCCCTTGACGCGCTCGATGACGCGGCCGGTGACGACGCGGCGCTCCTGGTAGGCGCGCTCGACCTCGTCCCAGACCTTCATCTTCTCGGCCTTTTCCTTGGACAAGACGATGTAGCCGTCCTTGTCCTCGGTGCGCTCGAGCAGCACCTCGACCGAGTCGCCAGGCTTGATGTTGACCTTGCCGGTCTCGTCCTTGAACTCGTCAGCCTGGATCACGCCCTCGGACTTGTAGCCGACGTCGACTATGACCTCGGACTCCGAGACCTTGAGCACAGTGCCCCGGACCACCTCGCCTTCGGCGAAGTTCTTGAAACTGACGTCGTACATGTCGAGCAGCCGCTCGTAGGCCTCGGCGTCGTTGCGGGCGGCGTCGGCCTCGGGGTCCGTGGCGGCGCTCACGGGCGCGACCGTGCGCTGGGTTCTCTCGGTATCCGGCATGGGTGTGGCAAGACCTCCAGAGTTAGATTTCCTCGCAAAACGGCGACTGAGCTGAGCCCCGAAAGGCGAGGATCAAGCCTGTAATCCTAGTCGCAGGGCTACTTGCCTGTCAACGCGTCGGCCCAGCCTGGGCCCAGGCCCGTCGACACCAGGGGCCGGGGCGGCTATCCTGGTGCGGCGGCGCGCGAGCCGCAGCCAGCGCGCCGCCTTCACGGCCCTCGGCATTTGAGGCTTCTAAGCACAATTCGGCACAGGCCACGGCTCGTCCTGGCGACCATCCTAGCGCTAGCAGTGGCAGCGTTTGGCGCTGGCCTGCTCATCCGTCCCGGGCTCGAGAAGCGCCTGGCCGAGCGTCTGGTGAGCGAGGGCCAGCGACACGGACTGATCGTCCAGGCAGAAGAAGTCCGCGTGGGCCTGTTCCCACTGGTGGCCCTCAGGCGCCTCACGATCACCCGGCCGGGCCGCTTTCGCGTCGCCACCCCTGAGCTGCGCATCGGGCTCGCACCCTGGGGACATGGGCTGGCCGGGCCCGCCTGGCGCATCCGCACGGAGCGGATCGCGCTCTCTCTGCCAGCCGGAGTGGAGCTGGCCCTGGCGCCCGCGGTCTGGGACCTGCGGCCGACGAGCGCAGGTCGCAGGCTCATGCGGCGGCACCAGAACGAGCGACTCGATGTCGAGTGGACGCGCGGGGCTGGGCAGAGCTCGCTGAACGTCGTGGCTGAGGACGTGCAGCTTTCGGGATTCGTCGAGCTGCGTCGCGGCGGCGCTGCGCTGAACGACTTGGGGATCGTCAGCGGCGCGCTGCGCGTCGAGCGACAGGAGGACGAGCGACTGCGCATCGCGGCGCACGGCCGCGGTCGCGGCATGCGCTTCGCCACCATCGCGCAAGCCACGGAGGCGGCCGACTCGGCGAACGGAGCATCGGCCGCTGCGGCAGACAGCGTTCCCACTGATGCCGAGATGCAGTTGGCAGCCTATGCGTCCCCGCGTTCTGGCGACCTCGAGATCGACGAGTGCCGCCTCACCGGTGGCGGAGCGACTCTGGCGGCCAAAGGCACCGTGCGCCACGTGCCCGACGATCCTGAGCTGGACATCCACCTGAGCGTTGAACGCGTCGATTTCGGGCGCCTGCTGGCCACCGCGGGCCTCGAGCTGCCGAGCGGAGTCGCGCATTTCGGCTCCGCGGCCCTGGAGCTCGACGTGCGCGGGCAGGCCCGCGATCCGCGCTCGCTCGTCGTCAAGCAGCACGTGGACTTCACGCGGCCGGAAGCGCCCATCCCGGCCCTAGAGCGCCTGCGCGCACCCTTCCTGCAAGAGGTCCGGCCGCCGCACGGCCAGCCGCGCCTGCTGCTCGTGGGTCCCGAGTCGACCGACTTCATCGCCTTGGTCGACGTCCCGCCGCTGTTCGTGCGCGCCCTGCTACTCTCCGAGGACGCCGGCTTCTACGGCCATCACGGCCTCGACTTCGCAGAGATGTGCGTGGCTCTGGCCACGAACTGGGTGCGCGGCACGAACGCGCGCGGCGCGTCCACGATCACGCAGCAGCTCGCCAAGAACCTCTTCCTCACGCGCGAGAAGAGCGTGAGCCGCAAACTCTCCGAGGCTGCGCTGGCGCTACTTATCGACGCAACGCTGGGCAAACAGCGCGTGCTCGAGGTCTACCTGAACGTCATAGAATGGGGACCAGACGTCTACGGCCTGCGCTCCGCATCGCGGCACTACTTCGGAAAAGAGCCGCAGGACCTGACGATCAAGGAGACCGCGTTCCTGGTCGCTCTCATACCAGGGCCGATCAAGTATCAGCGCTCGTTCCGCGACGGCGCGCTCTCGCCAGCCTTTGAGAGCCTCGTAGCCAACGTGCTCACGAAGCTGCGATCAGTGGACGCCATCGACGAGGCCCAGTACGAGACCGCGCTGGCTGAGGCCCTGCTCATTCGGCCAAGCGGGATCAGCCTCGAGCCGGACGCCGGCCGCGGAGCGAGCGAACAGCCCGCCGACTAGAGAAGCGCGACCTCTTTCGCGGCAGACGCGACGATGTAGCAGCGCTCGTTGTTGGCGCTCGCGTCGGCTGGCGTGACGAAGAACCCTGGCCGGCCGGGCTGGTAGCCCTGTGTGGTGCCGACGAGGACTTCGCCGTCCTTGAAGACCACGCGGATCTTGCGCCCCACCGGCGGCCGCGTGAACTCCTGGCTACGCTGGCGGTTTCGGTTGCCGTCGAAGTCCTTGACGAAGAAGAGCGCCTTGAGGTCAGACACTTTGACCTGCGCCGGTTTGGCGCCAGGAGCGCTGTCGACAGGCATGAGGTGGAACACGTCCTTGGTCGGAAGAAAGTCAGCGGTGACGCCCTTCATGACCCGATCGGTCTGGAAGTGGGCGACGATCTTGTTCACAAGCAGCCTCCCCCGCTACGCGCGCGGTCTGTCGTCGACTAGCCGAGCGGGACCCAGCCGCCTTGGTCTCGTCCTGCGGACTGTTCCACGACCGGAGTACGGGTCAGCCCCGCGAGCGGATTGGCGCCTGCGGCCGCACGTTGTAAGGTAGGCCCGCTTCGCCCGCGGCAGCGGCGAGCGGGAGGAGGACGGAGTGGGCTGGCGTTGGCTCGAGAAGCTTCGTACCACCCTGGGTTTCGTGCGTACCGTGCGCAACTGGCCGCGCCACTATCTGGGGCGCTGTGTCCGGTCGACGCGACCTCTCATCTACGATCTGCGCAATGGACTGCGCTTCGAGACGCGACCAGGCACGCTCGACGCCGCGATCTTCAAAGAGGTCTTCGTCCACCGGCTCTACACGCCGGCTGGCTTTGAGATCGGCCCGCGCGACGTGGTCGTCGACATCGGCGCGCAGATCGGCGCCTTCTCGGTTTTTGCCGCGCAGGCTGCTGCCTCGGGTCGGGTCATCGCCTTTGAGCCAGCGCCAGCGAACTTCGAGCTGCTTCAGCGCAACATCGAGCTCAACTCACTGCCCAATGTCGAGACCCTGCCGCGCGCGGTGTCAGGCGTGGCTGGGGAGCGCGAGCTGCGCCTCTCGCAGAACACGGGCGGCCATTCCTTCCACGCCGTCGAGAAGGCCGCGCCGATCGCGGTCATAAGAGTGGCAGCGGTCACGCTCGCGGACGTGGCGCGCGAGCGCGAGCTCGCACAGATCGACTTCCTGAAGATGGACTGCGAGGGCGAGGAGTACGGCATCATCGAAAGCTGTCCTGACGAGTTGCTACGGCGCATCCGCCGGTTGGCGATGGAGGTCCACGACCTCGATGACACGCGCAACGCCGTCCGTCTACGCGAGCGGCTGATTGCGCGCGGCCTCGAGGTGCGGCACGAGGCCAAGCCGGACGGGACGTCGATGATGTGGGCGCGCTGGCCAACGCCTTCGGGCGCCTGAGCGGTCCGGCGGAAGCTCGCATCGTCCGCGCGGACGGCGCCCGCCGATACCTGTTGACAGTTATGAGCATATGCTCATAATAGCTGTGGAGCGTCCAGAGTGCCGCGACCTTGTTGCTGCCGTCGAATCGCTGGGGAGCCAACTGCCGCCGTCTTCAAGCCGGCCGGCCGGCGCGCCTGCGAGCTCGCCGTCGTAGGAATGACGCTCGACGAGCTCGAGGCCCTGCGCCTGGCCGACCTCGAGGGGCTGTACCAGGAGGGCGCGGCGGAACGCATGCGCGTCTCGCGCGCCACGTTCGGTCGAATCGTCGAATCGGCTCGGCGGAAGGTTGCTGAAGCACTCGTCCGGGGAAAGGCGCTCCACATCCAAGGAGGGCCGGTGCGGTGCAGTCCGCCCCCGTCCGGCCGGTGCCGCAAACCATCGGGTGGGCGCTGTCAGCGCTCGGAACAGGAGAAGCACACGTGAACGTCTGCATTCCAGTGATCGAGGATCAGGGGCTCGAGAGCCGAGTGAATCAGCACTTCGGTTCGGCTCCGCTGTTTGTCGTCGTGGAGACGGAGAGCGGGACCTGTCACACGATCCCCAATGGGAACCAGCACCACGAGCACGGCGCGTGTCAGCCGCTCAGCGCGCTGGCAGGCGAGAGCATCGACAGCGTAATCGTCGGCGGGATCGGTATGGGGGCGGTCGAGAAGTTACGAGCCGCTGACATCCGCGTCTTCATCTCGCGCCTTGCGACCGTCAAGGAGGCGCTGGCCGCGCTCAAGGATGGCTCCCTCGCCGAGGCCACTCCTGCGACGGCCTGCGCGCACCACGGCCACGGGCCGCACGGGCGCGGCCAGGCCGGCACCGGCGGCGAGGAGCGTTGCCATGGACGGACGCACTTATGAGCCGCGCACGCGACGCGGGCCAATTGCTGGTCGCTGCCCATCGGTTCTGGTGGCTCATACCCCAACGTAACACGACAGAATGAGGTCAGCGGACGAGTGGCGCGAACGCTCGTCCGCTATGGCGCCTTGGGTGCGGCCACGTACTTCAGCACGCGCACGGCTTCGAGCGTCACGAGCCCTTCGGTCACCAGCTCGTCGACGGTCGGCAGGAATGCGTTGAGCCTCTCTTCTGAGTCCACGACCTCGATGACGATCGGAAGATCGCTGGACAGTTCGAGCAGGTTCGCAGCGTGGACGCGCGAGTTCTTGCCGAACCCGAGCGGCCCCTTGAGGACCGTGGCGCCAGCCAAGTGGGCCTCGCGCGCGCGGCGCACGATGGCCTCGTAGAGTGGCCGGCCTGTGCTCGGCTCGCGGTCAGCCTCGCCGATAAAGATGCGCAGAAGGACGCCCTCTTCTGGAAGTTTCATCGTGCTCACCTCCTTTGCGGCGCTCTCGGCCTTTGAGTCCAGCACCGCGACGCCCTCTCCGATGCGCGGCCCAGGGTCCTTTCCGCTGCGATAGATGAGGACATGTGCGCGCTCGAGCGTGATCAAGCCTTCGTGGAACGCCGGCTCGACCTCCTTCAGCAGTCGCTCGATCTGCGAGGCCTCGTCTACGACTTCGACGATCGTGGGAACTTCGTGGGCCAGCGACCAGCGCTTCTCACCGACGAGCGCTCCGTCGGACTTGAGGCCCATGAATCCCTTGAGCACCGTGGCGCCGCGCAGTCCCAGATGGTGAGCTGTCTCGACGATCCACTGGTAGAGCGGCTCGTCGCGCCGGTGCGCCAGGTTCGACAGATGGAAACGACAGAGAACTTGCTCGGCCTCGCGTTTCACGGCCGCCTCACCGGGCCAGCCAATCGCGAGCGACCACGAGGCCGGCCCTGACCGCGATCAAGCCGACGAGCACGCTCAGGACCACGTTGGCCACGGCCGTCATCCAGACGCCGTCCTCGAGCAAGGCGTTGGTCTCGTACTCGAACGTCGAGAACGTGGTGAAGGCGCCCAGGAAACCGACCCCCAGGGCCAGGCGCACGGCATCGCCGTGTGGCACAAGGCGCGCAGCGAGCAAACCGCCGATCAGCCCGAGCACGAACGAGCCGCTGACGTTGATGAGGAACGTTCCGAGCGGGAAACGCGCGTCCACGACCTGTCCTGCCCACCTGGCAGTGAGGTAACGCGCGTTTGCGCCCAAGAAGCCACCGACACCGACGAGCAGATATGGCAGGACGCGCTGGGTCATACCGAAGGTGTAGGGGCGACGCATGCGTCGCCCCAACGATCCGGTTACTTCGCGAACGGGTTGGTGAAGACCGCGGCCTTACCGAGCTCAGCCTCGATCTCGATCAGGCGGTTGTACTTCGCGATGCGCTCGCTGCGGCAGGCAGAGCCGGTCTTGATCTGACCGCCGCCCATGGCCACGGCGAAGTCCGCGATGAAGGCATCCTCTGTCTCGCCAGAGCGGTGCGAGATGACGAAGCCCCAGCCCGCGCGGCGGCACATCTCGATGGTCTCGATCGTCTCGCTGACCGTGCCGATCTGGTTGAGCTTGATGAGCACGGAGTTGGCCGACTTCTCCTTGATGCCGCGCGCGACGAACTGGGTGTTGGTCACGAAGAGGTCGTCGCCGACGATCTGGATCTTGTCGCCGACGGCCGCGGTGTGAGCCTTGAAGCCGTCCCAATCGTTCTCGTTCAGACCGTCCTCGATCGAGACGATCGGGTACTTCTTGATCCATTCCTTCCAGAGGTCGACCATCTGGGCGGTCGTCTTCTTGCCCTGCTTGGACTTGGCCAGGTCGTAGCTGCCGCCCTCGAAGAACGAAGAGGCGGCCGGGTCGAGCGCGATGGCGATGTCTTTGCCCGGTTGATAGCCCGCAGCCTTGATGGCCTCGATGATGACGTCGCAGGCCTCCTCGTTGCTCTTGAGGTTGGGAGCAAAGCCACCTTCGTCCCCGACGGCCGTGTCGTAGCCCTTCTTCTTCAGGATGCTCTTGAGCGCGTGGAAGGTCTCGGCTCCGGCGCGCAGAGCCTCTGTGAAGCTCGCGGCGCCGATCGGCATGACCATGAACTCCTGGAAATCCACGCTGTTGTCCGCGTGCTTGCCGCCGTTCAGGATGTTCATCATCGGCACTGGCAGCCGGCAGGCGCCTGGACCGCCGAGGTAGGCGTAGAGCGGCAGGTCGCTGACGATCGCGGCCGCGCGCGCGCAAGCCATCGAGACGCCCAGGATCGCGTTCGCGCCCAGCTTGCCCTTGTTGGGCGTCGCGTCCAGCTCGATCATCGCGCGGTCGATCTCGCGCTGATGAGTGACCTCGAGACCCTCTAGCTTCGGCGCGATGACCTTGTTCACGTTCTCGACGGCCTTCAAGACGCCCTTGCCGCCGTAGCGCTTCTTGTCGCCGTCGCGCAGCTCGACGGCTTCGTTCTCACCGGTCGATGCACCGGAAGGCACGCCGGCCGCGGCAGTGACGCCGCTCGCCAGTGTGACAGCCACGCGCACGGTCGGGTTGCCGCGCGAGTCCAGGATCTCGAGGGCCGTGATCGACTCGATCGACCCGCCCGTGCAATTGCAGCTCATTGTGTCTTCTCCTCTTGAAAGACCGTGTGTATCAGATGACGGGTGACAAGTTCTGGCCACGCTGCGGAAGGATGACGACGCAGCGGTTGAGACGAGTCCCGCCGCCGACGAAAAGGGATATTACCTCTCGCCCTGCCACGTCACAAACCGGGACGGCCGGTGCCGGTCACGCGCGCTCAATCGTGTGCGCGCGAGCCGGACACTACCTCCAAGAAGCCGGCCCCGTACTTGTCCGCCTTGGCAGGGCCGATGCCGTGCACGCGCAGGAGCTCCGTCGCCGTCTTTGGGCGCTGCGCCGCAATGTCGCGCAGCGTGCGATCGCTTGCGATCAGATATGCGGCCAGCCCCTCCGTGCGCGCCAGGTTCAGGCGGTGCGCGCGCAGGGCGTCAAAGAGCGCCTGGCCAGCCGAGTCCAGCTCGGCAGCATCGACAGCGACGCGACTCTTGCGGCGGCCGCGCCCCGATCCGACACGCGCGCTCGTGGCCGCGTCGGCCTGTTGCGCGGCGCTGGCTGGCAGCAGCAATCGCGCCGGCGACTCGGCCTTCATGACCGCGCGGCCAGCGTCGGTGAGGACGACGACCGGGCGGTCACCGGGCGTGAAGTCCACCCAGCCCGCGGTCACGCAGCGGCGCAGGAGCCGCAACAGCCAATCCTCGTCGTGCTCGCGCAACGCACCGAACGTCGGCGTGCGGTCGAGCCCATCGCGCGCGAGCCGTGGGTCTGGCGTGCCCCTGAGCAGATGCACCGCGGCCCCGAGCCCGAAGCGGCGGTGGATGCGGGCCACCGCCGAGAGCGCCTTGCGTACGATCAGCGTGACCGTCTCGGCATCCTGCTCGGTTTCACCGTGGGCGAGCGCAACGCATGTGTCGCAGTGACCGCAGCCGGACAGCGTCTCGGCCTCGTCGCCAAAGTAGCGCAGGATCGCATCGTGCCGGCAACTGCCGCCCTCGGCCCAGCGCATCAGCTCCAGGAACAGATTCCACTTGTGCTCGACGATCTCAGGAGAGCTGCCCTCACCCCCTTCGAGCAGGCGCCGCCTGAGGGCCATGTCACCAGGCGAGACGAGCATCAGGCCGAACGCAAGGGCGCCGTCGCGGCCGGCGCGGCCGACCTCCTGGTAGTACGCCTCGATCGATCCTGGCGGGGCCAGGTGGATGACGGCGCGGACGTCAGGCCGATCGATGCCCATGCCAAAGGCGACGGTCGCGGCCACGACGTCGAGCGTGCCCTGCATGAAGGCCTGCTGCGATTCCGCGCGACGGTCGCGGTCCATGCCCGCGTGGTAGGCGTGCGCGCGCCACCCGGCAAGCTGCAGGCGGGCGGCCTCTTCCTCGGCCGCGGCCCGCGTCGGCGTGTACACGATGGCAACGCCGTGCCCCTGGCCCGGCGCGCCGAGCGCCTCCCTCAGCTGCGCGTCGACGCGTGGCTCGCGCTCCGACTTGTGCCCCACCTCGGCCACGCGCAGCGCCAGGTTGGGCCTCGCGAATCCGTGGACGACCTGCGGCGTGTCGGCCGGCAGGCCCAGCCGTGCGACGATCTCGTCGCGCACGACCGGCGTGGCCGTGGCAGTGCAGGCCAGCACGCGAGCCGTGGGGAGATCGGCCAAGAGCTCGTGGATCTTCAGATACTCGGGCCGGAAGTCGTGGCCCCATTGGCTGATGCAATGCGCTTCGTCGATGGCCACCAGCGGTACTTGCAGGGCACGCAACAGGCCGCGAAAACCGGGGAAGACGAGCCTCTCCGGCGCGACGTAGAACAGGCGGAACTCGCCGGCGGCCAGACGAGCCATGCGGCGGTGCACCTCACTCCCGTCGAGCGTCGCGGCCAGATAGCTGGCGCTCACGCCGCGGGCGTCGAGGGCAGTCACCTGATCGTTCATCAGTGACACGAGTGGCGAGACGACCAGCGTCGTGCCCGGGAGCAGCGCGCCCGGGAGCTGATAGGTGAGGCTCTTACCGCCGCCGGTGGGAGCGACGAGCAACAGTTGTCCGCGCGCCAGCAGCATCTCGATGGCCTCGCGCTGGCCCGGGCGGAAGGCTGCGTAGCCCAGCCGAGCCAGGCCTAAGTCGAGGTCGAGGGACGGGGTCGCGGGCGCTGCGGGAGCGTTCATACGAGGCTGCATTGTAGGCGCACGTTGTGCCAGGACAGGTCCTTCCCTGCCGCAATGCTGTCCAACTTGGGCGCCGCGCGTCGTTGTCTGGCGGGCAGTTGTGCGCCTTGCTAGGACGTTCTCGCGGTCCAGGTTGGGTGTTGAACAGACTGGTGGTCGCGGCGGATCGCCCACGCGCGCTCCGCCTGATCGCCCGCGTCGGGCCGATGGCCGGGCGATGAAAGGTGAGCAGGGTCGTCACGCAGCGCGGCGTCTGTCGGTGCATAGGAACCTGGCGAGTGCCCGACAGCCGAGCGAGGACGCGATGCCCTTTCTTCCTTCGCGCCAAGCTTCCGCGTCCGAGCGTCCGCGCAAGGACGACCCTGCGGAACCGACCCGATCCTTACGAATGAGCGCGGGCGATATCGGCATTCGTGTCCAGTCGCGCGCTTAGGGCGACCCGCCGCTCGTCGTTCTGACGCGTCCCTTCAGCAGCGCGGCGCAATCGCAATTTGGACGGACCTGTCCCTGTCGGGATCCTCGATGGCTATGCCTGCGCGGGGTCCCCAAGCGCTTTCTGGAACGCGTGCGCCTTGAGGTGCCGAGCGCACCGTGCTCTCATGACGCACGGCGTCCGATAACGAGGTTGCGCGGATGAAGCTACTGGGCCGCTGGTCGCTCGCCTCACTCATGAAGCTGTTCGTGGACGTGCCGTACTTCGTCCTGCTCGTGATCCTGCCCGTCGCTGTGGGTCTAGCGCTCTGGATGGGCTTCACGCGCGGGTTGGGCGACGCTGTGCGTCTCGAGGTGCCTGTGCAGTTCGAGGTCGGCCCTGCCGGACGCTCCGGAATCGCGCAGCGCGACGGGGCAACAGTCACGATCACAAAGGCGCGCGGTACGCTGACCGTCAGTCGCATGTCAGCACGCGCGGGCCTACTCTGGGTTGGCCTGGGCGTCGGGCTCATCGGACTGAGCGTGGCCTTGTTCGTTCTCAGTTGCCTGCGGGGAATCTTCCGCACGCTCAGAGACCAGAACCCGTTCGTTGCAGCGAACGTCTCACGCATTCGGATGATCGGAATCGCGCTCATCCTGGGCCAGTTGGCAGGCGGATGGGCCGAGGCCTGGCTGGCCAGCCAGGTCGCCCAGGACGTCTCGATACCAGGCGTCACGCTGCACGCGGACTTGTCGCTCAACTGGTGGATCGTATTCGCAGGCGCGATCCTGCTCGTGCTAGCCGAGGTCTTCAGGCTCGGTGCAGAGATGAAAGGCGATCTCGAGATAGCGCGGAAGATCCAGTCCGGGCTCGTGCCCGGAGAGATCTTTCTCAAGAACGAGGCAGAGGTGCACGCGCGCATGCGGCCGGCAAAGACCGTCGGCGGCGACTACTACGACGTTCTCGACCTGGACGAGACGCGTCTCGCGATCATCGTGGGCGACGTGACGGGCAAGGGCCTGCCGGCAGCCATGCTCATGGCTTCGGTGCTCGGAAGCGCGCGCGCCTTGTCCTCGGCTGGGCTCAGGGGCAGCGCTCTGATCGCGGCCTTGAACCGGCACGTGTGCACCAACACGTCCGGTGGCCGCTTTGTGACGCTCTTCTACGGCGAGCTCGACACCACCACAGGCAAACTGGTCTACGTGAACGCCGGCCACAACCCGCCGATCCTGCTGCGCGCAGACGGCCGCGTCGACCGACTCCAGCCGACCGCGATGGTGCTGGGGATCATGGCCGATGCGACTGTCGAAACGGGATCGACTGAGCTCGGTCCGTCCGAGCGTCTCTTGCTCTTCACGGACGGGTACTCGGAGGCGTGGAACAAGAAGGAAGAGGAATACGGCGAGGATCGTCTGACCGCTTCACTCGTACGCGCGCAGGCGCTCCAACCGCCCGCTGCCGTGGAACGCCTGACTCTGGACGTGCTGAGCTTCTGCGGCGCAGTGCCGCCACGTGACGACATGACCCTGATGCTCGTCGTGCGGCATGGCGTCTAGCCCTTAGGCGCCCTGTACCTTCATCCCCATCGCCTGCAGCAGCCGGCGATCGTGGCTCTGCGTGGGATTCGCGATCGTGAGCAGCTTGTCCCCAGTGAAGATGGAGTTGGCTCCGGCCAGGAAGGCCATGGCCTGCATCTCGTCACTCATTGCAGTGCGGCCAGCGCTCAGGCGCACGCGTGCTTTGGGGAAGAGAATTCTGGCTGTGGCGATCATGCGGATGAATTCCAGGGGCGGGGGTGGCGGCAGCTCGGCCAGAGGAGTCCCGGGCGCAGGCCCGAGCTGATTGATGGGCACGCTCTCTGGCGGCGGGTCCAGCAGGGTCAGCTCGTGAAGAAAGTGGACGCGGTCCTCGATCTTCTCTCCCATGCCCACGATCCCGCCGCAGCAGACCTCCAAGCCTGCCTCGCGCACGGCCGCGATGGTGCGCAGCCGGTCGTCGAACTTGCGCGTGGAGATGATGGTTTCGTAGAAGGCGCGGCTGCTGTCGATGTTGTGGTTGTAGACCTGGCACCCGGCCGCCTTCAGGCGCTTGGCCTGCTCGACGTTGAGCATGCCCAAGGTCACGCAGACCTCCATGCCCATGTCGGCGACAGCACGCACGATGTCCAACACCTGCTCGAACGCGGCGCCGTCTCGCACTTCACGCCAGGAGGCGCCCATGCAGTAGCGCGTGGCGCCGTGGGCCTTGGCAGCTCGCGCGCCCTCGAGCACCTGCTCCTTCTGCTTCAGCGGCGTCGCTTTCAGGCCTGTGTCGTATCGGGCGCTCTGCGGGCAGTAGGCGCAGTCTTCCGGGCAAGCACCCGTCTTGATCGAATCCAGCGTGCAGAACTGGATCTCACTGGGATCCCAGTGCGCGCGGTGCACCGTAGCGGCGCGGTAGAGCAGCTCCGGGAACGGCAGATCGTGAATGGCGCGAATCTCAGCTACGGATGGCATGGCAGCGCCCGCAAGTGGCGAGCGCGCGAGGTTAACACACACAGGCACGACCTGTACCCCCGTCCCGGGACATTGGGAACGCCGGCAGCGCACGCTCACGTTGACGGCGCACAAAGGAAAACGGCCAGGGCGGAACGTCCCACCCTGGCCGCGTGTGATGTCGGCGATTTGTACGGGCGATTCCTGAATCGCCCTGGGCAATCGTAGGGGCGACGCATGGGTCGCCCCTACAGGTGTCGGTTAGTCGCCGACCGGCTTTTCGAGCTGTGCGTACGCCGCTGCCAGACGCGCGATCGGCACGCGGAACGGGCTGCATGAGACGTAGTTGAGGCCCACGCCGTGGAAGAACTGGATCGACGCGGGATCGCCACCGTGCTCGCCGCACACACCCATCTTCATTCCAGGACGCGTCTTGCGGCCCTTCTCGACCGCGATCTCGACCAGCTTGCCCACGCCACCAGCGTCGATCGTGACGAACGGGTCCTTCTCCAAGAGGCCCTGCTCGATGTAGGACAGCAGGAACTTGCCGGCGTCGTCACGCGAGAGACCAAAGCCCATCTGCGTCAGGTCGTTGGTACCAAAGCTAAAGAACTCGGCCTCCTTGGCGATCTCGTCGGCCGTGACCGCGCCGCGCGGCACCTCGATCATCGTGCCGATCGAGAACTCGACGCCGTGGTTGCCCTGAGCAAAGACCTCCTTGGCTGCCTCGAGCACGATCGCCTTCTGCCGCTTCAGCTCCTCGACGTGGCCGACGAGCGGGATCATGACTTCCGGCTTGACCTTCTCGCCGGTCTTTGCGACTTGAAGCGCTGCCTCGAAGATCGCCTTGGCCTGCATCTTGGTGATCTCAGGGTAGGTGATACCCAAGCGGCAGCCGCGGTGGCCGAGCATGGGGTTGAACTCGTGCAGCTCCTCGACCGCGCGCAACAGCTTCGCGGTCGCGGCGATGGCGGCCTTGTTCTTGGACCCGCCCTTGGTCTGGAGCACGGCGAGCTTGACCATCAGCTCTTCGCGCTTGGGCAGGAATTCATGCAGTGGCGGATCCAGCGTGCGGATCGTGACCGGGTAGCCGTGCATTTCCTTGAAGAGTCCGGCGAAGTCCTTGCGCTGGAGCGGCAGGAGCTTCTTGATCGAGTCGGTGTAGTCCTTGATGTACTTGCCGTACTCCTTCTGCACCTTGAGCAGCTCGCCCTTGAGCTCCTTGACCTGGCTGCCCTTGGCCGTCGCGATCTTGGCCTTGAGCTCGTTGACCATGTTCAGCCCGCGCTGACCGCGCGCCGCTGACAGGATCATCTTGACCACGATCGCCAGACGGTCTGCGGAGAAGAACATGTGCTCCGTGCGGCAGAGCCCGATGCCCTTGGCGCCGAAAGCAAAGGCGATCTTGGCGTCACGCGGGATGTCGGCGTTGGCGCGAATGCCCAGCTTCTTGACGTCGTCGGCCCACGACAGGAACTTCATGAACTTGCCGTAGAGCGGCGACTTTTCCGGCTTCAACTTTCCGAGCACGACCTGGATGATCTCGGAGTCGGACGTTGGCAACGATTGCAGGACGACCTCGCCAGTGGTGCCGTCGATCGAGATCGGATCGCCTTCCTTGAGCGTGATCTTGCCGACGACCAGCTTCTTGGCCTTGGCATCGATGTGCAGCGCGCCGCAGCCCACGACCGAGGGCTTGCCCATCTGACGGCCGACCACCGCCGCGTGCGACGTCATGCCGCCGGTGGCGGTGAGGATGCCCCTGGCAACGCTCATGCCGTGGATGTCGTCCGGCACGGTCTCCATGCGCACGAGCACGACAGCCTTGCCCTTCTGCGCCCAGGCCACCGCGTCGTCAGCGGTGAAGACGATCGCGCCTGTGGCCGCGCCTGGCGAGGCCGGCAGGCCCTTGGCCGCGACCGCGGCTGCCTTGCGCGCCTTGAGGTCGAAGATCGGGTGCAGGAGCTGATCGAGCGCAGCGGGCTCGACCTTGAGCAGCGCTTCCTTGGGCGTGAGGATGCCTTCGGCGACGAGATCCACGGCGATGTTGATCGCTGCAAAACCCGTGCGCTTGCCGTTGCGCGTCTGGAGCATGTACAGCTTGTTCTCTTCAATGGTGAACTCGAAGTCCTGCACGTCCTTGTAGTGGCGCTCGAGGCGCGTCGTGATCTCGCGCAGCTCCTTGTAGGCCGCGGGCATGATCACTTCCAGGTCCGCGATCGGGTGCGGCGTGCGGATGCCGGCGACGACGTCTTCGCCCTGGGCGTTCTGCAGGAACTCACCGTAGAAGACCTTCTCGCCGTTGGACGGGTTGCGGGTGAAGCCCACGCCCGTGGCCGAGGTCTCGCCCTTGTTGCCGTAGACCATGGTCTGCACGTTGACGGCTGTGCCCAGATCGTGCGGGATGTCGTTCAGCTTGCGGTAGGTCACTGCGCGCGGGTTCATCCAGGAACGGAAGACCGCGTCACGCGCGCCCTTGAGCTGCGCCATCGGCTCCTGCGGGAAATCGTGGCCGGTCTCCTTCTTGACGACCACCTTGTAGCGCGCGATGACCTCGTCCAGCGCGGCCTCGTCCAGGTCGATGTCGGCCTTGACCTTCTTCTTGGCCTTGACGGCTGAGAGCTCGTGCTCGAACTTGTCCTTGTCGATCTCGAGCACCACGTTACCGAACATCTGGATGAAGCGGCGGTAAGAGTCCTTGGCAAAGCGGCCGTTGGCCGTCTTGTGCTTCAGGCCCTCGACCGACTGATCGTTCATGCCCAGGTTCAGGATCGTGTCCATCATGCCAGGCATCGAGAACTTCGCGCCTGAGCGCACCGAGACCAGCAGCGGATCGTTGGCGTCGCCCAGCTTCTTGCCCATCAGGGCTTCCAGCTTGCTGAGCCCCTCTTCAAACTCGCGCTCGATCTCCTCTGGCAGCGAGCCCTTGCGCTCCGTGTAGAGGTTGCACGCCTGGGTCGAGGTCGTGAACCCCGGGGGCACCGGCAGGCCGGCGTTGGTCATCTCAGCCAGGCCCGCGCCCTTGCCGCCCAGGGTGTCCTTCATGTCCTTGTGGCCGTCCGCCTTGCCACCACCGAAAAAGTAGACGTACTTCGACACACTTGCCTCCTCAGGGGCCGCTAGGCGGTCCCTCGCTCGCGGCGCGACGCGCCGCCCATTGACTCACCACAAACAAACGAGTGAGCGCAGGGCGCGACGCGAAGCGCCGCCCTGTCGTCCACACACAACGAAAGAAACGAAATCATCAATACCGTACGCGATGCCGTGTAGGGGCAATTCATGAATCGCCCCTACGCCAGTCTCGAGACGTCGGCCACGCGGTAGAAGAGCGCCAGGGCCTGGGTCAGAAGCCCCAGGCGATTGGCGCGCACGTGCTCGTCTTCTGCCATGACCAGGACGTCGTCGAAGAAGCGATCCACCGGTCCGCGCAGCGTGGCCAGCGCGCGCAGGCGCGTCTCGTAGCCGCCGCTAGCGCCGGCCAGGCGCGTGACCACCGCGTGCAGTTCACGCTCGGCGTCGTGCTCGAACAGCGCCGGATCGAGCACCGGCTGCGGCGCCCCGCTCAGGATGTTCTTGGCGCGCTTGAACGCGACGGCGAGATGCCCGAAGTCCTCGGCAGCCTCGGCGCGCACGCGTTTGAGCGCGGCCAGCCGGAGCGCGCACTCCTTGGGGTCATCGAGCGCGTCGGGCTCGCGCGCGCCCAGCGCCGCGTCGACTTCGTCAGCCGCGTAGCCGCGCGAGACAAAGACGTAGCGCAGCCGGTCGAGCAAAAACGTCTCCAGATCTGCGATGACTTCAGCCGGCGGTCGCTTGGAGAGCGAACCCTGGCCAGCCACA
>Ga0302323_100000949_pt1 | contig 23421 bp, 18 predicted proteins | sample Fen_T0_3_FD_201950 | JGI IMG/M metagenome (GOLD analysis project Ga0302323, IMG submission 201950) | Peat permafrost microbial communities from Stordalen Mire near Abisko, Sweden - Fen_T0_3 | ecosystem: Environmental > Terrestrial > Soil > Wetlands > Permafrost | place: Sweden: Abisko... | reverse complement strand
GTTCGATGAGATCGACTGCACCTCCCGAATCCGCGGCGATTACCGGCACACCGGCGCGCAATGATTCAAGCATGGCGATCGAAAACGGCTCGTTCTTCGACGCGATCACAAGCGCATCGGCCTGCGCCAATAGCGGCGCCGATGATCCCTGTTGCCCCAGCCATTCGACATTCTTCTCCAACCCGGCCGCGGTCGTACGTTCGCGCAACTTTCGCGCGTAAGTTTGTGAAAAAGCCGAACCATCGTCCTGACCTATATGCCTGAATTGTAGACGTGCCAGAATCGTTTTAGGCAAGGCGGCCAGCGCGTCCACAACTTGGTGCCAGCCTTTCCAGCAAACAAGCGCTCCGACTCCCACAAGACGAATGATGTCCGAACTTTCCTCTCCCGCCGCTGCAACCCTTCCCTCGGCCACGCAGCCGGGGATACACTGTGCCCAGCCTTTCCCCGCGACGCCGTAGTAGCTTCGCATGGCCGGCGTCAGCCAGAAGATTCGGTCGCCCAACTGGCGGACCACCCAGCGGTAGAACCAACGCTGACGCCCATAACAATGCACGCTCACGACTACCCGCCGCTCGCCCCACCGCTGAAGCCAGAGCGCCACCAGCAGCCCCGCCCGCGAATGCCCGTGAAACACCCGGGACACATCCGCCTGCAACCAGGCTCGCACCGCACGCGCCACTGATCGCGCGCGCCAGAGATTGCGCAGTCCGATCGTCTCGCCTTCCAGTCGCGGCAGTTCCAGCACTGGCAACCCTGGTTCGCGGCTGGGCACGAAGCCGGTATTGACGCCCAGGATACACGGGGAAGTTTGCGTAGCCGCCAGTGCACGAATCACCGAGACAATTCCCCCACGGTCGTCATCGTAACCAACATAGTGGAGCACTGTGGGGCTGGCAGGCATGCGACGAACCAAAGCCGATCTGGCCCGACGTGGAAACCAAAAAGCCCGTCGGGCGAACGATTGGAGGTCGGGTGCCCCCCACCCGAAAAAGACAATTTCAGCCAAATCTATTCTCAATGATGCGGCGACAGTTTTGGCCAAACTGCTCCAGCGCGATGAGGGCATCGCTCCTCCATCGGTGATGGGCTGCAGGATACGTTTAAAAAAATCATCTGTGCCCCGGCGCGGTTTTGGTGCAGACCCATTTTGTACCCGCAATGAAACCCTCCACCGCCGACGCCCGCGACCGCCTGTTGCCGATCACACTCAGCCAGGCGGTTGGTTTCCTGTGCGGCGTGCTCGGCGTGAAGATTGCAACGCGGCTGGTGACCCCTTCCGACTATGGCGCCTACGGCGTATTTCTCACGTTCACGCCGCTGGGCATGTGGGTCGTGCATGCCGGACTGGTTAAGTTCACCGCCCGGCACTGGGCCGCATCGCCCGACCGCGGTGCCTTGTTGCGCGAAGTGTTGCGGGCCGGCGCACGCAAACTCCCCTGGCTCGTGGTGGCCACCCTTGCCGCGGCGCTCGCCATGGATGCCTCGGGCTTTCTGCGCCTCTGGCCGGAGCTGTTCATATCAGCAGTTCTGCTCAGCATCGGCCTGCTGGCCCAAAATGCGCTTCAGGCCGAACGCTCCCACTGGAAAGACTTCGCCGTCAACTCGGCCGCCTCACTGTCACGCAGTTTCGTGCCGCCGCTGCTATATTTTTTTGCCGGTGGTTCGCTGTTTGCCCTGCAAACCGGCTTCTGCCTGCACACCGCGGTAGTTTCCTGCAGCTGCCTGTATCTGCTTTTTAAATACCGTTCACTTAAACCGGCCTGCCCACCCCAGCTTACCTCCATTTACGAAGGACCGCTGTTCATCCTGTTATCGCTCGCCGGCTGGCTGATGACCGCGGTGAACCGCTGGATCGTGGCCATGTTCTTCGGCGTGGAAAAAGCCGGCTACTTCACGCTCGCCAGCAACGTCGCGCTGATCGTCACGACCATGCTCGGCGTCATCTTCGTGCAATATTTTCAACCCGGCCTATTCGCGGCCGCCAGCGAAGAACCCGCGCAACGCCGCCAGCTGGCCCGGCGCGTCGACTTGATCGCCGCCACCTATTGCGGGCTTTCCCTCGCTGGAGTCGTGGCGCTCTGGTTTATCTCCCCCTGGCTGGTCGGCCCGTTGATCAGCGAAAAATACCGCCCGGCCCTCGCCATGATTATCGCCGCCGGTTGTTTCGGCGTGGCCATGACCACCGCCCAGTTCTTCCACATGATGCTGCTGGCCGGGCGCCGTGAGAAAGCCTGCGGCCTCGTTGACTCGACCACCGCGCTGATCTTGGCAGGCGGCGGGCTCGCCGCCGCCGCGTTGAGCGAACACGCATTTCTGCTCTGGCTGACCATCACGCCTTTCGTGCCGTGGCTCACGACTCGGCCGCTGGCCCGGCACTATTATTTCAAGCCGGCCGTAACCCGTGAGCCCGCACCGGGCCTGTAAGAAATAACCGCGCAGCCAGGCGCCGCTCCGAACCACGCGTTAGCGCCAGCGCACGCTGCGCCAGCCGAGATGCGTCGAAAAGATTCCGCGCCGTGCGTGCAACCGTAAACATCCGGCGGGCATGATAGGCAGCCAACGCCGAAAACTTTTCTTCCAGACAAAGTTCCGCGCAACGCCGACAGCTTTGACTGCGCGCCACCAACTCGCCCGTGAGCCAGGAACCCAGCGAGGGTAAGTCTTCCGCTCGGCCCGCTCGACGCCGCGCCGTAAGAAGGCGGATCGCGCATAGGCTGCGTTCGATCTCAGCTGCCTTCTGTTGCGTGGTTTGGGCTGCGTGCCAGCGATAACGCAACAACACCTCCGGCACCGCCCGCATCGGCCAGCGCTCGGCCGCGCGAGCGAGAAAATCAAAGTCCGCCGCCAGCGGAAATTCCGCCCGATAAGGCAGCGCGGCAAATACCTCGCGCCGCCCCGAGTAAGCGGGCGTGACGACCGGCGCTGCGTAACGCGTGTACTCACGCTGAGCCGCTTCCTCCATCAATGAAAACTCACGTCCTATGACCGTGCCGTGCTCATCGATCCGCTCAGCAGCGCACGAGACCAGCCCGAGACGCGGATCGGACCGCAAAGCCGCGACTTGCTTCTCGATGCGCGTAGGCAGCGCGACGTCGTCATAGTCGAGCAGCGTCACAAACTCGCCTTGAGCTGCGGCGATGCCCGCATTGTGCCCGGTCGGGATGCCCTCGTTGCGCGGCAGCCGCACGAAACGCAGCCGCGAATCACGCCCTGCGTCGCCGAACACCTCAGCACCGAGCCCTGTACCATTGTCGACTAGGATTAATTCCAGATCGCGAAAGGTTTGATTGAGCACGCCGCCCACCGCCTCCGTCATAAACGGATTCAACCGGTGGAAGGCCATCACTACAGAAACAACGGGCATGGAAATATAATGGGAAGCTACGTTTTAACCGCCGGTGGCTCGGAAGACCGGACTGAGAGAGTGGCCTCATCCTCCTCCACATTCTGCAATCGCCGACAAGCCATGATCAGAGCAGCAACCAAACCGAAATACTGCATCCAACTGTTCACATCACCATTGGTCAGATAGAAAAACATCACGTAGGCGAACCATTGGGCAGAAAGTAAAAGGCAAAGACGATCGAAGCAACTTTGCTCTGAAGACGAACGACGTTTAACAAGACGAACCAGCTCGAATGCGATAAGAGAAACATACCAGACAAAGAGTAGCGTGCAGACAAGGCCAGGGATACCGGTCTTCAGCAACGAACCCAGTATTCCATTATAAAACATACCCTGCGCATAGAGCTGGCCCACGCCAGAGTTCAACGAGTCAAGAGGCGTTTGGTCTAGCCGCTCCATTCCAAACCCACGCCCAATCAGCAAATAGTCAGGAATGTCGGCTAGCGCCATTTTCATTACTTCCCACCGATCCATATTCGTCGTAGCCGCATCGTTTCTTGCCACTTGAGAAACCGCTATCCCCGGCAAGATAGAAACCGACCGCTGGATGGATAACGGTAACTGATCCGAAATCGAATATAGCCCAACGCTGAAACCTACTAGCGCGACCGCCGCAACCAACATTCGGCCCAGATTCCAGAATCGCTGAAAAATCGTCAGAAACATGAGCGTGCTCATCGGTATGATAAGCATATTCCTGTACCCACTGTATAGACCGAGCCCAAACAAGCCCACCATCCACGGACCTGCTATCCAGATCCAACGCCACAACAGGTCACGCATCGAAGCCAGAGTCCAAACACACGCTAGTCCGGCAGATGCAACAGAAGCCAGTGATCCGAACCGACGTAATCCGGTCATGGAAAAACCCGCTTCGAAATTGAGCCCATCAGTCGGCAGCTCCAAATAGTACAGGATGGTTTGCATCACCCCGCCGCTGGTACTGAAAGAAAACTCAGCCACCAAATAGGTCAGCGTCAGCACCCAACCAGTAAGCACCGCCCACCAAATATGCTTCCGCCTGAATGCGGCCACGAGCATCAACAACGGCAATATCGAGAGCACGACCTGCTGCGCATATACACGCCCGCCCATCTGCCCGCCGCCGAAAGCGCGAAAGCCAACGCCGCGATACATCATCAACACAACCAGCACCACCACGTAACCCGCGAGCGCAATGAGCGCATTGCGTTCGATCCGGTCAAACTTGAGCTCGGTCAGCTTTTCTCGGTTCACCAGAAAATGCGCGAGCAGGCTGGGCCAGGCGAGCAGCGCGCACAGCTCCCACCAAAACGGCCGGCCCGGAAAAAACGGCACGATCAACGCCGCCGGTTGCAGCGCGATCACCAGCCAGGCCAGCACCGGCGCATTGACCGCCAGCGTGCCGACGTAGAGCAGACCCGCCAGTCCCGCGAAAACCAAGTACGGCTGGTCGGCGAGGGTCACACCCGCCAAGATCGCGACGAGACAGCCCACCACCGCAATCGTCCAGCGACGAACGCCGAGGCCTTCGGCTCCGGGAAATAGTGGGGGCGGCATGGGTTGAGCGATTAGAGATCAGTGCATCCGGCGCAACCGCGAAGTATTCAGGCGGACCGCTGCGCCCGCTTTTCCGCATCAGCGCCGACGGCGCAACGCCTCCGCCACCAAACCAGCTGGCGCGGGACCGCGAGCTCCACCTCAAGCCAATCCGCGTCTCAACGGACGCAGCTGCCACTGCAAAGGTTGTGCTCACAAATACGAAATTGGCTGGCTATTCTCCTGTCTCCTCGCTCCCCGCTTCTCACTTCTCGCTCCTGACTCCTGGCTCCTAAATCCTGACTCCTCGCTTCTCGATTCTTGTTTGTCGCTCCTCACTCCTATCCCCCGCCTCCTGACTCCTCACTTCTCGGTACTCGCTCCTGCCCCTACCTCCTGGCTCCGGGCCTCCTCGCTCCTCGCTTCTCACTTCTCGCTTCTCGCTCCTGCCCCTACCTCCTCGCTCCGGGCCTCCTCGCTTTCCACCCTCGCGTTTATTGCCGCCGGTAGAGAACCAGCGTGTAGCGACCGACCAGCGAGTCGAAGTACGTTCCCGTAGTCTGCATGCCGTCGGCAGAAATCATTCCTGAGCCCGAACCGGTCGAAGGCCGGTTGGTTTGATAGCTATTCGTGAAATTCTGCCCATGGACGGTCCCGTGCCCACGCCCGCTTACATGCGTGGTATAATTTTCGGCAACAAAATCGAAGGTGTCGCCGCTCTGGTTGATTCGTATAATGTCGCCAAAGTCGTCGGTCCAGACCCCCGTGAGGCTTACCTGCACCGGCGGCAAGGGTTCGGGCAGCCTTTCCCGTGTAGCAACCGGATTGGTGGTGCCGACTGGGTTCGTATTAGCGTTGGCTGCTGGTTCGTTTCCACCGGACGCCGGTTTCGGACGGTCATCCCTCGTCAGGCCCATGATGATGAGCCCGACGCCAAGCGCAAAAGCCACCACACGACCGAACTTACTGGCCTTCCCGGAGACCTCCGCGCCGTATAATTTAAACTCACCGCCCACCAGCGAAAGCAGGATCAACACGGCACCAAACACGAACGCGGCGATGGTTAGGCTCTCGGGCATGGTTTGGGAGAAAGTTGAAGGCGTGGCGGGTAAACTAGCGCGAAATCGCGGTGCCTGCAACCCGGACACAACATTGCGCAGGGGACGTAGCCGCTGCCATTAAGCAGCGGTGAATCGTAGGGGTGCGTAATCCCGCGTCATACACCCTTTTTCTTTCAAACGCGCAATAAAGTCTGGCGTTGGAGGGTAGGGACGGACCGCCGGGCCGTCCGTTTGGATGTGGCCGCTGACTGGCGACGTTCGCGGACGACCCGGCGGGGCATCCCTACCTTTGCATCATTTGGTATGTTTGAGTGAGAAATGGTAGTATTGGCGGTGGCTACTTCGGCGTCCCGCTTCGTTTTCGGTGTAGGCTGAGAGCCTGCCTCGCAACGTGGCGCGACGAGCGCGCCACCTACATAGCCGTTTCGTTCCTGTTTTCCTGAGTGTCGTCCTGTCACGTCGCTCGGTACCACATTCAACATCATCTCCAGCTCAGCACCGACGGCGTCCAACTCTCCTTTTACCAAACCAGCTCGCGCGGGACCGCGAGCTCCACCTCAAGCCGACCCGCGTCTCAATGGGCGCAGCTACCACTGCAAGCGTTGCACTCACAAATCCGAGCTTGCCCGGCCTTTTCTTCGCTCCGACTTCTGACTTCTGACTCCTGACTCCTGACTCCTGACTTCTGGCCTCTGGCTCCCCTCTCCCCGCTTCCTGGCTCCTGACTACCCGCTCCTCGCTTCTCGCTACTCACTACTCGCTCCTGCCTCCCCGCCTTCCCGCTTCTCGCTCCTGGCTCCTGCCTCCGGCTCCGAAAATCTCCACCGCGCCGTGCTTCGCGGTTGCCCTTCGCCGGGGCACTGTTTTGGTCGGACGCTAGCGCGTGAACGAATCGGTCCTCAGCAACTACCTCAGTATTTTCAAGCGTTCGACCCGCGAGCGTTACGACTGGATCACACCGATCGCCGTGCTCTGCCTTTGTACGATCGGCGTCGCATTCATCTATAGCGCGCAGTTTTCCGGGCACGTAGCGTTCACGACCAAGGCTGGTGTGCTGCGTGGGATACTCGGTCTGCTGAAATCGTTTTGGGTAAAACAGATCATCTTCATCACGCTGGGAGCGACACTCTACACGGTGGTCTCACTCATCGACTACCGGTTGTGGCTGAGCATGGCGCACTGGTTTTACCTGGCCTGCATCGTGCCGCTGATCCTCGTAAAAGTGCCCGGCATCGGGAACGAAGTGTACGGGGCGTCCCGCTGGATCGATCTCGGGTTTTTCGCTTTTCAGCCGTCGGAAACGGCGAAGGCAGCGGTGCTTCTGATCGTCGCCAGCATCCTCGCACGTTCACTGGTCGGCACGATCGCACAGTCGCTGGGCACGTTGGGGAAATTGGCTCTTGCGGTCGGTCTGCCCTTGCTGTTGATCCTTTGGCAGCCTGACCTTAAGTCGGCCATCGTGCTTCCACCCATGGTGTTTTCCATGCTTTATGTATCCCGGCTCTCGACGCGTTTCTTCGCGGGAGCCTTGGGCGCGTTCCTTTTGGTCGTAGGCTTGGTGGCGTGGGACAGCTATAGTTACGTGCAGTTTATGGACGCCCATGGCTACTCGTACATTGCCGACAAGGGCAAATATGAGACGCAGACGATCGTCCCGCTGCATGATTATCAGCGCAATCGCATCCTGACTTTTGTCGCGCCCGACGTGATCGATCCCACTCGCACCAAGGACGCCTGGAACCTCACCCAGTCGCAGATCTCGGTCGGCTCGGGCGGCCTGACGGGCAAGGGTTGGACCAAGGGTACGCAAGCCCAGCTCGGCTACCTGCCCCCTGCTGTGGCGCACAACGATTTTATCTTCTCGGTCTTCGCCGAGGAGGAAGGTTTTTTGGGAAGCTTAACGGTTCTCAGCCTGTTTGGAGTAGTGATGTTCAATGGAGTTCGCATCGCCGGTCTCGCCAGAGATCGTTTCGGCAAACTGCTCGCCATCGGCGTGACAGCGCTGTTTGCGGTGCATATCTTCGTGAACATCGCGATGACATTCGGGATGGTGCCCATCACGGGCATACCGCTTCCCTTCATCAGCTACGGAGGCTCCTTCGTGCTTAGTTGCTGCTTGCTGCAAGGACTGGTCCAGAGCGTCTATCGCTTCAGGAAGGATTTCACATGAGATCGCTTCTTCGCGCTATCGACCGCTCTGCCGGGATTTCCTGCGCCGCAACCCAAGCTCCGGGGGTCGCCGTGGAAACCCACGACAACACGCCACATGAGCGATACAACCCAACCCAACCCCGATATTCCCGAGGTCCCGCCCCAGGACATCGCCGAAAAGTATGACGAGGAACTCACCAACCCTCCGCCGGCCACCACCATCGACCCTGTCAGCCCCGCCGAGCTAAAAGCCGGCGCCAAAGAACGAGCGCAACAACGCCCGCTGCTTCAGAAAATCCTCTCGGTTTTCAAGAAGGAGAAAACTTCCTTCCGAGAACTCATTATCAATTCCGAGCCGCTCGAGAAACGTGTCGCCCTGCTGGTCGATGGCGTCCTTGAGAAATTCGAGATCGAACGCGAGTCCGACAACCGCATGGTTGGCGGCATCTACAAAGGCCGGATCAAGAATCTCGATGCCGGCCTCAAAGCCGCCTTCGTCGACATCGGCTATAGCAAAAACGCCTTCCTGCACTACTGGGACATGCTTCCCGCCGCCGCCGACTCGTCCGTCGAAGTTGTGCGCGTTAACAAAAAGAAGAACGCCCCGATCCGTCCCTCCGAGCCCACGGTCAAGGACATCCCGGGCATGTATCCGCCCGGCACCGACATCGTCATCCAGGTGACCAAGGGCCCGATTGGCACGAAGGGTCCGCGCACGACGACCAACCTCGCCCTGCCCGGCCGCTACCTCGTGCTGATGCCGTTCTCCGATCAGTGCGGCATCTCGCGCAAGATCGAGGACCACAAGGAGCGCATGCGCCTCAAGCAGATGATCAACGAGCTCACCATCCCCGAGGGCATGGGTGTGATCGTGCGCACCGCCGGCGAAGGCAAGAAGACGCGTTATTTCATCCGCGACCTGCACCTGCTTCTCAAGACCTGGACCCGTATCCAGGAAAAATTACAGAGCGACAAGGCTCCCGCGTGCCTCTACCAGGAACCCGACCTCGTCGAACGCACCGTGCGTGATTTCCTCACCGAGGAAGTTGACCGCGTGCTCATCGACAACGCCGAGGACCACAGCCGCACGCAGAAACTCGTCGCCCAGATCAGCAAACGCTCCGCCTCGAAGATCGCGGTTTACAAAGACAACATTCCGATCTTCGAACGCTTCAACATCGAGCGCCAGATCGAGCAGACCTTTCAACGCCGCGTCCCCCTGCCCTCCGGCGGCGAAATCGTAATCGACGAAACCGAGGCGCTCATCGCGGTCGACGTCAACACCGGCTCCCACAAGAACCGCGGCGGCGACGAGAAGAACACCATCTACGCGGTGAACCTCGAAGCCGCGGCCGAGATCGCCCGCCAGATCCGCCTGCGGAATCTGGGCGGCCTGATCATCATGGACTTCATCGACATGAAGGAGCGCCGCCATCGCAACGCCGTCTATGAAAAGATGGTGCAGGCGATGTCGGAAGACAAAGCCAAGAATCACATCCTCCCGATCTCGCAGCTCGGCATCATGCAGATGACCCGCCAGCGCCAGCAGGAGTCGCTCTCGAGCAACTTGTACACGGACTGCCCGTACTGCCGCGGCCGCGGTATTGTGAAATCGGCTACAACGATGTCGGTTGAGTTGCAGCGCAAGTTGTCCTCCGTCGTTCGTCGTCTGCAGATGCGCAACGACGGCAAGGAATACTCGCTCCGCGTGCTGGTTCATCCCTCGATTCTCGAACGCCTCCGCAGCGAAGACGCCGAGCTCTTGGTGCGTATGGAGAAGTTGTTTGGCGTGAAGCTAGCCTTCCGCGCCGACCTCAACTACCACGTTGAAAACTTCAAGATCGTGAACGCCATCACCGGCGAAGAGCATCGGTAAAAGAAAGAATCAAGTTCCAAGGGCCAAGAAATACGCAGAACTTTCCTCTTTATCTTCCTCGTTCTCTTTCTTCCCTTCGAGCGCCGGGCCAAACAGCCCGGCGCTTTTTTATTCACAGAGTGAAACTGGGGACAAACACATCGCGGGCGTGGACCATACCTACGACATAACCTGCAGACTCCAGTGGAATATGCGGATTGTTTCACCGGTGGTCGTGCCGATCTCACCGCCCACCGTGGAATACCAACTGACCGAACTCAGCTCGCGCTCAAGCCGGCGATCGAGACCATAGTGAAAGTCGGACCTCGCTCGAAGACGCTCGGCCGCTGAGCGGAACCTCACAGGCGGTTTTGGGTGAGCCGTGCGGGGTGAAGGAGCAGAGGCGCCTAAACTCCCGGCGATTCACTCATCCATTCGCGACGGCTACAACCGCCGCTGTCACCGCATTTGCGATTTGCGTTCCCACCGCGGGATCGTTGCTCGCGCGCGCCAGCGTGACGCCACCCGATAACATCGCGAGAATCGCCCACGCCGTCTTGCGCCGAACCGCCAAAGTGCCGTGAGCCAAGCCTTCCGCGATCGCCTCGACGACCCGCAGCATCTCGGCCTCATAGGCATTTCGTGTTTCCGGGCCGGCACGCGCGACTTCCGGTGTAAGGCTCTGCAGGGCGCAACTCTCGCCCAACTCGCAGGTCCGCTTCAGGCTCATATAAAAATCAGCGAATTTCTTGAGCCACTTGTCGCCTTCGCTGGTGCGCAATGCTTCCACCGCCTGGCGCAGTTCGACAAGTCCTGCGACAGCAGCGGCCTGGAAGGCGTCGGCTTTCGACGGGAAATGGCCATAGAAAGCGCCTGACGTAACCCCGGCCACCTTGGCGAGTCCGTCTACGCCGATACCGGCGTAGCCCTGCATGCGAAAACCGCGCCCAATGGCGTGGAGTATCTTAGTCCGGGATTCCTCTTTATGGTTGGGGCCGTAGCGCATGGCGGTTTCTTAATATAACGATCGTTATTTATTGCCTTGATAGCATCACGGTCGTTATTCATTGATTGAGTAACGACCGTAATTCTACGGTCATACCTGATCTCGCCTCACGGCGGTTGGGTCAACGCAATACAAACAGTTCCAACCACGAAATCCCATGCCACTCACCCTTACTCTCACTGAAGGCGTCCTCCCCTTGGGCCAGGAAAAAGCCGCGTTTTCCCGCTTGTGCGAAGCTATGCTAAAATGGCATGGCTTGACGGGAAACAAATTTATGACCGCGGCCGTCATCGGTTCGATCCACGTCCTGCCCAAAGAGCACACCTACTCGGGGCTGACGGAAAACTCGGTCGTATTCATCGAATGGAAGGTGCCACCGGTAGCCTTTACCCAACGCGACGCGCAGGTGGGGTATGTCGCCGAAGCCACCCGAATTATTCAGGAAATGTCGGGGGGCAACCAACCGGCAGAACGTATTTGGGTGAACGTCGTCCACGCATTGGATGGTGCCTGGGGCATTGCCGGCCAGGCCATGACCGGCGCCCAGCTCGGCGAAGCGATCGCCCAAGGCTGAGCAGGTCCGACTCGATACCGAGGCTAAAAGGGACCGGTCTCAAAACTGGCCTGTCCCGTCCCTGATCCCGCGCCGACCTCAACTACCACGTTGAAAACTTCAAGATCGTGAACGCCATCACCGGCGAAGAGCATCGGTAAAAGAAAGGATCAAGTTCCAAGGGCCAAGAAATACGCAGAACTTTCCTCTTTATCTTCCTCGTTCTCTTTCTTCCCTTCGAGCGCCGGGCCAAACAGCCCGGCGCTTTTTTATTCACAGAGTGAAACTGGGGACAAACACATCGCGGGCGTGGACCAAATACCTGGGCCTTGGGGCAAGCGCGCCGATTTCATAAGGCACATGATCACAGCCGAACCAAAAGAACGGTTGATGCTCGCGAGGGAGGAATTAAATAGGCCATAGAACCTGGCGCGGGCAGCACACGTGCAATCGAAGTGCTCAGGGATGCAGGGACAAAGAAAGACGGTTCCCCTCTTTTCCAGCTTTCCCGATCTCCCCATTTTGCTCCGGCATTGAATCTCTTTAATAAGGTTAGTGTAGGGAACTCACCACTAGCTGCATTTAACTATCTTATAGGTTTACGCTGGACATCTTATAGGCCCTTTGCTCTTCCTTTGAAATGAAAGGGAATTCCTCTGCGATTTCGATCCGGTCCAACTTTCGTAAAGTCTGCCAGATGGTTTGTGAAGGCCCTGTCCAAGTCTGCCTGCAAATCACCGCACCCAGTGTGCGACGACGTTGGGCTTTTCTCCCTTGGATCTTTTTTGTGGTTCAGTATTCTCCCGCCAGCGCCTACGCCCAGGTTCACCCAGCGCAACCGGTGACTCCCCAATATCCTCCTCCCGGCGGATCAAATTCAGGCTCAGCCTCATCGGCTTCTGGTTCGGCTGCCACCGCCGCAGCGGATGCGAGGGCTGCCGCGGCTGCCGACGACGCGCTCGAACGCGCCAAGGCCGACCTGGAAAAAGCTAACAACACGGTGAGAGACACAGCGGTCGCCGCAGTCCTCACGGGTGGAGCATCGGCCCCTGCTTTGGCTGCCGCCCAAACGGCCCAGGCAGCTGCATTGGCGGCCCTTGCCAAGGCCACCGTTGATGCCCAGGCGGCTCACGCCAAGGCTGCCAGTTCTGCCGCCGCAGCCGGCAATTCCGGTCAGGCTTCCGGTGCACATTACGTGCCCCCTCCCAGCTCCAGCGGCCAAGGGTACGTCCCTCCTCCCAGTTCAAGCGGCCAGGGCTACGTCCCTCCGCCCAGTTCTGGTGGACATGCGAATGTTCCGCCGCCCAACACTGGCAGCCAAGGGCACACCCCGCCCCCAAATACCGGCACCGGCCCAATCTCTTCATCGGGTTCCACAACTGGCGTCAATGGCACACAGGCTTCAGGACGGTCAGACACGCCAATCGGCGAACAATCGGGTGGTCCGGTTGGAGGTACGAGTCAGGCCGGCTCCAACGACCAGGGAGCACACGATCCCGAGGACTTCCCTCGTCCACCCGATACGGAGCGCACAGAGTATTCACTCGACGACTACCCAAACGCCAAACAGGAACAGGTCGAGTACAACTCCTCTTCCCCTTCGAGCGATCTCATGGCGTTTTATACGAGAAACCTGCCCCCGGCAGGTTGGAAAAAGGAAGCGCTGCATGAAAACAACGGCGGCCCGCGCGGGGTGCATCAATTCACAAGCAGCTGGGTCAGGAAGAATGATGAATTGCGCATGGAGCTAGTCGACGTTCAACCCGGCCTGGTAAAAATCAAAATCTACCTCAAACGCGTCCCGGTCGGCCCCCCCTAACTCTAAAATTGGGAAGGCGGGAGCTGGAGGCGGCTTCCAGTACAAAAACGCCAACCGCTCTCCGACGTGAGAATCTCGTTCTGTGGGGTTTATTCCTGCTCGGCATTTTCACGTGCCACGCCCAAGAGGCGGGGGCCAATGACAAACCCATAGCAGAAGGCTAGGATCTTCGACCGATGGCACCATGACCCTATTTACCGGCCCCAAAGCGAGTGATACCGACATCGGAAGGATCAAGGAGGGTTCTTATCTGACGGCTGGAAAAGGTGGGTGCGCGACTTCGGAGGTAAGAGCGAAACTAAAACCTCCACACAGGTCGGACCAATCTTTTTGAATCATCAGGTCGCCGGAGAGGTTGCCTCGTTTGTTGCCGGCCCCGACGCTGGCACGCCGCCGAGTTCGCTCGCGGAGTTTGGCGGCGGGCGGTAGGCGGAGAGACCTCTGAAAGTCGCGAGTCACGGTGTGAGCAGATACACCGTACGGTCGATCAGGAGGGCCTCGTCGGAGAGTTGCACAAGGAAGCGGATGCGGGGGCCTGACCGACCTTGGAGGAGAAGCGCGTTGCCCCGGAGCGAATAGCGGCCTTCGTCCGAAGTGCTGCCGGCGGCCGCCCCGCGCCCCGAAGCGTCGGCGAGGACAGCTCGGGTCGAGCTCGCGGCATAACGTCCGTCTTCTGTGAAAAGATAGTCTCCGCTGGACGATGAGTCATACCCGTCAACGTCCGAGGAACTGGAAGATTCGGAGTGATAGCGGCCGACCAGTCGCGTCGGATTTGCGGCGGCGGGCTTCCATGTCTCACCTAGCCATTTCAGCCTGAGCTGGTGGCCCGCAGCATATTCGACGGAAAGTGGTGCGGTGCGGGAGGGGATCGTGCTTGAACGCGTGATGGTGAGTTGGTCCCCCTCAAGGCTCCAGCTTCCAGCATGTCCCTCCGACGAAATCCTCGGCCAGTCGAGAGAGCCGTTTTGGTCCACCTGAGGCGAGGTGGTGAGACGACCATCGGGAAGGAAGACAAACGTCTCCACGCTCATCGTCTGGCTGAGGCTCACGCGGAAGCGCCAGAAGAGTCCATTGGGTCTGCCCTTCGCAACCGATCCCGGGGCGACTTCACGAGTGCCGCCGGCAGATTCACGGGGCGAATCGGTCGAAGCCCCGGGGGTCGACTTCGCCTGGTCGGCGGCGAGTGCCCGAGGGGAGAGCATCAAACCTTCGGGGCCAAACTCAATGCCGTCCGCATTCATTCCTAACAGGGACTGGAGCGAAACGCCCGCCGCCTTGCGCAACTGCAGGAGGGATGCCTCATTCCCACCCGACTTGCCGAGTTCCCAGCTGGCTGCACTCAGAAAACTCGATCCAAGAAGCCACTCGTACAACGCTTGTTTCTCCGCGTCCTTCGTCGTCTTCATCGCGGGCGAAGCGAGTGCGCTGCGCAGTTTTTTGGCGAAACGGGTGGAACCGGTTTCGTCGATCGCGGCGCCTCCCCGGGCCATGCTCCATTGCTGGGTGAGAAAAAGAGCGAGGGCGGCCGAAAGATCATTACCAAAACCTTCCTTGGAGGCCTCCTGCTCGAAAGCCTGCCTGCCCTGCTGCAACAGTTGAAGCACGGCCCGTCGCTGCGGCTCGTTCGCCGTGAGCGAGTTTGCGATTTGGACAAAAACAGGGGTGGAACCGCTGAAGGTGAAAGAGGTGGGCCAGGCTGTAGTGTTGACGCTTGCCTCCCTGCTCGAAGAAGGATCGACGGAGGCACCCGCCGTTACGCCTTCGACGAGCAGCCGTTTAAGCTCAGGCGTTATCGGGGGAGAAATTGTTTCGGCCTGCGCGCCGAAGGTGACTACGAGGCAAAACAAAACCAGTGAGAAGCATTTCATGCGTTTCGTGGATGACGGCCGTGGAGCGGGAATCTTGTGCGAACATCCTGTCCAGACTGATCCGTTTCGCAAATGCCGGCCCCGAACACGCAGAACTTTACCAGCAATTCGGGTTGTTTCCCTCAACGCGCGTGTGCCTGCTTTCCACGAGGGCAGAACTTTGTATTCAACAAATCACTTCAGTGAGATTCCCCCGGCCAGTGAGCGACTCCGTCGTATAACGAGATCGAATTAGCATACATCAGCGAAGATTAGCGGCTTCAACTTTGTTTCCTCGATTGATGATACGGTGATCGGCTGGCTGTGCTTCTGCTTAACGCGGAGTGAAAAACAGCAGCGTCGGCAGTTCTCCGGGACCGGGCCTCACCTCCGACACCGACAGTCCGCTCAACCAGGGAGAAGGCGGGGATAACGAACGCGACGATCGCGGCAGCTGGAGTCCCGCGACGACGGTGTCCGACAATGCGGCATAGCGGCCGAGAACGTCGTTTGGGCCTAGCCGCCTACGCGACATCGAAAGATCCTTTTGATTTAGTGCGTTCCCAAATCCGAGTAGCCGCGCCCATTAAGGCGCGGGTTTACAAGCCCGTACGGTTCACCGCTGCTAAATGGCAGCGGTTACGGCAAAAGGAATTAAACAACCAGATTTGAGACTTAAATTGCTCCTGCACTATCCACGTTTGGCCATGGCTCGAGGTTCGTTCCAGCGTTCCTGAGTTCCACATTCACTCCGTACCGGGAAAGACGAGACGGCCAAAGTTTTGCCAAAGTTTTTCTAAGTGCCTGCGAGCTTTGCTGGCACAAGTCCTGCAAGGGGCTCGGCGCTCCGCACTCCAACCATTGTCGTTGCACAAATAAACATGTCATCGCTTCCGGCGTTCGAAATCGGCACTCAATCAAAAATCCACCTGATCGGTGGCGAAAAGGGAGGCGTCGGCAAATCACTCACCGCCCGGCTGCTGGCCCAATATTTCATCGATCACGAAGTGCCTTTTGTCGGTTTCGACACCGATCGCTCCCACGGCGCCCTCCTGCGTTACTACGCCGGCTTCGCGTCTCCCATCGTGGTGGATCATTACGAGGCTTTGGATTCAATCGTTGAGAGCGCCCTGGAGCAGCCGGGCCGACGCGTTCTCGTGGATCTCGCCGCGCAGACCCACGGCCCGCTGGTCAAATGGATGGAAGATTCTGGCGTGCTAAACCTCGCCGAGGAGAGCGGCCTCACGGTCAATTATTGGCATGTCATGGACGCGGGTCGCGATTCGGTGGATCTGCTTTCCCGATTGCTCGACCAATTCGGCGCACGCCTGAACTACGTGCTCGTGCGAAATCAACTGCGCGGCGATGACTTCGGCCAGCTCGACAAGTCGGGCGAACAAGCGCGGGCGGTCAGTTTCGGCGCAAAAGTGATCACGTTGAAACGCCTGCACGAACCCATCGCGCAAAAAATCGATGCATCCAACGCCAGCTTTTGGTCGGCCAAAAACAACACGGCCTCAGGTCTTGGGCTGATGGAGCGCCAACGGCTGAAGATGTGGCTGAATCACGCCATGAGCGAAATCGCCTCCGTACAGGTGTAGGTGACCCTCAGAATTAGATGGGGAACTCAGGAAAACTGGAAAAAGCAAAGAGCGTGGGAGTACAGAGCTCTGTCCGTTCCGGCTTTCCTGAGTTCCCCATTCAAAATCTGCTTCTGAATTGTTATAGTTATTTGTGGGACTGCATCCTAGTTCTGGCTTGTGGTTCGTTCCAGTGTTCCTGCGTGTCAGACTATCGCTTCGCTCGGTACCAAATTAATCCTCTCAATTATTTACTCTGACTTGAGCGATGCCATATCGATCGTGAAGCGGTACTTCACGTCGGACTTCAGCATCCGCTCGTAGGCTTCGTTGATCTTTTGAATCGGGATCACTTCGACGTCGGCGGTGATGTTATGCGCGCCACAGAAATCCAGCATCTCCTGCGTTTCGGCGAGGCCACCAATCAGCGAACCCGAAAGACTGCGGCGGCCAAAGATCAGCGCGAAGGCGGACACGGGGAGCGGCTTCTCCGGAGCGCCAACGAGCGTGATGTTACCGTCTGTCTTGAGCTGGGCGATGTAGGCATTGATGTCATGCTCCGCCGCCACCGCATCGAGGATGAAGTCAAAACTGCCGGCGTGTTTCGCCATTTCGGCAGCATCGGTCGAGATCACCACTTCGTGGGCACCGAGGCGCAATGCATCTTCTTTTTTCTTTGGCGACGTCGTGAAGACGACGACGTGTGCGCCGAAGGCATGGGCAAATTTCACACCCATGTGCCCCAGGCCACCCAGACCGACCACGCCAACCTTCTTTCCTTTGGTTACTCCCCAGTGACGCATCGGCGAGTACGTGGTAATGCCAGCGCACAGCAACGGAGCCGTACCGGCAAGATCCAGATTGGCCGGAATGCGCAGGACAAAACGCTCTTCGACGACGATGGTGTCGGAGTAGCCGCCAAACGTCATCCCGCCGAGATGTTTGTCCTGCGAACCATAGGTCATGGTCATGGCCGGGCAAAACTGCTCGAGCCCCGCCTGGCATTGCGGACAGGTACGGTCGGAATCAACGAGACAGCCTACACCGACAATATCTCCCGTCTTGTATTTCGTGACGCCCGTTCCGACGCGTGTTACGCGACCGATGATCTCGTGCCCCGGCACGCAGGGATAAACGGTGGCCATGACGCTGTGCCACTCATCCCGCGCATAGTGCAGATCTGAATGGCAGACACCGCAGAACAATATCTCAATTTGCACGTCGCTCGCGTTTGGATCCCGGCGTTGAATCGTGGTGGAGGTAAGCGGCGATTTGACTCTGACCGCTGAGTAGGCTCGGGCTTTGATCATGATGATGACTCCTGTTATTTAGTTTAGATGGGGTTGAAAATTATCCGCGGTACTGCTCGTCGCTGACTTTTTCCAGCCAGTCGACCGCCTTGCCGTTATGGTATTCATGGATGGCAAAGTGAGTCATCGCGGTGGTGGGTGCCGCGCCGTGCCAGTGCTTTTCGTCAGGTGCGAACCAGATCACATCGCCAGGCCGGATTTCCTCAACTAGTCCACCCCAATGCTGGGCGCGCCCACAGCCCGCCGTGACGATGAGAGTCTGACCGAGCGGGTGCGTGTGCCAGGCCGTCCGGGCGCCAGGCTCAAACGTGACACTGGCCCCTGCCACGCGCGCCGGTTCTGGCGCTTGAAAGAGCGGGTCGATCCGCACCGTACCGGTAAACCAGTCGGCTGATCCGGGATTTGAGGGTCGTGTGCCGCAGCGTTTGATTTCCATTTTATTACCTTGTCTTTAAATTGAGCAGGCAGGCACTCGCCCGCACTCCGGACTCAGCGACCGAACATTTTTAAAGATGCTCCGGATACCGTGCCCCAACCAACGTGATCTTCAAGGCGACGGCATTGATTTCACAAAGTTCATCCGGCAAAGGCTCAAGTGTGCACGTCCAAGCGGCGTTTTAAAACGGAATGCTTTGCACCTTGAATCGTTGTTTTCACCTCTGTGTGCTCTGTGTCCGAGCTTTGTGATCCTCTGTGACCCAAAGAGTTTGTTGGTTTGAGTATGAAATAGGGGCCTAGAGGTAGCAACGTGGCGCGACCAGCGTGCCACCTACAAATTCGAAAGCGAATAATTCACTCCAACTAAACCCTGAGCGAACCGCGGAATCCCCGGCCGCTATAGTATGACTCCGCGCCGTTGTGATACACAAAAACACGGCCGAAGCGGCGATCACCAAAGATCGCACCGCCCAGTTTTCTAATATCAGCAGGCGCTTTCAGCCAGGTGGACGACTTCACATCGAACGCTCCGAGTTTCTGCAGCTCGTGATATTGGTCTTCCGTCAAGAGCTCGATGCCCATGGCCGTCGCCATATCTACAACGTTATTTTTCGGTTTGTGTTCCTTCCGGGAATCCAAGGCTTCACGGTCGTAACAGAGGCTCGTGCGGCCTTTGGGACTCTCCGGTGAACAATCAAAAAAGACATAGTCACCGGATTTTTGGTCATACGCTATCACGTCGGGTTCACCGCCGGTTTTTTCCATTTCATTCAGTGACCACATCTTTTCGGCGTGAGCCTCGAGGCGCGCCTGCACACTCGCCCACTCAACCCCCTTATGGCGGTCTTTGTTTTTTTCGAAGCGGGTTTTCAAAGCCTTAAATAGTTCTTCGCGTTCCTTTGGTTGCAGCTCTTTTTTTGTCCCAGCGCCTTTCATTGTATTCTCCTTTTATTGTGGTGTGGTTAATTCGATCAGGAAGTCTTCTCCGAAACCAGTCGTTGGAGGGCGTCACCTTCCTACACCCAAAAATGGTGAACGAATAAATGACAGGAGGGCGACACGCTGCACAAGGGGAGCGCTGATTGCAGATTTTTCAAACGGCTCATTAATCTTTAGTCCGAATTTAGCGAATTTCGGTAAAAACGGCAGCGGTAAGTGGGCAGAAATTTTCTCATGGAAATGATCAAAAATGACCATCCTTGTTTTCTCTCACTCCCTGGGTTTTATTGGGCGGTTTTATGTGCGCACAATTTTCACCGGAAGAAGAAGCCTTGTTCGAGAAAACGTGTGAAACCACGCTAAAGCGGCTTCGCAAGACCCGCAATCCAGGTGATCTCCTTTCCGTGCTCGCCAGCGCATTCAAGGAGTTTGACCGCGCATTGGCCACGGCTCCCGACGCAGCCAAGGCGACGATTGCCTGTCGCGCGGGGTGCGACATCTGCTGCCACGAACTCGTCGGCGTGCAGGCCCATGAAGTACTGATCGCAGCGCAATTCGTGCAGACCCACTTCTCACCAGTGGAGCTTGAAGCATTGATCGAGCGGGCGGCCGCTCATCGCTCGGCCTTCGCCGGGCGTTCCAACCCGGAGCGCGCGATATTAAAAAGGCCCTGCGTGCTTCTGCGTGAGGGAAACTGCTCCATCTACAGTGCGCGGCCAGAGGTCTGCCGGTCACATCACAGCCATAGCGCCGAGGCTTGCCGCACTAATCTCGATCTCGGACGTGAGGAGATCGACGTCTATGTCCAAGGCGTGCGTGGGCGGATGTATGCCGTCATGCTCGCGATCGATCAGGCCGTAGAGGAGGCAGGGTTTGAAGGCGAGGCCTACGATTTTGGTTCGGCTCTGCACGAAGCGCTTACGAGCAGCCTGTGTGCGGCGCGGTGGATCCAGCGCCAGCCGGCCTTCCCCGAGGATTGCCGCGAAGCCTCCTCACCCGGCGATGAAGACGCCGACGCGATGCGCGACGACGAGGACTTCCATTAAGCGTTTTCGGTTATGTCGTCGGCGTTCTCAAGGTAGCGGGACGCAACGCGGCCCGGTCCGTGTCCTTTTTTATCAGCCAGCCGGAACGGCAGTTCTGCCTGCTTGTCTAGCTGCCGGGGTTGCCACATCTTGCCCGTCAGGACGGCTGCCCAAAGCCCAGCTCACATCACAATCACTCCCCAAAAGTATTTATGTTACTACGCATCCTTGCAGGCGTTTCATTAACCGCGGCACTGTTTTTCGCCGGTTGCACCACCGAAAAAGGCATGGCCAATCTGGACAATCCTGCCGTACCATCGAAAACCGGTAAATCGGTGTACCTGATGACGGTGACATTGAAGAACACCTTCGTAACCTCGTATCAGCCGCGCCTTTTTTCGGTCAAATTGTCGAAGAAGAACGCTTCCGGAAACCCGCACGTCATCACCTTCGAGCCGGACCCCCAGTCGCGCAGCGAATCCAATTCCGTGGCGACAGGCTGTAGTTATTTGCTCCGCCTGGAACTTGAGCCGGGCACTTACACGCTCGTTGGCCTGAACTGCCTGGGCCAGTCCATGACGATAAATGCCGACTTTTTCGTACCGATCGCGGCGAAGTTGAAGACGGCCACGCCGGGTGTGTTTTACCTCGGCCACATCGAAGCGACGGTCCGTGAGCGGAAGGGAGATGAATTTCGCGCGGGCGGTCCCGGGCTGCCGACCCAAGAGCAACGCCTAACCGGTGCCTGGGGCGGCACCTTCGATGTCGTGATCACCGATGGCTGGACCACCGATGCCGCGAAATACGGAGCCAAGTTTCCCTCGATCGCAAAGATGAATGTGCAGAAAGATCTGCTGCCAGCCTTTGAACGTGGCCGCATTCAAGCGTGGTGGGAAAAGAACGCATTTAACGACGTGCCCTGATTCGGGTCTGGGTTCATCCCTCTTCAGTTTTCGCGCCGGACGCTCAACGTCCGGCGTTTTTTTGTCGGTGCAAGACTACAGGCTGGACCGCTAATTCTTCCAAGGCTCAGTATCTACCACTAATAGACACCCTTCACCTGCCGCGTGAATTCGTGAGCAAGACGAGGCACATTCTATTCCATTCATTGCCTGTAATTAGTGTTAATCAGTGGTTATTTGTCTTGGCAATTTAGGATTATCGCTAGGAGCTGGACGAGAGGTGGAGATGACCGGCTTTGCTTGAGATATTTGCACGACCGGAGCTTTGTGCAGATGAGGTGGCGCGCGTTGTCCTGAACGCGCAGTTCAGCTCGGTCAAACCTCAACGTCGAATGGCCCGCTCCTAGATCGGACTCCACCTCCTGAAAAAGTTTCGAAGGCGTCGCTAAAGCTAATTCCCGTAATGCTCCCAGCCCCCCAGCTTTGCCTCATTTACCCAGGGGAATCGAAATGTCGCCGCCCAGATGGGCGGGCGAACTACCAGCCTTGGCGCCCCACAGCCGGGCGGTGCCGCAACCCGCGGTCGTCAGCAAAACGAGCGCCCCTAAGATTAATACGGCCATGAAACTGGATTTCATGCCCGCCTGGGACCGCGATCCGGCGGGCGGCGTTCCTCACTGCTTTTCATCGGGGCGTTTGAAGGTCTTGTGTCCGGCTTTCTGCATCAGTCCGAGTTCAGCCACGAGTCTGGCCGCCTCGTCGTTTTTGTCGGCCCGCAAGGCCACCTCGAGCTTCTCCAATGCAGCGAGTAAATCTTTCATCTTCATCCGATAATCGGACACAAATTTGGCCCGTTCAGTTTCGGGCACGTCGAACGCCTTCGCGGGAACAAGTTTCTGCGCTTCCGCTGCTGCGGCACGCATCGTGGCAACCAGTTGAAGAGAAGCGGGATTCTGTGTGGCATCGTTCACCGAGCGCTTCAGTTTTCGGAACGCCGTGCCCATCAGATCCATTTTATCTTCCAACTCGGTTTCTTCCTGCGGTGGGTGGTGCGGTTCGGCGCTAAGAACAAAGTTCGCAGGAGCCATGAGCAAAACAGCGAGTAAAAGGTGACGGATTCGCATGAGGAAAAAAGGATGTTGGAGCGTGATTAGGCTTTGAAACGGAAGGTAACCGGGCCTTGATCGCAACGCGGTTTTGCACCCGCTATTGAAGATTCCCACAGCCCGTCCTGTTCTCGACCCTACCCCTTCTCTTCCCATGCTCACAAATCTCGTCATGACGGTGATTGGTCCAGACCGTCCCGGACTGGTTGAACTCGTTTCCTCCGCAGTCGCCGCACACGGCGGCAACTGGCTTGAGAGCCGCATGTGCCGTCTTGGCGGACAGTTTGCCGGCATCGTGCGGGTCGAGGTGCCCGCAGAGAAAAGCGATGGCTTACTCGCGACTCTGGGGAAGCTGGAAAAGGATGGGCTTAACATTTCCGCACGCAAAGAAACCACCGCCGCTTCAGCCGCGACCGGCGTGGTCGCCGTACTTGAACTTGTGGGGCAGGACCGCCCGGGCATTCTCCACCAGATTTCGCAGGTCCTCGCCCGCCACAACGTCAACGTCGAAGAACTCTCTTCCGATTGCGTCAATGCCCCGATGGACGGCTCCATCCTGTTTAAGGCACGGGCCTCGGTGTCGCTGCCAAACGGAGTAACGATAGGTCAACTGCGCACCGAACTCGAAAAAATCGCCTCCGATTTAATGGTCGACGTGCAGCTCAATCCCGCGAGCGGAGGCAAATAAAGACCTCGAGCATCCACAGAAATTTGCGGAATCGGCTTTCACCGGGATTGCCGAAGATTGCTCAGATAACACCAGTGGTTATCATGAGACCCTCTCAAGTGAAACGGTAGCCGTTGTGGTCTCGCGACGGCTGCGAAGAAAACGAAGGTCCACCCCTCGTTACGCAGTTACCGCTTCATCATCGCGGCCTTCGCCACTTCGCGAGAAAATTGGCA
>Ga0302323_100000946_pt1 | contig 23443 bp, 18 predicted proteins | sample Fen_T0_3_FD_201950 | JGI IMG/M metagenome (GOLD analysis project Ga0302323, IMG submission 201950) | Peat permafrost microbial communities from Stordalen Mire near Abisko, Sweden - Fen_T0_3 | ecosystem: Environmental > Terrestrial > Soil > Wetlands > Permafrost | place: Sweden: Abisko... | reverse complement strand
CCGAGCAGGCGACCGGATACCCCGGCTACGACAGCTTCATCACCCGCGACAAAGCGACTATTGGCCGAATCCTTAAAGATAACGGCTACAGCACTTCGTGGTTCGGCAAAGACCACAACACGCCAGCGTTCGCAGCCAGCGCAGCCGGGCCGTTCGATCAGTGGCCGACTGGCATGGGCTTCGAGTACTTCTATGGCTTTGTTGGCGGTGACGCCAACCAATGGGAGCCGAACCTGTATCGCGGTACCTCTCCGATTTATCCCTTCCTCGGCCATCCCGGATGGAACCTGACCACGGCGCAGGCTGATGACGCCATCGGTTACCTGAGGAGCCTTAACGCGGTCGCGCCAGAAAAGCCCTTCTTTGTTTATTACGTCCCGGGCGGCACACATGCTCCACACCATCCAACGCCGGAGTGGATCAAGAAAATCAGCGATATGCACTTGTTCGACGAGGGTTGGGACAAGCTGCGTGAGCAGATTTTTGCCAACCAGAAGAGGCTCGGAGTCATTCCAGCCGACGCGAAGTTGACGCCCTGGCCACATGACCTGCTGAAACACTGGGACGAGCTGAATGCCGACGAAAAGAAAATGTTCCTGCGCCAGGTAGATGTTTTCGCCGCCTATGTCGCATATACCGACAATGAAATCGGGCGGGTCCTTCAGGAAGTCGAGGATGAGGGCAAGCTCGACAACACGCTGGTCATCTACATCAACGGCGACAACGGCACCAGTTCTGAGGGCACTTTGACGGGCACACCCAACGAAGTGGCGATGTTTAACCAGGTTCCAGTGCCGGTCGACGTTCAGCTGAAGTATTTCTATGACGTTTGGGGCACCGACCAGACCTATCCGCACATGGCCGTGCCGTGGGCATGGGCGTTTGACACGCCATTTGCATGGACCAAGCAGATTTCGTCGCACTTCGGCGGTGTGCGCCAGGGCATGGCGGTTGCGTGGCCGGGACATATCACCGACAAGGGCGGCGTTCGCAATCAGTTCCATCACATGATCGACATCGTACCGACCATCCTGGAAGTCACCAGCATCCCGGCGCCGCAGGTGGTGGACGGCATCCCGCAAAAGCCGATTGAGGGAACCAGTTTCGCGTACACCTTCGACAAGGCCAACGCCAATGCGCCTTCTAAGCACAGCACCCAATACTTCGAGATGATGGGGGACCACGCCATCTACCATGACGGATGGATTGCCAGCACTAAGGTCATGCGTCCGCCGTGGGTGACGGCGGGGGCGGTTAGCCAGGATCCGGCCGGCTTCGAATACGAACTGTACGACCTCACCAAAGACTGGACGCAGTTTGAGAACCTAGCCGCGAAGTACCCCGACAAGGTCAAAGAGATGGACAAGCTGTTCTGGGAGGAGGCGGCCAAGTACCAAGTCGCTCCACTGGATGCAACTGTGGCTACCCGCTTGATCGCGCCGCGGCCCAGCCTCGGCGCTGGCCGGAACGTTTTCACTTACAACGGGCCGGTCACCGGCACACCCAATGGCGACGCGCCCAGCATTCTCAACACTTCCTACAATTTCAAGGCAGAGGTGGAGATTCCGCAGGGCGGCGGAGAAGGCATGATCGTCACGCAGGGTGGCCGCTTCGGCGGTTACGGCTTCTACGTGCTCAGAGGCAAGCCGACGTTCACCTGGAACCTGGTGGATCTGAAGCGAGTGAAGTGGCAGGGTACGCAAGTGCTCACGCCCGGCAAGCACACGCTGGAGTTCGACTTCAAGTACAACGGACTCGGACCCGGTACGATCGCTTTCAACAACATGAGCGGCATCGGCCAGGGCGGTACCGGTGTGCTGAAGGTTGATGGCACCACGGTGGCCACCCAGACGATGGAGCACACCCTGCCCCTCATCCTGCAATGGGATGAGAACTTCGATATCGGGAGCGATACGTTGACGGGTGTGGACGATCAGGACTATCAGACGCCGTTCACGTTCAATGGCAAACTCAACAAGCTGACACTCACAATCGACCGTCCGCAGTTGACGCCTGCGGACATTGAGAAGTTGAAAACAGCGGAGCGCAATAACAAGACCAGCGAATAACTCGTTTACAAGTAGTTAGATCCCAGGTTAGCGCCGACGGCCAGGGCGCTAACCTGTTGCTAAAATTATTTCGCAGCCGCTTCGTGCGGGGTGCGCGAGATCAAAACTGTCGAAGTCCCGGCCATGGACAGCATATGATTCATGTTGGAGTTAGCAAGAAAGAGGCATTCATGAAGACGAAAGTGATAGCAGCAACGGGTTTGGCGCTAGTTCTCTTCAGCATCGGCATTCTTACTTCTTGCGAGAAGTCCAAAGTGCCGGAACCGGCGCAACAGGCTGGCGGAACCGCTCCGGCACATACTGAGGAGCGCGTCGAAAAGAATCCTGACCGCAACGCCTACTTCGGCGAGGAACACATCCACACCAGTTGGTCGGTGGATGCGTGGCTCATGGGCAACCGCCTCACCGGGCCTGATGACGCTTTGAAGTATGCCCAGGGCCAGACCATCAAGCATCCCTTGGGCTTCGACATCAAGATCGAGACGCCGATGGACTTCATGGGCGTCACCGATCACTCGGAATATGTGGGAGTGACGAAACAAGCCAACACGCCGGGATCGCTCGTGAGCAAGATTCCTGAGGCGCAACCACTGATTCTCCAGGACCCCAATAATCAGGCTGACGTTCAGAAAACCTTCAGCTATCTGGTGAACCTGATGGCCGGAGCTCCGGTGAAAGCCTTGATGGCTCCCGCGGTGGCCGGCACGATTTGGAAGGAGAACGTCCAAATCGCCGACCAGAACAATCATCCCGGCAAGTTCACTGCGTTCTGTTCTTACGAGTGGACTTCGATGCCGAACTACCGCAACCTGCACCGCAACGTCTTCTTCAAAGACTGCGCCAAGGTGCCGGATATGCCGTTTAGCGCTCTGGACTCCGATCACCCTGAAGACCTCTGGAAGTGGATGGACGCACAGCGCAAGGCGGGCAACGAGTTGCTCGCCATCTCGCACAATGCCAACCTGAGCGACGGCTGGATGTATCCGGTCGATCTCGACAGCTTCGGGCGCCCGATTGACGCCGCCTGGGCGTCTTCACGCGACCGCAACGAGCGCCTGGTCGAGATCAAACAGATCAAAGGACAGTCGGAAACTCACCCCTTGCTTTCTCCGAACGACGAGTTTGCCAGTTACGAATTGTCCCAAGGCGGTCTGCTCGGTCAGAAGCCGGATGGCGGCCGTATCGATCACATTCAGGGCAGCTTCGCGCGGCAGGCTTACAAAGACGGATTGACCATGCAGGACGTGCGCGGCTACAACCCGTACAAGTTCGGCATGGCCGGCGGCTCCGACTCGCACAACACTGGCAGTCCCTATCGCCAGGACAATTTCTTTGGCGGTCACGCCCAAATCGACGGTACCGTCCAGCGGCGCTTGGCCGGAGTTCTGGCCTTCGGAACCCTCGACGTGCGCTACGAAAACCCCGGCGGCCTGACCGGCGTGTGGGCGGAGGAGAACACGCGCTCCTCGCTGTTCGACGCTATGTACCGCAAGGAAACCTTCGGCGTCAGCGGCCCGCACATCAAGGTGCGCTTCTTCGGTGGCTGGAATTACAGCAAAGACAGCCTGAAGGGAAAAGACTGGGTCCATCAGGCGTACGCCAATGGCGTACCGATGGGCGGCGACTTGGCGGCAATGCCGAGCGGCAAAGGTGCGGCTCCGACGTTCGTTGTCTGGGCTGTGAAAGACCCAACCTCGGGCAATCTCGACCGCATCCAGGTCATCAAAGGCTGGAGCAAGAACGGTCAGAGCTTCGAGAAGGTCTACGACGTAGCGTGGTCAGGTGACCGCAAGCCCGACAAGTGGTCCGGTCGCGTGCCCGCCATCAAAAGCACCGTGGATCTGGAGAAGGCCACCTATACCAACGACGTCGGTTCCACCGAGCTCAGCACAACTTGGACTGACCCTGACTTCGATGCCAGCCTGCACGCCTTCTACTACGCTCGCGTGCTGGAAATTCCCACGCCGCGTTGGACGCTCATTCAGGCTGTGAAGGCAGGCGTTCCACCTCCGGACGTGGTTCCTCTCACCGGACAGGAGCGCGCCTGGACATCGCCGATCTGGTATACGCCCACGGCCGATTCTCGCAAGAGCGCCGCGGCCGGCATGACCGTGGCCGATCTGAAAGCGAAGGGTGCAGCCGCCCTGGGCGATGCTCAACTGAAGGCACTCCTCGTCGGCAAAGCCTACTGGGTACGCAACAATGTCACCGGCGAGCAGTTCAGCGTCAGCTACACGCCTGACGGCGACATGAACGTCTGGCACATCGGCCCTAGTGCGACGATTCCAAGCTACGTCGGCAATCCGATTCGCAACGGATATCAGGGCAACACCACGCCGTACAAGATCGAAGGCGGCAAGGTGATCACCAAGGTCGCGCAGGACCCGTATTCCCTCGCCATCTACAAGCTCGGAGACACTTACTACGGTGTGCGCAGCAATGAGTTCGGCTACGCCAACTACGAGATCATTCCTTACCCGCCGAACGTCTTGAACCCGCTGGCGGCCTTGGGTAACCAGCTCGCGATTGAGCTGGGACTGACCGAGGAACAAAAGGCGCAGATTACGCCTATCCTGAAGACCGAGATGCCGCAACTTGAAGCGCTGAAGAAGAATACATCGCTCAAGCCACTGGATAAGATCGAGCAGCTGAAGCAAATCAGCAGCTCGATCGATGCCAAGATCACTCCGCTGCTGAACGCCGACCAGCAGAAGAAGTTTACGGAGATTCGCGACCAGTTCAGGCGCGAGATGGTCGAGAAGATGAGCGGCAAGCTGGTGCAGAAGGCGGAGGCCGAGATCAGTCACTAGATGTAGGGCTGGGCTTGGGTAGTGCTGGCCTTTAGGCCAGCGTCCCATCCGTCGGACTTTTTCAGCCTCGCGGACTGCAGTCCGCGAGGAACCTGTCGTTCCACCAGCAGCGACGGGATATGATTGCCATTGGAGTTACCCGTTTCTCATGAGTCTTCCTGATGTCATTGAGGCGCAGCCTGCGACAAAATCGTCGCGGCCGCGCCATCCCTTGATTTTCACGTTAAGACGCTGGCTGCGTGAGCCGCTGGTCCATTTCCTCCTGCTCGGCGTCTTGCTCTTCGGGGCGTATGCCTATTTCCAGCGAGGTCGGGGCGGAGTCGAGTCGTCCAAGCAGATCGCGCTCAGCCTCGACGATCTGCGAACAATGGAAATGTACTTTGAGTCGCAATGGCATCGCCAGCCGACTCCCGCTGAGTTTCAAGCCATGGTGGAAGACAAGGTCCGCGAAGAGGTTCTGTATCGCGAAGCCCTGGCCATGAACCTCGACAAGGACGACACCATCGTCAAGCGCCGTATGGCGCAGAAGATGCAGTTCCTTGCCGAAGACGTGGCCTCCGCACACGAGCCCACTACCGCCGAACTGAAAGCCTGGTTTGATAAGAACAAAGAGAAGTTCGCCCTGCCGAGCCGCTACAGCTTCCGGCACCTTTATTTTTCTCCGGACAAGCGGGGCAAGAATGCACACGACGACGCTGCCAAGGCTCTGACAAGAATCAGCGGCCAACCTGAAGACTCGAAGCTCGCGGTTTCGCTCGCCGACCAGTTCATGTTTCAGGACTACTACGGCGACCGCGCTCCAGATGCGTTGGCAAAGGAGTTCGGTCCGCAATTCGTGGTTGCCCTCGAAAAGCTGAAGCCCGGTTCTTGGCAGGGCCCGATCGAGTCGGGTTACGGCTGGCACCTGGTTTATGTCGATACGGTGATTCCGGGGCGAGTACCGGCCTTCGAGGAGATGGAACCAGATGTGAAGACCGCGTGGCTGGCTGAACAAAAACAACAGGCTTGGCAGAAGGCTTACAAGGAAATGCGGGCCAAGTACACGCTGCTGTTGCCCGATCCTGGGGCACAGCCCGCCGCTAATCCTCAGCCTAAGCCGAAGCAGGTTCCGGCTCCAGCGAGCGAAGGACCGCTATAGAGGTAGAGAGAAATCACGAGGCCGCTTAGTTAGTAGAGCTGGGACTTGCGCTGCGGCAAACACATTCACTGACCGATTGCGGACACGAAAAAGGGGCCGCAACGTGGAGGACTCTGGCCGATATCCTCAACTTTGCGGCCCGATTGCGCCACTTCGTCTGCCCATATCTATTGCAACCACACGGCCAAATAACCATTCTGAAAACAAAGCACTTAGGCCTATGCAAAACGACCTGTAGCCGGTAAATATTACAGATTGTGTAAATACTTCTCACTTTTCGTGCTCAGTGCTTGGGTTTGCGCGCTTTGCCTAGTATTTCGGACTGGTAGAGGCGTTCGTCTGCACGATGGAGGGAACGCTCCATGCCAGGCCGGAGCAACTTGATGTGAGAAATTTCGACGAGATAGATCGGGATGAACCAAATGGGTTCTTCGGTAGTCATCCAATCCAGCCGGTCAAAGCGCGCGAGATTCACGGGTCGGGAGTAGTTCCGTAGCGTCCGCTCTCTGCGCATATTGAAGTAGGTATTGAAGTAGCTCATCGCCAGCTCGCGAAGGGAGCGATAGACCGGCTCGCGATAGCGGCAGCCTGTGTAGTTCGACTTGGCCACGGCGCCCCAGTGCCCTTTGACGCGGTAAATGGCTAGCACGTGATCGGTGTCGTTCGTGGCTTCGAAGTCGATGATCAGAGGCGGGAAACCGAGTGCGCGGAAAGCCGCTGCTGCGAAAATCGCACCCTCCAGGCAATGTGACGCCTGTTCGCGCAACACTCGCCTTGGCGACCACGCCGTGTCAGCCAGATGGTAAGGCGTGTCGTCGAGAAAGCGCTGCACGCCATGGGGATCTTTGAAGCTGCGCAGCTTGCGTAATTCGGCAGGAGTGAATGCGGCCAGAGGGTTTTTCATGATGAGCTAACTTGCAGTTTATCGCACAGCCAGTTTGAGGTCTGGCACGCCGTTAGAGCATTTCCATGGCTTGGTGTACCGGGTGGCCGAGTCGGAGTGCCGCCTGGTTAGAACCCGGCTCTTTTAAAAAGCCATGCTGGACACGGCGCTGAAGCGCGGCTCTACACGCCACAAGCTACGACCCTGCGAAACTGTTCTGTTCGCAGGGCGAATCAACGTCCGCCCCTGCCAAGCAATAAGATTTTGACGGTTGAAACCAGAATATAAATGTCGAGTCCAACGGAGACGTTCTTGATGTAGAAGAGGTCGTAGGCAAGCTTATCTTTGTGGTCATCAATGGTTGCGTTGTAGCCGCGATTGATTTGCGCCCAGCCCGTCGCGCCCGGCTTGATCAGCCAGCGTTCTTTATAGAAGGGAATCACCGCCGCGCACTGTTCCTCCTCGTGTGGCGGAACGGGACGAGGACCCACGAACGAAATGTCACCTTTGACGATGTTGAATAATTGCGGCAGTTCGTCAACTCGGGTGCGCCGCAACCACTTCCCAACCCGCGTGATTCGTGGGTCGTCGTGCTGCGCGGGCGTCCCGATGTCGTTCTGGGAATCGTCTCCATTGGTAATCGCCGGCTGAGGCCGAGCTGCAGGATCGACGTACATGGTACGGAATTTGAAGACCGTGAAGGGTACTCCGAATTCGCCAACCCGTTCCTGGCGAAAAATGATAGGGCCCTTCGAGTCCAGGCGAATCGCAATGGCCGCTATTGCCATGAGCGGCGAACTAAGGATCACTCCGATGCCGCCGAAGGCCAACGAGAAAAGGCGCTTATACAATTTCAATGCGGGGCGAACGTGAAACCCGGGCGAGAACAGCAGCCAACTCAGCCGCAGCGACTCCAGCGGAATCTTTCCCGTCATGGTTTCGTAATACTCTGGGCCGTCCTGGATTAAGACCCCGGAAGCCTTGAGTTTGAGCAATTCACCCACTGACAATTTGCCGCGCCGGTCGCCCATGGTAACAATGATCCGGCGAATGTCTTCTCGTCGCACGAATTCGGTGAGTTCGCTGTTCTCCACGATCGGGATGCCCGCAAGCTGGGGAGTGGCACCCATGTAACCCGCTACGCGCAAGCCGAGTTCAGGCCGCTGTGCGATGGCGTCTATGAGCGGTGTTGCCAGCGGCCCATCGCCGTAGATCAAGGTCCGCTCGGCAAAGCGCTCCGAGCGATTCAGGACGAAGAAGATCGTCCGCCAAGCCGGAACCACAACGGCCACGGCCAGGATGCCGCTCCACAACACCGATCCGCCCAGACTGGCTTCGGGAAATGTGTAATACAGGAGGGACAGCGCGACGAACGTGGTGCCCAGTACGCCGACCAGGCGCGTCACGACTTCGCGACGGTTCGTGAGGATATAGGAGTTGTACAGGTCGAAGTAGTACATCAGCACCAGGAAGACCAGGACAACCAGCCCGATCTTTCCGGCGCCGTTCTCATAGTACAAATAAGCTTCGGCGCTCTTCGCGTCGCCCGACGAAAGTATAACTGCTAAGACGAAGCCCGCTGTGACCAGGACCGCTTCCGTCAGCGTCAGCATAATCGTGCGCGTCGGGAAGTATGTATTAAACAATCGAATCATGCAGATGCCGCGTCGCTCGGGCCCTCACTGTCCCCTTTCGATTTCTTCTGCCCGTAGTACCCGTAGCCACCGTAATAGCGCTCGTAGCCGATCTGCACGGTAGAAGCCTCGTTGAAGATGAAGCCGAGCTGCTTGCTCTTCTCAATCGAGGAGAGTGCACGAATGAGCGTCCGCTTGCGAGTATGCCCTTCGCGCGCCACAACCATGACGCCGTCACACAGCCGCGACAGGGAAGTCGCGTCAGCCATGGGAAGCATCGGTGTGCAATCCAGCAGCACCCAGTCGAACCCACCGGACACAGCAGCCAGCATCTGGGCAAACGCGTCCGATTCCAGCAGTGGCAACGGTTCTTCGATGCCCTTGCCCGCTGACAGCAGCCACAGGGGCATGCCCTCCACCTGGTAAAACGCATCCTGAAGAGCAAGTTTGTGCTCGTGCCACTCGGTAATGCCCCTCAATTGTGAACTGGCCAGCAAGGCGCTGGCCGTCGGACGGCGGAGGTCGGCCTCGATCAGCAGGACCCGCTCACCCGAGCGCCGGGCCAGGGTCAAGGCGAGATTCACTGACACTACCGACTTGCCTTCGTCGCCCACCGCACTGGTGATGAGCAATTTCTTTAGTTCGCGCTTCACTCGCATGTGCGCCAGCTTGGTGCTGAGCACCCGGAACATTTCCGCACCCGGACTGTTCGGGTTCGTGAGTGCAATCAGGCGCTGTTCGGGCGTCGGAGATGGCCGCAGGATGCGCTCAGCAGGTACGCTGAGCCAAGCTGCAGTCGGCGGAGCCTGGGTGGCGAGCGCGTCCAGAGCTTGCGTGTTGTCGAGGGGCAGTCCCGGGATCTGGGCGCCTGGAATTTGGCCTTCCCCTGGGGCGGGAGTCGCTAACGGCGAGGCACTAGGTGTTTCCCCTTGTTGAGAACGCTGTAAGGCTTCGTACAGTTTGCTCATTTCCTACATTCTCCTGCCGTCAGCGGACGGGATAGATTTTTCCTCAATCGTCTCTGCGTTATCCATGGTGCGTAACAGGCGGAACAGCGAGCGCAGAAGGCTCTCGTTGTTCTCTGCCGGGATTGCGCTTGCTGCAACTGGTTCTTCCGGAACCGAGGCTGAAGTCCCCAGGCGAAAGTCTGCAGCGACCTCAGTGATCATTTCCGGCGTTACCGAATGAAGTTCGCGCGCAAAGGCATTCACCATGGCATTTTCGCAAAGATTGTTGACGATTCGCGGGATGCCCCGTGAATACTCGAAGACTTTGGATAACGCCTCGTCGTTAAAGATCGGAGGGTCAGACTTGGCGCCGGCACGTTCCAGGCGCGAGAGGACGTAACTGCGTGTCTGCTCTTCGTCCAGCGGCAGGAGTTGGCACCGCAGAGACACTCTCTGCTTCAACTGCCGAAGGTGGGGAGAGTCGAGTACGACTTCGAGCTCAGGTTGTCCCATCAACACGATTTGCAGCAGCTTCTGCTGCGAGGTCTCCAGGTTGGTCAGCAGCCGGATCTCTTCCAACAACTCGGGACGCAGGGCCTGCGCCTCATCCACCACCAGTGCGGTGATCAAGCCGCGTGCATGGCGTTGAATCAGGAACCGGTTCAAGTCGAGCAGCATCTCGGTTTTACTGCGGCCGCTGTACTGCAGCCCCAGGTCGGCCATGATGTACTGGAAAAACTCCGTGGTGGTCAACAAAGGGTTAAAGACATAACCAAACGCAATGTTGTTCTTCCGCAACTCCGCGAGCAAACAGCGCACCAGCAGGGTCTTCCCCGTGCCCACCTCGCCGGTGATCACGATGAAGCCTTTTCTGCGCCCGACTCCGTAATGCAAGTTGGCTAATGCCTCGTTGTGACGGGGAGTCGCATGGTAAAAGAATGGATCCGGGCTGATCTCGAAGGGATTCTTGCTCAGCCCGAAAAACTGTTTATACATGCCTTATCCCCAGAAGTACGCGTACCAGATCCCCGTCGGGATGATGATTGCAATCAGGACGGCTGCGGCCACGGCAATCCAAGGTTTCCAGCGCTGGGCTGATATTTCGCTGTCTGTTGTCAACGGCGGGATTTCCGCCAGTACCGGCAACGGCGCAGCATCGAGCAGGTCGTTCTCGCTCCGGATGCGATCATCCAGGAACTCGGAACCAACTCCGAACACAAATGCCAACGCCAGCCCAATACCGAGCGCGGCGAGGGAAAACTTGAAGCGGTCGGGGAACGACGACTTCTCCGGCAAGCTGGGCGGATCGATGATTCGGAACTGATCGCCCTGCTGCTGGCGGGTCAGGCTCGTTGCCAACGAAGACGCCATGGTCTTGCTCAGTAGCGCATCGTAGTTCTTTTTCGACTCGTCGTAGTTGCGCATGATGTCAGACAGTTCCTGCTGACGTCCGGGGGTCGCATTCAGCCGCGCCTGGTACTGATTGACTTTGGCTTCCAACCTGGAGATCTGCGCTTCCCGCGACTGGATTTCCATTTTGTTGGCTTTGATCTGGCTCTGAATCTGCATGACCGGGGTCATTGCCTGTACCTGCGAGGCCGTGGCCGTCGGCTTATCGGTATCGGTCGTCCCGTCGGACTTCGTATCCGACGTATCTTTGTTCATCTGCTCCGTCTTGGCGATGGTGTCTTTCAACTTCTTCACGTCAGGGTGATCTGGCGTATATCTCGCCTCAGCTGCCGCCAGTGCTGCCCGCAACTGGTCCAGTTGCTGGGCCGAGCTGCCACCTGCGGCCGGCGTCGATTCGTTCACGCCCATAGAGTCGTACTGCGTTGCCAGGGAGACGAGGTAGGCTTGCTGTTGCAATGCCTTGTCTCGGGCATCGACGGCAGACTGCAGCTGACTCTGCGTGCCACTCAAAATTTGCAAATTGCTCTGCAGCTGATCGGGCAACTCGCCTTGGTGAGAGCCCTCGTACTCGCGGATCTGCTTCTCCTGGGCAGCGAGCGCAGCTCCCGCAGCAGTTAATTGCGAATCAAGGAAGTTCGTTGTGCTCTCCGATTGCAACTGACTGGCGCGAACGTTTTCATCGATAAAGAAGCTGGCCAGCTGAGTGTTTACCTGCTGTGCAATCTGTGGCTTATCAGCTACATAAGAGATTTTGAACGCCGTCAACTCAGCCGACTTTCCGGGCGCTGCCGGAGTCTGCACCAAGTCGATCTTGATGTCTTTGCGGAACTGGAGGACCTGATCGTCGGGCGAGCTGAAGAACAGCCCCTGGTAGAGGTGCAAGTCATTGATGATCTTCAGGAGTCGTCCGCGGCTCAGCACCTGCTGTGTGATGGATTGCAGACGTTCTGCCAAGTCCACCTGTACGTTCGACAGGACGAACTGTTGCGGCACTTTCTGCTGTTCGACGAGGATCACCGTCTCTGAAGTGTACTTCGGAGGAATGATCCAGGCGGAGGCAAACACGATCAGCCAGCCCAGGAAGAGCGGCCCCAGGATCCACCAGCGGCGGCGAACCACCATGGCCCAGTATTCATCCAATCCACGCATCTGTTTCTGGTCGTCGAGTTCTTCCATCATAGTTACCGTCCCAGGGGGTGGCTCCACTGGTAGGAGATCGTAACTCCTACCCGGTTATCGTTGTAGGTTCCGGAATTGATCACGAAGGCGTTGCTCTGGCTCTGATGAATTCGAGCGTAGTCCGCCGTTGCCGTGAACGATTTCGTAATCTGATAAGTCGCGCCGGCATTGAGGAAATAATTGCTAAACTTGCGGTTTTGCTGGGTTGTAGAGGTACTGTTGAGGTACCTGCCTCCCACCAATCCGGTCCATTTGCGGGCAAGTTGCCGGCTGTAGGTAGCGTCGACAGTGTTGACCTGTGACGTTGCGGTTATTCCGCCACCGTCCGAGATCGAACGTGAGTACCCGGCTCGTACCGCGTTACGCTTATCTCTCCAGCCGAAATTGAGTCCAGCCGCTGTGCTCCAGAATGAATCATGAGATTCGCCCAGGAAGATCGTCGCCGGGGGTGGGAAAGGATTAGGGAAAAAAACTTCGGTCTTCGTCGATGTGTACTGAGGTCCAATCCATCCCGAAATAGTCATGTTCGGCTGGAGCAAGTAGTCCACAGTAAATTGGATGGTGTGAATACCCGAACGCTGTTGGCCTTTGCCGAAGTCGAGGCTGTTGTAATCGTAACCGCCACCCAGCGAGAGTCGCGCCGACATCTGGTGCGAATAATTAAACCGTCCCCCGTACGAAGTGAGGTTGTAAAACGGGACCGTGGTCACCGTGTTGTAGGTGGAGGTTCGCCGCAACTGCGCGGTGCCTGTGAACGACAGTGTGTCTCGCTTCGTCAACTGGTTGGTCAACGTAACGATACCCATGTTTTGGAGGAACTGGGTTAGCGGAAGATAAGCCACCGCATTGGGGTTATTCGCGGTAGGAGTTCCGGGAATAGTCACGAAGCTGTCGAATGGATCGGCCGACTCGACGAAGCTGTTATTTGCTAGCAATTGCCAGTGTCGCGAGAGCTGCCAGATAAAGCCTGCGGTGGCTGTCTGCGAATACCTGTTCGTGGATGAGTTTGACGGTCCACTGAGCTGGTTGTAGATCTGCAATCCTCCGGTGTACCCGAGGTTCCACGAAAACTTCGGCAGGTATTGCTGAAGTTTGATACTCGCCCCTACGTTGGTCAGCCAACGGGTTTGGCTTCCGTTGGTATTCGGATAACCATTACTGTCGACGGCAAAGCCACCGTGAAGTCCGAGCGTGACGCTGCTGTTCTCGATTGACCCGTTCAGAAAATCCAACGACGGTGTCGTGTCCGGATATGTGTAGGCAGGTTTGGGACCGGGCTGAACAGGAGCCGTAGTGTCTGTTGTGGTGCCGGTGTCAGTTTGGGCCCAGGCACACGAGCAGCAAAGCATCCCCACAAACATCAGGAGTGGCACGATACGGCGGGTCATCATAGTCTCCTGTTACTACGGAACGACAATCGTGTCCCGGGGCTGCAGTTCGATGTTCTGCTGCGAGTTCTTGCCTTTGATCACTTCGTTGTAGTTGAATGGCAGCCGCTGCTCGGTGCCATTCACAGTCCGCAGCACATAAATCTTCTTGGTCTTGGCGAAATCCTTGAATCCGCCCGCCATTGCGATCGCATCCAGAATCGTCATCCGCCGGGTCAGCGGATAGTAGCCCGCCCTGCCGATTTCGCCAACGATGTTGAAACTCAAGCTGCTGACCTTATCCACCACAACCGTGACCTGCGGGTCGGAAACATACTTCTTCATCGCCTCCGCAAGCACATCCTGTAACTGCACTGGAGTGTATCCTGCCGCCTTAATCTCTCCGACCAACGGCAGCGAGATCATCCCGTCAGGTCGAACCGGCACACTCTTCGACATGTCTGGCTCTTTCCAGACATAAATGGAAATTACATCTTCTGCGCCAATAACGTAGGCGTCCGCCCGAACCCCCGTACTTGCCTGAGAAGCGGGAGCCGGCTTGGTTGCGTCGGCCGGCGGCGTGGCCGCGTCCTGCGCTAGCACGACGCCGGAAAACGCGATCAGTATGAGGACTGTTACGAACAACCGTACAGTGGGCTTTATGAAACCACATTTCTGCACGAACATTTTCCAGTCACCTTCTTACTTGGGTCAGGATGTTACTCTGATTTCGTTTCGTCGCCCCGAAGCGTCGAAACCGATGCGCGCCGCTGCGGGATGCCGACATCTTTGAGCTTATACAACAGCGCCCGATAACTGATTCCCAGCGCTCGGGCAGCCTTCTTCCGGTTCCAATTGTTAGCATGCAGCGCGCTTAGTATGATGCGTCCTTCGACTTTGCGCACCGTCTGTCGCGTTAGCTTCTTGAGCGACACTGGCCCGTCAAACGTAAGTTCCGGGAAAGCATCGCGATCATTCGTCTGCAACAACTCGCTCAAGATAACGTCGTCGGTACCCATCACAACGTAGCGCTTAATCAAATTCTCGAGCTGCCGCACGTTGCCAGGCCAGGAGTACCGCTGTAGCTTCGACAAAATCGCAGGACGAAGCATCGGGGCGCGCCCGTTCAGTTTATCATTGTAATACTGCAGCAGGTACTCACTGATTAACGGAATATCAACTGCGCGTTCGCGCAGCGGCGGCAAATGAATCGTCATCGCCGCGATTCGATAAAACAGATCGTTGCGAAAATTACCCTCGTCTATTGCGCGGGTTAATTCCCGGTTGGTGGAACTCACGACCCGGACCTCCACCTTCGTATCCTCTTGCGATCCGATGCGGCTGAACTGTCCGTCCTGCAGGAGTTGCAACAACTTGGCTTGCAGCGTGGGATCTAATTCTGAAATTTCGTCCAGGAACAGTGTCCCTCGATGCGCCATTTCAACCCGCCCCGGCTTTGTTCCCGACGCGCCCGTAAACGCCCCCCGCTCGTATCCAAACAACTCGCTCTCGAGCAACGACCCTGGAATCGCCGGACAATTGATTTTGACGTATGGACCATTAGCCCAAGGTGAATACAGATGCAGGAGCCGCGCAATGATGTCTTTTCCTGTGCCGCTTTCTCCCGTTATCAGTATTGACAGGTTGGCGGTTGCTACACGCTCCAGCTTCTGGCGCACCTCGCGCATTGCGGTCGTCTGCCCGAAGATCACGGACTCCGGCGGCAAGCCTTGCTCGCTCAGCGTTCCTTCCATGTTAGTTTTGGCCATCAATGACATAGAAGCCATGCCCTTTCAGCTGCACTGCGATGCGGATCCAGTGACAAGGATTTGCATTCCTGTAGCCAACAGCCGGATACGCAAGAAAAATGCGCACATTTTATCTAATCCCAGCGATTACAGACGGTTAGGATAGCACAGCACCCTACGGCACTAGGCAAAATTAGGTTGCAAGGGGAATTTCCCGGAAGTCTTAAGTGCAGAGTTTTTCACTTAATTGGAACCGATTTTCTCATCCGGCTTCGCTACCCCCGCCAATTCTTCTTGCTCCAACGACTCGTGAATCAGCGGCTTATCGAAACGCAGTCCTAATAGGTAGTATTGGCGGTCGGGAATACACCGAAGGACGGTGGCGTGTAGCAGTGAAACTGATCGAGGAAGCTGGGCCTTATTCACTAGGGCGACGGGCACTTCCAGCGAAATCTCTGTTCCTGGATCCAAAAACTTCCGCGTCGCAAGCAGAACGCCTCCCGCTGACAAATTCAGGGCGGTCGAAAATTCCAAGAACTCTTCTCCGCTGGTGCGTTTCCCGCGAACAAAAAATGGTATGGAAATAGGCAAACGATCCCAGTCGCGGCGTTCCCCTGCACTCACTGCACGACGCACAGACACACACTCCTGTAAGTTAAGTAGCACATCAACGGCCAAAGTGCGAAAACTGCAAACACATACAAACAAGACCTGTTAGACAAATACAAGCCATGATTTTCAAATCTGTTGATACTAAAGTTGCAAAATTTTGCGGTTGTAAAGAAATAAGTTTCTCAAAAAAACCGCATTTCATTTCACTTTTGGGTTAATATTTCGGTAATTCGTGCCCTTGGACGATTGTATTAGATTGACTTGGGATACGGTTGCGCTATCATTCAGCTTCCCCTGCCTAAGGTGTAGCGGTACACACCCGGCCTCCGATCTCCTGAGTTGCGTGCTAAAGCTGGAGCGGTTTCTAGCCGATGTTGCGACTTGAGACTCCTTGTCTCCACTGTATGTTGGTCGAGGAGCTGGCATCGTAGCCAACTTGTCGAACTTGGATAGAGTTTGATCCGATTCGTCATGCATACCGTGAACAAGAACCCGGGCAGTTTCACACTCGACTTGCTGAGCAAGGAAAAGCATTGCGTGGCATGTCGCGATGCACTGGCCTCTGCCGCCCACGAATTAAAAACGCCGCTGGCCATCATGGGTGGGTATTTAAATCTGTTGTTGGAAGAAAAGCTCGGTCCTCTTACGCCACAGCAGTTGGAAGTGCTGGCCGAAATGCAAGACAATGGCAAGCGCCTCACCAGCTTCGTTCAAAACGTCCTCAGCTATGCGACCCTTAAAGTAGACCGCTACGAGATTCAGAACGAGGTCGCCGACATCAACGCCTGCCTGCGCGAGATCGCAGAGTTCTGGGCGCAGCGCTTCCAGGATAAAGCCGTCGCCTTTTACTTCTTCCCTGACGACAAACTTCCCGCTTTCCCGTTCGACTGGTACAAAGTCCAGCACGTCGTTTCCAACCTTCTCGACAACGCGGTGAAGTACACGCCCAGTTCAGGAACCGTTTGGCTCCACGTCGAGCCCTACTTCTGGGAGCGTCGTGCCACTAAGCGTAAGCCGCTTGTGGAGCGCCGCCGTCGGATGGTGGCGAATCCGAATTGCTGCCGCATCTCCGTTGCCGATACCGGGCCGGGAATCGCTCCCGAGTATCAGCAGGAAATCTTCGAAGAATATTTCCGTCTCACCTCCGATGTGGCGCGAGCCGACGGCCACGGACTTGGCCTCGCCATTGCTCGCCGTCTGGTGCAGGTCGCGGGCGGGAAAATATGGGTGGAAAGTGAACCGGGCAGCGGTAGCAAGTTCTCGTTTCTTTGCCTCTTGGACCCGCCGGCGAAACTGAAGTCGGCGGCGGGACAATGATGAACACCGGCCACATTCTTGTTGTCGACGACGAGCCCGGCATGCGGCGCTACTTGCAGACTGTCCTCGAACTCGACTCGTACCGTGTTTCTACGGCCGCCGACGGGGAGGAAGCCCTCACCAAATTGCAGCGCGATCAGCCGGACGTGGTTCTGCTCGACATGGTCATGCCCGGCCCGGATGGTTTAGAGACGCTGCGCCGCATCCGCGAAACCCGCCCCACCACCAAGGTCGTCATGCTGTCCTGTGTTCGCGATACTCGCAAGGTGGCCATGGCCATGCGTCTAGGCGCGCACGACTATCTCTCCAAGCCGGTCCAGAAAGAAGAAATGGACGATGTCCTCCGCTTTTGCCTCGACAATCCAGCACCGAGCGCTCCCGGAGTCGGCGAGGTGATCGAAGTTGTTCAAGGCATCTATTTCTTCGCCGCCACCGAGCAAATGCGGCAGATACGCGCTCAGGCCGTCCAGGTCGCGCGCTTCGATTTCCCGGTGTTAATTCTCGGTGAGAGCGGAACCGGCAAAGAAGTTCTGGCGCGCATGATCCATAAGTACTCTGACCGCGCTCAGCGCACGTTCCTCAAGGTCAACTGCGCCGCCATGCCGAGCGAGCTGTTGGAAAGCGAACTGTTCGGCTACGAGCCCGGAGCCTTTACCGGCGCCGTCAAAGCCAAGCCTGGAAAGTTCGAGCTCTGCAACAAGGGCACGATTCTTCTGGATGAAATTGGAGAAATGTCTCCGGCGCTTCAGGCCAAGCTGTTGCAAGTGTTACAAGACGGCCAGTTCTCACGATTGGGGGGCCGCCACTCTGTGAAAGTCGATGTCCGCGTGCTTGCGGCCACCAACATCAACATGGCTGCCAGCATCGCCAACAAATCATTTCGCGAAGACCTTTACTACCGCCTCAGCAGTTTTGTCATGAATATGCCGCCCTTGCGCGAACGCGAAGAAGAAATTCCCATGATGTTGCGGCATTTCATGATTCAGGTGGCCGAGCGCTACGCCTGCCCTCTTCTACCGCTGTCTTCTCGGCTAATTCGGGCGTGCGAGAATTACTCCTGGCCCGGCAATATCCGCGAGTTGGAGAACTTTGTGAAGCGCTACTTGGTTCTCGGCGACGAAAACACTGCCGCCGCTGAACTGGAGAACAGTCCCAATTCTCCCGTATCGCCCAACGCGGTTCCCGAGCCGGGTCGCCCTGATTTGAAACAGATTGTTCGGAGTTTGAAGAACGGTGCGGAAATGGAGGCCATAGCGGAAGCTTTGGAAGAAAATGCCTGGAACCGCAAACGCGCCGCCATCGCTCTGAACATCAGCTATAAAGCTCTGCTCTATAAAATTCGGCAGTACGACATTCACCCACGACACACGAAGTAGCGATTTTTTTCCTCCATATGTGCAAATTGTTGCAGTCACTGCGCGCCGGCTCGTTGGCACTCAGGTGATCTGGAGGGTGAAGCTGCCCTAATAGGTTGCCGGTCATACGCTTGCGGGATGCTCAAGGAGCTAGAGCTCGCGGGTAGTTGGCACGACACGTGCTGCACTGGTATCTTATGGGCTCGAATTCCTTCCCTAGTTCGCCGCTTGAAGGGATAAAACCGCGGGCCCGTGAACGCCGCAAGAACCCGCGTTTTGACATTCATTTCTCTGTATTGTTGCGCGTCCTCGGCGACTCTTGGATAACCTCTGAAACAAGCGAAGTGAGTGTCACCGGAGCATCCTTAATCACCGACCGTCCGTTCTTGCTCAACACCCCGGTTGAATACGTCTTAACCCTGCCTCCGGAATTGACGAAGGCAGCGCGTCCCATCAGAGTGCGATTTTTCGGCGAGGTACTTCGCTGCGATCGGATTGGGCAAGACCAATCTACTTTTGGCGTCGTGGTGCGCAATACCTCTCACCGTTACCTTTCGTCCAATGAGGCGGCGGTGTTCGACGAAGTGGAGCAATCAATGGGAAGGCCAGTGAAGCGCGCCGGCTAGGCTGCCGAGCAGAGAACTCGAAGGTGGCTTCCGTGGCTGTCGCTTTGGTAGACCATTACGACTCGCGTTGCCAGTTGCAACATCGCTGCAAAAGAGAGGGCAGACCCCAATGGGATCTGCCCTTTGCGTCAAATCCAGCGGATTTACAGGCCGAGGCGCTTCCGTCCATAGCCGATCGCGCTTAGCAAACCGGTGCCAATCAGCAGAAGTGAGCCGGGCTCCGGAATGGGTGTTGAAGTTGTCAGGTTCACGATCGCTACGTAGTTGTCGAATAAGGTGAAGTACTTGATGGTCGGTGAGGACTCAAGGAATCCATAGAAGGCGCCGCTGTCATCGCTGCCATCGGTCACGAACGTCAGGTCGTAGGATTCGATCAAGTTTAAATTCGTGTCGTAGACCGCGATGGTCGTCGGCGTCGTGATTCCGTCAGGATAGTAGTTCAGGAAACCGCCAACGGCCGAAACCGGGTTTGCAAACGTAAAGGTCATGAAGTCGTTGGTGGCGTAGAACACGTACGCGTCATTGAGACCCGCCATCGGTCCCAGAGCGCCCGTCCAGTTGCCGTTGCTCCCAAATCCGTAGCCGCCGGTGTAGCCAAACGCTGAGCCGCCCTGGCAACATAGGACTCCGTCGTTCGTCGAACCCCAAGTCACCGAATTCGACGGGCCGAACGTTATCGGGCCTCCGCCAAAGTAATTCAGCGCCGGCATCGGTATGACCGTGCCGCCGGGAATCGAAGTCACTACAGAAGCTCCCGCTTGAACTGCCAGTAGGGAAATCAGGACAAAAACGAGCGCAGCCAGATATTTCTTCATCGCGCATCCTCCAAGTTCTTACGACCTGAGACTCAAGGGAGGGAATTGATGCCCACCCATAGTTTAAGTACCTTATCACAGAGTTACCAGCAACCCAACCGCCAATTTGTTTGCCAGTTAAGTTATTAAAAAACAGGGAACTGACGCCCCGATGAACCGCGTGCAGGTGCAACTCTTTGCATCCCGACGGAAGATGGATTCCCTCAGATCCGCTCACTAGACCCCAGAAATTTAATTCCGTGTGACTACAGTCACTGCGGGCACTCGTCGTTTCCGGCATTATCCTGTTAAGGCTGCCATGCACTCGTTTTCCATCCTCACCAACCGCAAGCGAGCCATTATTGCCCTCGTGCATACGGTCATTTTCCTCTGCGTTGCGGCGCTCCAGACGGTTCTCTCGCATGCCAACGCATTTTCCCTCCAGGGCGATAGAAGAGTCGGCGGAATTGTGTTGCTTACCATCTACCTCATCGTGACTACGGTGCTGCTGGTTCTCTTGCGCTACGCGTCCCATTCGAGCGAACGCCTTTACTTCGCTCTCTGCGCTACTAGCGCTGCCTTTGGACTGCTGCGAGTCCTGCTCGGCGACCCAGCGTTGCATGCCGGCGCGCTGCGAGTGGGCCTGTTGTCCTGTGCAGTGATCGTCGGAGCGGTGATCCTGCGAACCCACTCTCGCGAAATCGCCGAAGGGGCGCAGCGTTAGTTGCGCCGACAAGTCCTTTGTTTATTATTGGTCATTCCCCGCGGTTTTTAGGCTGCGATGAACCTGCTTTTCGACTTCTTCCGCAGCCTCTCAGGCGTACATTCGAGCGCAAACGGCTTTACCGTTTCGGTCTACGGGTGGTTACTTTAGTTCTTTGGCACTGTTGATTTCTCTAGTGCGGTCGCCGCCCTCGCGGTAAACATACTCAAGGGGACAGGGAGTAGTGTCTCTCTCGCGCTCTCGCCTGGGAGGAGCCGGAAAAGCAGTTCTTTGAACACTCTTCGTATAGCGAGCACGTTCTGACATAGTTATGCAGTTACATGGTTACGTATATCAGTTGAAAAACTCGACAATTTCACCGTATGGGTTTCATTACAATTACTGAGTTGGTGTGGTAGCTATGTATAACAACAAAAAATTACAGAGCTTTACGACCTCGCAGTAGTTCGCTCACCGCCGGACCGGCCTTGTCAACCGCCAGCAGACCTTCATCATTCTTCAGCGACGGATCGGCTCCGGCATCAAGCAGGGCCTTCGCCATTTCCACGTTGTCGAGGGCAGCAGCCGCGTGCAGGGCGGTGTAGCCCATCATTTGCCGAGCGTTGGGATCGGCACCCGCACGCAACACCATCTTCACCAGGTCGGCCCGTCCCGAGGCTGCCGCGCTATTGATGATGGCTACTTTCATAGAATTGGCCGCGACGGCCTTGGGATCAGCGCCCGACTCCAGCAGCACTTCCGCTGATTCCGCCTGCCCGAAAAACGTGGCCAGGTGTAGCCCTGTGAAACCATCACCGCTGAAGGCCTTCGCCAGCGACGCGTCATTGGCCAGCAAGGCGCGCAAGCGCGGGAGATCACCGAGCGTGGCGGCTTCGAAGATGTCAAGTTCGCCGACCTTGCCGCGGAGAAGCTCCACCAAGTCGTGGCGACCTTCGTATCGGGCTTGCATGAGTGCCGACGCTCCCTGCTGGTTACGGGCGCGGGCTAGCGTGGGATCGGCCGCCAAAAGCTGCTCGACATGGGCCCGGTCATTGTCATGAATGGCGGCGAAGAATTCTTGTGACATGCTGCCCTCCTTTTCATTAGCAATGCTCATGAACTTATCTTGCGGTACAGTACCGGACGCTTACGCACAAAGCGCGCAAGCCGCGCGTAGAGGCGCTGGCGAAGATGCTGAGCGAAAAGTCCGTGGCCGAGCGCCAGGAAACCGCGAAGGCGCATGAGCCCTAGAAAGCTGAAGCTCCGGCTTCGGCGACGGCGTGGTCCTGTTCGCCAGAGCCGCCGCTGACTCCGATGGCGCCGACTACCTTGCCATCGCGCTTCAGCGGAATACCTCCGGCGAAGATCATGATTTTGCCATTGTTGGAAGCATGGATGCCGAAGAATTGCCCGCCCGACTGCGAGTGTGTCGCCAGGTCCTTGGTGGCGATATCGAAGGCGCGCGACGTGTAGGCCTTCTTCTGGGAGATGTCGATCGAGCCGATCCAGGCGCCGTCCATTCGAACGTGGGCGACGATGTTGCCGCCTTCGTCAGCGACGGCAATGTTCATGGGTTGGCCGATCTCGTGAGCCTTCTTCTCTGCGGCAGCGATGATGCGACGGGCGTCTTCGAGTTTGACTGCAGACATGGTTCCTCCGACGGAATGAATTCGGCCACAAGCAGAAGGCCGTGGCGGATTCAGACAATAGCGGCTGACAGGAGTTTTAGCAAGTCGGGCGTCACTGCCGGAAGCGGTGGAATTTACGGGCGGAACGCGCTACGGTAGAGGAGTTGAGGCGCGGTACCCAAGTGGTAAGGGAGAGGTCTGCAAAACACTCAGGGTGGCTGTTTTCGCTCCTTCCGGAAACCTGGCCCCTGGTTCGTCGCACTTTTCGGTGCTGGTTCAAAACCCAAGTACTCAGGAGGCTCTGCTCAACGCTAAGATTGAACTCACCGCAGAGTCGGCGCTTACCTCGCCAGCGCATCCTTCTGCTGCAACCGCCAGCCATGAAGGCTCGGACAACAAGTTGCTGCAAGCCGCGGACCTCGACCTGCCCACGGAAGGGACGTGGACATTACACCTCACCGTGCAGCGCGAAGCCATTAGCGATGACTTTGCGCTGGCCCTTCGGGTAGTTAAACCCGATGCAGGTTCTGCCGGCCGCTGGCCCTATGTCGTCATCCTGTTGTTCGCCGTCACTTTGTTATTCGTGTACGTATGGCGGCACCGGGCATTGGGAACCCGCCCGTTCAAGTGATCGTGTCGGGAGATCCGCTTGGCGGCGACTCAGCTTGCCTGAGTTTCGCCTTCAAGCCGAGAGCGTTTTGGATAGCAAATCCCGCGGCGGTGTTGTCAAAAATGCACCATAACCTGGTAGTCGGAGCCAGCCCTACCAATCGTGAAGCCAGTGCGTTCAGGAACTCGTCAGAGTATTCGGAAGAATAGCGTCTGAGAGAACCGTGCAACCGGAAGTATCCGAAGCCTGCGAAACCGCCAGGCTTGGCCGCACTGCTGACGACAGCCGGATCAGCTGCTGCTCGCGCCACCCCAAATTCGCGCAACAGTGCGTTGGCAAAAGCGCTCCGGCTGCTGGGAACTTCCAGCCTCACACAGGAACGCGGCATCGTCATTTCGTGACAGGCGCGAGCAGGCAGTCTCCATTCATAAAGTCCACCACATCTATTCAGCTAGAATTTTTGAAACACAAACTCGTTGCAGCCCATGCTGCCGCCGCAAGTTCGGAGGCGGGTGAGGGAAAAACCGCGCTGGCGGTAGAAGTCAAATATCTGTTCGGGCGTTGCCACTTCGCGCGGATAGCCGCCCACCCAGTCCACCAGGTCCTGCCAGAA
>Ga0302323_100000945_pt1 | contig 23460 bp, 20 predicted proteins | sample Fen_T0_3_FD_201950 | JGI IMG/M metagenome (GOLD analysis project Ga0302323, IMG submission 201950) | Peat permafrost microbial communities from Stordalen Mire near Abisko, Sweden - Fen_T0_3 | ecosystem: Environmental > Terrestrial > Soil > Wetlands > Permafrost | place: Sweden: Abisko... | reverse complement strand
GGTTCGAACGTCTAGCTCGAAGAGGCGAGTCTCGAGGCGGCCGACCGCCACGATCGTAGCCGGGCATGCAGGCTGCGCTCGGCTCGCCTGTCATCGCCCTGTCATGAGCCCGTGCCAATATCGGCTGTCGGGCCGAAACGCTGCTTACGTTGACGCCCGTCGTATGCCGAGGTACTAGAGCAACCCATGCTTCTTCTGATTGCGGTCGCCTTCATCGCCGGGCTAGTGACGGCCGTATCCCCGTGTGTGCTCCCGATCCTGCCGATCGTGCTGGCGACCGGAGCGGATGGCGACCGGCGCAGGCCGTACCTGGTGATCGCCGGGCTCATCGCGAGCTTCTCGTTCTTCACGCTCGCCAGCGTCCAGATCATCCAGGCGTTGCACCTGCCCAGCTCGACGTTGCGCGACATCGCCATCGCCATCATCGCGATCTTCGGATTGACACTGCTGGTGCCGGCGCTGTCGCGGGTCTTCGAACGGGCCACTGCGCGGTTTCCGGCAATGGGCGTCCGGCTCGCGACGCCCGGCGTCGCCGGCGGGCTGATCACCGGCGTCGGTCTCGGCCTGGTCTGGACTCCTTGCGCCGGGCCGATTCTCGGGGCGATCACGAGCCTGGCGGTCACTGCTCCCGGCTCCGCGGCAACGGTCGCCCTGGTGATCTCATATTCGATCGGGGCCGGCCTGCCGCTGCTCGGGATCGCTCTGGGCGGGCGCGCGGCGCTGGCCAGGCTCCGCCTCCGTTCCGCTTCGGCGTGGGCGAGCCGCGCCCTTGGAATCCTGGTGCTCGTGACTGCGGGCTTGATGGCGGTCGGCGCCGATACGGCGATTTCGGCAAATCTCACCAATTCCCTGCCCGACTGGACAGGCACGCTGCAGGCGCTCGAGCGGACCGGGCCGGTGCAGTCGGCTCTCGGAAACCTCGGCACCGGCCTGACCACAACGCAGGCAGGCGGCCCGACGGCGCCGGAGTTCACCGGCATCGACAACTGGCTCAACACCAAGCCGCTGACGATGGCGAGCTTGCGGGGAAAGGTGGTCCTGGTCGACTTCTGGACCTATTCGTGCATCAACTGCATCAGGACGCTGCCTTACGTCGAGAGCTGGTATCAGAAATACGGCCCGGAAGGCTTCGTCGTCGTCGGCGTGCACACCCCGGAGTTCGCCTTCGAGCATGACCCCGGCAACGTGGCGGCGGCGATCTCCCGCTTCGGGATCACCTATCCGGTGGCCCAGGACAACGAGTACGCCACCTGGACGGCGTACAACAACGAGTACTGGCCGGCCGACTACCTGATCGACGCCGGGGGGCACATCAGGGATACCCACTTCGGCGAGGGCAACTACCTCCAGACCGAAATCAGCATTCGAACCCTGCTGTCCGAAGCCGGTTCGGCCGCACTGCCCAGCCCGGCCACGTCGGCCGCCCCACCGCCCTTCATCGCCAGCGAGACCGGCGAGACCTATCTGGGCGTCATGAGAGGCGTCCAGTTGGCCGATCACTCCTCGACCCCGTCCGGAAGGGGTCAGTACGTGTTCCCCGCGCAGCTGCCCCAGGACAAGTTCGGACTCTCCGGTTCCTTCGACGGCCAGGATGACTACATCACGGCCCTGGAGGCCGGCGACAAGCTCGAAATGTCGTTCTATGCCCGCGACGTCTATCTGGTGCTGGCCGCCGACACTCCGGTCCCGGTCACGGTCAAGATTTCGGGAGCTCAGGGCGTGGGCACGAGTGAAGACGTTGCCGCCGACGGCTCGATGGTCATCGGCGCCGCCCGTCTCTACCACCTGGTCCACCTCGATACCGCAAACCCGGGCATCGTGACGATCACGTTCAATGCTCCCGGCGCGCGCGCCTACGCCTTCACCTTCGGCGGCTAGAGGCCGTTTTCCCGTCGCGCCGAAGGGTCGCGACCGCTAGACTGGCGGCGTCATCGCGTGTCGATGAGGGAGGGTTAGTTCCGGTGGCGGTGGGTGCTGGCCAGGGATGGGCCACCGTTCGGGAGCAGCGGTGAGCATCTACGACGAGCCGCCGCCGTACCTGAGCCGCCGTGCCCGGCGAACCCAGATGGCCGTCAGCACCGTGTTCCTCGTCATCGTCGTAATCGTGGGCCTGGTTGCGTCCGCCGTCGTGGCCAGGGCCGTCGTAGAGGCCGCGCTCGGCCAGTGCACCCCTTCGTGGGTTTCCGGCACCGACCCGCGACTCTGTCTGAACGCCCAGGTCAGCGGCCGCACGCTGTTCGTGTCGGGCAGCGCCAGCCTCCCGGACGGAGCGATCATTCAGGTCTCTGCCGAGGATTTCGGCACCGGCGCCAACGAGCACTGGGTCACCGATACGGTCGCCGTCACGGTCGCCGACGGGTCTTTCAGCCGCAGCTTCGACCTGTCGTCATGGGGCGCGGGGACGGTCACGGTCACGGCGCTCTTCGAAGTCGGGCCCGGACAGCCGGCGGAATTGTTCGATCGCTACGGGGCGTACGGGGAACGCCTGAGCGGACCGGAGGTGGTGCTGGATCTCAACGCCGGCGTCCCCGCACCCAGGGCAGTGCAGGTTTCGACCAACGTCGATCTCTCGGCCGGATAGCCTTGGGCACTTCGGCCGCCCCTTGTGCGCCCCGCGGGGCCGGCCGACCCGGGGCAACTATTACGAAAAGCTCCATTGCGGCATTCCTCCGGCGGCCGGAACATGGCACTGTCGCGGCGTCAAGGCCGCGTCGTGTGATGCCGGGACCGCGAGCCACCACTCGCGAACACCATCGGCCGAGCACCGGACGGCCGAGATCCAGAGCCGGAGGCGCGAAATGACCTCGATGAGGTGGGCCCGGGCGCTCTTGGCGCTGACTGCCGTCGCGACCATGGCGGTCCCCGGCTCCGCCTCCGCGGCCTCGCCCTCCGATCCGCCGCCCACGACCGCCTCGAGCGCCCCGACCGCTGCCACCGCGCCGACCACTGCCACTCCCACTGCGGTTCCTGCCGCGGACTCCGACGCCGTGACTCTCACCGGCACCCTGCGCATGGCAGTCTCCGACGACTTTGTGTCCCGCCGGTCGCAGACCTTCTATTCGATCGACAGCGCTTCCGGGTCCGTCCCGATCACCGTGTCGGGCGCGAGCGTGAGGAAGCTCGACGGAGCGCTCGTTCGCGTCGCCGGCCGCAGCCAAGCCGACGGGAGTGTCGCAGTCGCTTCCGGATCGTTCGTCGTCGAGAAGACCGTCGCCGCCAATCCCTACGCGGCCGCCCTCGGCATCAAGGCCCACGCGGACCGAAGCGCCACGCCAGCGACGCCCAAGATAGAGACGGTGGCTGTGATCATCGCCGACTACACAGACCTTGCCGGCTACCCCGTGACGGCGGCTCAGGCGCAGAGCACTTTCACCGGCTCGACGGCATCGGTCCATTCATTCTTCGACGCCACCTCGCGTGGCCGCTTCGAAACTGCCACCACGGTCTTCGGGCCCTGGCACATGGCCGTCGCGCAGTGCGGCGGGCCGTCGTCGACGTGGTCGCTCAGCGCCGCCACGGCCGCGGCTCGGGCCGCCGCCACGGCGCACGGCGTCAGTCTCGCTTCGTTCGACCACCTGGTCTTGTGGACGAAGCCACCATGCAAGCAAAAGTGGGCCGGCTACTCGGACATGCCCGGCGGGAACGTCGTGATCGCTGTGGACTGGGCGACGTACGGCGATGCCATTTCGACGATGGTCGCCGCGCATGAGATCGGCCACAACCTGGGTCTCGACCACGCGAACGGCCTGGCTTGCTTCGACGGCGCGGGCAATCAGGTCCAACTTGTCGGCACCTGCTCCAGCGCCGATTACTGGGATCAGTACTCGACGATGGGCGCAGCGGGAGCGCCCGACCACGCGCTGCTCGACGCCGACCGCCTGGAATCGCTGGGCTGGCTCGATCCGGGCGAATCGCAGAAGGTGACCGCCGTCGGCACGTATTCGCTGGTACCCGTCTACTCGGCCGTCACCGGCGTGCGCCTGCTGCGGATCGCCAGGCCGACGACCGTCCTCCCGAGCGAGCAGTCGGGGTCATGGACGCTCGAGCTTCGGTCCACGCTGACCGGCACCGACTGGGACCAGTTCACGAATGCCTCCTACCCAGTGTTCTCCAGCGTGACCACGGGCGTGACGATTCGCTACTCGGATGACGAGTTCCGCCAGTTCAACGTGCTCGGGCCGAGCTTCCTGGTCGACACAGTCGCCGATGCGACTGCCGCGGACCCGGGCGTCAACTTCTGGGATTCGCCGCTCCAGGCGGGCAAGACGTTCGCGGACCCGGTCGGCGGTCTGACCATCAGGGTGAACTCCGTGGACGGGTCCGGGGCGAGCGTCACGATCGGCGACACGAAGGCGCCCACCGCGCCGCGCAGCCTCGAGGTAACCGCGATCCCGTCCGGCGGCGCCCAGCTCGACTGGCAGGCAGCCACGGACAACCTGAGCGTGGCTCACTACCGCATCTATCGCGACGGCGCACAAATCGCCGAGGTCTCGGGCGCAACGCCGATGTACAACGACCTGCCGGCATGCCTTGACGGGAGCCACTCCTACGCCGTCTCAGCCGTCGACACGGCCGGCAACGTGGGACCGCAAGCGGTTGCCGGCGGAGTGCTTGCGGTCCGATTGCCTTGCGCTCCGACCGCGGTGATCGCGACCGCGGGCAACGCCGAGGCGCTCGTCCGCTGGACGGCCCCCGGGAACGGCGGGCAAACCGTCACGGGCTACACCGTGACGTCCGCGCCGGGCGGCTTGACTTGCGCGACGACCGGAGCGACGAAGTGCGTCGTGTCCGGGCTCGCCAACGGGACGCCCTACACGTTCACCGTGACCGCGACCAACTCAGTTGGCACGGGCCCCTCCTCGGCGCCGTCCAATTCAGTCACGCCGCTCCCCGTCCCGGGCCGTCCGACGTCCGTGGCGGGCGCGCCCGGTGACTCGACGGTGGCGGTGACCTGGACGGCCCCCGTCCAGGAGGGCTCGAGTTCGATCGTCGGGTACACCGTGACCGCTTCGCCGGGCGGAGGGACATGCCCCGGCACAACCGGCGCGATCGGCTGCACGGTCACCGGCCTGACCAACGGCACCCCATACACGTTCACCGTCACTGCGACCAACTCACTGGGCACCGGCTTGCCGTCCGACCCATCGCCGGCCGCGACGCCGCGCACCCGACCAGACGCCCCAGTCGCGGCGGCAGCCGTTGCGTCCAACGGCTCGGCGCTGGTCTCGTGGAACGCCCCGCCATTCGACGGCGGCAGCCCCGTGACCGCCTACGACGTGGTTTCGACGCCGGGCTCACTGACGTGCCACTCCACCGGGGCACGCTCCTGCGCGGTTTCAGGACTGACCAACCGGGTCTGGTACACGTTCAAGGTGACGGCCACGAACGTCGCGGGCACGAGCGATCCATCGCTCGCCTCGCCGGCGGCGATGCCACTCGCCGGAGCCACTTACGTGACCGTCACCCCTAACCGGCTGGTCGATTCGCGGACCGGCACGCACATCGGACTCACGGCGTCGTTGAGCCAGGGTTCCCCGGTCTCGTTCCAGGTCACCGGCCGCTCCGTCGATCCGAACCTGAACATACCGGCCGGGGCGGTGGCCGTCAGCGGCAACCTCACGGCAGTGAACGAGGGCTCCGGCGGCTATTTCAGCCTGGCCCCATCCAAGCCCGCGGGCGTGCCGACGACCTCGACCCTCAACTTCCCCGTGGGTGATATCCGGGCCAATGCCGTGGTCGTTCCACTGGGCGCCGGCGGAAAGCTGTGGATCACATTCGTCGGCGCCCCGGGCAAGAAAGCCGATGTCGTCTTCGATGTCACCGGCTACTTCATCGGCAACACAAGCCGCGCGACCTATTTGCCGCTCACGCCGAATCGGGTGCTCGACTCGCGCACTCCCACGTGGCTCGGGATGACGGCGTCGCTCACCTCCGGCACCCCGGCGAGTTTCCATGTGACGGGGAGGTCGGCCAACCCCAAACTCAACGTTCCGGCCAACGCCGTCGCGGTCGTCGGCAACCTGACCGCGGTCAACGAAGGTTCGGGCGGTTACCTGAGCCTGACACCGGCCAGACCCGCCGGCGTACCGACGACATCGACCATCAACTTCCCCAGGAGCGACACGCGGGCCAACTCCGTGATCGCGCCACTCGGTGCCGGCGGCGTGCTCTGGGTCACATTCATCGGCACCTCGGGCAAGCACGCAGACGTCCTCTTCGACGTGACCGGGTACTTCGTACCGAATACGACCGGTGCAACGTTTGTGGCCCTGACCCCCAACCGGTTGGTCGACTCGCGTTCGCCGACGCGGCTTGGACTCTCGGCGTCGCTCACATCCGATCTTCCGGCCCGGTTCGGGGTAACGGGCCGGTCGATTGACGTGGCGCTCAACGTACCCGCGGCGGCAATCGGGATCACGGGTAACGTCACCGCCGTCGGCGCAAGCTCCGCCGGATATCTAGTTCTGACGCCGGCCGACCCCGGCGCCGTGCGCGGGACGTCGACGGTCAACTTCCCGAGGGCGGACACCCGCGCGAATGCGGTCACGCTTCCCATCGGTGGAGACGGCAAGATGTGGGTCACGTTCGTCGGCACCGCCGGAGCTCACGCGGACGTGGTGTTCGACGTCTCGGGATACTTCACGATGAGCTGAGGCCCGCACCCAGCCTCGCGTCCGCCGGGGGGAGCCTTAAGCCCCGCGCCGCCGTCCCTTGCGCTTGCCCTGGGGCTCGACCTCGCTCTCCGACTCCTCGCGCCGCTCCACCTCGTCGGCGCGTTGCCGTTGCACGTCGAGAACCTGCTTGAACTGCTTCGCCAGACCGGTTCGCATGCCGGCCCGCGCCCGCGCGTCGGCGTCTCGATCGCGTCTCTTCTCACGGGCCTTTTCGGCCGCCGAAATCTCTTCCTCGTCCACGCCGTCGAATCTCCACGCACCGGACCTTCTTCGACCGACCTGCTACGATCCGGCACAGATGGAACTCTACGGCGTCCGTATCCCCACGATCGTCACCGACAACGTGGCCGCTCGATGTGCCGGTTGCGGTGAAGTCATCCTAGGGACACCGTGGCGCGTCAGCATCCTCGATGTCGTGGCGCCTGAGGCGCCCGTACCCTGGACGGAGACCGCCGGCCTCAATCCCGGCCCGTTCGAGTTCCACAGTGATCCGAGCCACGTGCTGACCTGGATGTCGGCGCGAGGCACCTACTTCTGCCGTCGCTCGCAAGTCCGCGAAATCATGAGACCGGTCTGGCTGCCCGTCGAGCCGCGCCGGTTGGGGCTGTGCGACGGCCTTCATCGCGACGACCACGAATTCGTGGACCCGGCCGCTGCAGCGGCCGATCGAAGCTGAGGGCAAATGCGAGTACGCAAGGCGGTCTTTCCCGTGGCGGGTTGGGGAACCCGCTTTCTACCGGCCACCAAGGCCCTGCCCAAGGAGATGCTCCCGCTCGTTGACAAACCGGTCATCCAATACGCCGTCGAGGAGGCGGTCGCGGCCGGCATCGAGCAGGTCATCATCGTCACCAGCAGCCAGAAGCGAGCGATCGAGGATCACTTCGATCTGAACCTCGAGCTCGAGCAGCTCTTGGAGTCGCGCGGCGACATCGAGATGCTCCGCCAGATCCGGGCCATCTCGGACCTGGCTCAGATCTCCTACGTTCGCCAGAAAGAGCAACTCGGCCTGGGCCATGCGGTTCTCGTGGCCAAAGAGCTCGTCGGACACGAACCGTTCGCGGTGATCCTTCCGGACGACGTGGTGGTCGGCGAGCGGCCCTGCATAGGCCAGTTGATCCACGCCTATCTGCAGACCCATTCGTCGGTCGTGGGAGTGGCAGAAGTCCCCCACGAGGAGACGTCCCGCTACGGCATCATCGACGGGCACCTCGCGGACGGCGGCCTCGACCCGCTCCTGTACAAGGTGTCGGGCCTGGTCGAAAAGCCGGATCCGGCGGACGCGCCCTCGAATCTGGCCATCATCGGCCGCTACGTTCTGACCCCCAAGATCTTCGACAAGCTCGAGCAAACGCAGCGCGGCGCCGGCGGAGAGATCCAGCTGACGGATGCGATCGAAGCCTTGATGCAGGAGCAGGACGTCTACGGATATGCCGTCGAGGGCAGGCGTTATGACGCCGGCACCACAATGGGCTGGCTCAAAGCGTCCGTCGAGTTGGCAATGCAGCGTCAGGACATCGGCGCCGAGTTCAGGCGATACTTGCAAGGGCTCGACCTGACATAGCTGCCCGGACGGGCCGGCTGATCGGTCGTCGAGGGCATTGATCGAAGCTCCGGTGCAGCGGGCGCCGGCATCACACGAGGAACTCTTGTGGCCGAAATCGGACAGGTGATCGCGGGACGCTACCGGCTCATGGAGCTGCGTGGCGAGGATGCCATCTCGACTGTCTTCCGCGCGACCGATTCCGAGAACGGGCGCGTCGTCACCGTCAGAGTCCTCAATCACGAGCTCGCTGCGGACGCGGATTTCGTCGCCGAGTTCCGCCTTGCGATGCGAGCGGCGGCCGGCCTCAGCCACCCGAACATCGTCGCCCTCTACGATTTCGGGGCGAGTGCCTCGGAGGCGTACCTCGTAACGGAATTCATCGACGGCCAGGCGCTTGGCTCGCTCCTGCAGCGCAATGGGCCCGTTCCGCCGCGCCGGGCCGCGAACGTGACGAGCGTGGTGGCAACGGCCGTGGCCGCGGCCCACGAGCGCGGCATCGTCCATGGCGGCGTGAGGTCAGGCAGCGTCATCGTCACTCGCGACGGGCAGATCAAACTCGCAGACCTCGGCCTCGCGCGTGCACTCGACGAGTCATCGGTCCGACCGCCCCTGTCCGTCGAAGAAGCCTGGTACCAGAGCCCCGAGCAGGCACGGGGTCGCCGCGCCACCGATGGGTCGGATGTCTACGCTCTGGGCGTACTGCTATTCGAGCTTTTGACCGGCCGGGGTCCGTGGGACGGCGAAACAGCAGAAGAGGTCGCGAAGGCGAGACTGGCGGATCCGAAGCAGGTCCCGTCGGCCTTCCAGGACGGTATTCCGGCCGATATCGACATGATCGCCCGCAAGGCTATGACGGCCGAGCCGGCCGGGAGGTTCGATTCGGCGGGGGTGCTCGCGGACTCGCTCGACACCGCGATCGCGCGGCTCGACGCCGAATACGCGGTGGGCGCGTCTCAGGAAGAAACGGAGATGGAGCCGGAAGCCGCCGCTGCAGCCGAGTTCGCACCCGAGCCCGCGCCCGTTGTGCCGCCGATGCCGGTCGCGCGCCCAGTCGTCCCGCCGATCGTTCCCGTCGTGCTGCCGCCGACGCCGCCGACTGCGCCACTGTCGCGCCGCCCCAACCCGACCGCACGCGTCGCCTACTCCGCCGACGATTACGCGACCCGCCCCGGCGTTGAGGACGACTATCCGGTCGAGCCTCGAGCCCAGAGCAATTACACGCCCGATGTCGTCCCAAGCCGTTTGACCCGCCGGATCAATCCGGTCGAGCCGGAGCCGGAGCAGTACGAGGACGACGCGTCACCCGTCAGTACCTGGGCCTGGGTGGCGGGCTTCCTGGCGCTGTTCCTGGTCACACTCCTCGGCTTGACCATCTACCTGCTCATCAGCCGTGGTTCGAGCGGCTCGACGGTCTACGCCCCGAACCTCGTGAGCGTCCTCTTCAGCGATGCTCAGCAGACCGCCCAGACAGTGGGCCTGTCGATCTCGGTGTCGGGCACTACCCCCAGCAACGGCAGCCAGCCCGACAACACGATCGTGTCCCAGAACCCGTCCGCCGGGTTCGCCATGAATAAGGGCGACACGATATTCGTGACCGTCGTCAGCGGAACCGCGCAGGTTGTAGTCCCGGATGTCCGGAACCTGACCGAAAGCGACGCCATCAACGCCCTCACGTCGGCGGGTCTGGCGGCGGGCGACCGCACTGAGGCCTACGACCCCAGCATCCCCGAGGGTCAGATCCTCAGCAGCAACCCGAAGAAGGGCCTGACGGTCCTGAAGGGCTCGACGGTCGACTACGTCGTCTCGAAGGGTCCGGAGCCTACGCCGAGCCCCACACCGTCCCCGACGCCCACGCCGTCCCCGACGCCCAGCCCGACACCTACGCCGACTCCCACGCCCGCGCCGACGCCGACCCCGACGCCGACGCCCACACACACCCCGACCCCAACTCCCACGGCGTAGTAACCGCAGTCCGGCTCACGGGCCGGACGCCTCGAGGTCAGGTCGTCGTCAAGGTCACCGGCGATGCCGGAATCTGGTTGCCATCGCCCGTTGCCACCAGCGCCGCGGCAGTGCCAAGCCCGGGAGTCGCTCCGGTGATCGTCACTTTCCACTTGGAAGTGCCGGTTTGATCGGTTATCAGCGCGGGCGAGACAATCGGTCCGAGCCCGTGGACGGTCACCGTGAAGGTCACCTCTGCTCCTGCTAAGGGACCGCCGTTGGCCGATGTGGCGCGGACCGTGAGTATGATCGTCGTAGGACCGGCGGACTTGAACTTCGCCGGCGACACACTCAGGTGCGCAGCAAGATTCCCGAATGACCGCTTCACCGTAAGTTGGCCCGTCGTCACGTTGCCGGCCTGGTCGGTCGCCGTCACCTGAATGGAGTTCGACCCCGCGACGAGGCCGACCGTGATCGCGAATCGGCCGTCGTCGCCGACGACCTTGCTGCTCAGCGCGCCTCCGGGCGATTGCCTGTTGCGGATCGTCACGGTCGAGCCCGTGTCGCTCTTGCCCGAGACCACGACGGAACTGCCCGCCTGCGAGCTGCCGTCCGCCGGGGACGCGATCGACAGCTGGGGCGGCTTCGTGTCCAGGATGTACACAACTTCGGGCGACGGCTGGCCCTCACTGCTGGGCGTCACGAGTGCCGCGGCGAAAGTATTAGGCCCCTCGACCAGGTTCACGGCGCCGGTGCTGAAGTGCGTCGTCGAGCCGACCTCCACTTCCGCGACCTGTTTGCGCGTCTTGTCAGAGGCGATGCCGTAGATCCGGACCTTGTACCCGGTCTTGCCGATTGCCGGGCCCGGGACGCTCCCGGACAGCGACACCGCTGCCTGGTTCGTGTATCCGCCGTTGTCCGGCGTGTTGAGGACCGGAGTATCGAGGGCCACGCCGGAAGGGGCCGTGGTGGCCGGCGGCATCGACGAGACCTGCGAGATCGCACTGTCGAACGCGTGCGCAAGCTGGCCCGCGACACTCACCAGGATGTTGCCGCCCACGATCAGCACCGCGAGGCCCAGAACCAGGAACACGGCAACGAGTCCGAGCCCGATCGGGGCCGGGACTCCTTTGTTCGTCCGAATCGGCCGGTATCGGCGGACCAGGTCACGTGACGGAGCCGAGGCCTTGATCTGATGCGACCGCAGCCGGTCGCCCGACGGCGGCAGGGGTCGAACGTGCGCCGCTCGGCGTTCTCGCATCGGCATGGCTCCATTGTCGCATCTGCCGGGCGTATTCCGGGGCGGTGGCACCACGCTTGTTTTCGACTTGCCACTGCCGACAACCCTCTAGTACGAGCATCGATCCCTCGGCGTGACGGGCGAGCGCGTTTCGTGCGGATGGATGTACTCTGCTGCAGAGAGCGGACGTGCAGGAATGTCCGCTACGGTACGAGGCTTATTCGTGGAGGTTCGCAACCCCAAGCCCGATCGGCCGCGCACCCCTGACGCCGGCGTCGGACGTCAGGCTTCGGTCGTGCGAGGGGGCGTCATGCCTGCGAGACGCCGGCCCGGCCCAATGCCCTCCGCTCCCAGCGGCCCGTATCCCGCCAACCCGTTCCCGGTTTCGAGCCGAATCGCCACGCGCCCGATGCCGCGCACGCTTCCCGTTATCACTCACTCGGAACCCGGAGCGCCGAACCGATACTCGTCGATGCCGGGGGTCAGAGCGGGCTTCGGACTGCCGAACCTGCGCCGCAACGTTTGCCCGCACTTCTACATGACGGGCAGCCGCGGCGCCATCCCGATCCAGGCTCCGCACTTGCTCAAGGCCCTGATTCGCCAGGAGCAAAACGTCTCGCGCTGTCAGCTGCGCGGCGGAGTCCACCTCGAGCAGGGGTACGTCAACGACGTCTGCCTGACGCCGAGGTTCAACCAGTGCGTCTTCTACGAAGACGAGCTGACGAAGGATTGACCGGCCGCAAGCTCGGCTATGTCGAGGCGCTTGCCGCTCTCGACTCCCGAGGCCGATTCGGCATCCATCTCGGGCTTTCTCGAACGCGAGCGCTGCTTGCGGCTCTGGGCCACCCAGAGCGTGCGTTCCGCGGCGCACTGATTGCCGGAACGAACGGGAAGGGCAGCGTTCTGGCGCTGGTCGGCTCCGCGCTGCAGGCTGCGGGCTACCGAACCGGCGAGACGCCAAAGCCGCATCTCGTCACCTACCGCGAGCGGCTCCAGATCGACGGTGCGGTCGTGGATCAAGCCGCTTTCGCGCGGATCGCGACCGAGGTGCTGGCGCTTGCGGACCGCGTCGCGCGGCGCCACGGCGAGCCCACGGAGTTCGAGCTGCTGACCGCAATCACGTTCCGCTGGTTTGCCGAGGCCGGAATCGATCTGGCGGTGGTCGAGGTCGGGCTGGGCGGGCGGCTCGATGCCACTCACGCCTGGGACGGCGGCGTGGCGGTCGTGACGAATGTCTCGCTCGACCACATGGATCGGCTGGGTTCCACGGTCGAGGCGATCGCGCGGGAGAAGGCGGCGATCATCATGCGCGGCGATCTGGCGGTGACCGGAGCCACTGGTGGGGCGCTCGACGTGATCGAGCGCCGAAGCCGGCGAGTGGCGGTTCCGCTGACCGTGACGCCGCCGGCGCCGCTGCGCGGCCTGGACCGTGACGGCATCGACGTCGAGCTCGGGCGGCTGGGATTGGTGCGTGTGGCCCTTCGAGGGCGCCACCAGGCGGCCAACGCGGCCGTTGCCGACTCCACTCTGGACGCGCTCGAAGCGGCGGGGATTGCCCGGGTCGGCGACGAGGCCCGACGAGCCGGCTATGCAGCGGTTCGCTGGCCGGGGCGCCTCGACCTGATCTCCGTTGAGGGACGCGACGTGCTCCTGGACGGCGCCCATAACCCGGCCGGGGCGGCAACCCTCGCCGAAGCGCTCGACGACCTCGCCCCGTTCCTTTCGCCCGGCCGCCCGACGCTTGTGCTTGCGATCATGGCCGACAAAGACGTGGACGGAGTGCTGGCCGCCCTGGCCGGGGCGGCGTTTCTGCGGGACGCGCGGATCATCTGCACAGCACCGTCGGGCGGCAGGGCGCTGCCACCCGATCAGCTCACGGCGCGCTGGACGGCCAGTCCGGGCGCCGCACCGGATCCGGAGGCTATCGCCGATCCCCGCGCCGCGCTGGACGCGGCCCTGGGCAGCGGCTCCGGCAGCGGCCCCGTCATCGTGGCAGGCTCCCTCTATCTGGTCGGGGCCGCGCGGGCCATACTCGTGAACGACCCGCTCCTCGTGCCCGATCCGCCGCATGCCCTGGAGGCGCCGACCCGATGAGTGCCCCTCTCGCCACCGGCGCGGCACCCTCGCCGCTACCCCCGACCCGGATTGGGCCGCGAACCTTCGAGTGGGGAAGCCGAACTTACGTGATGGGCATCGTCAACGTCACGCCCGACTCGTTCTCCGGCGACGGCCTGCTGGCCACGGTCGAGGGTCGAGGCGGTACTGCCGTCGAAGCTGCCGTCATCCAGGCTCGGCGCATGGTCGAGGAAGGTGCCGACATCCTTGACGTCGGCGGCGAGTCCACACGACCGGGCCACGATCCAGTCTCCTCGGCCGAAGAGAGAGCCCGCGTCGTGCCCGTCATCGCCGCAATCCACGCCGCGCTGCCGCAGGTCCTCGTCAGCGTCGACACTTCAAAGGCGGAAGTGGCAGCGGCCGCGCTGGACGCGGGCGCGGTGCTCCTCAACGACGTCTGGGGTGTGGGTCGCGACGACGCCATGGCCCGCCTCGCCGGGGAGCGGCATGTACCGCTGATCGTCATGCACAACCGCGAAACGGCCCATTACTCCGACTTCGTGGCGGAGCTACTCGCCGACTTGCAGGCCGCACTCGATCGGGCGCAGAAGGCCGGCGTCCCGCGCGGGAACCTGATCGTCGACCCGGGCTTCGGCTTCGGCAAGACGCCCGAGCACAATCTCGAGGTGATGCGCCACCTGGGCGAGCTGCGCGGGCTGGGCTTTCCCGTCCTCCTGGGAACCTCGCGCAAATCGACCCTGGGGCGCGTCCTCGGGGGAGTGCCGCCGGAGGATCGTCTCGAGGCGACGCTGGCAACGACTGCTCTCGGGATCGCCGGCGGCGTCGACATCGTCCGAGTCCACGACGTCCTGGCCAACGTTCGGGCCGCACGCACGAGCGACGCCATCGTCCGAGGAGTCTTTCCGTGACCGACCGCGTAGAGCTTTCGAACATGGTCTTCCAGGGCCGCCACGGGGTTCTGGAGCTCGAGCGGGCACGGGCTCAGCCGTTCGAAGTCGATGTCGAGATCCATCTCGATCTGCGGCCGTCCGGCCTCGCCGACGACCTGTCGAAGACCGTCGACTACCGCGACGTCTTCGAGATCTGCCGTTCCGTCATCGAAGGCCCGAGCCGCCTGCTCGTCGAAGCTCTGGCCGAAGAAATCGCCCAGAAGCTGTTGGCCCTCTCAGAGCCGCTCGGTGCCACCGACGTCGTGGTCCGCGTCCGTAAGCCCAATGCTCCGCTCCCCGGCCGCCTCGATCACGCGGCCGTCGAAATCAGGCGCAGCCGGGAACGCTGAGCCAACCGGCGCTGATCAGGTTGCGGCGGGGGGCCGAGTGCCGAGAGTGACGCGGACGGTCAGGTATTCGCTTCCGCGAAGCAGTTGGATGCTGATGGTTCTGCCGGGTGCGAACTGGACCAGCGTGTCTTCGAGCAGGTGCGTCGCGTCGATCGCCTGACCCTCGATCTCGGTGATGATGTCGCCGGTCTTGATGCCCGCCTGATCGGCCGGTCCATCGGTGACCACCGCGTCGACCGAGTTGCCGTTGCCGTCTTCCTTGTGCACCCACGCGCCGTGGTCCAGGGTCAGGCTGTACTTCGTGGCAAGACCCGCGTTCACGGCGATGTAGCTGATGCCGATGAACGGCCGGGACAACTTCGTGCCGGACATGGCCTGCTGCATGATCGGCTTGGCGATGTCGATGGGGATTGCGAAGCCGATCCCCTGCGCCTGGTCGGCCAGGGCCGTGGTCACGCCGATCACTCGTCCGGAAGCGTCCACGAGCGGGCCGCCGCTGTTACCGGAGTTGATGGCGGCGTCGGTTTGGATCAGGCCGTGGAGGTTCAGTCCGCCGGAAAGGCCCGTGTCGCTTGTGACTGTGATGTCGCGGCCCAGGGCCGAGACGATGCCGGTCGTGACGCTGTTGGGGTAGTCGACCCCGAGCGGATTGCCGATCACGATCGCGAGCTGGCCAACTTGCAGACCTGACGAGGTCCCGACCGGGGCGACGGCAAGTCCGGTCGCGCCGTCGATCTTGACGATTGCCAGATCGGTCAGCGTATCGACGCCGTACAACACGCCCTTGAATGAGCGGCCGTCCTTGAGCCGGACGTCGATCCCGGTCGCGGACGCCACCACGTGCTTGTTGGTGAGGATCCAGCCGGCTGCGTCGTAGATCATGCCGGTACCGTCGATCTCACCCGTCGCCTGCTTCGCGACGATCGTGACGACCGAAGGCCCGACCTTCGCGACGGCGTCGATGATCGCGCCCGATTCGGACTGAATCGATACGTTGACCGCTCCGCCGGGGATTGCGGTGGCGGCCGCGCCATCGAGAACCCCGGTCTCCTTGAGAACGATGAACGTCCCGCCTCCGCCGATTACGGCGCCGAAGAGGGAAGTCGCCAGCAGCGCCACGATCAAGCCTCGACCCGTGGATGAACGATGGTCGGCGGGCGGGAGATCCTGGGCGGGCTCGAACCAGCGCTCCGGCGTCGACCCTTCGGGCCGGCTGCCGGCCGGCCATTGGGGACGCTGCTCGGGAACTGGCTCGTAGTGGTTGGCTTCGGTCATCGGGACTGGCAAATCCTGGCAACTGGTGGGTGGCCGGGGAAGGAATCCGCGGGGAGGCGAAGAATCACGCCAACGGCAACCAGCGCGACGTGGGACAGCATGCTCCGCTGTGGTTCACGTTCCAGAGGGGGGACGGTGAAGAATCCGCCACGTATCGAATCGGTCGATTGCCGCTCAGCAGCGCCGATTCGGGTTTTGCAGGGCTATTTGCCGCGTTCGGAAGGCTTCGGCGCGCCGGCCGTGGGGGCCGGGGCGGCTGCGCGGGCAGCCGAAGCGCTCGCCGGCCCCTTAACCGCGTCCTTGGTCCTGGCCTTGGCCGCGCCGTCTGCGGCCTTGGCCGCGACCTCGGCGACGGCCGCTGCGGCACGTTCCGCCGGCGTGCGCGGGTCTGCCGGAAGTGTGACGGTGAACGTGGAACCGGATCCAACGCGGCTCTCGACGGCGATCCGGCCGCCGTGCATCTCCACGATCGAGCGCGCTATCGCCAGCCCGAGGCCGCTGCCGCTGCTCCGCGCCTCGCTGGCCCGCGACCCGCGATAGAAACGATCGAAGATGTGGGGCAGCTCCGCCGCGTCGATGCCGACGCCGGTGTCGGTGACCTGGATCCGGGCGCCGCCCTGGCGATGCGGGGCGAGTTTGACCGTGACCGACCCGCCGCGCGGGGTGAACTTGAGGGCGTTGCCGACGATGTTGCTCACGACCTGGCCGATGCGCGGCGGATCGTGGCGGACGATCAGAGTCCCGTCCGGCAACTCGGTCGTGAGGCTGACGCCGCGGCGACGGGCGGCGGCTTCGGCCTGCTCCACAGCCGAGAGTACCGTCGCGCGGAGATCGTCGGGTCGCAGGTCGAGGCGGACCAGTCCGGAGTCGAGCTTGGAGAGCTCGAGCAGATTCTGGGCCAGCCAGTCGAGGCGCTCGAGCTGCTGCGCGCTCGATTCGAGAAATTCGGCCCGCGCCACGGGATCTTCGCCCGCTTTCTCGCGGAGCAGTTCGTTGAAAGTTCGGAGCGCGGCGAGCGGCGTTCGCAGCTCATGCGAGACATCGGCCAGGAACTCGCGGCTGCGGTCCCGGTCGCGGACGATGACGTCCATCGTCTCCTGAACCTGGGCCGCCATGGCGTTGAACTGGCGCGACAACTCGGTGATCTCGGCGGCACCGGTCCGGGCCCGGTCGGCGGGCACGCGGCGATCGAGGTCGCCTTCGGCAAGCGCTCGAGCCGCCTCTGTCAACCGCCGCAGCGGCGCCGTAAATCGGCGAGCCAGGATCGATGAGACCACCACGGCAAACACAAGCGCGAGGATCGCGGAGAGCGTCAGGAAGCCCACGACCACCGCAATCGTGCTCTCGCGCGTCGTGTAGGGCGCCGAGAGGCTGACCTCCAGCTCCCACGGCGGCTTCACGCCGGTGTCGTCGACGAAGTTGAAGATCTCCGTGTAGCTGAGCGTGTCGCGTGTCTGCCCACGTCCGGGTTTGCTCGTCAGCTGGGCGGTGAACGTGGACGGCTCGTTCGCCCCGATGAAGACGGTGCCCCTCGACGTCTCCGAACCGAACCCGAAGCGCACGCGCAGGTCGGCCAGGGCGACTTCATTGGCGTATTCGGTGAGCGTGGTTTCGAAGACAACTCGGACGCTGTCGTTGAGCACGCCGCCGGCGGACACGATCGTCTGGTCGCTCGGATCTCGTGCGGCGATGTCCTCCGCCTGGACGCGCATCACTGCCGCAACTGCCTTGGCCCGGGCTTCGAGAGTGGCCTGATCCTGCTGCCGGAGGTCGCGATCCAGAACGAAGACGGTCAACGCCGAAACGACCCCTACGGCGACGGCGAAGACGGTCACGAACGCGAGCGACAGGCGGCCCTGGAACGTTCGCGGCAGCGGCAGACGTATCTGAATCGATCGTTTGCTCTTTGGGGCGTCCTCGCCGCCGTCGACCTCCCCGCCGTCCGCCGGCGCCGTCGTGCCCTTGCGCGGCGGTTCGTAGGCGGAAGTTGGGGGGGTGGGTTCGATCGGTCGCTCGGGACTCATCGCGTCGGCCTCAACGCTCAGCGAAGGCGTACCCCGCGCCCCGAACCGTCAGCACGAACTTCGGGCTGGATGGGTCGTCCTCGAGCTTCTCTCGGAGGTGGCTGATGTGGACGTTGATCGTCTTTTCGTCCTGATCGAGCGCATCGTAGTCGCGGATCAACTCGAGCAGCTCGCGTCGCGAGTAGACGCGTCCGGGCCGGCTCGCCAGGTGGCGCAGGATTTCGAATTCGGTGGCCGTCAGGCCGATCCGGCGCTCGCCGCGCTGCACCCGCCTTCGTTCGAGGTCGATCAGCAGATCTCCGTGACGCAACATCCGTCCCCCGCCCGCATCGGCCAGGTCGCCGTAGGCGCGGCGAAGGAGGGCCTTGATGCGGCTCATGAGCTCTCGGAGGCCGAAAGGCTTGGTCACGTAGTCGTCGGCGCCGAGTTCCAGGCCGATGACTTTGTCCATCTCCTCGTCGCGCGCCGTGAGGATCAGGACCGGCGCCTTGGAGCCGTTCATCCGCATCCGGCGCAAGACCTCGAAGCCGTCGATGCCGGGCAGGCGGACGTCCAGGACGACCAGATCGGGCGCTTCGCGCAGGGCGAACTCGAGCCCCTCTTCGCCCGAACGCGCCACGGCGACTTGATAGCCCTCTTGCTGGAGCGCGTACTGGATGCCGCGAGCAACGGCGTATTCGTCCTCGACGATCAGGATGGTGGCTGCCACGATCGGGAATCTACACCCCGCGCCGAGTGCGGATCGCCGCCCGAGGCGGCTGTCGGGAGAATCGCCCGGCTCGCTGCCCCTGCAGCGGCGGGTCTCACTTCGGCAGGACGGGCGCGACGATCACGAACTTGCCCCACCATTCGGTCCTGCCGACCCTGCCGTCTACCGGGTCCCTGTAGACGCTCTCGCCCTGGTAGTACGGCATGAAGCGCACATCCATGCCGCCTGACAACCACCGCTGATAAGTGATGTACTCGTTCCTGTGCCGGTGCTCGATGAGCGGGTCGGTGAGGTACACGCCGTTGATCTTGAAGTTGGTCGATCCAGTTCGCGGGTCTTCGCCCGTAACCGAGTAGCCGGTCACGATTTGGGCGTGGGCGCCGAACCAGGCCAGGATCCCGACCGGCATGTTGGTCAGCGCGATCGCCCGGACCGTGGCCATCGCAGCCTGGTTCATGGTCTTGTAGGAGAAGTCGGCGTAGACGCCGGCGGTCGTGCTGCCCCAGCCGTAATAGTTGACGGCGTTGCGCCAGCCGTGCACGTCGGCCCCGGGCTTGTAGAGGGGCATGGTCATATGCCCTCGCTCCCACTTGAGAATCGACTCCTGTGACCTGTAGGAGACGGTCGGCTTCCAGACGAGAGACGTCTCGGACGCCTTGCCCGATCCACCGATCGATCCCTTGGAGACGGCGGCGTAGTAGGCGGTGTTGAGCATGATCAACGACGCGGTGGCGGTGCAGGCCTTCTCGTCCGGGTTCTGGTAGCGCACCGAACGGCTGTCGTAGATGTCGTATACGTAAGTCGCCCGTGCCGGGGTGGCGGCCTGTCCGAAGAGGACGGCCATCACGGCAATCAAACTGATGAACACGCTGGCCATGGAGCGAGATTGTCTCCGACCGTAACCGGACCGCGCGCGGCAGCTCGACCGTAAGGCGGCCGACTCCGCGAATGCACAGTTTCCCACGCTTGTCACGGATTCGGGACATGCATTGGCGTGACAACTTAGGCGCGCAATCCGGGGTTTCGAGGTTGCCGGGATCGCCCGGCGGCGCGGCCGCGCGCGCATGAGCGAATCGATTTGGGCGGCTGCGTGGTAGGCTCCGCAGTCGAGGTCGCGCTCAGCCGCGACATAAGAAGCCCAAACCTCGCGACCGGTTCTTTCGGCCGCGTGTCGATCGAACCGCGCAGGAGGATCCAACCAGTGAGCGCCACCCCTACAGTCCTGACCGCTACCAGCCGGACCGAAATCGGCAAGGGGGTCGCGCATCTGCGCAAGTCCGGCAGGGTGCCCGCCGTCGTTTTCGGCCACGGCATCGAGTCGATCCCTGTATCCCTCGACGCACATGAGTTCGATCACCTGCGCAAGACCATCCACTCGAACTCGATCGTCTCGCTCGTGATCGACGGCAAGGACAAGCACCGGGTCCTCGTCCACGGCATTCAGATCGATCCGCGCTACCGCCGCCTCCTCCACGTCGATCTCTTCGCCCTCAAGTCCGGCGAGGAAGTCACCGTCGATATCCCGGTCCACACCACCGGCGAGTCGTATGCGGTCGCCCGGTTGGGCGGCATGCTCCTCCACAACCTGGATCACGTCCGCGTGCGGGCGCTCCCTGAGAAGCTGCCGGAGTCGTTCGAGGTCTCGATCGACTCGCTGAACGAACTCGAGGCGGCCATCCACCTGCGCGACCTTCCTCTACCTGAGGGCGTGACTCTGCTGACCGATCTCGACGAGATCGTGGTCAAGGTGGCCACGCCGCACGTGGTCGAGGAGCCAGTTGCCGAAGTCGTCGAGGAGACGACCGAAGAGGCCGCCGCTGCCGCTGCCGCTGCCGCTGCCGGCGCCGAAGGGAAGCCCGCGCCCGAGGCCTGATCCGAGTAGCCGACCGGCCGTGTTGCTCGGCGAGACCCGAGCGGCGGCCGGCAGGTTTCTGCGATTCGAGCGATTCTTCCGGCCGCGGTCTGCGGAGGGCTGCGGCCCATACGAGCACCCCGTACGATGGCGGCGTGCCCAGATTTGCCGCCTCGAAGCGAGGCCTGATCCGCAGCCTGCCGATCTTCGGCGCCTTCGTCGTGGGCGCGATCGGCTACGCGCCGCTCTATTGCTTCCCGCTCCTGGCGCCCGAGTTCGAGACCACCTTCCACGCTTCGCGCGAGCTCGGCCAGATGCCCTGGACGATGTTCCTGCTGGTCTCGGCAATGGCTTCACCGCTTCTCGGTCGGGCATTCGACGTGATCGGGGACCGGCTGCTGCTGACCGTGGGCGTTCTCTTGATGGCCCTCGGATGGCTGGTCGCATCCGCGGCTTCGGACGTCGCGTTCCTCGTCGCGGCCTACGGAGTCTTCCTGGCCATCGGGTTGCAGCTGACCTTTGTCGGCGTCACGACCGCGGTCGCCCGGCGCTACGCCGGCGTTGCCGGGCTTGCGCTGGGCGTGGCGTACGCGGGCCCGGGGATCGGGGTGGCGGTAATCCTGCCTCTCGCAGCCGGCGCCATTCCGGAGTTCGGCTGGCGCTCCATGGCCCAGGTATTCGCCGCGATGTCGCTGCTCGCCGTCCCGTTCGTATGGCTCATGACCACGGGACCGGCGGTCGTCGTCCCGGCGAAAGGCCTGCGGAGTGTCACGAGCACGACTCCGCCACGGGGCGGGGAGACGGGCACGGGACTGCACGAAACCTCGGCCCCAGGAGCGATCGCCGCGTCCCAGGAGCCTCTCCCGCCCGGTAGCCGCTCGCGGCCAGACGCGCTGCGACGCACGTTGCGGACCCGCCGGTTCCTGATCCTGCTGGTCGGCGCGGTCGGCATCGGCTGCATCGACGAAGGCATATACCAGCTGTCGCCGCGCCACGCCGTCGCTCAGGGAATCGGCGTCGACTACGCGGCCATCCTGCTGGCCGTGTCCTGCTATGCGTATGTCGTCGGCCAGGTTCTCGGCGGCGGGCTATCCGATCGCTACGGGCGCCGGTACATCGGTCTCATCTGCGCCGCCATGATCGCAGGAGGCGCGACCGCGATCTTCGCCTCCAACGGAGCGACGCCGGCTCTTGCCGCGGCCGGATACGTTGCGTACGGGTTCGGCATCGGGGCGACGATCGCGATTCGCTCGGCCGCATTCTCCGACGTCTTCGGCGGCCACAACTTCGGTGCGATCTTCGGGATCATCGCGGTGGCCTATCCGACCGGCGGGATCATCGTCATGAACGTGGGAAGCATCTTCTACGACCGGCTGGGCAACTACTGGCCGGTTTACGGCGTGGTCATGGCGTCACTTGTGGCGTGGACCCTGGCGCTCGTGATCGCCGGCCCGCGCCGCCACGGCCTCCACGCGAGGCTGGCGCACGTCCGCGCGAGGCTTCCCGGATAGCCCATCGGGTGCCGGCAATCGATTGATGCGGTTCGTCGTGGCACCGGTCCCGTGCATTCGCCGCCACTTGATCCTGCCGACGGAGTAGATTCTCCGATGACATTCGGACTCAATGGGCTTAGAGGCCGTGTCGCCCGAGCGGGGTATTGATGAGGCGGAACGCTTCTTTCCGGTCGTTTCTCGACGCCTATCCACCGGCGCCCGGTCAGACGCGCCCTGTGGACGGCGTGTCGCTGGCCGAGGCGATCGAGGAGCGCTTCGGGGTGACCGTTCCGGCTGCGTTGCAGCTGTTCTGGCTTCGAGTCGGGGCCGGTGTGTTCGGCGGCGGGGAGATCTACATCTTCGGCGATGCCGGTTCCACATTGCCCGGCCCCGAGGTTCTCGCGTGGAATGGAGCCCAGTGGTGGCGATCGGTCTACGCGCATCCCAAGGATGGCGGCCCCTTCTTCTTCGGGCAGACGCCGTTTGGTGATCAACTCGGTTTCAGATGGCAGGGCAACGTCGCCCTGCCCGAACTGTTCATGCCGGACACGATGGAGGTGTTCCTGCTCGGCCGCGATCTCGATGAACTCCTGGGCGAGCTCCTCGTCGCTCCCGGAGCGCTGTGCGATTCTCAGCGGCTCGCTCGGGCCACGGCGCAATGCGGCCCGCTCCCGCCCGGCGGCCACTACGCCCCGGACGTCTCCCCGCTGCTGGGCGGCATGGACGAATCGTTCCATGTCGACACCGCCGAAGCCCACATCCGCAAGGCGATCACCGAGTGGGAAACGACACGGGCACGCCACCGCTCGACCGGCGCCGTCGGCGCCAGGGCCGGCGCCAGGGAGGGCTGAGGCCCGCCTCCGGGTCCAGCAGAAGAGATGACGATGGGATTTGGTGCGGTCGCAGGTTTGACCATTCTGATCACCGTGATCATCTCGCTCGCCATCCCCTTCGCGATCATATGGCTCCTCGTGGTCGTATTCCGGAACGTCGCGGGTGGGCCCGGACCGCGCTGGACGCCGCGCGACCCGGCCGCCGACGCGCTGCGATACAGGTTCGCCTCCGGCCAGATCACGCAGGCCGAATTCGAGGAGGCAATGCGCGCCCTGGGCTACGAAAAGCGCCCCTGACCGTCGCGCGCCGTGCGCAGCGGCGGCGACTCTCGGCTTATTGCAGGTACGCCCACCAGACGCGCGTAAATGACGGAGACCGGGGTGATCCCGCGCACCGCGTCCGCCGGCCGGCCCGCCGCACCGCTCCGACGGCCTCGGCTATAGTCGCGCCGTGAACCTGCCGTTCCAGCCGCCGATCGAGCCGATGCTGGCGAAGCTCACCGACGAGATTCCCACCGGAG
>Ga0302323_100000944_pt1 | contig 23496 bp, 23 predicted proteins | sample Fen_T0_3_FD_201950 | JGI IMG/M metagenome (GOLD analysis project Ga0302323, IMG submission 201950) | Peat permafrost microbial communities from Stordalen Mire near Abisko, Sweden - Fen_T0_3 | ecosystem: Environmental > Terrestrial > Soil > Wetlands > Permafrost | place: Sweden: Abisko... | reverse complement strand
CAAAGGCCGCAGGAATCCGGGCAGCCCTGCGCCGGGGTCGTGAAGGCCAGCGGCATGGACGCCTGCCGGTGAAAATGGCCCAGGCCCAGATAGGCCGCGGCGTCGCCATAAATCCGCGCCCGTTGCCGCCCGTGTTCGGGGCAGTCCTTTTGCATCCAAATGCCATCCGGCTCCCGGAAAATCCGGGCCGTGATCAGGCGGCGGCAGACCCGGCACGTGGATTGGGTCGTGGTCAGATATTCATTCATGCGGGGTTGGTCCCGGCTGGATTTGTCAGCGGCACAATTCGCGCCGGATTGCCGATGGCGGTCCGGCCTGGCGGCACATCCCGCCCGACCACGGCGCCGCCGGCCACGACGGCATCCTCCCCAATCTCCACTCCGGGGCCGATCAGGGCGAAACCGCCGATGAGCGCGCGCTTGCGGAGCACGACCCGCCCCGCTTCAAAATGGTCTTGATCAAATATGTGGAGGGAAATTTTACTGCCAACTCCCAGCATCACTTCGTCCTCAATGGTGAGCAATTCCGGAAACAAGGGATCAATCCAGACGTCGGTGGCAATAAAAACATGGCGCCCCACGCGCGCCCCGGCCCGGCGCAGCAAGGCCAGCTTGAGTCCGTTGAAGGGAAGTTTCAACGCCGTCAGCAGCAGGGCGGATTTGACATAAAACCACAGCACCAGGGGCCAGGCCCGGTCGCACGGACAAAAGCCCGTGGGGCGGGACGGATGGCCGGTGGGATGGCGGAAGCGACGTTCGTTTGACTGGCGCGACCGGAAGTGCTTGAACGCTTCAAGCCCTGTCTGGTGCGCGGTGGTTGGGGGTGGGTTCATGCGAGACGTCGATCAAGTGCACCAGAAACGCGGATCTTTCTGCCGGTAAAAAAGATTATAGGCGCAGGCGGGAATCAGCCGGCCGGCCGGATCGGGCACCTGGTCCGGACACGCGGCCAGTCGCGCCAGATCCAGCGTGTCTTCATCCATGTGGGAATGGATATAGACTGCGAGCAGCGATTGTTCGGCCACGGCCTGCCGCGCGGCCCGGGACAGGGGTTCGCCGGGCGGATACATCCGTTCCACCAAACGCCGGATGGCGGGCAGCAACCGGGCCGCGTCGCCCCCGGCCCACAGCCGGTCAATCGCCGCCCGAAACACCTGCTGGTCATCCTCCGGCTGGAGGAGATAACCCTGGCCGAACATTTGGCGCAATTCGTCCCGGGTAAGAAAATCCGTCAGCGACCGGCAGGTGCCGTGGTCCTTGAGATAATATGCCACGCTGTAACATAGCGGGTGCGCCCCGGCATGGGGGAAGAAGTGATCGGCGCGAAAGGCACCCCGGGTGGCGATTTCCACCGCCCGGGCCGCGCCGTCCAGCGGCATGGTCTCGTGCGGCTTGAAATGCTGTCCCCCCTTGCCGGTGAAGGTCATGGTCTGGATCGTCACGCTGCGCACCACCGGATGCGCCTGGGCCAGTTCAATGACCTCGCCGATCTCATCCTCATTCACCCCGCGGATCATCACGTTGAGCAATGTGGTGCCGATGCCAAAGCGTTGCAGGTTTGCCAGCGCCCGATGTTTCAGGGCCACGACATCACGCCCGTAAATTTTCAGCGCGCGGTCACTCCGGAAGGTGTCAAACGAGAGTACTACGTAAACGCCGAGGCCGGCCAGCGCCCGGCATAAGTTTTCGTCTGTCGCCAGCCGCAGCCCGTTGGTATTCATCGTCACCCGCCCGATTTCCGGCCGCTGGCATTCTTGGAGCAAATCAATGATCTGCGGATGCATGGTGGGCTCGCCGCCGGTGATGTTCATCAAGTCCACCGGCCCGACGCGGGCCACGAGCTGATCCAGGAGCGGGCGGAGTTCCTCCCGGCTCATGAAGTATTTCCGGTCGGGCCGGTTGTAGGTAAAGCAGATCGGGCAATCCAGATTGCACGCGTTGGTGACTGAAAACACCGGCAGGTGGCAGGCGTTGGCGTGACTGGTGCAGGGGCCGCAATCGTGCGGGCAGCCCGCGTGCACATCCCGTCCGGGCAGCCGCGCCGGTTTGCAGTGAACGGTCGTGGCGGCGCGGTTCAAATACCACGCCACCTCATCGGCAATGCGCACGCGGCTGGGGCCGCATTTCGGGCACAACCGCTCCTGATAAACCGCGCCGTTTTCCTCCAGAATCCGGGCGGGGACCAAATCGCGGCACGCCCGGCACATGCCTTGCACCGTTCCCAAGTAGGTGTATGAACGTGCGGGCCTCATGGGGTGACGTCCCCTTCGGGTTCGTATATTTCCGAAAACAACACGCGCAAATCGTCGGGGTTCAGCAACTCGGCGGCCGGCACCGGCACGGCCAGGCACCCCAGTCCGCTGATGATGGTCCGGCCCTGCACGCGTCCTTCGCCCGCCAGCTCAAAGCCCATTTCGCGTCGGCGGGCCAGGGTCACCTGCATCTCCAATCTCTGCCCCGGCAAAAGATAACCGTCAAACCGCACCTCGGAAATCCGCACCACCATGCCGATGTCCTTGAAATTCGACGACAGCAGAATGAGCCAGTTGCCCAGTTGTAGAAAACTTTCGAGCAGCAAGGTTTCCGGCAAACGCGGTTCGTCCCCCAACGCCGCTTTGAGGTTGTACTCTTCGAACGAGACCGCCTTGATGCCGCGGATGCTTTGATGCGGCGCCCACGCGGTGATTTTGTCCACGAACCGGAATTTCATGTTCGAAAATATAAAGGTTTCATTCGGGCTGAGGTTTAAATCCCGCCATCAATCTGAATCACTTGGGCATTGATATAGCTGGCGCGATCGCTGGCCAGAAAGGTGACCAGGTCGGCCACCTCCTCCGGTTTGCCCGCCCGCCCGGCGGTGCAGTGTTGCAAATAGTCCTCCCGCTGTTTGTCCGGCACCAGGGCGCTGACGCCGCCTTCCAGCAGGCCGGGCACCACGGCGTTGACCCGGACATGGTAGCGTGCCAGTTCCCGGGCGAGCGACAGCGTGAAGCCGACGACCGCGCTCTTGGCGGTGGCATAATGCACGGGGACTTCCAGCACCCGCGCCCCGGCCAGCGAACCCAGGTTGACAATGGCACCCTTTTTCTGCCGGATCATGCCGCGGACAAAGGCCTTGGTGACCAGAAACATCCCCTTCACATTCACGTCCATGATCTGATCCCAGTCCGCCTCCTCAATGAGGGCGAAGGGCATGATCTGGGTGATCCCGGCGTTATTGACCAAAATTTCGATTGGACCCAGATCGTGTTCGATCTGTTGGGCCACGCGGTTCACGCCGGCCCCATCGATCAAATCCATCGCGTAGCCCTTCACCGTCTGCTGCCTGGCCGCCAGCTCGGCTTCGAGCTGCCGCGCCAGGTCTTCATGCTGGTGGTAGGAAAAGGCAACCTGCGCCCCGCGTGCGGCCAGACTGCGGACAATGGCTGCGCCGACCGAGCCCGTTCCGCCCGTGACAAAAGCCCGGCGTTGGTCAAGCATGGCGGCCTCCTTCGGTTTTGGCTGCCAGCTTGCGGGCGATCAGGTGCACAAAGAAACCCACCGTCAGTAGGGCGGGCAGATCCATTTTACGCAGTCCCGGCACCAGTTTTCCGGCGTCGAGTTCCGGCAGCGCGGCGCGGATTTCGGTCAGTGCGGCCTCCGTCAGGCAGCCGTCTTTCTCATACGCGCCGTCGGGCAGCCGTTTGCGGGCCTCCCGTTCAACTTCATTGGCTTCGATGCGCACTTGGAATTGCTCCTCAATGCGGAACGTCAGGTCGAGCAAGTCGATGGACTCCGCGCCCAGATCGGCCACCAGCACGCTTTCGAGGCGGATGGTTTCCGGGGGCACGCCCAACACTTCCACGAGCAGTGGTTTCAGTTTTTCAAAAATTTCCGGGGTGGTCATTGCAATCCTTGTTCAACACGGGGGTGGTTTCTAAATTCGACAATTTGGTCAATGGTTTTTCGCCGGGGCGCGGCGGGTGCTTCCGCCGGATGCCCCACGGCCACGAGGCAGGTGAGCTCGTGGCCGGCGGGTAACACCAGCGCCTCAATCAACGCTGGCTGGACGAGCAATGGCCCGGTCAGCACGCAGGTGCCCAGCCGCAGGGTCTGGGCCGCCAGCAACAGATTCTGCACGGCCATGGCCCCGCTCAGGGGTTCGCCGGAAACCAGTTCCGGATTTTTCAGCCCGGCTAAAATCCGCGCCGAGAGGCTGACTGGTTGCTTGTGCAGCACGGCCAGCAACACGGGGGCATGGGCAAAAAAAGTGGCGTGCCGCGTGAGATCCCCGGCATGGTGTGCGGCCGACCCCGGCAATGATTTCAGTCTTTCGGACAAACCGTGGCCAACGAGTTCCGCGAGTTGCCGGATCTGCGTGGGGTCCTCGATCACCAGGAACCGCCAGGGCTGGCGGTTGTGATTGGACGGCGCCCAGCGGGCGGCTTCCAGCAAGCGCAGGATATCGTCGCGCTCCACCGGGCGGTCGGTGAACTGGCGGACCGACCGGCGTGCGCGCATTATTTCCAGCAATTCAAGATACGCCTTCATGGGTTCAACCCGAAACCGCCGTCCACATTAAAAACCTGGCCGGTGATGTAGGACGCCTCGTCGGACGCGAGAAAGCCCGCCAACCCGGCGACTTCATCCGGCTGCCCCACCCGCCCCAGCAGGATATGCGACCGCACCCGGTCGCCATGTTTTTCCAACACGGCCTGGGACATTTCGGTGGCGATCACACCGGGGGCGATGGCATTGACCAGGATGCCGCGCGGGGCCAGCTCAATCGCCAGCGCCCGGGTCAATCCCTCCAGCCCGGCTTTGGCGGCGGCGTAGCTGGCCTGGCCCCGTCCGCCCTGGCTGGCCACCACGGAAGAAATATTGATGATCCGCCCCCAGCGTCTCATGATCATGGATTTCGCGGCCGCGCGGGATAAATGAAAGGCACCGGTCAGACAAACCCCGACGACCCGGTTCCAGGCGGCATCGTCGGTTGCCAGGGCCGGCGCTTCCTCCGTGATGGCGGCATTATTGATCAGGATGTCCACGCCGCCCCAGCGCCCTTTGACCACGGCCACCGCTTGATCACAGGCCGCGGAATCGCCCACGTCCAGTTGCAGGCAGAACGCCGCGCCGCCGGTGCGCTGAATGATTTCAGCCACGGACTGCGCCGCCTCCGCGCGTTCGTGAAAGCCGATGGCGATGCGGCACCCGCGGCGGGCCAGTTCGAGGGCGATCGCCCGGCCGATGCCACGCGAAGCCCCGCTGATTAAGGCAACCCGTTGGTTCATGCGTTAAATTGGCGGAAGATCAAGGTGGCGTTCTGACCACCGAAACCGAATGAATTGGACAGCACGGTCTGCCCGGCAAAGTGCCTCCAGCCTTCCGGAATATAATCCAAATCGCAGCGCGGATCGGGATGCGTCAAATTGATGGTCGGGGGAATTTTGCGCGAGCAGAGCGTCAGGGCCGACGCGACGGCCTCCATGGCCCCGCTGGTGGCGATCGTGTGGCCCGTCATGGATTTATTGGCGGTAACGGGAATCTGTCCGGCCCGCGCCCCCAAAGTCTGCTTAATCGCCAGTGTTTCAGCCACATCATTTTTCGGCGTGCCCGTGCCATGCGCATTGATCCCGTGAATGTCGTCCGGCTGCAAGCCCGCATCCGCGATCGCCCGGCTCATGCTCAGGGCCGCACCCCGGCCATTCGGTTCGGGGTCGGTGACCCGATAGGCGTCCAGCGAGGACCCATACCCCAGAACTTCGGCGTAAATGCGCGCCCCGCGTTGTTGCGCATGCGTGAGTGTTTCCAACACCAGAAAAGCGGCCCCTTCGGCGAGCACGGTGCCCTGCCGGGTCGCATCAAAGGGGCGACAGGCCGTTGCCGGCCGGTCATTTTCAGTGGAGAGGATTTGGAGCAGGCTGAAGCCGCCAAAGGCGAGCGGGTTCAAGGTGCTGTCCGCCGCGCCGGCGACGGCCACCATCGCCGTCCCATCGCGCAAACGGCGGAAGGCATCGCCGACCACCTGCGCTCCCGCCGCGCACGCCGAGCAATTCGTATAGCGTCCCCGGTTGAAACCATAATGGTCGCCGAGAATTTGCGCCAGCCGGTCCAGCGGTGTCTGCAACCGGCGGTGCGCCTTTAACTGGGTCATTTGCCGTACCAGCTCGCGCGTCGATTCAGTCGCCTGGGCCATGAGCGTCACGTCGGCCAAACAAAAGGTTTCCAGGCTGACCCCCACGAACAGCGGCGCGGCTTGCAGCCGGTCGCGGGGCAGTTGGGCATCCGCCAGGGCGCTGGCCGCGGCATCCAAACCCAGCCAGATTTTACGATCCTGCTCCGCTGCTGCGCCTCGAAATTCCTTCCGCAAATCGTCCGGCTGAAAGTTTTTCACCTCGCCCCCGATTTGCACCGGCAGGGAGCGGGTGTCGAACCCGGCAATACGGCTGATGCCCGAGCGCCCGGCCAGCAGATTTTCCCAGTATTCATTCACGTTGCGCCCCAGTGGCGTGCAAAGTCCCAGGCCGGTGATGACGACGCGGTGTTTCATGGCTGCTCCAAAATAAACGCGGCTTGCTCGCTGCCGTGGCCGAAGCAATTGGCCAGCACCCGGCCACCATCGCGTGCCGCCAGCCAGGCGGCCAGCCCCACCTGCAAGCCTGCGGCCGCCGCAAAGAGATCGCCGGTTTTTTTCTTGGGCCGGCAGACGGTGGCCACGGTGATTTTTTCACCCGCCAACGCCTGCTGTTCGGCGTCGCCGGTGGTGCCGTCATCGTTCTCCGCCGAAACCACCGCTGTCAAAGCGGATGATGATATGTTTAATTCCTGAAAAATCTCGCTGAACGTAGCCGCCCGGCTGGTGTCCGGCGGCTGCGTGCGCAGACTGTATCCCGAGATCTGGGCATAAACCCGGGCGCCGCGCCTGGCTGCGCGTCCGGCGGTTTCCAGCACCAGAAAAATGGCGCCTTCGCCAGGCACGAGCCCGGTCCGGTGCTTCTGCCAGGAAACGAACAACCCCTGCTGCTCCAGACTGAGAAACGCGAGCTCATGGGTTTTGACATCGCAGCCGCCCACCAGCACACAGCCCGCCTCGCCGCCCGCCAGTGCCCGCAGCCCTGCTTCGACCGCCTGCGCCCCCTGACCTTCCCAAGGCGTGTAAATGGCGTTCGGTCCTTGCAGGTTGGCGCAAATGGAGACAAAGCACAGCGGCATGTTGCTGAGAATTTTGAAGGACAGAATGGGGCTTACCGCCCGCAATCCCTCGGTCCCGAAACGGCCTGCATTAAATTGGCCGTCGGGCCCCGTGGAGGCTTTCACCAGGGGGATGACTTCCGTCAGCGGCAGTCCGGCCAGACCCGTCGCGCCAAACAGCCCGATGTCTTCCGGGGCGTATGCTTCGCCCGGTTTTATCCCGGCATCCGCCAGCGCCAGTTGGGCGGCGGCCACCGCCAGTTGGGCGTCCCGGTTCATCAAACGCAGCAGCTTGGCGCCGACCCCCTGCGCGTGCGGCTGGAAATCACGGATCTCCGCGCAAAGCGGGCAGGCAAACGGTGCGCCATCAAACCGGGAGGGCGGAGCAAACGCCGTGGGCCCGTTTTCGATCCGGTGTAAAATCTCCCGCGGATGGTTGCCCAGCGGAGTAACCATTCCCAGTCCGGTGATGACAATGGGGACGCGCATAACCGGCTTACTCCGCCGCCATCCAAAGCTGCATCAGCTTCCGCCGCTTCTCGTCCAGGAGCGGGTCGTCCACATATTTGAACCCAAACAGCAGCTCGGTGGCGGCCACGACCGTGTCAGCGCGGAAAGCCGTGGCTTTGACCTTGCCGCCCGCTTCATTTACGGATTTCAGTTCCGCCCGGTAAAGCAAGGTGTCGCCCGGCTTGACGAAGGTCCGGAATTTGGTGCGTTCCAGCACGGTTAAAACGGCTTTGGCGTTTTTTTGGTATTGTTGGTGCAGGCTGGCCTCCAGCAGCAGGCCCGAAAGCTGCGCCAGGCCTTCGACAATGAGCACGCCCGGCATGACCGGCCGGCGCGGGAAGTGATCATCAAAAAAATCTTCGCTCAAGGCGATGTTCTTCCAGCCTTCCGCAGCGACCCCCACTTCCCAGCGGGTGATTTTATCGAGTAAGAAAAAACGCATTGCTTGCGCGTTAACTATAAGCAGAAGCCATTTGACTGCCTAACAAATAGTTTGTTTGCCTGCGGCGGCGTCCTGGCGGCCGGACCAAGGGGGATTGACTGGGGACTTCAATCTTAAAAGAATTTTAATCTTCACCACCCGTTTCTCTTATGGTCCCTCTGGCATTTTGAGTACGGAATTGAATCTTTAAAGTGTCATGAACAACGACTGCCAGCCCAATCGTACTGCGAAAACCGCGGGCAAAGCCCTGGCCGCGCTGCGGCGCTGGCCCTGGCAGCGGTTGCTGCCGCTCGGCTTGTCGTTCGGCGGCTCCACGCTGCTGCGCGGCGAAAATCAGGTGGATTATCGGTACGAGTATTACCAGGAAGACGACCACCGGATGAAGATCGAAACCCATTCGGTCTATTTTGAGCAAAAACTGTTGGACAGCCTCGTGGCGAAGGGCGAACTGGTTTATGACAGTATCTCCGGGGCCACGCCGACGGGCACCTACCGCTTTTCGCCCGGTTCCGGGGTCATCCGGACGACGGAGGTTCAAGATATCCGCCGCGCGGGCAACCTCGCCTTGGACTGGCGCCAGGGCCGCAATACGCTCACGCCCGGGTTTGCCTACAGCAAGGAGAGCGATTACGAATCCTACGGGCTCTCGCTGAACGACGCCTTCGAGTTCAACGAGAAAAATACCATCCTGCAATTGGGCGCCGCGCACAACTTCGATTCCGTATTGGACAGTCCGATCGGCGGCGCCCCGCGCACCTGGCGTGACAAGGACTCCACCGACGTCATGGTGGGCGTGTCGCAACTGCTCACCCCGAAAACCATTTTGGCCGCCAATTTCACGTTCGGCTATGAGTCGGGATTTTTGAGCGATCCATACCGGGCGGCGGAATTTGTCTATCCCCTGCGGCTCGCGGGCGTGATCCGCAATGAAAACCGCCCGGGCCAGCGGACCAAGGAAATCTTCCTGACCTCGCTCACGCACTATTTTGACCCTCTGGACGCCAGCATAGAAGGCTCCTACCGGTTTTATTACGACAGTTACGGGATTTGCGCCCAGACGCTCGGTCTGACCTGGCACCAATGGCTGGGCAAACATGTGATCCTGGAGCCCGCCTTCCGGTTTTATGAACAAAGTGCCGCGTCCTTTTACTCCCCGCTCTTTCACGAGGACCCCGCCAATCTGAAGTTTTATTCCGCCGATTACCGGCTGTCGAATTTTTACAGCCTGGATTACGGACTTTCCGCCACGTTCATCCTCTGCGACCACGCGCGGTTCACCCTCGGTTATCACCGGTACGAAATGGCGGGCTTGGACAACACCGTGTCGGCCATGTATCCCAAAGCCAACATTGTCACCATCGGTCTTTCGATTTTATGGTGATGACCAGCCCCTGTTCCGCGGCCGAAGCCGTTGCCCGCGTCGCGCAATCCGCGCAGGCGACGATGGATAAGAGCCTGTACAAGCTGGAGTTTTGGGCCATGAGCACGCTCTGCCGCGTGAATTTTCACGGCGTATCCGCCACCACCGCCAAAGACTTCCAGCGCGATGTGCTCGAATGGGTGGGCCAGTTCGAGGGCTGCTATTCCCGGTTTATTCCCGACAGTCTCATCAGCCGCATCAACGCCGCCGCCGGCGAACACTGGGTGGCGGTCGACCCGCAGACCGAAATCATTTTTAACCTGTGCCAGGAATTGTTTTTTTTCACGCGCGGGGCGTTTGACCCCACCGCGCTGCCCCTCATCCGGCTCTGGAATTGGAAAGCCAGTCCCCCGAGCCTCCCCACGGAAAGCGACCTGACGGCGGCCCGCGAATTGGTGGGCTGGAGCAAGGTGCAACGGCGCCGCGGTGAAATCTTCCTGCCCCGGTCCGGCATGAGCATTGACCTCGGTGGTATCGGCAAGGAATACGCCGTGGATTGCGTCATGAACATGGCCATCCGTCACGGGCTGACCAATGTGCTGGTGGATTTCGGCCAGGATGTGCGCGTGCGCGGCCATGCGCCGGACAAACCTTACTGGCTCATCGGTCTGGAAGACGCCCGGCTGCCCGGCAAATGCTGGGGGGGCGTCGGGGTCACGAACCATGCCGTGGCCACGTCCGGCGATTACCTGCGGTTTTTCCAGCTCAATGGCCGCCGTTACGGCCACATCATCGATCCGCGCACCGGGTTTCCGGCGCATAACGACGTGCGCGCCGCCTCCATCATTGCGCCCAGTTGCACCATCGCCGGCCTGCTCTCCACCAGCGCCTGCATCCTCGGGGCCAAGGAAGCTTTGGACCTGATCGAAATGCATCCCGGCGCGGCGGGCGCGATCACCACCGAAACCACCCAGCTTTATTCCCGTAAATTCCATGAATACATCCCTGCTTAAAATCCTCGGCATCCTGCTGTTCATCGGCATGGTTGTTACTTCCCGTGCCGCGCTCAAAGTCGGCGATACCCTGCCCGACCTCACCAGTTTTAACCTCTCCGGCCCGCTGCCTGCCGACCTCAAGGGCAAGGTGGTCATCGTGGATTTCTGGGCCTCCTGGTGTCTGCCCTGTGCCGAATCCTTTCCGGTCATGGACGAACTTCAGAAAAAATACGGCGACCGCCTCGTTGTCCTCGCGGTCAATGTGGATGAAAAGGCGGCGAAAATGGAAACCTTCCTGAAGAAGCATCCCGTGACCTTCACCGTTGTGCGCGATGCCGAGCAGAAACTCGTGGCCGTCGCCGAGCCCGCCACCATGCCCACCTCGTTCATTCTGGATGGCGAGGGCAAGGTGCGCTTTCTGCACCACGGCTTTCACGGGGACGCCACCCGCCGCGAATATCTCACCGAAATTGACTCTCTCTTGAAATAATCGCATGAAAATCCAACTGCTTTTACTTCTGGCGGTTACCGTCCTGCTCGCGGGCAGCGGCTGCGCCAATGTCAAACCGTGGCAGCGCGAGCATCTGGCGGATTACACCATGCGCGCCGATCGCGACCCGCTGGGGACCACGCTGGCCGAGCATATCTGGTTTTCCCGCGAAGAAGCCAGCGGCGGCCGGGGCGTCGGCGGCGGTGGCTGTGGCTGCAACTAACCGGTTAAAATCATTAATCCATCCAAAACCATCAACCATGCAAATGAAACTCAATCTTATTGCCCGAATCCTGCCCGTCCTGCTGGCCGTGGTCTTGCAAGTCATGCCCCTGGTGCGCAACCTTTTCGTCAATCCCGCCACCGGCGCCAACATGGCCTTCATCCTGCGCTGGGGCATCGGTTCCACGGCGGTGCTGGGCGCGGTGGATGCGGTGTCGGGCGCAACCACCCCCTATTTTCAGCAGCCGTTCCAAACCAACGTCGTCCTGTCGGTGGGCACGTTTTACACCAACAATCTCATCGTTACCAATATTGGCGTCGACCCCGGCGCTTATTTTGATCTGACCAATAAAGCCGGCCTGGACTCCGGGCAAATTGGTGGCGGATTCACCACCACGGTCTGTCTGCCGCCGGGACTCACCCTGAAATGTTTCGACACCGCCTCTAAAAAATATATCTACGCGGCCATTTATGGCACGCCTACCGCGGCGTTTGCCACCAGCCGGGTCACCGTGGATGCAGGGTTTTCCGGTGCCGGTGATATTTACACCAATCTCTTCTTCACCGTCATCGCCGGCAGCACGCCGCCCGCCATCACCAGCCAGCCGCTCAGCCGGACCAACCTGACCGGCACCATTGCCAGCTTTAGCGTGACCAACAGCGGCACGGCACCCTTGCAATATCAATGGTATTTCAACACCAACACCGCCCTGCTGAATGCCACCAACACGTCGCTCTCGCTCACCAATGTTCAGCTTGCTGCCGCAGGCACTTACTCCGTCATCATCACGAATACCGCAGGTTCCGTCACCAGTTCACCGGCGCTGCTTACGGTCTGGCAGCCGCCCGTGATCACGAATCAACCCGTCGGCACCACCAATGTCGCCGGCAGCACCGTCAGTTTCAGCGTGGTGGCCGGCGGCACCGCGCCCCTGAAGTATCAATGGTATTTCAACGCCAACCTGGCGCAGCTTAACGCCACCAACCTTTCGCTGGGAATCACCAACGTCCACCTGAGCCACGCCGGGACTTACACCGTCGTCATTACTAATATCGCTGGCGCCATCACCAGCTCGCCGGCACTGTTGGGGGTTACGCTGCCCGCCTCGCCCGCGCTCACCACCCCAACCACCGGCGGCGGCGGCGGCGGCTTTCAATTCACCTTCGTGCCCGCTGTGGGCCTGACCAACACGGTGCAGACCAACGGCGCGCTGAGCGGCGGGGTTTGGGCCACGCTCACGAACGTCCCGCCGCCCGCCAATGCCAGCCCGGTGACGGTCACGGATCCCTTTGGCACGGCCAGCCGGTTTTACCGGGTGATGCTCCAACCTTGACGCTGGCCACCGAAACCACGTCCGGCCAGCACCTGCCCGGGTTCCAAAAAATCTAGGTAAAGTGTTGGCGGACTTCTATTTTAATCACGTGAAGCAAATCGGAATCATTCTGGCCAGTCTGGTGCTCGCCGTCTGCACGGCGCAAGCTGCCCATACCCAGGCCCGGCTCCTCCTCGCCGCCGACAACGCCCGCCCCGGCGATACTGTGCTGGCCGGCATCGAGCTCAAGATGGACGAGGGGTGGCATACCTACTGGAAAAACCCCGGCGAGGCCGGACAGGCCACCGAAATTAAATGGCAGCTTCCCCCGGGCGTCACGGCGGGAGCCATCCAGTGGCCGCTGCCGGAAAAATTGCCGCCGGCCGAAGTCACCACCTACGGCTATCAGAACGAGGTCGTTTTAATTGTTCCGCTCACCTTCGCCACCAATCTCCCGGCCGGCGCGCTGGATCTGTCCGCCAAAGTCTCGTGGCTGGAATGCAAGGAGTCCTGCATCCCGGCCAGCAGCCCGGTTCAGGCCAAACTCACTCTCGGCAGCCAGACCAAGCCTTCCGCGGATGCCGCGCTGATTCAATCCTGGCAAAGTCGCACGCCCCAGACCATGGAAGTCCTGTTTCAGCCCGGGGCCTGGTGGCAAACTCCCGCCGCCGGCAAACAGCGCACCCTGGCGATCGAATTGGACTGGCTGAAACCAAACACCTCGATCCCGCCGGAACACGTGGATTTTTTTCCCGCCGCCAGCGACGACTACGAAGTGCAGTCCGCTTCCGAAGTCATTCTCAATTCGCCCGGCGAATTGCAGTTTGGCAAAGTCGTGAAGAAATTTTCCGGCGACTGGCCCACGCAAATTTCCGGCGTCATCGTTATCGAGAACAATAATGCGCGCCAGGGCTTTGAAATCAGCCTGCCCATTCACGACCAGGCCGCGATTGCCCCCGCCCCTGCCGCCGCGACCGTCGCAGCGGCCACCGATCTTGTGCCGCCCGCGCCCCCGTCGCTGGGCAAAATGCTGCTCTTTGCGTTCATTGGGGGTCTCATCCTGAACATCATGCCGTGCGTGTTGCCGGTGATTGCGCTGAAAATCCTGGGCTTTGTCAGCGAGGCCAAAAGCGAGCCGGGCCACGTCCGTGTGCTGGGCGCGGTCTATGCCCTGGGCGTGATGGTCTCGTTTCTGGCGCTGGCCGGCGTGGTCATCGCCGTGAAGCTGGCCGGCCATCAGGCGGCCTGGGGCATGCAGTTCGGCAACCCCATCTTCCTCGTCTCCCTCATCACCCTGCTGCTGCTGGTGGCGCTGAATCTGTTCGGACTGTTCGAAGTCAACTTGACCGGCGGGGCCATGAATGTGGCCAGCGACCTGTCCCTGAAGAGCGGCAAGTCGGGCGCCTTTTTCAACGGCGTGCTTGCCACCGTGCTCGCCACGCCCTGCACCGCGCCCATTCTGGGCTCCGCGCTGGGCTTTGCCTTCACCCAGTCGGCCGGGACGCTGACCGTCATCTTTCTCTTTATCGGCCTCGGCCTGGCCTCCCCCTATTTGCTGTTGAGCTGGAATCCGGCCTGGTTGAAATTCCTGCCCAAGCCCGGGGTGTGGATGGAAAAATTCAAGGTGGCCATGGGCTTCCCCATGCTCGCCGCCGTCCTGTGGCTGTTCAACGTGGCCGGCAGCACCTATGGCAAAAACGTCCTCTGGCTTGGCCTCTTTCTCATCGTGCTTGCCGCCGCCGCGTGGACCTACGGCGAATTTGTCCAGCGCGGCCGCCGCCGCCAAAGTCTTGCGGCCGCCATTTGCGTCGTGCTGCTGTTTGGGGGCTACGCTTATGCCCTCGAACGCGAATTGAACTGGCGCCATCCGGTGATCGAAATCAAATCCGCGGCGTCCTTGCAGGAATCGGCCGAGGGCATCGCCTGGCAGTCCTGGAGTCCTGCGGCCGTGGCGCAGGCCCGCGCCACCGGCCGGCCCGTGCTCGTGGATTTCACTGCCGACTGGTGCCTGACCTGTCAGGTCAATAAGAAGACCAGCATCGAAATCCCGTCCGTCCGCGAAAAAATCAAGGCGCTCAACGCCATCGCGCTGCTGGCCGATTACACCCGCACGCCTGATGTCATCACCACGGAGCTGGCCCGGTTTAATCGCGCCGGCGTGCCGCTGGTGCTGGTGTATCCCAAAGACCCCGCCGCGCCGCCGCAGGTGCTGCCTGAAGTCCTCACGCCCGGCATCGTGCTCGAAGCTCTCGACCGTGCCGCCAAGTAACCGCCGCCCTTAAAAAGCCGCCGTTCGCATCCCGGCACGCCCCGCGTGACGATCACCCGCTTGGCAACCTGCCGGGCGGACGGCGGGATAAATTACGGAGCGCGCCCGTCCGCGGGCGCAGCAACTTCCTTACGACCGATGACCCCCGAAAAACACCCAAGGCTGCTGCCTTAATTTATTTCCGCCTCCTAAACGGCGCCTGGCTCGAACGTTGTCGCCCGCCGGCGGTGCGGACATTTACTTCAGCCCCAGCACCAAAATCACCAGATCAATGATGAACAACAGCACAATGGTGATTTCGAGCCAGACCATCACCCGGTTGTTCTGGTCGTGCTTGAGCAGTTGGTAGAGGTCATCGAGCGTTTTCAGTTTGCCATCAATCGTGCGGTGCCAGTCCGCCAGGTGGAAGCGCGAGGAAATCTTTTCGTAGATGCGGGCCAGATGCCAGTCGCCGAAAAACTTGGTGATGTTGGAGAGCTCGTCATTGAACCGCGCCATATCAATGCGAATCTCGCGGAGCTCGCGCATCGTGTCGCGGCGGGAGCGCAGCGGCCGCTCGCCCAGGTCGCGGTAGGAACGTTCAAGGGCGTCGTCCAGCAGGCGGTCGTAAGCTTCCAGTTCCGCGAGTTGCAGGTTGGCCAGCTCCATGATGTAGAGCGTTTCGTCAAAATCCCGCGGCTCATCCACAATCAGCGCGGCGTCCCAGTCAATGACCACGAGGTCGTTGTCGTAGTAGCTCAGGTGGCGTGCGGTGGATTCCTCCGCCTCCTGTTTCGAGAGCCGCTCCAGCTCTTCCTCCTGTGTGAGCAGCGCGGCGATTTGGCGGCGGTGCGCCTGGAACCATTGCTCGGCGTTCATCGGCGTGTTTTCCACATTCACGACCGGCGCCGCGAGACAGAACACGGTATAGGCTTCCTCCTCCGGCAACTGCGGCTGTGGGCGGATCAGGTGCCCTTCCAACTCCGCCACGACTTCCTCCGCGAGCCGGTGCACCTCGTCATGCAGCGAGCCGTTGGTGAACTGCAAATCATGGAACGCGACGAGTTCCTCCACGTGGTTCACCGCGAACGGCACGCGCACCGAGATGCTGATGGCCCCCACCGGCAGCAGCTTGATGATCCGCTCAACGCGTACCGGCCCGAGCGGTCCGATGCGCTCCATCGGCGGCAGCCGGATCATCTGCGGCTTGTAGAAAAAGAGCTGGCGCGGACTGCGCTTGCTGGCATCCACCACGAACTGCGCCACCGGTTGGCCCAGCAGGGTCTGGATGGGTTTGCGCGCGGTGTCATAGGCCACATCGAACGCATAGATGTAAACGACTTCACCTCGATACCGGGCCGCTGGCTCCGTTTTCATAAGGCACAGTAGCCCATAAGGTACGAGCAGTTCAAGTGATGGAAACGGGCGCGGAGATGTCTGGGCGCGCTGTCATGGCGCATCCGCCTGCCTGGGCCGGCCCGAATTATTTCGCCAGCCAGACGAGGCGCAAGCCTTCGAGGGTCAAATCTGGCTCCACGGCGGAAATTTCCGGGAGCCTGGCCGCAATCAGTTTGGCGTAACCGCCCGTGGCCACGACGGGAAGCTTTTTGGCCTTCAACTCGCGCTTCAGTTCGCCAATCAATTCCCGCACCAGGCCGCGATAGCCATGCACCGCCCCGACCAGCATCGCTTCTTCGGTGCTCTTGCCAATGGCGGATTCGATGTCGCGGATTTTGATTTTGGGCAGCAGCGCTGTTTTTTCGTGCAGATAATCCGTCATGGCCGCCAGCCCGGGCGCGATGATGCCGCCCACATAATTCCCGCGCGCATCCACCACGTCGAAAGTCACGGCGGTGCCGAAATCCACCACGACCACCGGCGCCCCAAACCGCCGGCGCGCGGCCACGGCATTCGCCAGCCGGTCCGCGCCAATGGTGGCGGGCTTGGGGTAATCCACCCCGACTCCGCGAATGGTCCGCGCGTTCAGTTCCAGCACGTCCAGTTGCCACGCGGCCCGGACGGTTTTACGCACGAGCGGCGTGACGCGCGGCACCACGCTGCACAGCACCGCCCCGTCAATTTTATGTTTGCCGGTGAATTTCTTGAGCAGCGCCGCCGCGCTGCCGCCGAACCAGGCGAGCGTGGGAATGTCGGTTTGTTTCAGCACGCGCTCAGGGCTGGCGAGCCCAATGTGCGTATGCGTGTTGCCAATGTCGAAGAGCAGGGTCATGGAATAAAATAGTCGGGCGCCGCACGGCGGCGGCGCCATCCGCAAAGCGGGTCTGGCGGGCAGGGTTTCATTTTTCCAGCGTCACGTCCCCGCCGGTGACGCGTTCCTGGTGGCCGTGTTCGGTGCGGATGAGCAGGGCGCCGTCGTCATCCAGGGCCTCGGCGCGGCCGCTGAACCGCCGGTTGCCGGCGTGGACGGTCACGTTGCGGCCAATGGTGATGCAGGCGGCCTCCCATTCATCGGCGACCGCGGCGAATTCACCGGCGTTGATGCGCGCGTAATCCGCATCCAGCTCGCGCAAAATGGCCGTGGCCAGTTCCGCGCGGCAAACCTTCTCGCCGGCTTCGATTTTCAGCGAGGTGGCCAGCGGGCGCAACTCGGGCGGAAATTCCGTCGCGTCCTGATTCACATCCACGCCGATGCCCAGGATCAGATGCCGGACGCGATCCACTTCCGCGCTCATCTCCGTGAGAATGCCCGTCACCTTTTTGCCGTGGATCAGCAGGTCATTGGGCCACTTGATTTCCGCGGGCAGGCCGGTGACTGAAAGAATGGCGCGCCGCAGCGCGGTGGCCGAGGCGACCGTCAATTGCGTGGCTTCCTGCGGCCGCATCGGGGGCCGGAGCAGGACGGAAAACCAGAGCCCCTTGCGGGTGGGCGACTGCCATTTCCGGCCCAGCCGGCCGCGGCCCTTCGTTTGCGATTCGGCGAAAACCACCGCCCCTTCCGGCACGCCATCGCGCGCCAGCCGCTCGGCGACATCGTTGGTGGAGGTGGTTTCTTCAAATACCTGGATGTCGCGGCCCACCACCCGGGTTTGGCCCAGGCGCGCCAGCAAATCATCCGCGTGCAGCGCGTCGGGCGAGCGGACGAGCTTGTAGCCAAAATGCGGGCTGGCTTCGATGTCGTAACCCACCCGGCGCAATTCGTCCATGCGCGCCCAGATCGCGGCGCGGCTGATGGCCAGTTGCTCCGCGAGCTGCGCGCCGGAAACGCCGTCCGGTTGGGCGCGCAGGGCGGAAAGAATTTTGGCGTCGGTGGTCATGCGATTTTACCACGCGGCGGCCCGGTTGCCCGGGACGGCCGCCAGCGTGGTCGTTGCGGGCATGGTAAGGTTCCGTGTCCTGCCAGGTAAAGTATCGTTTGAAACCGGCGGCTGCCCTCCGCCGCAGTTCCGCCGGTTGACCTGGGTCAAGGCGCGTTCTGTAAACGTGGAGTAGGGTTGGCTCATGAAAGAAGAACCATTATTGGCGCTCGGCAAGGAAGAGCTCATCTCGCTCGCGGCGGAAACCCGTTTCGCGCCCAACGGCATTGTGAGCCGCACCGTGTTCAGTTCCCCTTCGGCCCGCGTGGTGCTGTTTGGGTTCGCCCCGGGGCAGGAACTGACCGAGCACACCTCCACGCAGCACGCGCTGGTGCAGATTCTCTCCGGCGCATGCGAGGCCACGCTGGCCGGCCGGAAACAAATCCTCAAGGCCGGTGATTTGCTGCACATGCCGCCGGGACTGCCGCATGCCCTCTGTGCCACGGAACAATTTGCCATGCTGCTAACCCTGACCAAGCCGGCCCCCGCGTCGCCACCCCCGGAACTCCCCGCATAAGCGAGGCCGCACGGCTCACGAATCACGCCTCTTGTTCACCCCGTTTTCACGCCGCCGTCACGAGCGGCCAGGCCGCGTGCGACGTGTCTCCCTCTCCTCCCCAAAAGGAGGAGAGGGTTGGGGAGGGCACTTGTTTTCGGCCCCGGCTTAACTTTGTTTCTTGGTTGCATTGTTGTTCGCCCCGTCTTTTGTCCCCGTAGATTTCGTCATTCGACAATTTCGTCGTTCGTCATTGCCCGCCGCTCTTTAATTCGTGTGTTTCACTCTGTCCCTTCTGTCAAAATCCCTTGCTACTCCTGACCAGACGAAGGCAAACGCGGCCCCGCTACCGGCGCGAATCCGCCCGCCCTTCCCCCGGACCGCGAGTTGTCCCAACTCGCAGCGCGTGGCCGATCCGGGCGCCGGGCGCCATCCCAACCCAACTATCTCGCTCGCGCGGTGACGTCCGCCATCCCTCGCGCCGACTCAACCTCGTTTCGGGGTGCTCGTCCCCCGCTTTTTAGATTTCGGCCTTTCGTCATTCCCCGCCATCCCATCCGCGTCCATCCATCACGCATCATGCCTCACCTCCCGTCCCAAGTGAGCACCACCAACGAAACCCCCTGTCGCGGCAGCGCAAATTTCGCCTGCGCCCGGCCGCCATTCACCGGCACTGTTTCAGCCGGGGCGAGTAGCGCCAGTTGGCCGGCGGTTTCCAATTGCGTCCGCTGAGCGGCGGAAAGTGACGGCGGCGAACCCATCCGTTGCCAGGCCTCGTAGGAATTGCTGTGGTTGGCGTCAATCCGGTAGTGCGTGACGGTCGCCGCCCTGAGTTCCCCGGGCAATCCGCTCAACTGCAAATCCACCGCGGCGTCCGGCCCGGGTACATCGTCGTCGTGATAATGCCAGACGAGCACGGCCAGTTGGTTTTGGTTCCGGCTCGCCAGCGCGGCCACGTCCGGCTGGCCGCGCACATTTTGGGCGCGGATGATTTCTGCATTCAGCCCCGCACTGCTTTCCACCGCCAGACGCTGGCCGCTCATCCGGCTGAACATTCTAAAGACATTGAGCACTGGTAAATCCAGGCCCGCGCTGGCCAGTTGGCGGAACCCGGCGAACGGCGGTTGACCGGCAAAAGTAAACGCCCACGTGAGCGCACCCTGCAAGTTCACACCCTGCTGGTCGGCGAGTTCCAGCGCGCGTGGAAAACTCGCCGCCGTATAGCTGGAATACATCGTGCCATTGCGGTAGCCGAGCTGTTCCCCCTGACAGGCCGCGCAACCCTCGGGATCGGACTCGCCGATGATGATCGGAATGTTTTTCAACTCCGGATAGGAGCGCACAATGCGGAAGCCGGCGGCCATCGCGCGCAACTGTTCCGCCATCCCCATGCGCACATGCCCGTTCGTGAACGTCGGCGCGCCCTTCGCGTGGAACGCCACGAAATCCAGCGGCGTCCCAATTTGACCGGTCGCGTAATTGGTGCCATGCAGGCAGTGCTCCAGAAAATCACGCGTCCACTGCCCGCCGGCACCGGCGGCATCCGGCCCGCCAACCCGCGCCTCCGGCAGCGCGCGGCGCACGCCCGCAATCGCGTAATCATGCAGCTTGTGGAACTCGGCCGGTTTCGCCTTCCAGTAGGAGCCGTTTGCCTCGTTCCAGACCTCCCAATACCAAGTCGCCACTTCGGCGCGCCCGTAGCGGATCACGCAGTGGTTCACCCATTGGAAAACCAGTTCCCCCCACTTCGCGTAATCTTTCGGTGGATACGCCCAGCCGGTTTCGATGTCGCTGTATGGGTCGCCCGGCCGCCAGTGGTGCTGGTAGGGCTGCGGATGGGCGGACAACGCTTCCGGCATGAAGCCAATCTGCGCATACGGCCGCACCCCGTTGGTCAGGTAGGTGTCGAAGATCTCATCCAGAATTTTCCAATCGTAAACCGGCTGCCCGGCGGCGTCCTCGCTGTAAACCCCGGTGGAACCCCATTTGAGCGCGGGCGTGCCATCGCCGGAGCACAGGAGATTGTGCGCGCGAAAGTAAACTTTCTGCGGCGCCAGCGCCCCCAGTTCGCCCAGCAGCTTCCGCCCGTCCGGCGCGGTCGCGTAGTTGGGCTCGTCGGCCCCAAAAAACCGCCAGATGGGTTTGAGTTCGCCCCGCGGCTGATCGGCATGCACCTCGATCGTAACGGGAAAGGCCGGTCCGGCGGCGTTGGTGACCGTGCCGGTTTGGGCCAGCGCGTGCGCCGCAGCGAGGCCGCCGACCAGAAAATAGATGAGGTGACGCATGGTGATGAAGTGCAGCTTAGGCCCAAAACGACATGCCGTCAGCCCCCGTTTTCCAAAAAAGGTGTTTCGGTAAGGCCCATTTGCTGCGACAGTGTAGCCAGAGGTTTTACATCGTGAACATTTCATCCGCCATTTTTGACTGCAGCTCGCCCGATCTGGACTCGTGTCCGGACGAATCCCTGCCGGAATTCGCCTTCATCGGCCGCTCCAACGTCGGCAAGTCGTCGCTGCTGAACATGCTCTCCGGCCAGCCGGATCTGGCGCGGGTCTCGCCCACGCCGGGCTTCACCAAGCTCATCAATATCTTCACGATGAACAAAACCTGGCGCCTGGTGGATCTGCCGGGCTACGGCTTTGCGCAGGTGGCCAAGCGCGACCGCTCCCGGTTCAATCAGGCGGTGTCCAACTACCTCAAGCACCGCACCAACCTGTGTTTTGTTTTTGCGCTCCTCGATTCGGGTCTGGCACCGCAGGAAATTGATCTCGAATTCGTGGAATGGCTGGCCCGCAACGCCATCCCGTTCGCCCTCGTCTTCACCAAAACCGACAAGGTGACGCCCGCCGTCGCCCAGGCGAACATCCAGGCCTTTACTGAACAAATCGCCGGCTGGTTCAAGCAGTTGCCGCTCATTTTGACCTGTTCCTCCGTCACCGAGCAGGGCCGGCAGGAGTTGCTCGGCGTCATTGATGAGATGATGACCGCCATCCAGGCCGAAGCAAAGCCGGCCCCGGAGATTTCCGATATTCCCAAGTCCGCCACCCGGAAGGCGCTGGACAACCGCCGGAAGCGTCCCGATCTCGCGCGCCCATGGTGAAAGCTTGCCGTCGGGCGTAGTAACCCGCTGGCACCCATGGTCGCCATCATTCGCCTCCCAGCCTGGCCTTGGCGGGCGCAGCGTGACGCGGCGTTGTCGCCTCTTTTTAACGTGCAAACCACGAGGCAAGAAAAATTGTCTTAAAAATTACTTTACAAGCACCCAAAGTCGGTTTAAAAACAAAGCAGAAATCTGCTCCATTGGCCAAGCTTGGGAGCCATTGATCTTTGCCAACCCGTGCCACGTGTGGCTCAACCAATTTTCTTTAACCTTGATAAAGTTTAACGTTAAAGTTTTTAAAAGTTCAAGCGTCGAGCCATTCCATCGACGGCTGTACCACCGGAACGGTGAAAACCTCCCCGTCCCTCCAAACCTCGGAGTTTCCCGCAAAATGGTAAATTGGCGAAACGAACCCAATTTGGTTTTCTAGACAAGTATTTGAATTTAAATAATATGCGATAATTTTTCGACCGGCGCAGGGCCGAAAACGAACCCAAAACGAACCCAATTCAAACCCAAACGAAGCCAATTGAAACCCAATTTCGGCCCCCCCCCGGCCTCCCGATTGGTGTTGGCAGCCGCTCCGGCATTGATTTTAGCTCGCGCACAGGCCAGCCTATGGATGTAATTTAATTTCATTATGAAACACATCGCATGCTTGGTCGCCTTACTCGTCTTGGTCGCCGCCCCGGCCTGGGGCCAGGAAAGCTTTTCCGGCAAGGTGACGGAAACCATGAACGCCGGCACTTACACCTATGTGCTGGTGGCTACCGGCACGAATCAATTCTGGGCCGCCGCCAACCAGTTTGCCGTCAAAACCGGCGACGCCGTGACCGTCCCGGCCGCGATGCCCATGAAGGATTTTCACAGCCAGTCGCTGAACCGCGATTTCAAGCTGATTTATTTTGCCGACCGCATCGCCGTGAACGGGGCCAATGCCGACGCGCCCAAACTGCCGGCCGGGCATCCCGCCCTCGGTGCGGCCCCCGTCGGCGCCATGCCCGCCGCCAAAGTGGCGGCCAAGGTGGATTTCACCGGCCTCAAACCAGCCAAAGATGGCCTGACGGTGGCGCAAATCTATGCCGGCAGCACCAACCTGGCAGGCACCGCCGTCACAGTGCGCGGCAAGGTCGTCAAGTATAACGCCAACATTCTCGGCAAGAACTGGGTGCATATCCAGGACGGCACCGGCACCGCTGGCAGCAATGATTTGCTCCTCACCACCACCGACCCGGCCAAGGTCGGCGACACCGTGCTGGCCACCGGCAAGGTGGCGATCAATCAGGACTTCGGTTCCGGTTACAAATATGCCGTCTTGGTTGAAACCGCGAAAGTGACAGTCGAATAACATTCAGTGCCCCATTGCCGCGCCGGGCCTCTGGTCTGGCTCGCCCAATCCGCCGCTCCGCTCCTGCGCTGCACGGTGGTGCCCGAACGCCTTTTCATTCCCGGAACAACATTGCTCTCCCGGTCAATTAAATTTACCCTCGTCCGTTCATGGTTCGCCTCGTTTTATTCGATATTGATGGCACGCTCGTCCACACCGGTGGCGCGGGCACGGCGGCGTTTACCCGGACCTTCGCCCGGGAATTCAACCTGCATCACGGCACCGAAAAGATGAAATTCGCCGGGCGCACGGATGTCAGCCTCGTGCGCGAATTTTTCCGGATTCACGGCCTGGCGGAGTCGGCGGAAAATTTCAGCCGGTTTTTCACGCAATACATTTTTTGGCTCGACCACATTCTCGTCCGCAATGGCGGCGAGGCGTGCCGGGGCATCCGCGAATTCATCCGCGACCTCCAGGCGCTGCCGGATCCTCCCGTGCTGGGCCTGCTCA
>Ga0302323_100000938_pt1 | contig 23523 bp, 19 predicted proteins | sample Fen_T0_3_FD_201950 | JGI IMG/M metagenome (GOLD analysis project Ga0302323, IMG submission 201950) | Peat permafrost microbial communities from Stordalen Mire near Abisko, Sweden - Fen_T0_3 | ecosystem: Environmental > Terrestrial > Soil > Wetlands > Permafrost | place: Sweden: Abisko... | reverse complement strand
GCCCGGTCGACCGCGGAGCGGGCCGCCCGGTGGGGCCAGGACCCGACGTTCGGGTCCGGCGTGACCGGCGGTGCGGAGCTGGACGCCGTCGAGACCGCGGTGGACGAGCCCGACGACGCCGGGCTGGTCGACGACCGGCTGCGGTTGATCTTCACCTGCTGCCACCCGGCGCTGGACGTGCCGGGCCGCGTGGCGCTGACCCTGCGCACCCTCGGCGGCCTGACGACGACCGAGATCGCGCGCGCGTTCGTGGTGGCCGAGCCGACGATGGGCAAGCGGATCGTCCGGGCCAAGCGGAAGATCGCCGATGCCCGCATCCCGTACCGGGTCCCGTCGGCGACCGAGCTGCCGGGCCGCCTGCAGGGTGTCCTCCAGGTGGTCTACCTGATCTTCAACGAGGGGTACTCGGCCCACGCCGGCGACCAGCTCGTCCGCGGCGACCTCTGCGCCGAGGCGCTGCGCCTGGGCCGGTTGCTGGCCGAGCTGCTCCCGGCCGATGCGGAGGTGCTCGGGCTGCTGGCGCTGATGGAGCTGCACGACGCCCGCCGGGAGGCCCGGGTCGACGCGGCCGGCCGCTACGTCCCGCTGCCCGAGCAGGACCCCTCGCGGTGGGACGGCGCGCGGCTGGACGCCGGACGGGCCGCCCTCGCCCGGGCGGCGGCGCTGGCCGGTCCGGGCAAGTACCAGCTGCACGCCGCCATCACGGAGCTGCATGTCCGGGGCGTCGAGACCGGTCACCCCGACTGGGCGCGGATCGCCGGGCTGTACGACCTGCTCGCCGTCGTCGCGCCGTCACCCGTCGTGGAGGTCAACCGGGCTGCCGCGATCGGGTTCGCCCACGGGCCGGACGCCGGGCTGCAGGTGCTCGGGCCGCTGCTGGACGACCCGGTCCTGGACCGTTATCAGCCGCTGCACGCCACCCGGGCCGACCTGCTGCGGCGGGCGGGTGACCCGGACGGCGCGGCCCGCGCCTACCGCCGGGCGATCGAACTGAGCACCAACACGGTCGAGCGGGACGAGCTCGAGTCGCGACTGCGCCACCTCACGACCTGAGCGAGCCGGATCAGACGCCGGATCAGACGCCGGATCAGACCGGGAACGTGACCCCGGTCAGCTCCTGCGAGACGGTCCACAGCCGCTCCTGGAGGGCCGCGTCGTGCGACTGCGGGCTGGAGGCGACCAGCGTCGGGTAGCCCCGGACGCCGCCCCGCCCGTCGGGACCGTAGTACTGGCCGCCCTGCACCTGCGGGTCGGTGGCGGCCCGAAGCGAAGGCAGCGCCCCCATCGCCGCGCTCTGGGCGAACAGAGGTTGGACCACCCGGGAGATCACGCGCACCGGAGCCGGCAGGTTGCGGTCCAGCTCGGTGAGGGAGCCGCCCGGGTGGGCGGCGACGGCGACCGTCGTCCCCCGGCCGGCCAGCCGGCGCTGCAGCTCGTAGGTGAACAGCAGATTGGCCAGCTTGGACTGGCCGTAGGCGCCGATCCGGCTGTAGGACCGCTCCCACTGCAGGTCGTCGAAGTGGATCGCGGCGCGGATGCGGTGCCCGACGCTGCTGACCGTCACCACCCTCGAGCCGGCCACCGGGAGCAGCCGGTCCAGCAGCAGCCCGGTGAGCGCGAAGTGCCCCAGGTGGTTGGTGCCGAACTGCAGCTCGAAGCCGTCCCGGGTGGTCCCCTTCGGGGTGTACATCACGCCGGCGTTGTTGACCAGCAGGTCGATCCGGGCGAACCGGCCGCGCAGTTCGGCCGCCGCGGCACGGACGGACTCCAGCGAGGTCAGGTCGAGGCGCTGGACCGTGACGTCGGCCCCCGGGGCCCCGTCGGCGATCCGGGCGGCGGCCCGCTTGCCCTTCTCGACGTCGCGCACGGCCAGCACCACCGCGGCGCCGTGGGCGGCGAGGGCGGAGGCGGTCTCGAACCCCAATCCCGTGTTGGCCCCGGTGACCACCGCGACCCGGTTCTTCTGGTCGGGCATGTCCTGCGTCGTCCACTGCGCACCCATGGGTTCCTCCAATTACAGACCGTTGGTCTCTTGTGTCGAACGTAAGAGACCAACGGTCTGCTGTCAAGAGACCGCAGGTCTGTACCATGCGTCGGGTGACGTTCCAGCGCGCGCGCAGCGAGGAGCAGCGGCAGGTCCGGAGGCAGGCGATCCTGGACACCACCGCCGCGATGCTCGACGCCATGCCCGTCAGCGACGTCACCCTCAACGAGATCAGCCGTCGAGTGGGGTTGGCCAAGTCCAACGTGCTGCGGTACTTCGAGTCGCGCGAGGCCATCCTGCTGGAACTGCTGGACCGCGCCGGGAAGCAGTGGCTCGCCGGACTGGACGCGGAGCTGGCAGCGGGCGTCGTCCCGCACGGGTCGGTCCGCCAGCGCGGGGACCAGTGCGCGGCGGCCGTCGCCCGGTCCCTGGTCGGGCAGCGCGTCCTGTGCGACCTGTTCAGCGCCCAGGCCGGGGTCCTGGAGCACAACGTCTCCATCGAGGTGGCCGCCCGGTACAAGCGCGCGTCGCACGCCACCCTCGCCGCGCTGGGCGCCCTGCTGCGGCGGCACCTGCCGGAGCTGGACGAGCCGACGGGCTGGAGGACCAGCGGGCTCGCCGTGGTGACCATCGGCGCCCTGTGGTCGCACTGCCAGCCCTCGCCCAGCATGCTCGCGGCCTACCGGAGCGATCCGGCGCTGGCCGCCCTGCGGCTGGAGTTCACCGACGCCGTGGAGGAGGCGCTCGCCGTCCTGCTCGCCGGGGCCCTGGCCCGGGCCGGCGGCTGAGGGACCGCAGCAGAGCGCCCCGGCGCCGCGCTCGTGCCCGGCGGGTCAAGTCCGCGGGGATGGCGACCGACAACCCGGGGATGACCAGGAGACGCTCGGAGTCGGACGAACAGGTCGCCGAGCTGCTGCGGACGGCGCGCAAGGCCCTCGGGCTGCACCTGTCCTTCCTCACCCGGATGGACGGCACCACCCAGCACCTGGAGGTCGTCGACTCCGCCGTCCCGTTCGTCTTCCGCGACGGCGCGACGCAGGTGCAGGGGACCAGCCTGTGCCAGGCCATCCTGGACGGCGACCTGCCTGCGGTGATCCCGGACCTGACCGCCCACCCGGCGGCGATGGCTCTGCCCGCGGCGCGGATGCCGCGCCTGCGCAGCTACGTGTCGGTCCCGGTGCGGCTGAGCGACGGGTCGCTCTACGGCACGTTCTGCGCGGCCGGCTTCACGGCGGACGACCGGCTGACCCTGCGCGACAGGGCCTTGATGGAGGTGCTGGCCCAGGCCGCCGCGACGGTGATCGAGCCCGGCGTCGTCGAGCGCGCGCACCACGAGGCGCTGCTCCAGCGGCTGGAGCCGGTGATCGCGGACGGCGGCCCGGTGATCCACCTGCAGCCCATCGTGCATCTCGCGTCCGGCGAGCGGGTCGGGGCGGAGGCGCTGAGCCGGTTCCCCGCGGCCTGGGAGCTCACCCCGGACGTCTGCTTCGAGCAGGCCCACACCGTCGGGCTCGGCGTCGAACTGGAGCTGCTCGCGATCCGGCGCGCGCTGGCCCTGCTCGACGAGGTCACCGGGTACGTGGCGGTCAACGCCTCCCCGGGGGTGCTCCTCGACCCGGCGGCGGCCGCGCTGCTGGGTACCGCCCCGGCGCACCGGGTGCTGCTCGAGCTGTCCGAGCACGAGCAGGTGGAGGACTACGCCGCCCTCGCGGAGGTGCTGCGGCCGCTGCGCGAGCGGGGCCTGCGGCTGGCGATCGACGACGTCGGCTCGGGCTACTCCTCGCTGCGGCACATCGTGGTGACCGCCCCCGACGTGATCAAGCTCGACCGCAGCATCGTGGCCGGGGTCAGCACGGACCCGGTCCTGGCGACGCTGACCCGCTCGCTGGTCGACCTGGCGCGCAGCTGCGGGGCCAGCGTCGTCGCCGAGGGCGTGGAGACCGGCGAGGACGCCGCCAGGCTCGCGGCCCTCGGTGTCGACCACGGTCAGGGCTGGTACTTCGGCCGGCCGGGCCCGGCCGATCAGCTGGGGCGCGCGGCCGGACCGTCGCCGGCCGTGCCGGTCCCGGGGCCGCGCCCCGGCGGGCTGAAGCGGCGCGCCCACCGCGACTGAGCGCGGCCAGCCGACGGCTCCGGGCTCAGGGGGAGAGGCGGTAGACGACGGCGTCGGGCAGCACGGTGCGGGTGATCCCGAGACCGTCGATCGGCTTGCCCGCCGCACCGGCCCACGGCGACCGTGCATCGAGCCGCGACGGCACCAGCAGGACGGTCATGATCCCGCGGGCGCGCAGGGCGGCGATGCTCGCGGCGTCCGGGAAGGACGCGGCCTTCACCCGCAGGGCGCGCTGACGCACCGGCTCGAAACCGCTGTTGCCGTTGGCCAGCACCGGCCAGCCGTCGGCGCCCCACAGCATCAGCGTGTAGTCACCGAGGTCGTCGCTGGGCAGGATCAGGATCGGTGGCGCCAGGGTCCGCAGGTCGACCGGCGCCCGCGCGAGCGTCGGGTGCGGTGTGCGGTTCAGGCCCTCGCCCACGACGAGGACCACCGGGACGACGGCGACCAGCACCGCCGCGACGGCCCCGAGAGCCCTGACCCCGCGGACGCCGTCGACGGACGCCGTCGCCCGGCCGCGGCCGCGCCGTTCAAGGCCCAGCGGTTCAGGGCTCAGCCGTTCAGGGCCCAGCCGTTCGGACAGGCGCGCCACCGCGCCGGCGGCCAGCAGGCACAGCCCCAGCGTGATCCAGACCATCAGCCGCCCGGACGTGCGCAGGGCCGACCAGCCGGGCACGTGCCGGTACAGCGGCAGGTAGGTCCACTCCCCGTGCCCGAGCGGGAACGCCGTCCCCATCGCCAGCACCGTCAGGGCCGCCGTCGCCAGCACCAGGGCGAGCCGGCGACGCCACGGCCACACCGAGCAGAACACCCCGGTCACCGCCAGCGCCAGCAGCACGACGCCGGGGGAGAGCGCCATCTCCTGGGGCCAGCGCAGCGCCGCGCGCCAGGTGGTCTGCCGGTCCCCCCAGAACCACGAGGTGTCCGGGGCGGTGAGCAGGCCGCGCCAGGGGGGCGAGAACAGCGGCAGCCGGTCCTCGCCGCGGCGGGCCTCGGGGTGCGCCGCCTGCACGCGCAGGTAGGGCGGCAGGAGCAGCAGCAGGGTGAGCCCGAACAGCGCGCCGCCGCCGGCGTGCGCGATCACCGCGGACCGGGCCGGCCACGCCGTCCGCCGTCCGGACAGCAGCCAGCCGGCGCACCACAGGACCATGACGACGCCGAGGGTGTGCACGAACCAGATCCCCAGCGCGAAGCCGAACGTCAGCTGGTAGCACGCCACCACCCAGCCCGCGGTGATCCACCGCCAGGACATCCGTTCCGGCTCCCAGCCGCGCCGCAGGGACCACCCGGTGCCCCGGGCGAGCAGGGCCAGCGCCAGCGCGATGCCACCGGTCGAGAGCACGTTGACGTGGATGATCTGCTGCAGCCGCCATGGTGCGAACCCGAACCCGGCCCCCGCGACCAGCGCCGCGAGCCGGCCCGCGCCCATGGCCCGTGCGAGGGCGTAGGCGCCGACGACCGCCACGGCACCGGCCGCCACGGTGGCGAGGTTCAGCAAGGTCAGACCGCCGGCCATCCCCTCGGGCACGAACAGCCCGAGCGGGGTGTAGCCGAGCACCGTGTCGGTGAACGCGAGGTTGTCCGGGGCCCGCAGGAACGCCGGCGTCGTCCACAGGCCGCCCGGATCGGTCAGGAGCGCGTGCCGTACCCACGCCAGCTGCCAGGCGAAGTACGAGGGGTCGCCCGGCTCGCCCGGGACCGTCGTCGACAGGCCCGACAGCATGTCCCGGAAGGCCCAGCAGGTGACCGCGACCGAACCCACCACGACGGCGAGGAACTCCCCGATCCACGACCGGGCAGGCGGACGCCGGGCAGGCTGCTCGGCCTGCTCCACCGGCAGGGTAGCCACCACGATCCCCACGACCCCCGTCCCCCTCGTCGTCGACGCCCAGCCTGCACCGATGGGGGCCGGGATGTCGGGAGTGTCCGGGAACGGTCGCTGTGGCCGGCCGTCAGGGAACCCGGCCCACGGCCCCGTAGAACGCGGTCTCGGCGTCGCCGGGCCGGGGCTGCGGCTCGTCGTCCGCCCGCCACCGGTTGAGCGGGAAGATGCCCGGCGGAACGAGGTCGAGCCCGGTGAAGAACCGACCGAGCTCGGCGTGGGTCCGGGTGGCGAAGACCCCGGTGCTGGGCGTCGACAGCGCCTTGATCTGCTCGATCATCGCCGGTGGCATGAAGTCCCAGGTGCCGTGGCTGAGCACGAGGAAGCTGCCCGGGGCCAGCGCCGCGACCAGCCGGGCGACCGCGTCGTAGGGCCGGTCCTCGTCGGTGAGGAAGTGCAGGACCGCCACGATCAGCAGGCCCACCGGGCGGGACAGGTCGAGGGTCGCGGCGAGCTGGGGGTGGTCCAGGACGGTGTCCGGTGCGCGCAGGTCGGCGTGGATGTAGGCGGTGCGCCCCTGCGGCGTCCCGGCCAGCAGGGCCTGGGAGTGCGCCAGCACCACCGGGTCGTTGTCGGCGTACAGCACCCGCGCCGACGGGATGATCCCTTGCGCGACCTCGTGGGTGTTGCCCGGCGACGGGATCCCGGTCCCGACGTCGAGGAACTGGTCGATCCCGTGGTCGCGGGCCAGCATCAGGACCGCCCGTCGCAGGAAGCGGCGGTTCTCCTGCGCCGCCGTCCGGATGCCCGGGAACGCACCGGCGATGGCCTCGGCGGACTCCCGGTCCGCGGCGTAGTGCGTCTTGCCGCCGAGCAGGTAGTCGTACCGGCGCGCCGGGTGCGGGACCGACGTGTCGATGACGATCGACGTCGGGTCCGGGTGACCGGCCAGGGAGCCGGCGACGACGCGCCCCACCCCGTCGGCCCACTCCGCCCCGGAACCGGCCCCGGAACCGGACCCGGACCCGGAACCCGCCCCGGACCCGGAACCCGCCTCGGATCTCCGGACGGGCGCGGCGGTGCCGTCGCCCTCCGCTCGCACGTCACCCATCGGACCCCTCCCGCCGCCGTGGACCCGATCGGCCCCGACGCAGCGGACGGACCGGACACAGCAGACCTTACGGGACATCCCTGGCTGCCTGATGCTCAGGCCTTGACGGCCCCCTGGAGCAGGGCGGCGACGAACTGGCGCTGGAAGGCGAAGAAGACCAGCAGAGTCGGCGTCAGGATCAGCAGGGACCCGGCGCACAGCAGCGGGATGTCGGTGCCGAACTGTCCCTGGAAGGCCCCCAGCGCGCCCGCCATGGTGCGCTGCAGCGGGTCGTCGACGAGCACGATGGCCAGCAGGAACTGGTTCCAGGTCCACAGGAACAGCAGGATGGCCAGCGACGACAGCGCCGGCATGGCCAGCGGCACGTGGATGCGCCAGAACAGCTGCCAGACGTTGGCGCCGTCGACCCGGGCCGCCTCGCTCAGCTCCGCCGGCATGGTCACGAAATGGGCGCGCATCCACAGGACGCAGAACGGCATGAACAGCCCGATGAGCGGCAGGATGATCGCCCAGCGGGTGTTGAGCAGGCCCAGGTCCCGCACCTGGTAGTACAGCGGGATGATCACGCCCTCGAAGGGGATGGTCAGCCCGAGCACGAAGACGAGGAACACCAGCCGGTGCCCGGGCATCCGCAGCTGGCCCAGCGCGAAGCCCGCCATCGTGCCGATCAGGAGCGAGGCCGGCACGACCCCCAGCACGATGAGCAGGGTCGACTCCAGGAGCCGGCCCATGTTCGCGGCCCGGAACGCGGCGGCGAAGTTGCCCCACTGCGGGTCCTGCGGCCAGCTGACGCCGGGCGGGTAGGTGCCGGCCGGGTGCAGCGCGGTGACGAACAGGCTGACGAACGGCACGATCGTCACGACCATCAGCGCGAGCAGCAGCAGCCTGCCCAGCAGGGCCTCGCGGCGTCCGAGGATCATTCGTCCCCCTCCCGGGTGAACCACTGGATCGGCAGCACCACGCACAGGACCAGCGCCATCAGCGCCGTCGCCAGCGCGCAGGCGAGCCCGATGTGCCGCTCGGAGAAGGCGAGGTAGTAGACCTGCAGGCCGGGCACGAGCGTGGAGTTGCCCGGCCCGCCCTGGGTGGAGATGTAGACGATGTCGAAGCTCGACAGGGCGGCGATCACCGTCACCGTCACGCAGACGGCGATCTCCTGACGCAGGCTCGGCAGGGTGATCGAGACGAACTCGCGCACCGGCCCGGCGCCGTCCAGCCGGGCGGCCTCGTAGAGCGCCTGGTCGATCTTGGTCATGCCCGCCAGCAGGAGCAGGGTGCACAGGCCCAGCAGGACCCACGCGCCGATCAGGCCGACGGCGGGCAGCGCGGTGGAGAAGTCGCCCAGCCAGCCGCGGGTGACGCCCCCGAGCCCGACCGCCGACAGGAGCTGGTTGACCAGGCCGGTCGAGGAGAGCAGCCAGCTCCACATGATGCCGGCGGCCACCAGCGGGATGACCTGCGGCATGAACAGGACGGTACGGGCGACGCCGGCCAGCCGGCTGGTGGCGATCCGCCGGATGGTGGTCGCCACGAACAGCCCGAGCACGACCGGGACGGCGCTGAAGAACAGGATCAGTTCGAACGCGTGCCCGATCGGCCCGAGCAGGTCGGGGTCGGTGAGGATCCGCCGGTAGTTGCCCAGCCCCACCCAGGTCGAGGGGCCGATGCCGTTCCAGTCGTAGAACGAGTACTGGACGGTGATCCCGATCGGCCGCAGCACGAAGACCGCGTACATGACGAAGGCCGGCGCGACGAAGAGCCACCCCGCGACGATCGTCGCGAGGCGGCCAGGGCGTCGCGGTCGTCGCGGGCGGCGGGCGGCGGGCGCCGGGGCGGCCTGCCGCGGGAGATCCCGGGCAGGCCGCGCCGACGCCGCGGAGGACGGGGCCACTGAGGTCAGCTCCCGGTCTGGCTCGTGTAGTCCTTCTGGACGGCGGAGAGCAGCCCCTGCGGGGTCTGCTGGCCGGCGGCCAGCTTCTGGACGTTCGGCGTCCAGCTCTTGGCGTAGATGGCGCCCGTCGCGTTGGCGATGAAGTCCATCGCGCCGTCGTCCTGGCCGATCTTGGCGCCGGCGCCAAGGGTGCTCGCGGTCACCGAGCCGGCCTTGGTGGGCGGCATGTAGGCGTCGGAGGCGCCGAGGGGGTGGGACCCGCCGACGGTGACGCCGATGTCACGGGCCTTCTGGTCCGTCGCGACCCAGTTCAGGAAGAACGCCGCGCAGTCGGCGTTCTTGGCCTTCTCGGCGATCCCGACCGTGAGCGGCGCCGACATCGCGGCCTGCTTGCCCCCGGCCTGCAGGGGCGGCATCAGGAAGAACCCGGCCTTGCCCGCCATCTGCTTGTCCAGGTTGGCCGACTCCCAGTCGCCGTCGAACATGAACAGGCCCTGGCCGCCGATGAACCGGCTCATCATCGTCGCGTAGTCGACGGCGTTGATGTCCTTGGCGAAGTAGCCCGCCTTGACCCACTTCTCCAGGTGCTGGGCGGCCTGCAGGTTGGCCGGGGTGTCGATCGTGGCGCCGGACTTCTGGAAGATCCAGTCGTTGATCGGTGCGGTGGGCCCGTAGGCGGCCATCAGGTTCTGCAGCGGGAACAGCAGCCCGCCCGTGGCGCCCCCGTTGAACTGCTGGATCGGCACGATCCCCGCCTTGGCCGCCTTGTCCATGGCGGCGTCGAGGTCGGCGAGGGTGGCCGGGGGCTGGGTCAGCCCGATCTTGGCGGCCAGGTCCTTGTTGTAGAACACGCCGGTCAGGCTGAAGTTCAGGCCCATGCCGTACAGCGGGCCCGTGCCGCGCCGTCCGTCGGCGTCCACGCGCAGCTGGACCAGCTGCGAGCTCGGCCACTTGTCCCAGCCGAACGCCGTCGCGTAGCCGTCGAGGTTCTTCAGCAGCTTGTCTTTGGCCAGCTCGGACATCTGCGGCAGGCGCATGAGGTCCGGCGGGTTGTCCGCCAGCACCCGGGGGGCGTTCTGGGTGATGACGGCGAACTGGTCCTCGCGGATGGACCACTTCACGTTCGGGTGCTGCTTGGTGAACTCGTCGGTCAGCGCCTTGGGCAGCGGGAAGCCGGTCTCGAAGTAGGCGGACAGCGTGACGTCGCCGGTCCCGCAGCTCGGCGCCGCCCCCGCGGCGCTGCCGGATGCCGCGCTCGCGGCGGTGGTCGCCGAGCTCGCGGACGTCGTCGGTGTGCTGCCGGGTGCGGAGCAGGCGGCGAGGACGAGGCCACCGGCCGCGGCCAGGACGATGGCGAACGGGCGCCGACGGTGCCGAAGCCGGCTGGGGCCTGGGATGGACATCTGGGGCGCCTCCTTTGGCGGGATGCCCGGGTCGCCGACGGCCGGTGACCGGGATGGAACGTGTGGCGGTGGATCAGGGAAGGAGCGGGGCGGACGAGCCAGGGGGTTGTCAGGGGGTTGTCAGGGCGACGTCAGGGCAGGGTCGGACAGCAGCGCCGCCTCGGGCGGTTCGTCGACGCCGGAGAAGCTCGTGGTGAAGGCACCGGTGGCCAGGTCGGCGTCGAGCCGGGCGTGGTGCTCGCCCGCCCGCCACTCCAGGGCGATCCGGGTGCCGTGGACGTCGTGGCCGAAGTCGCCGGTGAAGGCCGCGTGCCGGGCCCGGAGCCTCAGTGCCGCCAGCTGCGCGTGCACCACGCCGCGGCGCAGGGCCGCCTCGATCTCGGCGGGTGGGTAGTGGTGCCGGTTGACGTCCCGCCCGACGCCGGTGCGGCGCAGCAGGTCGACGTCGTTCGTGCCGGCGAGCAGGCCCACGTAGTACACCTGCGGCGTCCCCGGCGCGAACAGCTGCAGCAGCCTGGCCAGCAGGTAGGCCCGGTCGTCGCGGCCCAGGGCGTCGTAGAACGTGCAGTTGACCTGGTAGAGGTCGAGGTTGGACGCCGCGGCGCCGGTCGCCTGCCGGCTCGAGCCGCCGCTGTTGGTGTGGATCGCCTCGACCAGGGCGTCGAGCTGGTCGCCGGTGAGCAGCCCCGGCTCCCCGGGCCGCAGCACGCTCGGGCCGACGTCGACGATGCCGATCCCGTCATGGGTGTCCAGCACCGTGACGCAGTTGCGGGGGCGGACGTCGAGCCAGCGGGCCAGCGGGCCCGGGTCGCGGGCGGTCAGGGCGTGCAGGACCAGCGGCGGCAGGGCGAAGTCGTAGACCAGGTCGACCTGCGCGGCGATCTCGACCTGCTGCCGGTGGTGCCCGTGCACCTCGACGAGGATCCGGGCGCCGCGGTCGCGGGCGTACCCGCTCAGGCGGCGGGTGAACTCGAGGGCCTCCGGCGTCAGGAAGCAGTCCGTGCCGCGCCGCTTGCCGACGTACCCGACGGCGTCCAGGCGCAGGACGCGGACCCCCGCGCCGGTGAGCCGGTCGACGATCGACGTCAGGTAGCCCCAGGCGGCGGGGGAGCGGACGTCCAGGTCGACCTGCTGCGGGGTGAACGTGGTCCACACCAGCCGGGGCCGGCCCGCGATCCGGACGGCGGTGAAGGGCAGGCCGGGCCGGGGCCGGTAGATCCGGGCCAGGTCGTCCTCGGTGGCGCCGTCGGGGAAGACGGCGTCGAAGGTCAGGAACATCCTGGCGGACGGCGACCGGTCGCCGTGGTGCACGACGTCCTGGAACGCGTCCGAGCCCGTCGAGACGTGGTTGACGATGACGTCGGCCGTCACGGTGAGGTCGTCGGCGAGCGCGCGGACGTCGTCCCAGTCGCCCAGTCGTGGGTCCACCCGGGTGTGGTCCTGCGGGTCGAACCCGGCGTCCGCCCCGTCGAACGGGAGGAAGAAGGGCAGCACGTGCACGCCGTCGAACGCCCCGGCGAACGGTCCCCGCAGCAGGTCCCGCAGGCCGGCCAGGTCCCCGCCGAGCCGGTCGGCGTACGCGATCAGCTGGGGGCCGTCGGGGCGCGCGGGGACGCCGCCGAGGCTGGTGCTGACGTCGTCGTCGCTCACGCGGGGGCTCCGGTCTGTGGCGTGTCCGTGGCGGGCGGTGGGTCCGGTCTGATCGGGGCGGTGGATCGGGCGGTGGATCGGGACGGTCCCGGCGTCTTCGATCCTGGGTGAGGCGAAGTCGCCCGGCAACCGCCAAGTGGCGTGCCCGGGGCCGGGTTCTGCGCCGTGGCGGCGGCTTTCCGCGGGCGGCGCGCGTGCAGCACGCTGTGAGCCGGAGCGTCCTGGCGTTCCCGACCCGTCGTTGTGTCCCTCAGGTGCGAAGGCCCGGTGTCCGGAATGTCGTTGTCCCACGGGAACAAGGTGATTCCCGCTCCGCCGCTGGATCCCGAGGTGGCCGCCGCGCTCGCCGTGCAGCTCGACCGGCCGTCGCCGATCACCGAGGCGGATATCCCGGCCAAGCGGGCCGAGGACGACGTCGTCAGCGCGGCCACCCAGGCGCGCATCGCCGAGCTCGGGCTGGAGCGCACGGATCTGGAGGTGACCGGCCACGACGGTGCCGTCGTCCCGCTGACGTTGATCCACCGGCACGACCGGACGCTGACCAGCCCGCTGGTGTACTACCTGCACGGCGGCGGGATGATGCTCGGCACCCGCTGGAGCGGTTCGGACGTCTTCCTGGAGTGGATCGACCGGTACAACGCCGTGGTCGCAACGATCGAGTACCGCCGCGCCCCGGAGTTCCGCTACCCCGTCCCGCAGGAGGACTGCTATGCAGGGCTGCTGCACCTGGCCGCCCACGCCGAGTCCCTGCAGCTCAACGTGTCCACGGCGCTGCTCGCCGGGATCAGCGCCGGGGCGGGCCTGGTGGCGTCCGTCGCGCTGATGGCCCGGGACCGGGGCGGCCCCGCGGTGGCCGGGCAGCTCCTGATCGCCCCGATGCTCGACGACCGCGGCGACACCCGCTCCACGTTGCAGTTCCCGACCGGCATGTGGAACGCGCTGGAGAACCGGCTCGCCTGGCGCGCCCTGCTGGGCGACCTCGACGGCACGGACGACGTGCCCGCGTACGCGGCGCCCGCGCGGGCCGCCGAGCTGGGCCGGCTGCCCCCGGCCTTCATCGAGGTGGGCAGCGCGGAGGTCTTCCGGGACGAGGCCGTCGCCTACGCCAGCCGGATCTGGGCCGCCGGCGGGCAGGCGGACCTGCACGTGTGGGGCGGGGGCTTCCACGGCTTCGGCACGTTCGAGCACACCGTGCTCGCCCAGGGCGCCGCCCACTCCCTGCGCAACTGGATGGACCGTATCCTGGGCGTCAGTGGTCGCGGATGACCGAGCCCGCCCGCCGCGCGGGTCGGGGGCCGTCGCCGGGCCGTCGCGGTCCACGACGATGAGGGCAGGCCCGGCATGAAGGAGCTGATCCAACGGCTCAGCGCCCTCGACGAGGACGCCACGGCCGCGGTTAAGATCATCCTTCACTTCGACACGCTGCTCGGGCAGGGCGCGGGGCTGGAGTCGTTCGTCCGCGGAGCCGCCGTCCTGTCCGGCTACCCGGCCGGCCTGGCGCACCCCCAGCACCAGCTGTCGCTGCGGGTGGACGCCAACGGCCGCCCGGCACCGCCCGTCGAGGACCTCGCCGACGTCGACAAGTGGCCCCACCGCGGGCTGGACGACGGCTCGGGCGGCGTCGTCTGGGTGGAACGACCGGAGGAGAGCGTGATCGACGCCGTCCTGCTGGAACGACTGGCGGCGGGGATCCACCTCACCCTCGAGCGGGTCTCACCCCTGACCGTCGAGGACGACGCGGGCGCGGTGGAGATCCTGCTGTCCAAGGCGTCGGACGGCGCGCGCCGAAAGGCCGCGCGGCGGCTGCGGCTCGCGGAGGACTGCCTCGTGCACGTCGTCGCCACGGCCGTCGAGACCGCCCCGCCGTTCTCCCGGCGTTCGGCCGTGCTGTCCACGCCCGCCGGAGCGGTGCGGGCCTCCGTCGTGGAGGCCGTCCGGTTCTCCACGACCTGCCTGGCCGGCGTCGGCTCCGCCGTCCGGCTGCACGACCTGCCGACGTCCTGGTCGCAGGCACTGGTCGGCCTGCGGCTCGCCTCCCACCTGCTGCCGGTGGTGCGGTGGGACGAGCTCGGTGCCCTGGCGCTGCTCGCCTCCGTCCCGGTCGAGCTGGCCGCGGTGCACCCCGACGTGCTCGCGGTCACGGAGGTCGCGCAGGAGCCGTGGGGGCTGGACACCCTGGAGGCGGTCGCCCGCACCGAGAGCAGCCGCGCGGCGTCCGCCGTCCTGGGGCTGCACCACTCCACCGTGCAGGCGCGGGCGACCCGGTTGGAGGAGGTGCTCGGCTTCCGGACCGGGACGGCGGACGGGCGCACCCGGCTGATGGTGGCGTTGACGCTCCACCGCCTCACCACGCCGCTGGGCACCGGCTGACCTGCGTCCGGCCCTGATCCTTGCTGTCAGTGCAGGGTGGGCCGGTAGACGAGTTCCTGGGTGCGCCCGTCGAGGGTGCGGTGCTCGAGCAGGTCGAGGTCGAAGTCGGCCGCCCCCGCGAAGACGGGGTTGATGCCCGTCCGGCCGGTGACGACGGGGAAGATCGTGACCTGGACGCGGTCGACCAGGCCGGCAGCCATCAGGGCCCGGTTCATCGACAGGCTGCCGTGCGAGCGCAGCGGCACGTCGGACTCCTTCTTGAGCCGCTCCACGACGTCGACGGCGTCCCTGTCGACGACGTCGACGTCGGCCCGGCCGAGGGGTCCGTCGAGCGTGGTCGACACCACCGTCGCCGGCAGGCTCCACATCCGCGTGACCCAGGGGTCGCGCACCTCGGAGTCCTCGGTGCTGCCGGCCAGCATCTCCACGAAGTCGCGGTAGGTGGTGGCCCCGAAGACCATCCGCTGCCGCCCGCCGTACAGCTCGAAGCGGTGGGCGAGCAGCTCGGGGCCCTGCTTGCCCCAGTAGCCGGACCAGTCGGCGCTCGCGGCGGCGAAGCCGTCGAGACTGCAGAACACGTCGAAGGTGTAGGTCGCGGTCATGTCGTTCCCCTTCGCGGTCGGGCGGGCACGGGTGTCCCATCGGACACAGGTACAGACGCGTGACCGCAGCCGGACTCATCGCGGCGTGAGCGCGTACCGGGAACGGAGTCTCGAGCCATGACCTTTCGTCGGTGTTGAGGCCGTCGGCGAGAGGTCTGGCGGCCTCGGTCCCTGAGGCGCACGGGCGCACGGGCGCCCGCTGCGGAATTCACACCAGCAAATGCCGGACACCGGTGTGAAGTCCCAGCGAGGGTGCGGGCGATTGCCCGCTCCGTCGTCGGCGAGCGCGCCCTGGCCGGCGCCTGCCCGACCGGCGCCGCCTCAGAGGGTTCCAGGTGCTTCCACGACGGTGGGTGGTGGAGCGGACCTTCGGCTGGTTTGGACGGTGCAGACGCTTGGCACGCGACGACTCATGGCCGCGCGCCTGGCCGGTGAGGACGCCAAACCCCACGGCACCCTGGAGGGCGAGTAGTCAGCCGATTACACAAACACTTTCTCAGGCGCCGACCTCTCAGGCGCCGGCGCCGCCGTCCACCTGCAGGACGGCCCCGGTGACGAACGACGACCGGTCGCTCAGCAGCCAGGCGGCGGCCTCGGCCACCTCCTGCGGTTCGGCGGAGCGGCGCAGCGGCGTGGCGGCCTCGAGCCGTGCGACCTGGCCGGGGCTGTGCCGCTCCCAGGCGGCGATCATCTCGGTGCGGGTGTTGCCGGGCGCGACGGCGTTGACCCGGATGCCCTCGGGGCCCCAGTTGACCGCCGCGGACTGGGTCAGGCTGTTGACGGCGCGCTTCATGGCCCCGTAGACCGGCAGCACGGGGTTGGCGCGCAGGCTGCCGATGCTCGAGGTGTTGACGATCGCTCCGGTGCCCCGACCGGCCCGGATGGCCTCGACCTGGGCCACCATCGAGAGCCACACGCCTCGCAGGTTCACCTCGAAGACCCGCCCGAAGTCCTCCAGCGGTGCGGCCTCGACAGGGCCCGGCACCTGGATGGTGGCGCCGTTGTTGAAGGCCACGTCCAGCCGGCCGAACTCCTGCACCGTCCGGGTGACCGCGTGCGCCACGCTGCCGGGATCGGCCAGGTCGCAGCGGACGTAGGCCGCCTCGCCGCCCGCCGCACGGATCTGTTCGGTGACGGCGGCCAACTCGTCCTCCGAACGTGCCGCGAGCATGACCAGGGCGCCTTCCCGGGCGAACAGCCGCGCCGCGGCGGCACCGATGCCCCGGCCGGCTCCGGAGACGAACGCGACCTTGTCCTGCAGCAGTGACGTCATGCCACCGACGCTGCCGCAGCGGCGCCCGGCCAGCCAGGCATCACCGATACCTGGCTGTTCCGGCCCGGCGGGCGCAGACTCGACCGGTGGACAGGTCGGAGCTCGGCGCGTTCCTGCGCAGCCGTCGCGAACGGATCCAGCCCCGCGACGTCGGGCTGCCGGCCGGTCTCCGCCGGCGCACGCCGGGACTGCGGCGGGAGGAGGTGGCGCAGCTCGCGCACATCTCGACCGAGTACTACACCCGCCTGGAGCAGGCGCGCGGCCCGCAGCCCTCGCGGGAGGTCCTGGCCGCCGTCACCCGGGCGCTCCGGCTGGACGACGCTGAGCGCGACCACCTCCACCACCTCGCCGGGGTACCGCCCGCACCACCGCCGGGCCCCTCCCGCGAGGTCCGGCAGAGCCTGCTCGACCTGATCGCCCGGCTGCCCGCCGCCGCCGCCGTGGTGACCTCCGCGACGTTCGACGTCCTCGCCTGGAACGACCTGGCGTGCGCGCTCCTGGAGGACTTCTCGGCGGTGCCGGTGCGCCGGCGGAACTTCGCCTGGCAGGCCTTCCTCGCCCCCGACCGCGAGCGCCGCCTGTACGACGTCTCCGACCTGGTGGCCTTCCAGGAGCACGTCGCGCACGAGCTGCGGGCCGCCACCGCCCGTTACCCCGACGACCGGCCGCTGCGCTCCTTGGTCGCCGAGCTGCGAGCGGGCAGTCCGGTCTTCGAGACGCTGTGGAACTCCCACGACGTCACCCGGGTGCCGAGCCTGCGCAAGACCTTCGGGCACCGGTTGGTCGGGCCGGTCACCGTCAACTGCGACGTCCTCGACATCGCCGACCGCGACCAGCGGATGATCGTCTACACCGCCGTCCCCGGATCTGCGGACGACGACCTGCTGCGGTTGCTCTCCGTCGTCGGCACCCAGCGCCTCGACGCGGTGCGCTGATCCGCGGTCACGCACAGCCCGAGCACGCAGAGCGTGGCAGCGCCCGGCCGCGGCCCGGCCGTACCGATCGGATGGCAGGGTTTCATCCCGTCGTGCGGTGGCCGGTGCGGCGCCCGACCCGTCGAGGAGGTCGTCGGTGCAGTTCAGGGCCCTGCGGTAGCCGCCCCGAAGGGCGGTTCCAGGACGATCCGCCGCGGAACTTCCGGAACATCTTGACGCGTTCCGTCGCGCGTCCGAGCATCGCTGCGAGGTCGGCGCCGTCGGCAGCTCGCATCTGCGGTGTCTGCACCGGGCCGCCGAAGGGCGGGCGTCGGCACGGCTGAACGAAAGGATCGCAATGCTGCGAAGGCTCAGAGGCTGGGTGCTGCTGCCGTTCCTGGCCATCCCGCTGTTCTTCCTGGGGATGTCCGGCGCGAGCGCCGACACCACGGTCACCAGCAACTCCACCGGTACGAACAACGGGTACTTCTACTCGTTCTGGCAGCAGGCCAGCGGCGGCTCGATGACCATGGGCAACGGCGGCCAGTACAGCGCCACCTGGAACCAGGGCGCCCAGAACATCGTCGTCGGCAAGGGCTGGAAGCCCGGCTCCCTCAGCCACACGGTCAGCTACTCCGGCAGCTTCAACTGCAACGGCAACTGCTACCTGTCGCTGTACGGCTGGACCACCAACCCGCTGGTCGAGTACTACATCGTCGACAGCTACGGCAGCTACAACCCCAGCTCCGGCGCGACCCGGCTCGGGTCGGTGACGACCGACGGCAGCACGTACGACATCTACCGCACCCAGCGGGTCAACCAGCCGTCCATCATCGGGACCGCGACGTTCTACCAGTACTGGAGCGTCCGGCAGTCCAAGCGCATCGGCGGCACCATCAACGTCGGTGCTCACGTCAACGCATGGAAGTCGACCGGTCTGACCCTGGGCACGCCCGACTACCAGATCCTGGCGACCGAGGGCTACCAGTCCAGCGGCAGCTCCAACATCACCGTCAACGAGGGCTCCCCGTCGTCCACCAGCAACCCGCCCCCCTCCAGCACCACGCCGCGGCCCTCGACGACCACGCCCCCGCCGACGACGTCGACGCCGCCGTCCGGTAGCCGTAGCTGCTCGGCGGCCTACTCGCTGGCCAGTTCGTGGAACGGCGGCTTCGTGGCCAACGTGAACGTGACCGCGGGCAGTTCGGCGATCAGCGGCTGGAAGGTGGCCCTGAACCTGCCGTCCGGCGCCACCATCACCCAGCTGTGGAGCGGCACCCAGAGCGCCAACAGCGGCAACGTGACGGTGAGCAACGTCAACTACAACGGGTCCGTCGGGGCGGGTCAGACGACCAACTTCGGCTTCCAGGGCACCGGGTCCGGCGCCGGCGCCACCGTGAGCTGCACCGCCACCTGATCCACCCGCAGTACACAGTCCGGCACGGACAGTGCCGCGATCATGCCCGGTCGAGCCGAAGGTCTGGTTCGGCCGGGCATGATCGCGTGTCGCCTCAGGGCTCAACCGCGGGACGCCGGGAGCCGATGCCCTCACCGTGGGGAGCGGTCCCGTCATGGCCACCCCGGCGTGCGGACGAGGAGCTGTGGTGGATCTCAAGCGCAAGATCTTGGTGTCGTTCGTCGGGGTCGCCACCGTGTCGACGCTGCTGAGCAGCTGGGCCGTGGTCGAGTCCGTGGCGTCCAAGAACCAGGTGGCGCACTACCGGGACCGGGTCGCCAGCGTCTCGCAGTCCGTCGCCAAGGCGCAGGCGGACTACCTCAGCCACGACGCTCAGCTGACCATGCTCACCCTCGTCGTGGCCACCAGCCCCGGCCAGACCCAGTTGATCAAGGATACCTACCGGCAGAGCATGGACGCGCGGGCGGCGTTCGACACCGACCTGAACGCGGGACGCCGCGCGGCCGACGACGCCCAGCTGCGCGCCGCTCTGGACGCCGCCGCCAAGGACATCGTGGGCTACGACCGCTTCGCCAAGCTCACCTGGTCCGACATCCAGGCCAAGAAGATCCTCCAGGCGAGCAGGACGATGACGGTCGACAATTCCGACATCTCGAACGCCCTCGCCGGCACGCTGGCCGACGCCGCCCACCGGGCCGACACCCTGACCGAGGCCGCGCTGTCCGACCTCGACCGGCGCCAGACGCGCGTCGTCGTCGCCGGGCTGCTCCTGGCGATCTCGGTCCTGGCCCTGCTGGCCGCCATCGGGACGTTCATCCACCGGTCGCTGTCCCGGCTCGTCGGGGAGGTCGTGACCGCCACCGACCAGCTCGCGCACGCCTCGCGCCAGATCGCCAGCGCCTCGCAGTCGCTGTCGCAGTCGGCGACGGAGCAGTCGGCGAGCGTGGAGGAGATCGGCGCGAGCATCGAGGAGATGGCCGCCAGCATCAGCCAGAACAGCGACAACGCCCAGATCACCGACGGGATCGCCGCCAAGGCGGCGTCCGAGGCCTCCGCCGGTGGGTCCGCCGTCCAGCAGACGGTGAACGCGATGAAGGAGATCGCCTCCAAGATCGCGATCATCGACGACATCGCGTTCCAGACGAACATGCTTGCCCTGAACGCGACCATCGAGGCCGCCCGGGCCGGCGAGCACGGCAAGGGCTTCGCTGTCGTCGCGACCGAGGTGGGCAAGCTGGCCGAGCGTTCGCAGGTGGCCGCGCAGGCGATCGGCGAGCTGGCGTCGGGCAGCGTGCGGACCGCCGAGCGGGCCGGCACCCTGCTGATGGAGATCGTGCCCTCCATCGGCCGCACGTCGGACCTGGTGCAGGAGATCGCCGCCGCCTCGACCGAGCAGACCGCCGGCGTCGGTCAGATCAACAAGGCGATGAGCCAGATGAACCAGATCACCCAGCAGAACGCCTCCTCCAGTGAGGAGCTGGCCGCCACGGCCGAGGGGATGAGCGAGCAGGTCGCCCACCTGCAGCAGATGATGACCCTGTTCAGCGCGAGCGACGGTGGCGCCGGCGTCGCGCCGTCCGCGCAGGCCCGCCCCGGTCGGCGGGCCGGGACGGTCTCCGGCGCCCGTCGGAGCGTGGCCGTCGCCCGGGTGCCCGACCAGGTGCGTCGCAGCGAGCTGTCCGCCGAGCGTGAGGCCAAGTTCGAACGCTTCTGACGCCCCGACCGCCCCGACCGCCCTGACCGCCCTGACCGCCCTGCCCGCCCTGCCCGCCCTGCCTGCCTGCCCGCCCGGCCGGGCCCGTCAGTCCTCGGCGCCGTGGGCGGCGACCGAGACGTGCTCCCACTCGTGCCAGGTCTTCAGCCGCGACTCGTAGTCGGCCGTGGCGATGGCGAGCGGCCCGTCGCCGAAGAAGATGCGCAGCGGCGGCTGCTCGGCGTCCACGACCGCGAGGATCGCGGCGCGGGTGGCCGCCGGGTCGCCGGGGCGGGACATCCGGGCGGCGCGGGCCTTCATGGTGTTCTCCCGCACCTCGGCGTACGCCGCCAGCGGCTGCGAGCGGACGGCGGACGAGCCGGACCAGTCGGTGCTGAACCCGGTCGGCTCGACCAGGGTGACCTTGATGCCGAACCCGGCGACCTCCTGGGCCAAGGCCTGGCTGAAGCCCTCCAGGCCCCACTTGGAGGCGTGGTAGAGCCCGACGAGCGGGAACGCCGAGATCCCGCCGATCGACGACACCTGGATGATGTGCCCGTCGCCCTGCTCCCGCAGGTAGGGCAGGGCCGCCTGGGTGACCCACAGCGCCCCGAAGAGGTTGACCTCCAACTGGCGTCGCGCTTCGTCCTCGGTCACCTCCTCGATGAACCCGAAGTGACCGTAGCCGGCGTTGTTGACGACGACGTCGAGGCGCCCGAAGTGCTCGTGCGCCGTCCGCACGGCCTCGAACGCCGCGGCCCGGTCGGTCACGTCGAGCTCGATCGGCAGGACGGCGTCGCCGTACGTCTCCACCAGGTCCTTCAGCGTCGAGGTGTCCCGCGCGGTCGCCGCGACCCGGTCGCCGCGGTCCAGGGCGGCGATCGCCCACTCGCGGCCGAACCCTCGGGACGTTCCGGTGATGAACCACGTCTTTGCACTCATGCGGGCGTCAACAGCGACGGCCGCGCGAGATTCCCGGCGTCCCTGCCGCGATGAACTCGTCGGCGTAGCGGCGCACGGCCTCGGTGAGATCGGGCATCGCGAACCCGATGATCAGCTCGTCCACGCCGGCCGCGGCGTAGCCGGCGATGCGTTCACGGATCGTGTCGGGGGAGCCGATCAGCCCGTACTCGCGCACGTCGCCGTCCCACAGGTCACCCGCCCCGGGCGGGAACTGCGCCAGCGCCTGCTCGTCGGTGTCGGCGACGAGGCAGGTCGTCGTCGCGGTGCGGTGGATCTGCGCCGGGTCGCGGCCGATCGCCTCGCAGTGCCGGTCGATGATCGCGAACTTGCGTTCGAGGTCCTTGGGTCCGGCCAACATGTTGCACTGGTCGCCGTAGCGGGCGACGAGCGGCAGCGTCACCTTCTCGCCGCCGCCCGCCACCATGATCGGCACGTGCGGGCGCCGGGGCGCGCCGGTCGCTCCGTGCACCTGGTAGTGCTCACCGCTGAACGAGGTCTGCTCCTGCGTCCACAGCGAGCGGATGATCTGCAGGGCCTCGCCGAGCTGGCGCAGCCGGGCCGGACCGTCGGCGAACGGGATGCCGAGGGCGGCGAAGTCCGGCTCGTACCAACCGGCGCCGATCCCGAAGGTCAGGCGCCCGTTCCCGAGCACGTCGGCGGTCGCGGCCATCTTGGCCTGGATCACGGGGTGCCGGTACCCGTTGGCGGTCACCAGGTTGCCGACGCGCAGCCGGGACGTGTCGCGCAGCAGGCCGGCCACGAGCGTCCAGCACTCGAACAGGTTCGCCTGCGACGGCGGGACGGTGTGCAGGTGGTCGAGCACCCAGCCGGTGTGGAAGCCGCAGCGTTCGGCGGTCAGCACCAGGTCCGTCAGGTGGGCGTGCGCGGCGACCGGGTCGCCCTCGCCGAGCTCCCCCATGAAGCCGGTGGGCAGAAAGATGCTGTGGTGGATCGTCGTCATGCACCCTTGACGCCGCACCACGGCGATCTGGACCGAGCCGTGCGCATCGGCATCTCTCTGATCGATCTCGTGGCCCGTCAGGCCCTCGAGCACGGCTTCCACACGATCGCGGAGGGGATCCTGGAGGCGTCCGTCCACGGCGCCGTGCGAGCAAGCCGATCGCCGCCGAGGTGAGCCAGGAGCAGTTGCGGCGCTGGTACCGGCCGCACGACACGGTGCCAGGCCTGGGGGAGGTCGTGCTGGCTCCACCTCGACCGGGACGACGCCTTCGGTGCCGGCCGGTGGGGTTGAGGGCTGTTCGCCGGTGCGCATCCAGGTCGGAGGTCCCTGCTCCGGCCACGTGGGCGGTGCCCATGATGTCGTCGCTCGTGAGCACCTGCCGATTCCCGCCGGAGGCCACGGCCATGACTGCCCCGTACGCCGACCTGCCCTACGCCCCGTGGATGCTCACGCTGCTGGGCCCCCTGCGCAGCGGATTCCGGGTGGCGAACCGGCGGTTGACCGTTCCCCTGATCGACCACGGGCTGGGTCCCTTGCTGGGCACTCCGGTGACGGGCTCGATCCTCGTCCTGCGGACCGCCGGACGCAGAACGGGACTGATCCGCGCGGCCCCGCTGGGCTACGTCGTCCTCGACGGGCGGGTCGTGGTGGCGGCCGGCTACGGCCGGAACTCCCACTGGTTCCGCAACGCCCTGGCCGATCCGCACGTCGAGATCGCCCTGCCCGGCGCCGTCCTGGCCGGCCGGGCCGAGGAGATCGTCGACCCCGAGCAGCGACGCCGTGCGCTGCGTGCTCTGGCCGCCGCGCTCGGTGTGATCGGCCGGGCCACCCTCGGTGATCCCGGGCATGCCGACGACGCCCGGGTGGACGAACTGGCGGAGGGCTTCCCGCTGCTGGCCGTGACCCCCACCGGGGTCCTTCCCGGGCCGTACGACCCCGGCGGGAGCTTCTGGCGGATCCCGACGGCTGCGACCATCGGCGCAGGGGTGGCGTTCCTGCTGGCCCGGCGAGCCAGGCGCGGCGCGAGCATGCGCCGGCCCGGCTGATCCGGCCGTCGATAAGACCCTTATGTGGGTCGATGGGCTGGAATAGGCTCACTGTTCAGGGGGCGCCCGACCTCGGCGACCCTTCCTGCGCTCGGCTGGGGGGTACCGATGCGGATGATGCGTGCGCTGGTGCTGGGGGCGGCCGCACTGATGGTGGGGGCGAGCGCGGCGGCGGGGAGCGCCTCGGCGGCGGCGGCGGAGGTGTCCGCCGGTGCCGACGTCCGGCCGGCCCCGGCGCCCTGGGCGGGCGGCGTCGAGACCGCGCTGCTCGGCGTCCCCGCCCCGCTGGACGGCGCGGGTCTCGCAACAC